>Ga0209054_1000272_pt1 | contig 37876 bp, 39 predicted proteins | sample SaaInlV_DNA_200m_FD_184689 | JGI IMG/M metagenome (GOLD analysis project Ga0209054, IMG submission 184689) | Marine microbial communities from expanding oxygen minimum zones in the Saanich Inlet - SI075_LV_DNA_200m (SPAdes) (version 2) | ecosystem: Environmental > Aquatic > Marine > Unclassified... | reverse complement strand
TGCCGCCACAAAAGCCGAAACAACGGAAACAAAGATAAAACCGGGGCAACGCTGTTCAGTTGCAAGTAAAATTGAATGTACAACTTAAACTCAGTGAGTTTTTGTCTTGACTCAGGGGTCCACTATAATCTGTTGAGCAAAGATTAAAAGATGCTTTTGCGCGTATTCATAAAGGCTGGGCTGATGAAAACCTAAGTGATGTTTCACAATGGATGACGGACTGGTATTGGCAAAATCAACAGCAGGTTTATTTGGAGCAATGGAAAAAACAAGGCGTAAGGAATGTTTGCAATGTTAAAAAACTGACCAGTATTAAGCCCATTCTCTTACAGCACAAGAATCATGACCAGAAGCATGAAAGCTCTAAACTTGTCGTGTCTATTACAGCTAAAATGAATGACTACCTTGAAGATATAAATACTGGAAAGGTGGTAGAAGGTAACAAAAAGTATAAACCTGTCACCACTATTTGGATATTCATACTTGAAGATGAGCAATGGAAGGTTAGTGCTATTGAGGAATCAGAAACGTTGATGAACTTTGTTAAAACTTCGAAGGATATGCCAGCAATTGAGTCTACGGTTTCTCGGTCCGCTATATAATTGCTTCATAAGTATGAAGGGGGGATACCCCCCTTTTAACAGTTTCAGGCAGTGAGTTGATTGCTATTGCACTTATTGGTTGAATCTAAGATCACATAGAGCCATACTTTTCATATATTCACCTCAATGTAAACTGAGTTTGAGCTACTACAGATTAGGTTTATTCACTATGTTTCTTACTCCACTCTCCTGCTAATTGCTGTGCCTTTTCTAATTGTGAAGGAGTCATTTTTTTTGCAACTGCATCTCTATTTTTTACCGCACCTTTAGTATCATTAATTGCTGCAATATTGAAGTACATATAAGCCATTACATAGTCTTGAAGAACCCCTTGTCCCTTGTAATATATCTGCCCTAAATTAAATTGAGCCTCAACATTTCCTTGTTCTGCCTTCACACGACAATCATTAATATCAAGTATTGGTTTAGAAAACATTTTCCGCAGTGACTGAACTTTATTGCCGGCAGCATTACCTGTGCCCTTTACCAATTTTATGCCACCGCCTAAACCATCAGAAGCAAGCTCGCCCGTATTACTGGCTATTTCAGAGGCACCGGCCATTAGAGTCTTGAAACCTTTAGCGGCAACCCCCCCAGCGGATTTCACGATATCTGACGTGACCTTGGTAGATTGACTCAGCCCTCTTGATGCCGTGTTCAGGGCATCGGAAATCACAGAACTGCCACCCGTTTTTTCTGATTCATTGATCAATAAGCTCGTAAAATAATCGAGCTGCTCTCTCTCTTGTTGATCGATCACCCCGTCGGCTTCAATGATCTCACGTAAATGTTCAATGAAAGCTGTCATTATGGCTTGCTTTTCACAGTCTTTGCTTTCTGAACAGTAAGTCCCGAGTGATTTCGCCAGTTCAGAATAGGAAACAGCATCTGTTTGATCTCGATATTCATCAATTAAACGGCTCACGAATCCTGAGGAATAACCCCATTCACCTGAAAAATAAATGTGAATCGTATTTAACTCCGATTCTTGTATTTTGCCATCAGCGTTAGCTATTTTCAGACTGACAGGAAGCATAAGCTCAATCAGCGCCACGGCGATCACATCTAGGGGGGTGTTAATGTATTTAGGAACAACTATTAGTCCATTATCTTTTGTTTTCTCAAAAAGATGGCTTACCCCCATATATGCTCCACCGGATATGACACCGGCGGCAATCACCCAACCAACAGGAGTAACAGCAGTTGCTCCCAAGCCAATTGTGGATAGCGTACTTGCCATAAAGCCACTACTGGCAAAAAAAGTCCCAGCAACAGTGCCGCTAGCCGCCACCGTAGAAGCTGTGGCACCTATACCTAGTGCTTCACTAAAGGTGGCCATATGCTCTCTGGCTCTGAGCAACGCATATGCCCGTTCACCAATCCCAAGCTTCTCTTTAAATTTTAGCGGCTCAGTTACAATAACCTCATCACCATCAGCAAAAAAATCATCGAGGTCATCAGTTAGCGACATTCATTTCACCATTCAGCGGTTGAAATATTGCAACTGCCTCGGCGATTTTATGAGCCAGTGCTTGGTCCTTACAATCGTCAATATACCCCTTTGCCAGCCCAAAGATAGCTGCTATAGGCATCACGAATGTGCTTAAAATTGCACCTAGAAAAGGGATTGCCGCAACGAGGGCCCCAACCAAAAGACCGAGAATAAGTCCAAAAGTGGCGTTAGGGAACTTGGCAACAATCATTACCACAAGTTCAACTAATCGCTTTCCCACTCGGACGATGAGCTCACCGACTTTAACAGTAGTTTTCAGGATAGAACCAATCAACACTTTGGCGTCGGCTGACATATCAAGATTATCGATATAAGATTGCAGTTTTGAGTCGCTCACCTTTTCTTGGGCAAGCGATCTTAATGCCTCTAAATTTTCATCAGAAACATCGACTTCAATCTTCTCGCCACTGTTGACATCTTCGGCTATGATGATCATATAATTACTCCTCTTTAAATATAGTGTCGTACTAATTAATAAAAACATCCTACCTTTGTAAAAACCCGAAGTTTTACTAAACAGTTTTCAATCGTTGAGTAACCGCTTCAAATTCACGCTGCATTTGTAAGTTTTCAAAGGGTACCAAAGCGGGTGTCTGAAGTGACATAACCTGCTTGTCTGCCGTCAACTATCCTGACCGGTTAACGACAATTACCCTGGCCGGTTTTGGTTGAAAAAATGGGTTATTTTTTTAGGCTCTGTTTTTTCCGATAACTTTCTCCTTCTATTTCGATAATGGTTGCATGATGAATAATGCGATCAATAGCCGCAACAGTCATCATGGTGTCTGGAAAGATCTGATCCCATTGGCTGAAGGGTTGGTTAGAGGTAAAGATGAAGAAATCCTTGAAAAACGTGTGAAATTATATACACAGAAGAAAGAAGGAAATCCCTCTCGGCGGTCTGGAGAAACCAGAAACTGGGAGGTGGTCGGCTCAGTTTCACTCAATCCAGATAGGATTGGAGAGGCTGCTTAAATAATTTAGGCAAAACTATCTTGAAAAACACCGTGTATGGCGTTTGATCTTACGGCTAACGCACAGTTATCTGAAATCTGTCTAAAGGTCTTATATGTCTTTTAGGGGCAATAACGGGGAGAGTAATGTGTAAAACATTGAAAAGTTGGTTTTTTGCATAAAAACCTTATCAATCATTCCTGAATTTCTCATAAAAACACTTTCCCCTGTAATTTATAGTAGATACTTTTGGGACTTCATGTCACAAAAATTGATTCGCCATGCGGCGAATCAATTAGGCTCCAACAGCTCTGTTTGATATTTTGTAGCTGAATAAATGACCTGGATAGCTGTTATTTAGATACCAAACCAATACAATTAATCATCATCCTTATGGGGTTTCTCTGTTGGAGTGGGTAGTAAAGGCACAAGGTAACTTTTCAGGATTTTATTGATTGCCTGTTGGTTCTTGCTGATTAAATCGTTTAGCTGGGCTTTACGGGCCTTATCGCCATACCGAACGCCCATTGCCATAGAGTAATCAAATTTCATTGCCCGGGTGGATTTCATCGGTAGGATGAAATAGTCATTTGGGTTTTGAGAGACGATATAGCCTGCCATAGGGCCCCATAGAATTACCATATCAATATTACCTGCCTGTAGCTCCTTTTCAATCATCATCGCAGTGTTGTTTTTATCATCACCAGTCATGGTCTGATAGGGGACGCCTTGTTCTAATAAGCCGCTTTGCTGTAGCCATGCAGTTCCTGGTCCGCGGTCAAACATGGCTATTTTTAAACTATCCTGTTTAGCCAGTGGTAGCGACCTTAGTTGCTCTGGAATAGTGATATTATCCCAGCCACGGTCTTTGGCAATTAATAATACATAGGTGGAGTGATAGTAAGAATTCGTTGTCGCAGTAAAATCAAAACCTGCCGGTACGCCGATGATGACATCGCATTTATATTGATCAGTATCACCAATAGTTGCTTTTAAGGTGTTGCGTACAAAGCCTATGCGCTGTGGAAACCAGTAGTATTCAGCTTCCTGGCCTAATTGCTGGGCGAAGAGTTCAGCAATTTTATTTTCATAACCGTCCTGTTTTTTAGTGGAGTAGGGCGGGTTTAACGGGTCAGCACAGACTCTGAATTTTTCAGTGGCATAGCTTGAAAAAGTTAATGTGCTAAATAATAAGGCGGCAAGCAGTGATTTAGATTGGTGTAAAACTGACATGAGTTCCCTTTAAGTATCTTTAAGACAATTGAATTATATGGTACTTGAATAATTTTACAGTATATAGGATGTGCTGAGGTACGAAGCGCATCAATCACTAGGTGGTTATTTTGTAGGGCATGGCTTTAGCCCGCCTTGGGTAAGCAAAAAGGCGGGCTAAAGCCATGCCCTACAGCTGTTAATTTGGTTACAGTATGGCAGAAACAAAAAAGCCCCGGCTAAATAATGTAGCCGGGGCTTTTTCGGGTTTAAGTTAATCTAAAAGCTAGATTAGCTTAGTTAGGTAATGCGAATACTGTGAATACACCACCTAATTTTGTGAAAGAACTTAAGCTTCTGTATGCTCCAACAGCACCTAGACCTTCAGTGTTAGAATCATCTTCACCTGAATCAAGTCCTGCAGCGATACCAATACCAGCCCATCCGCCGATACCTGAAAGTACACCAACGTATTGCTTGCCTTTGTAAGACCAAGTGTTTACGTTACCGATAATGCCAGAAGGTGTTTTGAATTTATACAATTCTTTACCTGTTTTAGCGTCAACTGCTTTTAGGTAACCTTCAAGTGTACCGTAGAATACTACGCCACCCGCTGTTGCAACCGAACCAGACCAAACAGAGAAAGTTTCTTTGTTAGACCAGACGATTTTACCGGTAGTCGCATCCCATGCAGTGAACTGACCTAAGTTAGTAGAGCGATCAGGCTTACCAGTAATAGCGTCAGCACCAGCAGGCATCATAGTTAGTGTAGCGCCAACGTATGGCTGTCCAGCTGTGTATGAAACTTCAAATGGTTCGTATTCCATACAAAGATGGTTTGCAGAGATATAGAACATTTTGGTTTGTGGCGAGTAAGAAACAGGCTGTTGGTTTTTAGAACCTAATGCAGCAGGGCAAGTGCCGACTGTATTCTCATCTTCACCATTAGCTTCTGTACTGTATTTAAGATCTAAAACAGGGCGACCTGATTTCATATCAACATGGGTTGCCCAGTTAACTGTTTTATCAAATTTTTCAGCAACTAATAATTCACCAGTAACACGGTCTAAAGTGTAACCAAAACCATTACGGTCGAAATGCACGACAGTTTTACGCATTTTCCCGCCAATTTTTTGGTCAACTAGAACGACTTCATTGATACCATCATAATCCCACTCATCATGTGGAGTCATTTGGTAAACCCATTTAGTTTCACCAGTGTCGGCATCACGAGCCCATAAAGACATAGACCATCTGTTGTCACCAGGACGTTGTACAGGGTTCCATGTAGATGGGTTACCTGATCCGTAATAAACTAGGTTTAAATCTGGATCATAACTGAACCAACCCCAGGTTGTACCACCACCAATTTTCCATTGGTCGCCTTCCCAGGTATTTGTGCCTGAATTTTTACCAACTTTAGTGACTTTGCCGTTTTCCCATGTAGTCGTTTTGCGTGGGTTGATGATTGTGTCGCCATCAGGTCCCATGCTGTAACCTTTCCATACAAGCTGGCCAGTTTTAATGTCATACGCTGCCAAGAAACCACGTACACCAAATTCACCACCAGAAATACCAGTAATTACTTTATCTTTTACAACTAAAGGGGCTTGAGTGTTAGTCATGCCTAATTTAGGGTCACCGTTTTGTACACTCCAGATACGTTTCCCTGTTTTAGCATCTAATGCTGTTAAAACAGTATCTGATTGTTGTAGGAATATTTTACCATCACCGTAAGATAAACCACGGTTAACCGTGTCGCAGCACATAACAGGAATCGTTACATCAGCATCCATAGTGGGCGTATATTCCCAGATGACGGAGCGTGTTGCTTGATCAAGTGCGTAAACTGTATTAGGGAAAGGTGTGTGGATGTAGATTACATCACCGATAACTAATGGCCCACCTTCGTGTCCGCGTAATACCCCTGTAGAAAAAGACCATGCTGGTTGCAGGTTTTTAACGTTTTTGGCATTAATTTGATCTAGTTCACTATAACGAGTTCCAGCATAGTTACCTAATGGTGTTGCCCAGTTAGCCGGGTTTTGGGTTAATTTTTCAACACCGGTATTCGCTGTTGAAATAGCAGGTGCTGCAAGAAGAGCTGCTACCGATGAAGCCAGTAGTAAACCCTTTAATGGATTCTTCATATAATTCCTCCAAAGATTCTATTTAAAAAATAGATCCGTGTTTGTTGATGTTAAGACTAATATTAGTTTTAAGCTTTTTATCGAAATGTAAGTAATATTGATCCCGAGCTACGGGTTATTAATAACACTCCAGGTTAGTAAATTTAATGATTTTGAGGTAAAAGTCAACTGTTAACTTAGATGAATGCCTTGGTTAAATGTACACTTTTGTTAGGAATTCAGTGTAACGTATTGGTAAAGCATCATTTATTACGGAATAATTTTCTTATGGCTATAATTATCTTAATGACATAATAGTGACAAAGTGATGAGCTGTTAAATAATAACAGGACATGTATACAAATGAGATTATTAAAAAATAATGGATAATCAAAATCAAATTGAGGAATTTTTTGCTGCCGATGGAAAACTGGCAAAAGTTATTCCTGGCTACCTGCCGCGAGAGGCTCAAGTTGAAATGGCAGAAGCCATTGCGCAAAGCATAGAAAATAAAGCGCATGTGATCGTTGAAGCCGGAACTGGCACAGGGAAAACTTTTGCCTACCTGGTCCCGGCGATTTTGTCCGGGAAAAAAGTCATTGTGTCTACGGGCACAAAAAACCTGCAAGATCAGTTATTCAACAAAGATGTTCCACTTATTCGAGATGCGATGACCGTGCCTTTTTCTGCCGCTTTATTAAAAGGCCGCGCTAACTATCTGTGTACTTATCGATTAGAGCTAGCTGTGCATTCAAACCTGGGCTTTAGTCGCGAAGAGGCGGCTGATCTTGCGAGCATCAAGAAATGGTCTAAGAGCACGCGTACGGGCGATATTGCTGATATGTCAGATGTAATGGAATCCAATCCAGTTTGGAGCCAGGCAACTTCCACTCGCGAAAACTGTATAGGACAAGATTGCCCGGAATATACAGAGTGCTTTTTAATGAAGGCGCGTAAGAAAGCTCAGGATGCTCATCTGATTGTGGTGAATCACCATTTGCTCTGTGCGGACTGGTCGATCAGGGAAACAGGCTTTGGCGAATTACTGCCCAATGCAGACGTGGTGATTATCGATGAAGCCCATCAGTTAGCCGATACGGCATCCAACTTTTTAGGGATGTCTCTGGGTTCTAAGCAATTGAGCGATTTAGCCAAAGATGCACTGATGGAATATTTTCAGGACGCTTCTGATATGCCTGATTTGCGCGTTGCCAGTGAGAATCTGGAACATGAAGTTAAAGATATGCGCCTGGCCTTTGGCATGAATATGACCCGAGGTGACTGGCATGATATAGAGGGCAACCCTAAAGTAAACGACGGATTGCTTCGTCTGCAAGAGCATCTGGATGCTTTAGCCGATCAACTGGAACTGGCTTCTGTGCGTAGCAAAGGACTGGAAAGCTGTTTTAAACGTGCAGAAGAATTAGAGCAGCAATTTAAAAATATCTTGCAGGACAATAGTGGCAAATGGGTGCGCTGGTATGAAACCCATAAAAAATCATTTACCTTAAGTCTTACCCCGCTGGACATTGCTGCAGAATTCAAGGCTTTTATGGCGCAACATAGTGCGACCTGGATATTTACCTCGGCTACTTTAAGTGTCGCGCATAAGTTTGATCATTTCGCTAACAGCCTGGGGATCAGTAATCCTAAAAGCTATAGCTGGGAAAGCCCGTTTGATTTTCCTAATCAATCTTTGTTTTATCATCCGAAAGGACTGCCGCAACCCAATGCACCAGACTTTGTAGACGAAATAGTCAAGGTGGCTATCCCCGTTATTAATGCCAGCCAGGGGCGCACATTTTTCTTATTTACCAGTCATAGAGCCTTGCAAGCCGCTGCGAAAATATTAGACAAGAAAATCAAATACCCGATACTCGTGCAAGGCGATAAGCCCAAAGCCATTTTGCTGGATGATTTTAAACAAAAAGGGAATGCGGTGTTACTGGGCACGGCTAGTTTTTGGGAAGGGATTGATGTGCGTGGAGAGGCATTATCAACCGTAATTATTGATAAATTACCCTTTTCATCACCGGGCGATCCGGTATTAAAAGCGCGTCTGGAAGCGATGGAAAAGCAAGGCCGAAAGCCGTTTGTCGAATACCAGTTACCGACTGCTGTCATCGCATTAAGACAGGGAATAGGGCGGTTGATTCGCGATGTCAATGATAGGGGTGTGTTATTACTGTGCGACCCGAGATTATTAAAAAAATCCTATGGACATATGTTTTTAAACAGTGTGCCAGCGATGCGCAGAACAAGGGATATTAAGGATGTTGAGGACTTTTTTGCTGAGGAAGAGAAGTAGTAAAACAATCACCACGAAAGTCACGAAAAACACGAAATGTTTTTTGGTTGCACGAATTCAGGTTTTAAAACGCGCCCTTTTGTTTAGACTATCGAATTGATGGAGGCCATTAAAATAGGAGGTTAATTGGAATCCTCATGTAGTTGAAATTGAGCAAGAATATATATTAAAACTGGCCTTTGAAAATGATGAAATCAGGCTTTTTGATGCAAGCCCGTTTTTGGAAAAAGGTATATTTAATGAATTGAAGGATTTTTAGTTATTTTAAACAAGTGAAAGTTCCATCTGGATCCATTTAGTGGCCACATGAACAGGACTATATTAAGGGTGCATTATATCTGTTAAGTACACCTTCATTTAGTTAGTTAGTTAGCATCGGGCTGACTTAGCGCAAAATTCTAGAGCGATGGAAACGGCGTCTTACCGTGAAGAAGAAATATCAACAATTCTCCACACTTCCTTGACTATAGACTCAGTGCATAATGGTAAAAAAGACATGGTCGGGTAAGGCGGCTTTCATCCCAGCCGAGTAGCCTGGTCAATTCCCCCTTTGTGTTTCATAGCAATAGGTGAATTGAACAAGTAGTTTTGTGCGCAATGCAAGGTTTGAGCTTTTTACTTTTAGCCCCAATTTTGCAGGAAGAAATGGAGTAGTCTTTGTACTTAAAGAAAATAAGTTATATTTTGTGGAGATTACAATCGAAAGTATTAGGCAGGGTTGTCACTATCAATAAAGATACACTCTAAACCACAGTGCACCTGTATTTTTTGCATTAGCGCAAGGACACCAAAAATCTCAGTTGCATAGTGTCCGCCAGCAAACATATGTATGCCGCTTTCCTGGCTCTCATGCCAGTCATGCTCGGATATTTCTCCGGTTATATAGGCATCGAGTCCAGCTTTTTGCGCTAAAACCCAGTCACTATTTGCGCCGCCGGTAATAATTCCAACTGACTCTATTATTTGATTTTCATCGGGGCTGGCTATAATCACGTCATGGTTTAATACGGATTGTAATTTTGAAGCTAGTTCTTTTGCGGTCAGTCGCTGTTCAAGCAGGCCTTCAATGCCTGTTGCATTGCCTTTATAATTACCAAACGGGCTTTGCTGCTGACAGCCTATTAATTGACCTAAGACGGCGGCATTTCCGACTTCAGGGTGGGCATCCAGAGGCAGGTGATAAGCAAATAAATTAATGTTGTGTTGTACTAAAGGAGTGATGCGTTTGGCAAAAGCGCCGGTCAGGGTACGGGCTCCGTGGAAGTGCCAGAATAAGCCGTGATGAACAACGAGTGCATCGGCTCCTAGTTTAGCTGCCTGAGTGATAGATTCGCGAGTGGCAGAGACTGCGAAAGCAATTTTTTGGAGCTTATCGGTACCTTCTACCTGCAAGCCATTCGGGCAATAATCCTGAAAATTAGCCGGTGTTAGTAAATCATTAAAAAAATGATCCAGTTCGGTCCTGTGCATGGTTTATTCCTCAAATTGTTGCCATAAGCTTTTAAACGTATCGGTGAGTGTCAGGTCATTATCAGCGACGCGTTGAGAAATCTCTTTTATATCAACCCATTGTCCGCCATCAATTTCCCCCTCTTCCAGAGTAAAAGGGCCGTTGTGCATGCTACGGTAGACTTGTACAAATTCCATGCCGGTCTGCGGGTGTGCCGGTAGCTTGAAGAGAAAAGACAGGGTTGCGTCGACGCAAACACCTAGTTCTTCGATGGTTTCCCGATGGGCGCAGACATCATACGTTTCACCTGCATCGACATGACCAGCGGCGGAGGTGTCCCAGAGCCCTGCATTGATATCTTTACTCAGGGAGCGTTTTTGCAAAAAAAGTTGCTGCTGATCATTAAACACCAGAATATGCACAGCTCTATGGCGCAAGCCAAGTTGATGGACTTTGTTACGGGGTTGATTGTCGATAAACTGGTCATTTTCATCGACAACGGCAATTAGTTCCTGGTTCATATGTCTTCCAGCATGCGTAAACCTATAAAGAATTTAGTGATGCAATTATGCCTGCAACTGATTTCCCCAGGATAAAGGCTTTTGCCTTTTATGATATTGGAGTATTCTAAAACATTAGTAAGCTAATGCGGTAATATTATGGCAAGACGTAGTGAGCATAGTCAGGCAGAAATAAAAGAAATGGTGCTGGAAGCCGCAGAGGACATTGTCCGGGAGTACGGATACTCAGCGTTAAAAGTGCGTAAGATTGCTGCCGATATCGGTTATACCGTCGGTAGTATTTATATGGTTTTTACCAATATGAATGACTTAATCATGCATATCAAGGCGCGCACATGGCAGAAATTGCACCAGCACTTGCAAAATCAGCAAAAAATAGGCGGCACTGTGCAAGACCTTGCGCTTGGTTATCTTGAATTTGCTGTCGAAAATGAAGGGCTGTGGCGGATGCTATTTGAACATCAGGTGGCACTTGGAGAGCAGGTCCCGGATTGGTATTTGCAAGATAATCAGCGGGCTTTTGAATTAATGTATGCCATGCTCAAACAGCACGATCAGGTGCATGCCGATAATCAGGTGCAACTGGCTACTCAGACCCTAATGAATAGTGTACAAGGGGTTGCTATGCATTTATTAATGCTTAATCAATCGCCAGAAACCATCAAGTTAGCTAAGGCAGAGGTAGTCTTGCTAGTGGAGTGTTTTTTACAAGGCTGGAGCAATGAGGTTAAGGAATAAAATATAATGACTTTAGGTTCTGAACATCAAAGAACGTCGTCTGTAGCGCGCAGAGAGTTGGTGTCCTGGGCATTATATGATTTTGCCAATTCAGGTTATACCACGGTAATAATGACCACGATTTATAGTGCATATTTCGTCGGAGTTATTGCCGTCAGCACCCAGGATATATCACCAGGCATGCCAACCCTATTGTGGTCTATTGCCATAGGCCTGGCTAATTTTGTGGTTATGATTGCCGGGCCTGTTGTTGGGGTGTTAGCGGATCATCAAGCGAGAAAAAAAGTATTTTTATTTATTTCCAGCGTAGGCTGTGTCATCTCAACTGCATTACTGGCCGTTGTCGGCCCCGGTGAAGTACTGCTATCAATGCTCCTGCTCACCCTATCCGCGATTATGTTTTCCCAGGGTGAAAATTTAATTGCCGCTTTTTTACCCGAACTTGTGCCTAAAGAAAAGATGGGGCGCCTGTCAGGATATGGCTGGTGTGTGGGGTATTTGGGGGGGTTGCTAACACTGGGTTGTTGTTTATGGATTATTAATTGGGGGCAACAGCAAGGCATGGCGGATACCGATATTATCCCCATCACCATACTGCTTACCGCTGCTATCTTCGCGCTAACAGCAACGCCAACTTTTCTCTGGTTGCGCGAACGTGCAATCCCCGAGACGAAAGACGAACAGTTTTCTTATTTTCGTATCAGTTTTAACAGACTAGGGCATACCTTTAAGCAAGCCACCCACTTTAAAGATTTATTCCGCTTCCTGCTGGCATTGGCAGTGTATCAATCGGGTGTCAGCACTGTTATCGTCGTGGCTGCTATTTATGCACAGGAAGCCATGGGCTTTGGCCAGCAGGAATTAATTATATTGATTATGGTGGTCAACGTCACTGCAGCGGTGGGGGCTCTTATTTGTGGGCATCTGCAGGATAAAATTGGCTCGGTGCCAACTCTGGCAATTACTCTGGTATTGTGGATTGTTGCCATTATGATCACTTATTTTGCGACAGAGCCAGCGCATATGTGGATGGCCGGAAATCTTATTGGTGCCGCAATGGGCTCTAGTCAGTCTGTTAGCCGGGCATTAGTCAGTAAATTTACTCCGGCTGGTCGTTCAGGTGAGTTTCTGGGTTTATGGGGAGTCGTTATTCGATTCTCCGCAATTGTGGGGCCCTTAAGCTACGGGATAGTGAATTTTCTTACTCAGGGAAACCATAGGCAGGCTTTATTATCGACCTTAATGTTTTTTATCGTGGGCTTGCTGTTGTTAGTGCGGGTAGATGAAAGTCGCGGCAAAATAGAGGCTAAAGAGCATTCCTAATGGCACACCTATTTTGGATTGTAATGGTCAAGTAAAGCAAGGCACATCTAAAGGCTGGTTTTATGACGCTGCCGTTATCGACTTGTTTTCACTCCAAGTGGTGGGTTGGGCGATTAATGATCATATGCGTACCTCACTTTTATAATGGTAAAGGAACGTACTCTAAATTGTGCTATCAATCACCTTGAAAGTGACTTCCAGAGAAAACAGTCTAAGGATGTGTCCTTTTTTACTTGACCATTACAAGGCATCGCAGTCAAAAAATGAGGGTGGCAACATGTTATGCTCTGTTTGATAATAGTCGGCAGCTTTTAAGACTGAATATCGCATTTAAATGAATAGCAAACAAGTATATCAAATTCGCCGTAGTCAACGTGCCAAGCGTGCCAGAATCGTGGTAACTGCAGAGAAGGTAGAAGTGGTCGCACCTTTACGTATGCCTGAGAGGCAGATTCATCAGTTTATGAGAGCCAAGCTAGACTGGATTGAATCTGCGAAAAACAAAGTGCAGCGCCATGCTGATACTATTGCTAGTCTTGCTCCAGAATTGTATCAACAAGGTGCCATGATCCCTTATCTGGGAAAGCAGTATAAGCTGGAAATCAAGCTTAGCCAGAACAGACAAATTGAAATAGCCTTTGCGGGGGCTTTTATTGCTAATGTACCGGACAGTTGTTATCAATCCTTAACATCCGCAGCCTTAAGTGAAGAGATTAGGGCTGCTCTGATAATATGGATGAGGGAGGCGGCAGGGAAGCTGGCTGCGCAGACGATGGGGCATTATGTTCCTTTATATCAGTTACATCCTCGTTCAATTACCATTAAAACCCAGAAAAGTCGCTGGGGAAGTTGTGGTATCCATAACGATATTAATTTGAACTGGCTGCTGATTCTGGCTCCGGTTGAAGTATTTGAATATGTTGTCATACATGAGTTATGCCATATAGCACAGCGCAATCATTCTGCCGCATTTTGGGCGCTTGTCGCCAGGTATTGTCACGATTATCAGCAACAAAGAGGGTGGCTGAAGCGCCACGGGTCGAGTCTGATGCTGGGTTTATGAAAAAAGAGATATTTCAAAGCCGGGGGAGTAGGCTTTAGCCTACACAAAACACGATATCGTGTAGACTAAGGCGTCTGGAACAAATAATTATCCATCCTTGCTGATCTTTTTGTTCGTTATCAGCACAGTAGCAATAGTTACGTAGCCAGCTATGCGCCTCTTACTAGGGCACTGTGACAAACAAAAATCTCGCCCAATTACTGAGCGGTTATTTGTTTTCAGGCGCCTAAAGTCTACTCTCCCTTTCTTTTAAGGGTAAGCGCAAAAGCATTGTATAGAATCAACACGCTATGAAATTAATAAGAGAGCTGTTGCTTATAGTTGTTTGTATTGGCCTGTTACAAGCTTTTATGCAACGTGATATAGGTTCTGGCGAGGTTCCCCCATTGCCAGCTAAAGCGATAAGCGGAAAAAATAGCGCCAGCCTGATTGCTAATAAACCGGCTATCATTTATTTCTGGGCTAGCTGGTGTGGTATCTGCGGGTCTATTCAAGGAACTATTAGTGAGGTATTGCAAGATTATTCCGGGGTAACTGTGGCATTACGCTCTGGTAGTCATGCTGATATTGCAAGCTACTTGCAAAAAAATAATCTGGATTGGCAGGTTATTAATGATAATGACGGAGCTTTAGCACAAGCATTTGGCATAAATACTGTTCCGGCGGTGTTTATTGTTGGCCCAGATGGAGCGACAGGCTTTATTACTCTGGGTTATGTGACGGAAGTAGGATTAAGACTTAGGTTGTGGTGGTTGGGAATTGATAATTAGTTCAGCTGATTTTGGTGTAAGGCGTAAATAATATACAATAGAAAAAATTTTTAATCGAAAAAGATAAGATATGAGTAAACTTAAATGTGCTGTTATCGGGACAGGTTACCTAGGTAAATTTCATGCAGAAAAATATGCTTCTTTGCCGGATTGCGAATTAGTCGCAGTCGTTGATATTAATCAACAGGCGGCTGAAGAAGTTGCTGCCAAGAATGGTGCTGAGGCTTTAACGGATTATCAGTCTTTATTAGGTAAGGTCGATGCGGTCAGTATCGTTGTGCCTACCACTTTGCATCATCAGGTTTCTAAAGATTTTTTAAATGCGGGTGCGCATGTTTTAGTCGAAAAGCCGATTACCGTGACTGTTGAAGAAGCAGATGAATTGATCGCCATTGCCAAACAGAAAAATCTGGTTCTACAGGTAGGCCACCTTGAACGTTTTAATCCTGCTGTGATGGGGTTAGGTGACCTGGACGATAAGCCATTATTTATCGAATCACATCGCCTATCGCCTTTTAACCCACGCGCGAATGATGTCAGTGTGGTGCTGGACCTGATGATTCATGATATCGATATTATTCTGGCTATTGTTGATTCTGAAGTGGATCATATTGAAGCTAGTGGTACAGCTGTTTTAACCAAAGGCACTGATATTGCCAATGCACGTCTGACTTTTAAGAGCGGCTGTGTCGCAAATGTCACGGCCAGTCGGATTAGCATGAAGATGGAGCGTAAGATGCGTATGTTCCGCCCAAACTCCTATATTTCCATAGATTTCCAAAACCGTGTGTTAACCAAACACTATGCAGGGGAAGGAGAAATGTTTCCGGGCGTGCCAAAAATAGAAACGGATAAATCGGTATTTGAAAGTGGGGATGCTTTATTAGAGGAAATCAAGAATTTTGTTGATTGTATTCATACGGGTAACTCACCTGATGTCTCTGGCGAAGCAGGTCGACGTGCCCTGGCAACAGCGATTGAAATTACCGAGTTGCTAATATAGTGCCGTACGGCGTACTTTAGTCTGCCTGGCTGTTATAAGCGAATTAAATTAATTTAAAGTTGAAAAGGTAATAATAATGATCCCAATGGTAAACCTGAAAGCTCAGTATGCTGAAATAAAAGAGGAAATTGAGCAAGGCCTGGCGCAAACAATCGAAAGCTGTTCTTTTATACTCGGGCCAAATGTGCAGGCATTTGAAAAGGAAGCGGCTGAATATTTAGGCGTTAAGCATGCGATTGGTGTGGCTTCGGGTACCGACGCATTACATTTGGCATTATTAGCGGAAGGCATAGGCGAGGGCGATGAAGTGATTACTACGGCTTTTACCTTTATAGCGACTGCCGAGGCCATTCGCTATGTGGGTGCAAAGCCCGTATTTGTGGATGTTGATCCTAAAACTTTTAATATAACAGCAGCTACGATTGAAGCAGCAATTACCGATAAAACCACGGCGGTGATGCCAGTGCATTTATTTGGCCAGCCTGTTGATATGGCAGCGATTAAAGTCGTGTGTGATAAGCATAATCTTAAGCTGATCGAAGATTGCGCGCAGTCATTTGGCGCATCCATAGCAGGCAAGCAAACAGGTAGTATAGGAAATGCAGCGGGCTATAGTTTTTTCCCGAGTAAAAACCTGGGTGCATTTGGCGATGGTGGCCTGGTCGGAACAAACTCTGATGAGACGGCTGAAATGGTTAGGCAATTGCGTAATCATGGTTCTAAAGTGCGTTATTATCATGATGTTATCGGCTTTAATAGCCGCCTTGATGATATGCAATCGGTGGTTTTACGCGCTAAATTAAAGCGTATTGATCGTTATAACGCGAGTCGCCGTCATGCTGCACACTTGTATTCTGAATTAATGGCTGACTTACCGATAGAAACACCTTTCGAAGATGGTATTGGTGTGCATGTCTACCATCAATATACTTTACTCTCTGATCGTCGTGATGAAATATTAGAAGCCTTACAGGCCAAGCAAATCAGCTGTTCGATTTTCTATCCAGTGCCATTGCATCAGCAGAATGTCTTTAAAGAAGATTGTGCAGGGCTTTCTTTGCCAGCAACTGAAGCGATTGCAGCACGGTGTATGTCTTTACCTATTTGTTCCGAGATTAGTGACGAGTCGATAAAAGAGATTGTTGCTGTAATTCGTAGTGTATTTGCAGGTTAATTGAATAGATGAGTAACTTCCCCATTTATGCGCTGGATTTTGATGGCGTAATCTGTGATAGCGCAGTAGAAACCGCAATTACCGGCTGGAAATCGGCTACTTATGTCTGGCCCGATATGGCGAATACCGTTCCCGCAGAAAAGCATATCGCACAATTTCGTGAGTTACGACCGCAGTTGGAAACAGGTTATGAGGCGATTATCTTTATGCGCCTGATTCAACAAGGCGAGTCTGTTACGAATATTAAGGCGAATATAAGCAAGTTTTTAAATGAGCTAGGTAAAGATAGCTCTTTGTTAAAACAGCTTTTTGGACAGACTCGTGATCAATGGATACAGCATGCCCGGGATGAGTGGATCACCATGAACCCCTTATTTGAGGGAATTGGCGAGAAGCTACAGAAATTAAGCGGTCAGACCTGGTATATCGTTACCACCAAGCAGGAGCGCTTTGTAGAGCAAATATTACAGGCAAACCAGGTGGATTTGCCGGTAGATATTTATGGCCTGGACCGGAAGATGGGCAAGCAGGCGGTGTTGCAGGAATTGTTAGAACTGCATGGCGACAAGACCATTCAGTTAATAGAAGACAGGTTGCCAACTCTAGCAGGGGTTTTGGGAAATGACCGCTTAAATGCAGTGGAATTGCAGTTAGTGGATTGGGGCTATAATACCGAGCAAGATAGAACAGATGCCAGAACAAAAGGTATTAAAGTGATTGGTTTGTCTGAGTTTTTGCAAGCACAACCAGCCAGTTGACTATAGAAATAGGTGAATCTGTTATGATGTGTATAGGTTATACACATTTGAGGTTTTATGATGCGAACGAATATCGTTTTAGATGATAAGTTAGTCACTCAAGCGCTTGCTTTAACAGGTGCAAGCAGTAAGAAAGAGGTTGTTAATCTGGCATTAAGCAGGTTAGTGGACTCGTATAAAGAAAAAGATGTTTATAGGCACCATTTTATTGAAGCCTATATAGATAAGCCGATAAAAATTGAAAACTTTGTTTCCTTGGCAAGGGAAGAGGTTTATGAAAGATAATGTCTTTATTGATAGTAATATCTGGCTATATGCGCTGATTCAAAGTCAAACAGATGACGAAAAAAGATTAATAGCTAAAAATTGTATTGTAGAGGCAAAGGATATTATTGTCAGTACTCAAGTTGTTAATGAGGTTTGTGTTAACTTAATGCGTAAAGCAAGTAAGGATAATGCCTATATTGAGCAATTTGTCAGTGATTTTGTCGCGACTTATGCTGTGGTCGCACAAACAAAAGAGGATGTTTTACAAGCTGCAAGTATCAGGAGGGATTACGATTTATCCTATTGGGATAGCTTGATCGTTACTTGTGCATTACGCAGTGAATGTAGCATACTGCTAACTGAAGATATGCAGCAGGGTTTGATTATTAATAAGCAGTTAGAGATATGCAACCCATTTTAAGTCCATACACAAATCTGAGATTATCATGACCAAAGCCTATACAGAAGCAGAAATCGAGAGCCACTTAAAAGCAGAATTACCGCATTGGTATTATGAAAACGGCTGGATTCGACGCAAAATTAAAACCAGTGGCTGGAAGGCAAGTCTAATGGTTGTGACTACGGTTGGGCACTTGGCGGAAAAGGCCTGGCATCATCCTGATTTAAACGTGTCTTATGCCTTTGTGATTGTCAAACTGGTCACCCATTCAGCCAAGGGAATTACCGATAAAGACTTTGCATTAGCTAAAAAAATTGAAGAGGTTGTGATGTGGGATGCTGCTGCAACATCAGAAGGTGTTTTTGAAGGAACACCCGATGATCCGCGCTTTAAATATATTAAACAAGATAAACAAGATAAATAAGTTAAATAAGAGGAACAGCGAGTGACTGAAATAATTGAAGTACCCAGTCCTTTTTGCGGTATTGGTACCGATGACCTGACAGTTCAAGTCAATGACCTGGCTGTCAGTGTCATGGCTAATGGCTGCGCAGTGAATACACCTGCCTTCGAACAGGTGATAACCGATACTAGTGCCCGTGTTGACGGCAAAGACGTAAGCTTGGAGGTCGCTGTTGCTAAAGCAGCAGAGCTATTAAGTGTCAGCAATCAGCCGGTGATCGGTGGTTGTGCAACAGACGTTAATGGTATGCGTGGGTTGATGGCGCTCGCAGATCATAGTGGGGCGGTAGTTGATAATATGAATTTTACCGGTGCGCGACGTAATTTTCTGGCACTGCAAGACACCGGTTGGATGAATACCACACTCGCTGAAATTAAAAATCGTTGTGACTATTTACTGGTAGTTGGTGTTGACTTAGAGGGCTTTGCACCACGTTTTTTTGAGCGTTATTTATGGAACCAGGAGTCCATGTTTCTCTCTGATACCAGTCAACGCCAGATTGTTTATTTAGGCAAGGCACCTTCGGGAGAAGCTTCTATATCACCTGCAGGGGTTAAAGCAAAAGTATTGGCTTGTAAGGATGCAGATCTGCCTGAAGTTATGGCGGTTTTGCGCGCTTTAGTTAAAGGCAAAAAGATTGTTGCAGATACTATTTGTGGTATTGCGGTGAGTGATTTACAAGAAGTCGCAGATCAATTAAAAGCAGCAAAATACGGCGTAGTGACTTGGGCGGCTGGTGCATTAAACTTTGACCAAGCTGAATTGACGGTGCAAATGTTATCTGAAATGGTTAAAGATATTAATACCATGGATACACGTTGTTCAGGCTTTCCCTTAGGTGGTAAGGAGGGCGATCAAACAGCTAATCAGGTCTGTGGCTGGACTTCAGCCTATCCGGCAAGAGCGCGTTTTTCCAGTGGCTTTCCTGAATATGATCCTTTTTTGTATGACTCTAATGTGATGCTGGCAAATGGTGAGGCAGATGTATTGGTCTGGGTGCAGGCGTTTAATGTGACGTCTGTTCCTCCTGTCACAGAGCTGCCGACCATTGTTGTCGCTCGTTCGGGCATGGTGTTTGATAAACAACCCGATGTATTTATACCCGTTGGTACGCCTGGTATTGATCATGCAGGTCATGCTTATCGTTTAGATAATGTTGTCGCCATTCGTCTTAAAAAATTGCGTGAATCTGGATTGCCGAGTACGGCGGACGTTTTAAATGCAATTGAACAAGCTTTGTAGGAAAGAATAATCATGTTGATAAAATTAACAGGTGGTACGGTTTATGATCCTGCCAGTGGTATTGATGGAAAGGTACAAACGCTTTATGTTCAAAATGGACGCTTTATTAAGCGGCCTGCCAACGATGTGAAAATTGATAAAGAGTATGACTTAAAAACTAAGGTGCTAATGGCTGGCGCGATTGATATGCATACGCATATTGGTGGTGGTAAGGGTAATATCGCTCGGATGCTGATTCCTGAAGATCATCGTAAGGATCCAGTGCATCGCTCGGACATTACCCGTTCGGGTTGTGGGCATGCAATGCCGAGTACATTTACGACGGGCTATCGTTACGCCGAAATGGGGTATACCGCAGGTTTTGAGCCAGCCATATTGCCGATTAATGCGCGTCAGGCGCATATGGAAATGGCTGATATTCCCATTCTGGATAAAGGGGGCTATGTGATGCTGGGTAGTGATGATTATTTGCTACGTATGCTGACGGCTAAAAAAGATCAAAAAGCAATTAATGATTATGTCGCGTGGACAATGAATGCCGCCAAAGCCATTGGTGTAAAAGTCGTTAATCCAGGAGGTATTAATGCTTTTAAATTTAATCAACGAAAACTGGATTTAGATGAAAATAATGCGCATTATGGTATCAGTCCACGTGAAATATTAATCAGTTTAGCCACAGCGGTTAAAGAGCTTGGTGTTAAGCATCCTTTGCATGTGCATGGTTGTAATTTAGGTGTGCCAGGTAATGTCAATACTACTTTAGATACCATGCAAGGAATTGGTGGCTTGCCCTTACATCTGACGCATATTCAGTTCCACAGTTATGGCAATGAAGGTGACTTTAAATTTTCATCGGGTGGTGCGGCTATTGCAGAAGCGATTAATAAAACGCCGAATATCACCGCTGATGTTGGGCAGATTTTATTTGGTCAGACTATTACAGCATCTGGTGATAATATGCGTCAGCATGCAAATCATGGCTTTGCCAGCCCCGATAAATGGGTGAGCATGGATATAGAGTGTGATGCGGGTTGTGGTGTGGTGCCGTTCAAATACCGAGATCAAAATTTTGTTAATGCTTTGCAATGGGCAATTGGTCTGGAAATATTCTTATTGGTAGATGATCCATGGCGGGTTTTCTTGACTACGGATCATCCGAATGGCGCACCGTTTACTACGTACCCGCATTTGATTCGTCTTTTGATGGATAAGAGTTTTCGTAATGATATGCTGGCAACGATTCATCCTGAAGCGCAAAAAATGACGACGCTGGGGTCAATTGATCGTGAATATAGCTTGCAGGAAATTGCTATTCTAACGCGTGCAGGTGCCGCTAAGTTAGTTGGACTGGAAGATCGTGGTAGTTTGGCTGAAGGTGCCTGGGCTGATATTACGGTGTACACAGAGAACGCAGATCGCGAAAAAATGTTTGAGAAACCGGATTATGTTTTCAAGGATGGAGAATTAGTCGTGGTTGACGGTAAAGTGGTACATACAAAATGGGGCACTACGCATATTGTGCGACCTGACTGGGATAGCTCTGTCGAGAAAGATTTACAAAAGTACTTTGATCGCTTTATGACTATGAAAGTAGGCAACTTCAAAATCAGTGATGATGAAATCACCGAAGATGGTCGTGGCAGTTTGACTACGCATAGTTTGAATGGTGTCACATGACAACCTTAGCTTTTGATGCGCGCGTTTATGATAAGCGCTTGTATGCAGTAGGTTTTTCTGCGGAGCAGGCTGAAGTTGGTGTGGCACTTCAGCAGGAGGCTGTTAATGCAACGCTTGATCAAAAGCGCAACACTGAGTTAGCAACTAAACACGATTTAACAGAAACTGAGTTAAAGTTAGAGTTAAAAATAGCTAAAACAAATACTGTCATTGCGCAGACCAAAGCTCGGTTAATACGCTGGGAGACAGGCGTAGGTTTTTTTGCAAACTACATTGATTAGCGGATTATTACTTAAGATGAGTTCTGGATTATGATTATTAATGGTGTCAGCATTGATGAAACCTTCGCGGAAGCGTTTCCAATGAAAGCAACCCGCGCAATTATTACCGCGCAAAATCAGAAGTGGGCAATGATCTCCGCACAAGCGATGACCGGTTTTGCAACCTCGGTGATTGCCTGTGGCTGTGAAGCAGGAATAGAGCGGATTTTGGATCCGTCAGAAACTCCCGATGGCCGCCCCGGAGTATCGGTATTGATTTTTGCCATGGGAGGTAAAGGTTTAGCTAAGCAATTGGAAACTCGTGCGGGGCAGTGCGTGCTAACCTCTCCTACCTCGGCTTTATTTGCCGGAATCGATGAAGGCCTGCAAATTCCCTTAGGGAAGAACCTGCGTTATTTCGGCGATGGTTTTCAAATTGCGAAAAAAATAGCAGGCAAACGTTATTGGCGAGTGCCGGTGATGGATGGTGAATTTTTGACCGAAGCGACTACGGGTAGAGTCGATGCGGTTGGCGGTGGTAACTTTCTAGTGTTAGCAGAGTCTCAGCCACAAGCTCTAGAAGCCTGTGAGGCAGCGATTGTTGAAATGAAAAAAGTGCCTAACGTGATTATGCCATTTCCTGGTGGTGTCGTACGTTCAGGTTCAAAAATCGGTTCAAAATATCCTGCATTAGGTGCTTCAACCAATGATGCGTTTTGTCCTACCTTAAAGGGTGTGACAAAGACTGATCTTTCGCCGGAAATCGAGTCGGTGATGGAAATTGTTATAGATGGATTGACTAAAGAAGATATCGATAAAGCGATGCGCGTAGGAATTCAGGCGGTTTGTGAGCTAGGTGCAGAGAATGGTATTAAACGCATTAGCGCAGGTAATTATGGCGGAAAATTAGGACCATTCCATTTTCATTTACAGGAGATTATGGCATGAGTGCTTTAACTTTTTCTGCGAAACATGAAACAGCGCAACGTGTTGATATGTCGCCTTTGGTATGTCAATTATTAAAAGATATGAGTCTAGCTGATATTGCGGCGATTGAGTTGCAAAATGGTAAACGAAAAATTCGTGTCGATGAATTATTTGATATCTCTGGTGAAGATAGCCAGGATATTATTATTATTAATAATAGTTATGCCAAACTGGATTTTATTGGTAAAGAATTAGCAAGCGGACGTATGACTGTACAGGGTGAAGCAGGAGCCTACTTTGGTATGGGCATGAAATCAGGTGAGCTACTTGCTGACGGTAGTGTAGGATTATATGCGGCTTGTGAAATGAAAAATGGTCTTTTGACGATTAAAGGCGATGCGGGTGATTTTCTGGGCGCAGCATTACCTGGTAATAAACAAGGTATGAAAGGTGGTACGGTTTTAGTTAAGGGTAATGTAGGGCAACGGGCAGGCGACCATATGCGCCGAGGCGTAATGCTGATAGAAGGCAATGCCGGAGATTATTGTGGCTCACGTATGATAGCAGGAACTATCGCTGTTATGGGTTCAACCGGACGCTTTTTAGGCTACGCCATGCAAAGAGGGACGATCCTGCTATGGAAACAGCCGCAGCTATCGGCGACCTTTAATGACTGTGGTTCACACACGCTGGCATTTTTACCGATATTATTTAAATCATTTACTAGCTTTGATTCTAAATTTGCTAAAGAATCAGTCACCTTTAATCGGGTGCGGCGCTTTGGTGGGGATATGGCTGAAAAGGGCCGGGCTGAAGTTCTGGTTAAGTTGCAAAACGAAGAGCAGAATGCAGCTTTTTCCGCGGCAAGCTTTTCATAGGGTGAGAAAATTACCTGAAAGAGCTAGGTTACATTTTTAAAGTAACGATACTTTGCGCGACTACGACTCCCAGTTTCTAACGGCTGAGTTTTTGCTGATGGCTGTATTGCTGGAGCAGTAGCGTAGCCAGCTATGCGCCAGATGCAGCGTCTTGCTCTCGATAAAAATCATAGAGTGACAATCTCTTGGTTTATTTTTTAATTTTTTAGGTTCTAATATATTGACTACTGAAGTTAACAATTTGGTGCAAACACGTATTCCAACTAACTATGGAGAGTTTGTACTGCATTATTTTAGTAATACCCTAGATAATAAAGAGCATATTGCTTTTGTGTTTGGTGATGTAGTTCAGAAGAGTAAGGCGCCGGTAAGAATACATTCGGAATGTTTTACTGGTGATGTTCTAGGTTCAAGACGCTGTGACTGCGGAGATCAGCTGGACAAAGCGCTACAGCTAATCAGCGAGTATGGTCGTGGTGTGCTGGTTTATTTACGCCAGGAAGGTCGAGGTATTGGTTTGCTTAAGAAGTTACAAGCCTATAATTTACAAGATGAAGGCATGGATACTGTGGATGCAAATCTTCACCTTGGTCACTTGCCTGATGAGCGTGAATATACGATAGCGGCTTTGATTCTAGAAAACTTGCAAGTCACCTCTATTCAGCTGATCACCAATAATCCGAATAAGATAGAACAGTTGCAAAGCCTCGGGGTAAAAGTTGAAGGTCGTATTGCAATTGAAATCGAATCAAACTGCGATAATAGAGCCTATTTGCAGACCAAAGCGCATAAAATGGATCATTTGATAAGCAAGGAAAATACATAGTCATCTATCTGGCTGAATTTAAGTTTTATTGCTAAATATTTCACCAAACACTATGGCAAGAGTATAATGCATGAATTTTACTGTCACCTAAGCTTGATAGTTGTTAGCAATAAAGGTAAACCCTTACGCAGTCTATGACGCAGAAATTATTTATTTTGACGACAGGATGTCAAATGAACGAGTACGATTCGGATAAAATGGCCGACGTACTGAAAGCCTCGCATGCAATGGAAATAACAGAAAGTCCAGAAGAAGCGGATGTTTTACTGTTAAATACTTGTTCAATTCGTGAAAAATCACAGGAAAAAGTATTTTCTTTATTGGGTCGTTGGCGCAAGATTAAAGAAAAAAGGCCTGATATTATTATCGGAGTCGGCGGCTGTGTTGCTAGTCAGGAAGGCGAAGCAATTCAAAAGCGTGCACCTTATGTCGATATCGTCTTCGGCCCGCAAACCTTACATCGCTTACCCGAGCTATTAAATAAATCCCGCAGTGGCGTTAAACGGGTAGTCGATATTTCTTTTCCCGAAATCGAGAAATTTGATGCTCTGCCTGAGCCACGAGCCGATGGCCCCAAAGCTTTTGTCTCTGTTATGGAGGGTTGTAGTAAATATTGTACTTTCTGTGTTGTTCCCTATACCCGTGGTGAAGAAATTAGTCGTCCTGTACAAAGCGTACTGGATGAAATTAATGTGTTGGCCGAGCAAGGTGTGCGAGAAGTGAATCTGCTAGGGCAAAACGTCAATGCCTATCGAGGTGAAATGGATGACGGCGAAATAGCCGATTTTGCCTTGTTACTCCATTTTGTAGCTGCTGTTGACGGCATTGATCGTATTCGTTTTACCACCTCACACCCCATTGAGTTCACAGACGAATTGGTGGAGGCTTTTGCTGAAATTCCTGAATTAGTAAACCACCTTCATTTACCTGTACAAAGTGGGAGTGATAGTATCTTGTCGATGATGAAGCGTGGGCATACACGCGCTGATTATTTGGCAACTATGGAAAAAGTTAAAGCAGTGCGGCCAGGTATCAGTTTATCTTCTGATTTCATTATCGGCTTTCCAGGTGAGACGGATGCTGATTTTGCCGATACGATGGACTTAATCGAACAAGTCGGTTTCGATTTTTCGTATAGCTTTGTCTATAGCGCCCGACCAGGTACACCTGCTTCGGACTTGCCTGATGATACGAGTGAAGGCACAAAAAAACAACGATTAAAAGTATTGCAAGCACGCTTAGATGAGATGACTATGGCTATCTCTGCAAGTATGGTTGATACTGTGCAGTCAGTCTTAGTTGAAGGTGTTTCTAAGAAAAATCTGCTGCAGGTGGCAGGGCGGACAGAAAACAATAGAGTGGTAAACTTTATTGGCCATCCACGTCTGGCGGGACAGTTTGTCGATGTGCTGATTACTGAAGCGCTGCCCAATTCTTTGCGCGGTAGAATAGTCGAATCCTCTCTTGAAAAAATAGTACAGCAGGCATAGTGGGTGAGTAGAGAAACTTTAGAATTAACCCTGGAACCAGTTGATAATCAGCGTTTAGCAAATCTGTGTGGGCAGTTTAATGCACACTTACAACAAATAGAGCGTCGTTTAAATGTAGACATTGCTAATCGTGGTAATCAATTCACAATAACCGGGCTTGTAAAGGCCGTTAAAGCAACTGAAGCAATATTGCAGATGCTGTTTAGTGATGCAGCCAATGAAGAGATTACACCCGAACAAATTCACTTGTCCATGCAGCAAGCTAATATTGAAGATATAGTACAGGAATCTCCCCAGGATGATGAGCTAGCCGAAGTCTTAATTAAAATCAAACGTGGTGTTTTAAAAGGACGCGGGGCTAATCAAAGAGAGTATCTGAAAAAAATAATGCTTCATGATATTAATTTTGGCGTCGGTCCTGCCGGAACAGGGAAAACTTATCTAGCAGTAGCCTGCGCAGTTGAAGCTTTACAATCAGAGCAAGTGCGCCGTATCGTGCTCGTCAGACCTGCAGTGGAAGCCGGTGAGAAGTTAGGTTTTTTACCGGGTGATATGGCGCAAAAGGTAGATCCTTATTTAAGGCCTCTTTTTGATGCTCTATATGAAATGTTAGGTTTCGAGCGAGTAGAAAAGCTCATTGAACGTAAAGTAATTGAAGTCGCACCGCTGGCATTTATGCGTGGACGCACCTTAAATGATTCGTTTATTATTCTGGATGAAGCGCAGAATACGACTAACGAGCAGATCAAAATGTTTTTAACACGGGTAGGGTTTGGTTCAACTGCAGTGATTACTGGGGATATTACCCAGATTGATTTGCCTAACGATAAAATGTCCGGGCTTAAGCATGTCTTACAGGTGCTTAAAGGTGTCGAAGGTATTAGCTTTACTTTTTTTAATGCCAAAGATGTTGTGCGCCACCCCTTGGTGCAGCGCATAGTAGTCGCCTATGAAAATTATGAGCGCAAGCAAGGCTGATGTTAATTCGTGATTTGGAAGTTCAGCGCATTATTGATTCTCAGTTTTTGCCAGCAGATGAAGAGTTGCAACTTTGGTTAGAAACGGCATTGATAGATTATTCCCATGATGCTGAAGTGCTTATCCGTATCGTTGATAGCCAGGAAATAACCAGCCTGAATAAACAATATCGACATAAAACTGGTTCTACAAATATTCTAAGTTTTCCACTTGAAATGATTGAGGGTGTGCCGGGGCTTTATATATTAGGCGACCTGGTTATTTGTGCTGAAGTATTGGAGCGTGAAGCAAGGGAACAAAAAAAGACCTTAAACGAGCATTGGGCACATATTGTTATTCATGGTATTTTACATCTCATCGGTTTTGATCATATTAATGAAAAAGATGCCACCGAGATGGAGGCAAAAGAAATTAACGTTTTACATCAACTACAAATTGATAACCCCTATCAGGAGAAAGAAGTAAATGGCTGACGAGGTCGCGGACAGCAATAAATCTTCGCAAAAAAGCTGGATGGAACGTATTGGGCAAATCATGGGGGGAGAACCTCAAGATAGAGAGGATTTGCTAGAGATTTTACGAGAAGCTGAAGAAAAACACCTGCTCGATAAATACGCACTGAAGATGCTGGAAGGTGTATTACAAGTCTCTGAGCAACGCGCACGAGATGTTATGGTGCCCCGCAAGAAAATGATTGTATTAAAAAAGGATGCGTCATTAGAAGACGTTTACCCGGTGGTTATTGAATATGGCCATTCCCGGTTTCCGGTTATTAGTGAAGATAAAAGTGAAGTAGTCGGAATTTTATTAGCTAAAGATTTGCTGGTACATGCCTTAGATAGAAAAAACATGAAGGTAGAGGCATTGATGCGAACAGCAACTGTTGTGCCGGAAAGTAAACGGTTAAATGTGCTTTTAAAGGAATTCCGGGCGACACGTAGTCATATGGCTATTGTTGTCGATGAGTATGGTGCAGTAGCAGGAGTGGTGACTATTGAAGATGTGTTAGAGCAAATTGTCGGTGAGATTGAAGACGAGCATGACTATGCCGAAGAAGAATACATTACAAAACAGGGTGATAAAGAGTACGTTATACAAGCCTTAACGCCGTTAGAAGACTTTAATGAATACTTCTCGGTAGACTTTGATACTGAAGAATTTGATACTGTCGGTGGTTTTATTGTTGGGCGTTTGGAGCACATGCCTAAAAAAGGTGAAAAAGTAAAACAGGGTAGATTTCGTTTTGAGGTGTTAAGAGCTGATGGCCGACGGGTGCATTTGCTGAAATTAAAGATAAAAGATAATTAACTACTCAACGAAGCTAAATAGTTCAATGAAATAATAAAGAAAATTGAGGTAACTTTCCCTCAAAGACCCGCGTCATTACCTGAGGTGCACTTAGGTAACTCGCAATAAATAGCTCGCCGTTTTAATGTAAAATATAAGACGTATTTCACAATCAATTATAACCTATAGGATTTATAGCCCACTTACCTAAAAGGCATTATGGTAACACTGCTCAGAGCAGCATATTAAAAGACGTAGCCAGAAAATTAACAGGCGTAAAGAGAAGAGCTTTCCAGGCACAAGTAGCCATTGATTATTTGAATAAAGTGGTAGGCTGTTAGCGTCACCATTAACTACATATTGTGTTTTTTCCACTGATAACCATCAGTTATATCTGCATCAGTTGCTGGTTTAGTTGCAACAGTCTTTTCAATCAAGTCGGCGGAAGACCAAATCACGGCGATTCGAGGTGCAACGATTGAATCTAAATGTGAATTCCTCTAACTAAGACTGAAGATGCTCTGGGGTGACAGAGTCTTGGTGTGTTCCCAAAATCCACCGCTTGAGCAAACTCGCAATACAATATATACCTGTCATAACAACATAAGCCGGATCACCTGAGTCAGACAAAACAGCCTGCTGATGCATTAGGAATATAGCGTATTCGTATATCTCCAAGCCTTTAGTTTCAATCACCTCTTCAACTATCACTACAATGTTCTTGCTAATTCCACGTCTTCGTTTGCGACCTCTTTTTTTCAGGAAAAAGATTAACAAAGACAGAAGGAACTGCTGCGCGAAGCAGTTAAGTAGTCAGATGCAAGAATTATGGAAAATACTGTCGAGGGATTATATTCTAGACATGTTTTCTAATTTACACTTTGTTATGCGATACTGATCATTCTGGATTACTTCGCTTACTTGATATACTTCGTGGCCGTGCGAAGTACAATTACAAATAACTTTATTTAAAGGTAAAAGAAATGCAAACTGCATACATTGTAAAATCATATTCACCAATTTTATTGGCTGTTTCACTAGGCTTTTCTTCGCCTGTTTTCGCAGAGGGTTTAAATCTTGATTCGCTAAGTGATGGCTTGACAAGCGTACAAGAAGGTCAACAAACGGTAGAGACAGGCAAACAACTCTCTACATTGGGAGAAACTGCCGCAGTGAAACCGTCTGAAGTGGGCTTAACAGAAACATTAGTCAGTAAATTGGGGATTTCATCAGCTCAGGCAGAAGGCGGGGCTGGGGTAATTTTTAAAGCAGCGCAAGAGCAGTTGGATGCTGCACAATTTGCACAGATAGGTGCCGCTGTTCCTGAAATGGATAGTTTGTTAAGTGCTGCGCCTAAGTCATCTACTTCTAGCCTGATTAGTAGTGCATCGTCAATGTTAGGTGATAGCGCTAGTAGCTATGGAAATCTTGCAGCTTTGGCATCTTCGTTTAGTGATTTGAATCTGTCCCCTGATATGGTTGATGCATTTGTACCCGTAGTCGTCGACTATGTTAAACGACGCGGTGGTGCGATGACAGGAGATATATTGCAATCAGCTTTATATGGAAACTAAAAAACAAGGAGTCGGAGTTTAATGCCGCTATGAGTGGCGAATTAAGTTGTTGAATCGTAAAGATTAAGGGCGTGTTGTGGCCATGTTTCCTGAGAAAAGGATCACTTTAAAAACAATGGCTTGGACATTTGTATATTAAATTTATGATGTGATTTTTAATAAACGTTCTTCGCAATCTACTGATTATTACGATAGTGCCATTTTTCAATCCAGTGTTAAGTCTATAACTGGTTGATTTATTAAAGGTTAAAATGACTGGTGGCGGCATTAGGGTCGGAGTTGTTGATTTATAAAATGATTCGAGTAATTAACGGTTGCGAATTGACTGTCTAGCTTTTCAAGGTGTTTCAATCATGGGTGTCTTTTCTTTTCAACAGCTCCGCCCCCTTGGTATGTGCCCAAACTGCGGCGGCAAAATGAATGTCATCGCTTTCATAACTGAAAGGAAACCAACCGGAAAAATACTAAGGCATATCGGAGCGCTGGATCATGCACCGGCGATTTCTCCGGCGTAACCCGCCTATACTCTGTGCGGAGATATATCAAACTCCGTATTGGGATGCTAATGCAGTTAACCCAACAGTGGACGATGAGTTCGATCAGGCGGTAAGACGGGTAGTCTTATAAACAGGCTGAATCTACAAGTTCTTCCGGAACATGCAACAAGTTTCACTGTGCATCAACACTAATAAAGTGAAAAATTCTGAGTGATTCATCATCTTTTTCTCAAAAGTGTGGAATGGGTGGATTTAATCTCATCTCATCTTACTGACAGACAGTTGATAGACTGTTTGTTGCCGAAAATTAAATAATATCTTGACTTTGTGGCTTGGATTTCCTATTCTCCTTTCTTTAGTATTGTTAAACCTGCGGAGAATGAAGGCTATGAAGGCTATGAAAACTGTTTTAATTAGTGTGATTCTATTTACATCATTGCTAATGACTGGCTGTGCTGATGATGTTTGGTGTGGAGATAACGGTTGTGGTGCTGACAAGGATGCTAATATCAATCGAACAACTTGAGTTTCTTAAGATGTAAATATTTGTTGTTAGATTTTTGGCAGAGCTAATCTTTTCATGGTATGTAATGGTCAAGTAAAACAGGACACATTCTTAGACTGTTTTTCTATGGAATTCACGCTCAAACTCTAAAGATGATTGATAGCCCCATTTAGAATGCGTTCGTTTACCATTATAAAAAGCTAGGTAATCAATCATACTCAGCTTTGCTGCTTCTTTTGTTCTGACTTTTTCGTAGTTCAGTTGTTCATGTTTTAGAATCCGAAAAAACCGTTCTGTTGGTGAACACTCCCAACCATTCCCTTTTCGGCTCATGCTTTGCTGCATTTTCATAATATCCAGATGATTGCGGTACTCTTTACTCGCATATTGGCTACCACGATCCAAATGATGTGGTAGTCCAGGTATACCACCCCAAAAGATCAAGACCACTATTTCCAGATCCTTATTTCTCTTCGTTAACCCGCATTTTTCAACGTGCTACTTGATAAAATACTATCGCTGTATACGTCCATCGGTTTTTTGTAATTTAACGTTTGATGGAACCGTTTGTGATTATAAAAGGCAATATAATCATTAACATCTTCTTTTAATACGCTGATGGAGTCGTATTCATTTAGGTAAATACATTCACATTTTGCACTTCGCCAAAAACGTTCTATGCAGATGTTATCTGTTGCTCTGCCCTTGCCATCCATTGAGATTATTATCCCTTCTTTTTTTAAACGTGCTGTATGTAATTCACTGGTATATTGGCTGCCTTGATCAGTATTAAATATCTCGGGATTACCATAGCGAGCTAAGGCATCATTCAGTACATCCATAACAAGGGCTGTATCCATGGTGTTGGATATTTTATGGGAGAGTACGGCTTTTGAATGCCAATCAATAATGGCGGCTAAATAGACCATGCCGCCTTTTACTTTGATGTAGGTAATGTCAGTACTCCAGACTTGGTTTGCTTTGTTGATGTCTAAGCCTCGTAATTTATAACTGTGTTTTTTATGTGATTTAATAGGGAGAGTCGTATTAACTTGTTTTACAGCCAACACAGCATGTAGCTTCATTTCTTTGCGGTAGCTGGCAACCGTATTACGACTTACCTTAATGCCGTCTTGCACTAGCTGTTGATGCACTTTAGCAGCACCATAGATGGGCACTTTCTCAAAAATAGCGGTTATCCGTTCTTTTATTTGAGTCTGCTTTACATTCTCTTTTTTCTGGTAGTAAAGACTACTCCTGTTGAGTCCTAATAACTGGCATTGAGGGCGGAGTGATAAATCGTTACGCTTGGGCTCAATCATGTCTTTTTTGTCAGATGAGGCCAAGCTTCTTAGCTTTTTTTCAAGCCATTCCTTTTCAATAGTCACTTTACCCACAAGTTTCACTAACATCTCATTTTCTTCTTGAGATTTAGCCAAATCGTCCTTGTATTCTTTAATGGCTTTAGACGGCTCCATGGCAATGACGGCATTGTCTAAGAAAATCTTTTTCCAACCCTGTAGGTTTTGAGGGGTGATATTATTATCACTGGCTATTTCAGAAATCGTCCGTTCATTTTTTAACAGTTCCAGCACAAGTTGACTCTTAAACTCAGCACTGTATTTTGTTCGCTTTTTGCTCATTCAATTACTCCCATTTTTAGTTCATTCTAAGGCTATTGAAATAAGATGTCTCGATTTGTGGTCTGATTTTCTTGGGGTACTATAATTTATATAGTTGCCTTGCTGCGTAAAAAAATCAAGCTCACTTAATATCTAGCGCAGTCTTCATTAGAATTTCAGCAATTTCATCTCTTGATCCAAAGTAATTTGCAATTTGAATGTCAAGATCTGGAGTGTTTTGAGAGGCCTCAATAATTTCATTGGGTATATCTTGTGTGATGTGGACGCCAGCAGATAGGAAATAAGGCAATATTGTTACTTTAGTTGCCCCCATTTCAGAGCACTCTTTAATCGCCTCTCTAATTGAAGGCGAGGCAAACTCTAGGAAGGCAGGCATTACTTTATCAAATTCTTTTGACTCAAATTTTGCAATTTTTCTGGATAAAGATTCAATTTCAAGGTTTGATTCTTGCCTTCTACTTCCGTGTGCGACTAGTAACAATACATGCATATTTATTTATATAATAATGTTAGTGAGAATGCTTATTTAACTACAATAGATACAGTTAAGATGAAGAAGAATAACTTTTTGAGTTAAACCGACGGTTTCGTAGAATCGTAATCCGTTTTCGGTTTTTGCAAAGACGGCATCTGACACCTTTTCGAGAAGCCGCCCTTCCCTTTGTAGCCTGTTTCAAGAACTCTGCGCAGCTGACAAGGAGTTCTTGATTTTTTTGGTTCTATGTGATTTTTGGGCGAGTCTATAATCAAACTCCTGTACTTTTCAAAAGCCTTTTCGTCTCCCCCAGAAGCGCGAAAAGTAGAAGTAAACAGAGAGGCCTATTCCATTTGGCCCTGGCCGGCCACAAGAAAGGCCGGATGGAAAGCAGCAGATATGTGATTCGGATGCACTTTTGCTTTGTGACGGATGCCCAGTTTGACGACTATCCCGGCACGCGGAAAAGTGTTTTCACCGGCTACGTGCAGCTGGCTTGGTGAAAACACGAAGCAGTCTCCAAACTTAAGCGTATTTGGGTAAACATGCACTGGCTTAAGTTTTTCAAGGAAAACAATTTGGGCTTCCCGTTGTCGAATCCAACTTGCCAGTCACTTCCCTCATCAAACATCTTTTCATCGAAACCCTCGATAAAGTCGCTAAGAAACGTTCCGGCCTTAATTATACCTTGAATTAGTGGCTTGATTTTGCTATCTTTTAATCTTAAAAGAGGTGTTGCAGTTATTATATGAATTCGGGGATGACGAATTAAGCGTTATATCGATTAGCGAGTCCTAACGGTCTTGACTCTGGTATACGATATTACTGTCAAAATTGACGACCTCTGCGTCCCTAAAAACGACTTGATGATCTATGCTATCAAGGATACAGCTGTTGGCGATTGAAACATCTTGAACATCGTTAACCAATATGCCTCAGAAAGCCACCGAGGGTTACTGGTCGCCAATGGCATTACACAAAGTATGAGTCGTAAAGGGAACTGTTGGGATAATGCAGTCAGTGAAAGCTTTTTTCACAGCCTTAAGACAGAGCTTGTGCATCATTTCGACTTTGCAACACGCGCAGAAGCGATGCAGGAAATCTTTGAATATATCGAAGTTTTTTATAACTGTAAGCGACGCCATTCAGCTAATAATTATATGTCACCTGCTGTTGACGAAATGCTGCCAAAATCAGCGTAATTTTGTGTCCATAAAAATGTTGACACATCAATAGAGCACCCGAAAACGGTTAAAGAGGCAACAAACAGATTGCTGACTATTTTAACTGATGCAGAACTTCAGGAAATAAAATCAATGTCTAAAGATGAGTTAGTCTTACTCCATTTTAGTTTAGGTAAAGATATTCGTAATGCGTTTGGACTGAATGGCGATAACGCTGTTTTACTTGGTAAGCGCTGTGCCGATGATGTTTCAGGGGATATTATTGAAGCGTTGTGGGAGAAATTATCAAACTGAACATTCCCAAACAATCACCCCATCCACAACACTAATGGCTGAATCAGGCTCATCGGCATTCAGTAAAGAGAAAGTGTGCTTATTCAGCAGTTCTAATGCTTCAAGTGTATTAGCCTATTGGCTGCCGGCTACCGGGCTGGCGCATTCTCGTTGGCCGGCTTGGCAAAAACGTCACTATCAATGCCGTTGATCGTCATGGTTGGGAATGCGAAGTCGATATTCTCGGCGTTAAACTGCTCAAGGATCTGCAGATTGACGTCCTGTGAAATAGCCAGACTTTTCGAGTAACTGGTGGTTAACTCCCAGTAGGTACACTCGATCACCAGAGCAGAATCCCCGAAGTCGGAGAAGTGCACTCTCGGCTCCAACTTGAAGGGATGATTGGTTTTCTCATCAAGAATCTTTCGAATGATCTCGACGGCACGCTTCATTTGCATCGGTGTTGTTGCATAGGTGACCCCAATAGAGATTTTGCAGCGGATATGGGGCCGGCGTGAGATATTTTCGAGACGGCCATTTGCGACTACTTCGTTGGGCATGTAGATGAGGTTGCCATCGCTGATGCGCATGCTAGTCGAGCGCAGACCGATGGCCTCCACGGTTCCCACATCCGTGCCGATGCGAACCCAGTCCCCTTCGCGAAACGGGCGTTCCATCAGCAAAATCAGGCTAGCGAAGAAGTTTTTGAGCGTGTCCTGCGCGGCGAGCGCGACAGCCAGCCCGGTGACGCTAGCTCCGGCCAACAGCGTGCTGGCGCTAAATCCGAGCTGAGCCAGAATTTTGAAGAATACAATGGCGGCAAGGATAATCGAAATGGAGCGACCTGCGACCCGGATTAGCGCGGCGTCTAGGCTTCGGGGGCTGATGCGGGGTGAGGCGATTACCACCTCCGCTGCGATCACTCCTAGCGAGAGGATCGCAAGCATAAAAGCGAACATCATGGCGGTAGATCCGGCGAAGGTGAATATTTCGAGCACCACTCCGTTGAGAAAGACATGGTATTGCAGAAAGTCCACCAGCGCTGCCGCGCTGCAACCGGTTAATACCAAATACACGAAATGAGTAATCCGCCCGGCAAGGGTGATAGGTCGCTTTAGACTACGCCTCATGATACTGAAAGCAAGCACAAGAGCAGATCCCACGATAAGGATGGCGATGAGCGCAGTCGTCCATTGCCAAATGGCCTGTCCGAAGACCTCGTGTCCTGTCCAAACGGGCAGATTATTGATTAAGGAAGAGGGGATCAGCCAACCGGGCTCGAAGAAGTGAAGGCGGTGCAGGCTTTTTCCCACTGCGCCGCCGATTGGGTCAAGGTGGGCCATGCGCTTATAGGCATCACTGGCAATCTCTCGTGTTTCCTGAGAGATAACCCATTCCCCAGAGCGGTCACCTGTCTCTATCTGAATCAGCTCGATGGGCACGTTTTTGAATCGAAAGCGCATCGGTCGCTGATCCAGCGGCATATCGGCAATCATCTTCGCGTCGGGAATCGTATCCCAGTCAGGCATCGGCACACGCAGGAGTATTCCCCGCAGCAGTACGGCGGCGTCCGTTGCTGTGGCGAGTTGGAACTCCGGCGCGACATCGGAGAGGTCAAAGCACTGTGCGAGCCGATACTGAACCCAGTCGAGATATTCGTAAGTGCTATAAGTCCGGCCACCGGAGATCAAGGCCTCTCGATAGGCGTCAAGCGTGCGAGCCAAGCTCCACATAAGGCTTCGGGGGCTGTCGAGCTGCTCCGGTTCAACAACATCTCGGGGAGAAGGAGTCCCCGGGAATTTCTCGGCAATGGACCAAGGGTGCTCATCGTCGGTCTTGGCGGGTGGGGCGGCTTTCTCGCCTGGAACCTGTATGTCAGCGCCCATTGCGGTGGTCGCGGTCTGTCCCATCACCGAAGCAGCCCCCAGAAACACCAGCAGTACAAGTATTAAAAACGTTGAATATCGAATCGTCACGCATCGAGTATAGGTCAAGTTATAGCCTTTTATGACTGGATTTCTTTAGAAATTAATTTAATATCAATTAGTTATTGGTGAACAGTATGTACCTAAATTGCAAATAAAGCCAGTACAAGCCCTCTGAGAGCGTTCGTTAGGTAAATCATAGTAATTCACTAGCTTAATCCATCTTCGTTACTTTTGTCTGTCTAAGCTATTGATTCGTCGTTTTAAGCAGTTTTTTGAAAAAAATCTTTAAAATCAATGGTGTTTTTTTTGAACAGAATGTAGTGCCAACTAGCCGGTTTTTAAATTCTCAACTTACTGATTTATAGCAAATAAACTACCAATAGCTGTGAAGATGGGTTAAGAGCTTTATGCTGGACAGAATGCTATATTGGTCGCATCGAATATTTGCATTAGTTTATTGGTAAGTGGTGATTTGGTCGAGGATAAGCAAGCCGGTACCTTGGCTTTATGTGAGTGGCGTGGCGTGTTAGCAATAGCTAAAAATGTGCTGGATTACTTCGAGATTTATAGCAAACAAAAGCCCTATAACAATACCTTTTTTGAATTCAATCAGCAAACATATAAAGGGACATTTAAAGCGGGTGAAAATGAAGGTGATCAACCTACGGAGTATAAAGTCATGAGGATGTTGGATTGCCTGCACAATATCGCTTATTCCATCGAGGATGCCAGTCTGCAGTATCAGAGACGATTAAGTCATATTGTCAATGCGGTATCGAACTGTGAGGGCATTAATACCCTGCGCTTTAAAGGTGCAGACTTTTCAGCCTTGAATGATTTTAAATCTAAATTATTGCAGTACCGGTTGTTATTTTTTGGAAGTGGTTCTGACTTGACTTATTTTGCTGAATATCTGTTCCAGAAAAAGCCCTTAGATTAAAGTGCGTGAATGCCAAGTATTAGGCTATGCCGCGCTTTCCGGTTGTTATGTGCTTAATAAATTCCTGTACGACAAGGACGGCAGGCACTACACGATTGATAAAGATGGTTACTTTCATAATCACAAACTAAAGTCCCCCGAATTCATATAGTAGACGTGGCTAAGTTTATGCAAGCATTACACGGAGCGTATGGCGATAAAGGTTTATTAGCGTTGGGCTTTTGGGTATCGACTACCTTTTCCCATGTGATCTTTGAGAAGTTTGGATTTTTCCCCTTTATGAGTTTTTACGGTGATCCGCATTGTGGCAAGTCTGATTTAACCACGACACTCAATAGATGCTTTTTTATTGATTCTGAGGGCTTGGCTATGAGCTCAGGCAATACTAAAAAAGGCGAACTTAGAACCATTAGCCAGAAGTCGAGCATGGTGACTGCGATGTTAGAGGGCAGGAAAAACCGCGGATTTCAGTCGCCAGTGCGACACATTGAATTTTAATGGCCAGTGGGCGAAACTCACGATCGACTAAAACCCAATGTGAGATCACTATGCCAGAGACATATACCCGACTGACCGAAGAAGAACGATACCAGATTTATGAAGGAGTAACAGAAAAACGTTCTCACCGTAAAATAGCCACTTTA
>Ga0209054_1000206_pt1 | contig 43772 bp, 44 predicted proteins | sample SaaInlV_DNA_200m_FD_184689 | JGI IMG/M metagenome (GOLD analysis project Ga0209054, IMG submission 184689) | Marine microbial communities from expanding oxygen minimum zones in the Saanich Inlet - SI075_LV_DNA_200m (SPAdes) (version 2) | ecosystem: Environmental > Aquatic > Marine > Unclassified... | reverse complement strand
CCAATCGTTTTTGGACAAAGGTGAATATTTCCACCTAAACAATTCCTGCATCGCCCACAAGTAATATGACCCTCGCCAGAAACGATATCACCCACTTTTAGATCAGCTACATTAGAACCTAGCTTGGCTATTTCTCCGGCATACTCATGGCCCGTTGTCATAGGAACTGGGATGGTTTTTTTTGCCCAGTCATCCCAGTTATATATGTGCACATCCGTACCACATATCGCTGTTTTATGAATTTTAATCAGAACGTCATTATTTCCGACAGCTGGTTCAGCAACATCTTCCAACCAAATACCTTCTTTTGCTTGGCTTTTAACTAATGCTTTCATGGATTTCCATTTTATTTAATAAACGTAAGTCAATTATATGACAATTTTGTCTTCATACATAACTATGTTGGCCCCAGGTAAGCTGCTTAATAACCCTTAATTGACCGAGTATAAAGAATGATTTATTCCACATTTTTTCTTTAAGAAAAAAAGGTAGAAATTTTAAAAAATTGAGTATAAAGTATAAATGTAACTTTAATTCTAATTGGGGCTTAAAAAGAATTTTTATTTAATTTTCTTGATTAACTTCTGGAGGTTTTTTATGGATATAAAGCAGTTGAAAAGCAGACACAAAGAGTTAGATCAAATTATCGAATCAAGTTTTAGAAATTATGTGCCTGATTTAAAGTTGAGAAAATTTAAAAAAGAAAAGTTAAGAATAAAAGAGCTGTTAGAGGAAAACCATATTCGAATTACTTAGGTGTTTTTTAACTCCCGACTAAGTTAGTTTATTTGGTGTAGGTTAAATGATTATTATGGATCAGATTATTTAACTGGTGAAGATATATCATTTTTTACTAACACCGCTATCTAATTATATTTTTGGATTAACCTGTACCTAATACAATCACAATACATTCTTAAGAGCATTGCATTAATATTAAATAGGGTTATATGAAAAAAATAATTAAAGAACATATTTCAGAGCATAGGGCTACCCTTGATTCAGTTGCTGACCTGGATGAGCCAATTGAAAAAGTGGCCAATCTATTAATCCGTTGTCTAGAAAATGATGGAACCATATTTTGGTGCGGTAATGGGGGGAGTGCATCAGATAGTCAACATTTGGCTGGTGAGCTTGTTGGGCGATTTGTAGGAGACAGAAGGGCACTGAAATCAATTTCATTAACTGCAGATTCTGCGGTGATGACGTGTATCGTTAATGATTATGGATACGAACATATCTTTTCAAGGCAGGTTGAGGCATTAGGGTCTGAGGGGGATGTTTTGGTTGGTATTACAACCTCTGGCAACAGCCAAAATGTTTTACATGCTTTTAAGATGGCCGAACAGAAGGGCATGACGACTATTGGGCTATTGGGCAAGGGCGGTGGACAGGCTGCTAGCTTAGTTAAGCAGCCAATCGTTGTTGCATCAAATTCTACGGCGAGAATCCAAGAGATGCACATCTTAATTGGCCATATTTTGTGTGATTTAATTGAGGAAGGATTGAGCTTAAAAAAATGACTGTTATTGTGACTGGAGCGGCAGGATTTATTGGCTCAAATTTTGTACTCCATGGGCTATCAAAAAAAAATGAAAAAGTGATCGCGTTGGATAAGCTTACCTACGCGGGCAATCTCGAGAACTTGAAGTCGGTTGAAAATCATCCCAACTATACTTTTGTTAAAGGCGACATTGGCGACTCAGCACTTATCGCCAAACTTTTAAAAGACAATCAACCGCGTGCGATTGTGAATTTTGCGGCTGAGAGCCATGTGGATCGATCCATCCACGGACCAGACGACTTTATGCAGACCAATATCATTGGCACCTACCGATTGCTAGAGGAGGCCCGATCTTTTTTTAATACCTTAAGTGAGGATGCTAAAAAACAGTTCCGTTTTCTCCACGTCTCGACGGATGAGGTGTATGGCACCTTAAGCTCCACCGATCCGGCGTTCAAAGAAAGCAACCAATACGAACCCAATAGCCCTTACAGCGCCTCCAAGGCGGCTTCTGATCACCTGGTCCGTGCTTGGCACCACACCTATGGCTTACCGGTGCTCACCACCAATTGTTCGAATAACTATGGGCCCTATCACTTTCCTGAGAAGTTGATCCCGCTCTGTATCTTAAAGGCCCTGCAGGGAGAAGACTTGCCCATCTATGGAGATGGTCAGCAGGTCAGGGACTGGCTCTTCGTGGTGGATCACTGTAAAGGGATTACGACAGTGTTAGATAAGGGTGTTGTTGGTGAGACCTACAACATCGGTGGCTGGAATGAGAAGGCGAACCTTGAGGTGGTGCACACCCTCTGTGATTTGTTGGACGAAATGAAACCCCGTGAGGATGGCAAGTCTTACAAAGAGCAAATCACCTTCGTCAAAGACCGCCCAGGACACGACCGACGCTACGCCATTGATGCGACTAAGATTTCTAATGAACTCGGCTGGAAGCCGGAAGAGACGTTTGAGACCGGCATCCGCAAGACCGTCCAGTGGTACCTCGATAACCAGGACTGGGTGGCCAATGTGCAGTCCGGCGAGTACCAACACTGGCTCACTAAAAACTATTCATGAAGATTCTGATCACGGGCATTAACGGTCAGGTTGGACATGCGCTGATGCGTGAGTTAACCGAGCATGAGTTGATTGGCCTAGCCCGACAAGACTGTGATCTCATCAATTTAGATCAAATTAAAAATGTCATCGACCAACACCAGCCGGAACTCATCATTAATCCAGCAGCGTACACCAAGGTCGACCAGGCGGAGGACGAACCCGAGTTAGCCTTTCAGATTAACCGGGATGCACCCAAAGTGATGGCGGAAAAGGCACGCGAATACAATATCCCGTTCATTCACTTCTCCACCGACTACGTGTTTGATGGGGAAAAAGAGGGTGGCTATAAAGAGAGTGATCAGGCGAATCCATTGGCAGTCTATGGACAGTCAAAGTTGGCTGGAGAAGAAGCCATTCAAGAAATAGGCGGACAGTTTTATATCTTTCGCACCAGCAGGGTGTATTCCAACATCGGCCATAATTTTTATCTGACCATGAAGCGCTTGAGCCAGGAACGTGATGAATTAAAAGTCGTGTCCGATCAGGAAAGCGTACCCACATCAAACCTATTTATTGCCGAACAGATGCAAAAAATCATTCCACAGTTGTATGAAAATAATATCGGCATCTATCATCTAGTGCCGGATGGACAATGCTCCTGGTATGAGTTTACTAAAGTCATTATTAGCAAAGCTAATCCATCATTTAACATAGACAATTGCCATCCAATTCTGACGCATGAGCTCCCAATCAAGGCCAGTCGTCCTCTAAACAGCTGTCTAAATAATCAGAAGGTAAAAAAGACCTTTATGCTAAAATTTAGGGATTGGCAGAAGGAATTAAATAAGGCGATAGATGAAACGTAAGGGTATTATTTTAGCGGGAGGTTCTGGGACTCGGTTGTATCCGGTGACTCATACTATCTCTAAACAACTCTTGCCAGTTTATGATAAGCCGATGATCTATTACCCGCTGACGACATTGATGCTCGGTGGTATCCGAGAGATCCTTATTATTTCCACTCCGCAAGACTTGCACAAGTTTGAAGAATTATTAGGTGATGGCTCTCAATGGGGATTGAAATTAAGTTATATGGCCCAGCCCAGCCCAGATGGACTAGCACAAGCATTCATTCTCGGTGAGAAATTTATTGGCGATGATTTATCTACACTTATTTTAGGGGATAATATATTCTACGGCCATGACATAGAAAGTTTACTTCGGTCGGCGGACGACAGAAAAACCGGAGCAACTATTTTTGCCTATCACGTTAATGATGCTGAGCGTTACGGGGTAGTAGGATTTAATCAAGAAAATCAAGTGATTTCCTTAGAGGAAAAACCTTTAAAACCAAAATCTAATTTTGTGGTGACCGGTCTTTATTTTTATGACCAACAAGTGGTAAAACTTGCTAAAGAGTTAAAACCCTCAACAAGGGGAGAGTTAGAAATTACTGATCTCAATAAAAAATACCTGGAGCAAAATGAGCTCTTTGTAGAAATGATGGATCGTGGGTATGCATGGCTCGATACAGGGACTCATGATTCCTTACTTGAAGCTGGACAATTCATTGCAACAATTGAAAAAAGACAAGGACTTAAGATTGCATGTCCAGAGGAAGTTGCTTTTAAAAAAAAATGGATAAATTCATCTGATTTAGAAAGGCTAGCAGAACCTTTACGTAATAATCAGTATGGTCAATATTTATTTGAAATAATAAAAGATTAATGAAAATTACTTCATTAAGGATTCCTGACTTAAAAATCATTGAACCTCATGTATACGAGGATGAGAGGGGTTATTTTTTTGAATCTTTCAACCAAGAAAAATTTAATAACTCCTTAGGAACTGATTTTAAATTCGTTCAAGATAACCAATCTAAGTCTAGCAGGGGTGTAATAAGAGGCCTTCATTACCAGAAGGAGCCTTTTGCACAAGGAAAATTAGTTAGGGTATTAAGTGGAGAGGTTTATGATGTAGCTTTAGATTTAAGAAGAAATTCTCAATATTTTTCACAATGGCAAGGTGTTTATCTCAGCGATAAAAATAATAAACAGCTATGGATACCTCCAGGTTTTGCTCATGGATTTATGACTATAAGCGATGAAGCTGTTTTATCTTATAAGGTTACCGAATACTATAATAAAGCACAGGAGGGGGTAATTAAATATGATGATGAATTTTTATCAATTACATGGCCAGAAAATATCCAAAACAAAACCTCAAAAAAAGATGATCTTGGGATATCATTTAAAAAATTTAAAACTTTATAGAAAATTATATTTCAATGAAAAAATATAAAATTTTAGTTGTTGGTTGTGGTTATGTTGGGTTAAGTAATGCAATCTTGTTAGCTCAGCAAAATAATGTCCATGTATTCGATATTAATGATGAGCGGATTCAATTGTTAAAAGAAAAAAAATCACCTATTCATGATGATCTAATATCAAAATTCCTATTAAAGGATTCATTAAGTTTAAATTTTTCTAGGGTAGAGAAAGTACTATATGCTGATGCAGACTTCGTGATAATTTCAACACCAACTAATTATGACGAGAAAACTAATTTTTTTAATACAGAATCAGTTGAAAATGTATTAAAAGACGTATTAAGTCAGAATAATAGAGTTAGTATTATTATAAAATCTACAGTTCCTGTTGGCTTTACTGAGAGGATGAAGGAAAAATTTAACTATAAAAAAATTACTTTTTCTCCTGAGTTTTTAAGAGAAGGGCGGGCTTTGCAGGATAACTTGCATCCATCTAGAATTGTGATTGGGGATAATAGCAAGGAAAGTAGAGTTTTCGCTGGGCTCTTAAAAAATGCTGCCGAAAAGAAAAATATACCAATTTTCTATATGAGCTCGACAGAAGCTGAGGCATCAAAACTTTTTGCAAATGCTTATTTAGCAATGCGTGTTGTTTTTTTTAATGAGCTTGATTCTTACTCTTATATGCATCAGTTAGATACCAAAAATATTATTGATTCAATCTCTGCTGATCCAAGAATTGGAGAAGGTTATAATAATCCTTCATTTGGTTATGGTGGTTATTGTCTTCCAAAAGACGTTAAACAACTTCAAGCAAACTATGCGGACGTTCCAAATGTTTTGATAAATTCTCTTGATGATGCAAATAGAAAACGTAAAGATTTTATTGCTGAGTCAATTATTAAAAAAAAACCAAAAGTAGTAGGTGTTTATCGCTTAACAATGAAGTTTGGCTCTGATAACTTCAGAGAATCTTCAATTCAAGGAGTTATAAAAAGAATTAAAACTAAAGGAATAAAGGTCATCATATACGAACCTATGCACGAAGCTGCTGAATTTTTTGATTCAGAAATTATTAGAGATTTAAATGTATTTAAAAAGATAAGTGACGTAGTTATTTCAAACAGAATGGATCATGAGCTTTTTGACGTAAAACATAAAGTTTATACTAGAGATATCTTTAATTCAGATTAAAAAAATGTTCTCAATCTATTTAAATGAATAAAAAATCAGAAAAAATTATCCCAGTTATTTTGTCAGGGGGTTCGGGTACAAGGTTATGGCCACTATCTAGACAAACTTTCCCCAAACAGTTCGTTACTCTTCCTGGGGAAGATAAGAGTCTATTTCAAAAATCTATTGCTAGGCTTGATAATTTTAAAACAAACGAGATTACAATTGAAAATCCGATAATTGTTGGCAATGACGAACATCGATTTATTATTTCAGAGCAAATGAAAAATTTAGGCTTAAACTTATATTCATTAATTCTTGAGCCCAGTTCAAAAAATACAGCACCCGCATTAACTCTTGCAGCATTTGAAGCCATAAAAGATGGAGTCGACCCTATTCTTATTGTCACGCCGTCAGATCATATAATAAGTGATATAAATAAATACACAAAAACTATAAAAGAAGCTATCAAAATTGCATCAGATGGCACAATTATTACTTTAGGAATAAAGCCAACAAACCCATCATCAGGCTTTGGCTATATAAAGTTTAATCAAAATGAAACAACTTCGGGAGGTTTTAATGTAGTGGAGTTTATTGAGAAACCCTCAGAAGACCTAGCTAAGAAATTTATAATGTCAGCAAACTATTTTTGGAATAGTGGAATATTTATAATGCGTGCAAGTACTTGGTTAAGCGCTTTACAAAGCTTTGACTCACAAATGCATGAATTAGTTGCGAATTCTTATAATAAAAAATCCTTAGATAATTTATTTATAAGACCAGAGAAATCTTCTTTTGATAAAATTATTCCCAACTCGATTGACTATAGTGTTATGGAAAAATGTCCGGGTACGAACTTTTCAATTGAGGTCTTATTATTGGAAGTTGGTTGGGATGATTTGGGGTCATGGGATGCATTTTGGAAGGTAAATAACAAAGATAATAAACAAAATGTAACTTTCGGGGATGTTTTCGCAGATAATACAAAGAATTCTATAATTTACGCAAGCAATAGATTTGTATGTACATCTGATATCGAGGATTTAATTGTTGTTGAAACTGCAGACACTGTTTTAATAAGTAAGCGTGATAAAAGTCAAAATATAAAAAATATTGTAAATCAATTAAAATTAGAAAATAGGTATGAGTTAGAATCGTCTACAAAAGTCTATAGGCCATGGGGCTCGTTTAATACCCTTGAGGCTGGGAAAAATTATAAAGTTAAAAGAATAAGTGTTAACCCTCAATCAAAACTTAGTTTACAAAAACATTCTAGAAGAGCTGAACACTGGGTTGTTATAAAAGGAACCGCTGAAATAATATGCGGAGATGTCAAAAGTGTTTTGAAAGAAAACCAGTCAACATACATACCAATGAATACATTTCATCGTCTTTCAAATACCACTGATAATATTTTAGAGATTATCGAAGTTCAATCAGGTGATTATCTAGGGGAAGATGATATTGTAAGAGTTTCAGATGATTATGGAAGAGATTAAAAAGAATTAGTATTTATTAGTAAATATCAATTCTTCCAAACACTTAAATCTATTTCTCCCACCTTTTTATATTTACTAAAAAACTTGACTTGATTCTAACCTAATGTAATATTTGTTCATAAATGAACATATTTTTTTTTATATGAGTAAGAATGGGTAAGACAAAAAAAAATATTGATAGCAATCTTCATTATCGAGTTCTCCAGCTTGTTGAAGAAAAATCTAATATAACTCAGAGAGACTTAGCACAAAAATTAGGAATAAGTCTGGGAGGGGTGAATTATTGTTTAAAATCGCTAATCGAAATAGGGCATTTAAAAATAAATAATTTCAAAAAAAATCCTAATAAAGCATCATATTTATATCATCTCACTCCTTTAGGTGCATCTGAAAAGGCAAAGCTTGCTATTAAATATCTCAAATGTAAGATGGCCGAATATAAGACACTTAAACAAGAAATTGAAAATGTTAAATCAAGGATTAATTCATAATGTGTCTCGGCATCTTTAAGAAGATAATTACTTAAATTTTTTAAGGGGTATAAATTTTGGCTAAAGTTGCATTAATAACAGGAGTTACTGGGCAAGATGGAGCTTATTTATCTGAGCTTCTTTTGAACAAAGGCTATGAGGTTCATGGCATAAAACGAAGAACATCTATGTTTAACACTGGGCGGATTGATCATTTAATGCATGATGTTCATGAAAAAGGCTTACCATTTTATCTTCATCACGGAGATATGACTGATTCATCTAGTCTTACTCATGTTATACAAAAAGTTCAGCCTGACGAAATTTATAATCTTGCTGCACAAAGTCATGTTCAAGTATCATTTGAGGAGCCAGAATATACTGCAAATTCTGATGCTGTTGGTGCCCTGAGGATTCTTGAGGTTATTCGTATATTAGGATTAGAGAAAAAAACACGGTTCTACCAAGCATCCACTTCTGAACTTTACGGTCTTGTTCAGGAAACACCACAAACTGAAAAAACACCTTTCTATCCAAGAAGCCCTTATGCTGTTGCAAAATTATATGCATATTGGATTACAGTAAATTACAGAGAAGCCTATGGAATTTTTGCATGCAATGGGATTTTATTTAATCACGAATCTCCGATTAGAGGAGAAACTTTTGTTACCAGAAAAATTACAAGAGCATTAGTTCGAATTAAACTTGGTTTACAGGATTGTCTATACCTAGGAAATTTAAATGCCTTACGTGATTGGGGTCATGCGAAGGATTATGTTGAAGTGCAATGGTTAATGTTACAACAGGAACACCCAGAGGACTTTGTAATAGCTACAGGTATTCAATATAGTGTTCGTGACTTTGTAAATGCTGCTGCGAAAAAGTTGAACTTGGAAGTTCATTGGAAAGGTGATGGAGCTGATGAAAAAGGTTATGATGAGACTGGGAAATGTATTGTTGCTGTAGACCCAAGTTACTTCAGGCCAACAGAGGTTGAAACATTATTAGGTGATGCAAGTAAAGCAAGAAAAAAGCTACAATGGACACCTAAAATTAGTTTTGAAGAGTTAGTCAGTGAAATGGTAGTTGAAGACCTAAAAGAAGCTGAAGGTGAAAGTCTTTTAAAAAAGCATGGATTTATAAAAAGGTAACTTTAATTAAAAATGCCTCAAATTATTGACGCTCTCTATCGATCAGAAAAAATTGTAAAATCAATTGGCAGCTCTGTGCTTGCCAATGGCAAAACAACCACCCAATTTTTAACAATAGATAATGTTCCATATTGGGATGTCTTTGCATCTGAGTTGGCAAGTCGTTATATCCCCAGTGCTCTTCATGAGCCTACTGATAGAGAGCTAGTAACTCAATTTATAAAACCTATTGTTGTGAAGACAAAAAACTTTATTCAAGATATTAAACAAATTCATAAAAATCGTACTAAAAATAAAGAAAAAATTAATCTTAATAATATTCTCTGTCTTGAGTTTATGCCTGCACAGAGTCGTGATGTAATGAAACCTGTTAAAAGATATCTTGCTGATCAAAAAGATATAAATATTCTGTCCCTTGGAGATAGGGAATGGCCATCTAACAGAGAAGAATTAAACTCTAATGAACATCGAAGAATAATTTGGGAATTTTGGAGTAATGAATTAAGTTCGAAAGCAAAAAACTTAAGTGCAAAATTAAACTCAGTTAAAAAATTTATATTAAAGTCAAAACATTTAGAGCAAGTTATCGATAAATGTGAACCTGGCTCTATAAAAAAAATTAAGTATGCACTCAATAGATTATTTATAGAATTTCCATCATTGATTAGGCAAGGAGTTATTTCTACTTTTATTCTTGAAAAATATAAGCCTTCATTATTAATTGTAACTGATGTACATGACCCAAGAACTAGAATGTATATTTTACAATGCAAACATTTGAATATTCCTTGCTTAGCACTTCAGCATGGACTAACAAATGCTTTTGCAACAGAATGGCGTTTTTGTACTGCAGACCGAGTTGCTGTTTGGGGAAATCATTTTAAGGAAATTCTGGGTGCGCATGGTATTGCTTCAAATAAAATCAAAATAACAGGAGCACCACGAAGCGATAGTTTAATAAAAACTGATGACTTGGAAGGAAAATTACTAAAGAAGAAACTTGGCATTCCTGAAAGTGCGCGTATTATATTATTGGCATCTACTTTTACATTACCAAGTTATGAGGGCCTTCATAATGACTCTGAAATTTTAGAGAAGATGAAAAGAGAAATCTTTGATTCTATAGGTAATTTTAAAAATATATATCTAATCGTAAAGCCACATCCTTATGAAAATGAAACTGAAACTATGTCATTTGCACCAAAGAATGCTAATATCATCTTTGTTGACAAAAGGTCAGATATTAGGCCACTAACCAAGATATGTGATTGTTTTATATCTTTTAATTCAACAACAACCATAGATGCAATCTTGCTTGATAAGCTTGTTGTTTGTCCTAATTATTATGGTTGGGTGTGGAACGAAACTATGCGTAGTACTAATGTGGTCTATTCGCCTTCTTCAATTGAAGAGATTGGTGAGATTTTTAAGCATCTTTCGCAAGATACTTACTCGGCCTTGAAAGAAAAACACAAATACACCCGAAAAAAAATAATCGCAAGTTGGCTATACCGTTTCGATGGTAGGTGTGCCGAAAGGGTTGGAAATATTGCCCTTAGTATGCAATTAAAAAAAATTAAACATTGTAATTAACTAGAGTAAAAGATTTAAATTTAAATTAATGGAAAATTTCTATAGAGGTTACCAACCATGAAGTTAATAAATTGTAGAATTTGTAAAAGTGATGCTCTTACAAATTATCTAAATTTAGGATATACACCAGCAGCTGATGCTTTTGTAAAAGAAGAAGACAAACATTTGGACGATCCAGTTTACCCTTTGGAGGTATGCCTTTGTAATAATTGCGGTATTTCACAGTTAAATTTTACAGTAGACCCAAAAATATTATATCAAAATGATTATCCATATGAATCATCGATTACAAAAACGGGACAGCTACATTGGGATCAGTTTGCTGAAAGTGTTGTTCAAAGAGCTAAATTGAAGCATGATGATTTGGTAATCGACATAGGAAGCAATGTAGGGGTTTTATTAGGTGCTTTTAAAAGAAGAGGTTGTAAGGTACTGGGCATTGAGCCTTCAAGCCATATTGCTGAACAAGCAAATTCGAACAATGTTGAAACAATAAATGATTTTATTTCACTTAATCTAGCGAAAAAAATTGTTTCAAAGAAAGGGCCAGCGCCACTAATTAATATTACAAATGTATTTGCCCATATCAATGACCTAGATGGTTTAATCGAATCCGTAGAAGTGCTATTAGCAAAGAACGGTATGTTTGTGATTGAAGCCCCACATTTCCTGAATCTTATAGATGGCCAAGAATACGATACAATTTATCATGAACATCTCTTATATATCTCAGTTAAGCCTCTAAATGCATTGTTTAATCGTTTTGGTTTTGAAGTTTTTGATGTTAAAGAAGTTACAATCCATGGCGGCTCAATTAGAATTTTTGTTGGTAGAAAAGGAGACCATAAGGTAACTAATTTTGTAGACCAGATTATAGAAAAAGAAGAAAAGGCAAAAATATTTGATATTCCTAGACTAAATCTTTTCAGTGAGCAAGTTCGTGACCATAAAAAAAAATTGCGGGGGCTTTTGCTAGAAATAAAAAAATCTGGTAAGTCCATAGTCGCAGTAAGCGCCCCTGCAAAAGGGATGACATTATTGAATTATTGTGAAATTGATTCAAGTATTTTAGATTTCCTAACTGAAAAATCCTCTCTTAAGATTGGAAAATTTTCTCCAGGAGCACATATTCCAATTTTTCCTGATGAAAAATTAGAAGAAGAAAAAATTGATTATGCTTTATTGCTTGCTTGGAATTTTGCAGATGAGATTATGGAAAACCTTGCTGATTTTAAAAAGTCCGGTGGTAAATTTATTGTGCCAATACCAAATCCAAAAATTATTTAATTAAAAAAGGAATTAATACAATGATAATTCATAAAATAAAAGTAGCTCATCAGGACGAGAGAGGCACAATCTCAGATATCCTTCAACAAGTCGATATAGATTGCGTAACCCTTATAACTATCTCTAAAGGGTCTATAAGAGGCAATCACTACCACAAAGATTCTATTCAGTATTCTTATGTTTTATCTGGTGAAGTTTTAGTTTTTACACAAATGCCAGATCAAAAAGTTGAAAAAAAGATTTTAAATCCAGGTGATATGCTGGAATCGCCAATTTTGGAAAGACATTCAATTCATGGAATTACCCTTGATTCTGTTGTACTCATTTTAACAAAGGGACCGCGAGGAGGTGAAAGTTACGAAGAAGATACTTTTCGTGTGTCACCTCTACACGAAAACATTGATTAGATGGTTTCTTAAAATTTGAACTAGGAATTTATAAATTATGATACCAGTAAATTTACCACTAGTTGATGGGCGTGAAAAAGAAATTTTGATTGAATGTATAGATTCAGGATGGATTTCTGAGGGACCCTATGTAAAAAAATTCGAAGAAGAATTTTCAAGTTTTATTGGTATGAATCACGGTATAGCTGTTTCAAATGGAACGGCAGCACTTGAAGCTGCTGCTTTTGCAATCGACCTTAAAGATGGAGACGAAGTTATTATGCCGTCTTTTACTATCATTTCTTGTGCGATTGCAGCACTTCGTTTTGGGGCAAAACCTGTCTTAGTTGATATTGAGCCTCTGACTTGGAATATTAATGTTGATCTTATTGAATCAAAAATTACACCAAGAACTAAAGCTATTATGGCTGTTCATATGTATGGGCACCCATGTAATCTTGATCCTATTCTAAATTTAGCTAAAAAATATAATTTATGTGTTCTTGAAGATGCTTCACAAGTTGCAGGGGCATTATATAAAAATAAGAAATGTGGAAGTGTTGGGCATATTTCTGCATTTTCACTTTATGCCAATAAGATAATTACAACTGGTGAAGGTGGTATGGTTATGACCTCTGATGACCAAATGGCAGCAAGAGCTCGCAGTTATAGAAACCTTTGTTTCAGATCTGATCGTCGATTTTATCATACGGAATTGGGCAATAATTTGCGTATGACCAATATGCAGGGAGCTATAGGGATAGCTCAACTAGAGCGTATTGATGAGTTTGTAGATCTAAAGAGGAAAAATGGCGTTGTATATAAAGAGCTACTTGATCAAATACCAGGCATAAAAGCCCAAGAAGAAATGCCATGGGCTAAGATGGTTTATTGGATGTATGCAGTCGAGCTTGATGAGTCAACAGGATGGGATGCAGAGAGGATGATGGCTGAACTTTATTCCCGGGGAGTTGAAACAAGGCCTTTTTTCATTGGTCTCCATGAGCAACCGGTACTTCGTGATAAGGATTTGTTTCAAAATGAACAATTTCCAGTGACTTACAAATCCTCAAGGCAAGGTTTTTATTTGCCATCAAGTATGAACTTGACCAACACACAAATAAAGTTCGTAGTTGATCAAATTAAAGATATTTTAGAGAAGTAAAAGTAATATGCATACAAAAACTACAAAATTATTTTCATCAGAACTAAATAAACACTTATATCCTATTTTTGCAGATGACTACTTCAATAAAACAAAAGTTACAGCTTACAATTTGACCGCTATGAGATCTGTAGTAAAAGATAATATAAAGCATACAGCTAAAAACAAAACCTTAAATATTCTCGATTGGGGATGTGGGAATTCATTGTGGGCATTTGCCTTATTTCCTAGAGCAAATATAACAGGAGTTGATTCGTCAAGTAACGAACTTCAATACTCAGCCATCAATGCCAAACGAAATCACTCCAAATTTAAAGGTATTTTATATGATTGCGATATCTCCAAATTAAAAAAGAATTCATATGATTACTCTATCTCGATATCATTAATTGAGTTTTTAAACGAAGAGATGTTTTATACTGTCTTTCGTAAAATATTCAATTCACTTAAGCCCGGAGCAAAATTGTTTGTGACGCATCACAATTACCGCCTCTTTTCAGCAGTTTATTTACCATGGATTTTGAGGGGAGGGTATTCTGCATTAAAAAAAAGTATGGGCATGGATATTCAAAACAAAAGCACAAAAAATGTTATCTCTGATTTTACAAATATTGGATATCTTTATAAAGATTCAGGAGCATTTAATCCTTACCCAACAAAGATATGGCCTTATATTTTTTCTATAAATAGTTATTTGGTGCGAAGGAGCTTAATTAAAAGCTGGTATTACACTCAGTTCATAGTCTTACAAAAACCACATACTAGTTCTATTTCTAACAAAGGAAAGAAAAAGTGAGAATAGGGGTTGACGCAAGATGTTTGGAGTGGCGACGTGGTGGAGTTGCACGAATCATTGTAAACCTATTAAAGGTATGGCAAAAAGAAAGGGCTCACAAGTTTATCTTATATTTTCAAAATTATATCCCAGAGGATGAATTTTTAAGGCATTCAAATTTCGAACTTAAATTACTAAAGGGTCCAAAGTTTCTTCGTAAGCACCGTATTGTTGCTGAACAATTACTAATGCCCTTTTTTCTAAAAAAACATAATTTGGATATTTTTTTTGCGACAGGGTATAGCGCACCTCTTTTATTTAGATCTGCAAAGGTGGTTGTTGCAGCATGGGATATTTCTTATACCACACATCCTGAACACTTTTCATGGATGCATAGGTTTTCTTTAGGATATTTTTCACGGAAAACCTGTGCTTATGCGGATGGTGTGATAACTGCATCAACGTTTGATGCGAATCAAATTAAAAAATATTATAGGATAAAAAGTAAAAAAATATTAACGGTTTACCTTGCAGCCGATAAAAGATTTAACACCAAATATAATAAATCTGAAATTGATAGAGTAGTTCTAAAATATAATTTACCATCAAAATTCATCCTGTCTATGGGTGTAATTCAAAATCGGCGAAACATAGATAAATTAATAAAAGCTTTTAAGAAAATTAAAAATGAATTTAATGACTTTTCTTTCGTTTTGATTGGACGAAACTATACCCAGCCAACTATTGATATAAAAAGCATGATGCAAGAAATGATCAAGGAGGGACGTGCTCTTTATATTCCATGGGTCGAAGATGAAGATTTGGTGCCACTTTATCAAGCTGCCTCTTATTATGTTTGCTCCTCTACGGTAGATGGAGAAGCTTTAATGCTTAAGGAATCTATGCAATCTGGCACGCCAGTAATTACTTCGCCTTTGCTGAAAGATGCTATTGGTGGCAATGGTTTAATTATTGATGATCCCAAAAGCGTTCAAAATACTTCTAAAGTTTTACGCATCGCAATGGGTAAAGAGTCAATAAGAAAAAATCTCATCAAGGATGGATTAAAATGGACAAAAGATATTACTTGGGAGCATGTAGCTAATAACATCCTAACTTTTTTGGAGTCTAGATGATTAAACATGAACCATTATTCTCTCTTTTGGCTAATTTTTGGATTCATATCGAAAAAAAAAGAAAGCTTCAGTTATTAGCCCTCATCTTATTGACTATATTTGTTTCATTGACTGAAATTATTAGTATTGGAGCGGTCCTTCCATTCTTAGGGGCATTAACTGCCCCAGAAACAATTTTTGAAATTAAGTTTCTACAACCGTTACTTGTAAAGCTAAATATTCTAAATCCTTCTGAACTTTTGTTTCCAATGACACTTTTATTCATAATTACGGTGATTATATCTGGAATTATGAGGTTAATCTTAATCTGGACTCAAACGAATTTTGGATATGCAATAGGATCAGATATAAGTATTGATGTATACAAAAAGATACTTTACTCACCATATTCTTTGCATGTATCAAGAAATAGTAGTGAGTTTTTATCAGGAATAACCAATAAAACTACTATGCTTGTTACTCAAGTTATTTTACCAACCTTATTGCTTATCAGTGCAAGTATTATTTTAATTGCAATTTTCATAACCCTACTTTTGATCGATAGTTTTGTGGCAATTAGTGCAACACTTGGTTTTGCCGGCACATATGGCTTAATTTTAATCTTAACGAAAAAAAAATTATTAAGAAATAGTGAGAGTATTAGTAAAAAAACAAATTTATTAATTCAGTCTTTACAAGAAGGTTTTGGTGGCATCAGAGATGTAATTCTTGATGGAGCTCAAGAGGTATATTGTAAGATTTTTAGAGGCGTTGAGTTACCTTTAAGGAAAGATCTAGCTAGCGTCGTAATTATTGGTCAAACACCAAGATTTATAGTTGAAGCTTTTGGCGTTACTATCCTTTCAATACTAGCATATGATTTATCACAAAGCTCATCGGGCATCAATAAAGCAATACCCATAATTGGAGTTTTCGCTCTTGCTGCCCAAAGATTATTGCCCATTTGGCAACAAATATATTCGAGTTGGACTTCAATTCTTGGTTGTAGCGCTTTGCTTAGAGATATCTTATTTTATCTTAATCAAGCTTTGCCAAAAAATTCTAATAATGCCACCATCTCGTTAATAAAGTTTGATAAGCACATAAATCTAGAAAATTTAAATTTTCGCTATATCAAGGAAGGTCCACTAATCATAAATGATTTGAGCTATAAAATTCATAAAGGAGAAAAGATTGGATTAATTGGAACTACGGGCAGTGGTAAGAGTACATTTGTTGATATTCTTATGGGTTTATTAATTCCACAGGGTGGACAAATATCTATTGATGATCAAGTAGTGACATCAAGAAATTATCGAAATTGGCAGGGCCATATATCGCATGTACCACAAAATATTTTTTTGGCAGATTCAACTATTTTGGAGAATATTGCATTTGGAGTTCCATTAGATGAAATTGACCATAAGCTAGTTTATGATTGCGCAAAAAAAGCACAAATTTCTAGAGCTATCGAATCATGGCCACTAAAATACAATACATTAGTAGGTGAAAGAGGAGTAAGGCTTTCGGGAGGGCAAAGGCAGCGTATTGGAATTGCCAGAGCATTATACAAACAAACTGATGTAATTATTTTTGATGAAGCTACAAGCGCCCTAGATAATAAAACTGAGCATAAGGTTATGGATAGTATTTTTAAACTTACCCCAAATATTACAATTTTTATTATCGCTCATAGACTCACAACACTTGAAAAGTGTAGCCAAGTCATTGAGCTAGAAGAGGGTAAAATTATACGATCAGGAGCTTATAAAACAATAGTTGGCAAATAATAATGGAAATTAATTATGAGTAAGACAGAAATAATATTAATAGGGGCTGGTGGCCATGCAGCCGCATGTATTGATGTTATAGAACAGCAAGATAAATTTAGAATTGCTGGTTTAATTGGACAAGAAAATGAATTAGGGCAAAGAGTTTGTGGCTATAGTGTTTTTGGAGTTGATAGAGAATTACCAGAATTAATAAAAAAATATAAAAATGCTCATATAGCAATTGGCCAAATTAACACAAACAAAAGAAACAAAATTTATAATAAAGTTTTACAATTAGGCTTTGAATTACCAACCATCATTTCACCAAATGCATATGTATCATCACATGCTGATATTGGTAATGGAAATATAATTATGCACGGTGTGATAATTAACTCGAGAGTGAGAATTGGTAATGGTTGTATCATAAATTCAAAAGCATTAATTGAGCATGATGTTCAGATTGAGGATAGTTGTCATATTTCTACAAATGCTATATTAAATGGAAATGTGAAGGTTGGGTTTGGAACATTTATTGGAAGTTCTGCCTGTATTAAAAATGATATTTCAATTGGAAAAGGCTGTACTATTGGAATGGGCTTATCAGTAAGGCACGAGCTTCAAGATGAAACAATATTTACGGGCTAAAATATGAATAAAACATTTGTAATTGCTGAAGCTGGGGTAAATCATAACGGATCTATTCAAATTGCTAAAAAACTTATTGATGTCGCAGTTAGTTCTGGAGCAGATGCAGTAAAATTTCAAACTTTTAAGGCTGAAAATTTAGTCTGCAAGGGTATGGAAAAAGCTGACTATCAGAAAAAAAATACAATGAACAATGAGTCCCAGTTTGAAATGATCAAAAGACTTGAGTTAGACAAAAAAACTCATTATGAACTTGTTAAATATTGTGGCGAAAAAATAATGTTCTTATCAACGCCGTTCGACACTGAAAGCATTGACTTGCTTAATAGCTTAGAAATTCCGATTTTTAAGATTCCAAGTGGTGAAATTACAAACCTTCCTTTCCTAAAAAAGATAGCAGGACTGAATAAGAAAGTAATTCTTTCAACTGGCATGTCAACTTTAGAAGAGGTTTCTACAGCAATTAAAATATTACTTAAAGGAGGCCTTGATAAAGATGATCTAATTGTTCTACATGCAACATCTGAGTATCCCTGCCCAATTAATGAAGTAAATTTATTAGCAATGAATACTCTTGGCAAAAAGTTCAATATTAAATTTGGATATTCGGATCATACGGAAGGAATTGTAGTTCCAATTTCCGCAGTTGCCCTTGGAGCGAGTGTTGTCGAGAAACATTTTACTTTAGATCGAGAAATGGATGGACCAGATCATAAATCAAGTTTAGAACCAGATGAATTAACTTTGATGATTGAAGGTATTAGAAAAATCGAAGCTGCCCTTGGTGATGGGAAGAAAACTCCCTCACAGAGCGAAATAAAGAATATTAATATTGCTAGAAAATTTATTGTTGCATCTAAATTTATTAAATCGGGAGAGGTGTTTACAATATCTAATATTATCGCGAAACGATCTGGAAAGGGAATATCTCCCATAAATTGGGATAATGTGATTGGTCAAAAAGCAAAAAAAGATTTTGATGTAGACCAAATAATTGAGTTATAAAAAAATATGATTTATATATCTACAGGAGGGGTAAAAAATAGAACTTCGGTTCAATTTGCTGATGAATTAATTTCTAATGGAATATATGATATTGAGTTATCAGGTGGAAAATATTCAGAAAATATTTTAGTTGAACTACTTAGCTTATCAGCAAAAGCAAATTTTCAAATTCATAACTATTTTCCACCACATGAGAAGCCTTTTGTATTAAATTTAGGATCATTGAATCCAGAAGTCGGTGAAAAAAGCTATAAACATATCTTGAAGGCTTTAGAGTGGTGCTCTATATTAGGATCAGACTACTATAGTTTTCATGCTGGTTTTTTGTTGGACCCAAGAGTTGATGAGCTTGGAAGAAAAATTACTGATAGAGCTTTGTACGATAGAGATAAATCTAAGGATTTGTTTATTTCAAGGGTGAAAAATTTATATGAGGTTGCTAGTAAATTAGACATTACTTTAATGATTGAAAATAATGTTTTGTCAAAAAAAAACTCATTAGAATTTGAAAGTAATCCATTATTAATGTGCACACCTGACGAGTGTAATGAAGTACTTAATAGCCTTCCAGAAAATATAAAGTTATTAGTTGATGTAGCACATCTAAAAGTATCAGCTAATTCACTTAAATTTAATCCTAACAAAATGTTTAAAATGTGTGAAGACAGAATTGGAGGTTATCATTTAAGTGATAACAACGGACTATCTGACACAAATCAGGCATTTAATTCAGAATCTTGGTTTTGGAGCTATCTTAATCCCTTGATAGATTATATAAGTATTGAAGTTTATAGCTCAGATTTAAATTTACTTTTAGATCAGAAAAAACTCGTACAATTAAAATTGAAAATATAAATGAAAATTAATATTGAAAATTTATTTGTTGAGCTGCCGATTAAATATAAAGAAGCACTTAAAGTTATTGAATTAAATGGTCTAGGAATTATTTTCTTTATTGATAAGAATAAAAAATTAATAGGTTCTTTCTCTGATGGCGACTCAAGAAGAGTTATTTTAAAAGAAACACCTTTACCTGAAATGATCAAAAAAGATTCCGATTTTTATAATAAGAAGCCTCATTATCTTTTATTTGATTGTAAAATAAGTGAGATTTGGTCTTTATTTTCTCAAAATATTAAATGTATTCCTTTATTAGATAATGAAATGAAGGTTGTTGATTTTTCTACACCTTCAAAAGTCAGAAAATTTCCAATTCTAGAACCTGATATTGGAGATAATGAAATAAATAATTTACTAGAATGCGTAAATACTGGATGGATTTCTTCTCAGGGAAAATTTATTAAAGAATTTGAAATTGGCTTTAGTAAGTATTTAAGGGGGGGGCATGCTGTTACAGTTTCAAATGGTACAACGGCATTACAGTTAGGTATGTTGGCATTAGGAATCGGAGTTAATGATGAAGTGATAGTACCAAATTTTACTTTTGGAGCATCAATAAATGCAATTATTCACGTTGGAGCAACACCAGTTTTAGTAGAGGTTGATCCTGAAACCTGGACATTAAGCTTAGAAGCTATTGAGAAAGCAATAAATAAAAAAACTAAAGCAATTATGCCAGTTCATATATATGGACAAGCAGCTCACATAGATGAGATTAACAAAATTGCTAAAAATAATAATTTGTATGTTGTAGAAGATTGTGCAGAGGCACTTGGAGGCACCTACAAAGAGAGATTGATAGGAAGAGATGGGGATGCTTCAAGCTTCAGTTTTTTTGCTAATAAATTAATTACGACTGGTGAGGGTGGTATGGTAGTTTTTAAAAATAAAAAGATAGCAGAAAAAGCAAAAGTTATAAGAGATCATGGTATGAGTCCGCAAAAGCGATATTGGCATGAATTTGCTGGTGTAAATTTCAGAATGACAAATATGCAAGCATCAATTGGTGTTGCTCAACTAAAAAGAATAAATCAATTTTTGTTGGGAAGAAAAAAAGTTTTTCAAAGATACGATAAAAATTTTAAATCAGATAATCAATTATTATTACTACCCAATAATGATTGGGCAGAAAATTCTTATTGGCTTTATACTCTGGTGATTAAAGATTTTACTGAAATTAAAAGGGAGCAACTTCTTAAAGCTCTTGGCGATAGAGGAATTGATGCGAGACCTGGGTTCTATCCACTGCATAAAATGCCACCATATCAAAAATATTCTGATGGGAGTGAATACCCAATTTCGTCATTTTTAGGGTCTTCTTCAATCAATCTACCTTCCTCACCTAGGTTAAGCTTTGATGAGGTTGACCATATTGCTCAAACATTTATCAGTGAGCTTAAGGAATTTCGTGAGTCTTGAAAGAATATTAATTGTCGGGCTTGGAAATATTGGGTTAAGACATTTAGGAATAGCTCGAGATTTTTTCCCAAACAGTAAAATAGCTGTTCTTAGAGATCAAAAAATAAATGAAATTCCAACAGGTGCGAATGAAGTATTTTATATTTTAAGTGATGCAATTAAATTTAAACCTCAAATAGCTATTATTTGTTCCCCAGCATCTACTCATATTCAAATTTCTTTAGCTTTAGTAAAAGAGGGAATCCATGTGTTGATTGAAAAACCAATATCCAATAAACAGACTGGATTAGAGCAGTTAAATAATACTGCAGTTAAAAATAATTGTGTGCTTATGGTTGGTTATAATTTGCGATTTCTTGTCTCACTGAATAAGTTTAAAAGTCTCATAGATAATAATTTGATTGGCAACCTTTATGCAGTAAGAAGTGAAGTGGGACAATACCTCCCAAATTGGCGAGATAAAGATTACAGAACAACTGTTTCTGCTCAAAAAATTCTTGGGGGAGGTGTATTGCTTGAGCTTAGTCATGAAATAGATTATTTAAGATGGATCTTTGGGGATGTAGAATTTGTTCAAGCCCAAATAGGTAAACAAAGTGATCTTGATATTGATGTTGAAGATACTGCAAATATTCTTATAACCTTTAAAAATAATGATAAAAATACTAATTTAGTTGCATCATTAAGTTTAGATTTTATTCGGCACGACAAAGTAAGGATGTGCCATGTAATTGGGGAGAAAGGAAGTCTAAGATGGAATGGGTTAAATAATGAAGTTGATTTATTCGAATCGAATAGTAATAAATGGAAGAATATCTATAAAGGTGAGGCATCCTTAGATCAAAGCTATAAAGATGAATGGTCACATTTTATTGAATGTCTTGCCAAAAAAGAACAACCACGAATCGATTTTCATGATGGGGTCGAAGTTTTAAAAATTATTGACAGTATTAATTATGCTGCTTCTTCTGGAACTAAGGTAAAAGTTAAATGAAGATTATTGCATTTATTTTTGCAAGGGGTGGTTCCAAAGGCCTTCCTAATAAAAATATAAAGATCCTAAAAGGGAAGCCTTTGATAGCTTGGTCAATTGAGCACGCCAAGAAAATAAATAGGATTGATAGAGTCATAGTTTCAACAGACTCTGAAGAAATTGCTAGGATTGCAAGAGCATTTGGTGCTGAGGTCCCATTTATGAGGCCTTTAGAGCTGGCAACTGATGAATCACCAGAATGGCTTTCATGGCAGCATGGCTTAAAATATCTTAAAAGTATCGATGGATGCCTACCCGATCTAATGTTATCAATACCTGCAACTGCCCCACTAAGAGATGTGGACGATATTAATAATGTAATTGACGAGTACCAAAGAAATGATACGGACATGGTAATTACTGTTACAGAACCATATCGAAGTCCATTTTTTAATATCGTTAAAGAAGCACCGAATGGATTTGTTGAATTATTTATGTCCAGCGATAAAGTTATAAATAGAAGACAGGATTGCCCTAAAACATTTGATATTACTACTGTTGCTTATGCAGCAAGGCCATCCTATGTTTTGAAGAGAAATTATATGTTTGAAGGCCGTGTCAGACAAGTTATTGTCGAGAAAGATACATCATTAGATATTGATACATTACAAGATTTTGAACTTGCTGAATTTATGTTCCAAAAAAAAGGAGTAGAAGATTGACAGAAATTAAAATTAATAGCCTGAAGACCGAGTTGAGAATATGTGAGTGTTGTGGGAGTGATGACTCAGAGTTAATGTGGTCAACTAAAAGTATTGTTGTTAGGAGACTTTATACTTGGGAATTCCCAGTAAATATTTCAATTTGTCGTAATTGTGGATTTTGTTTTGCTTCACCGAGTCCAAAATATAATGATTTGATGAAATATCATGAGGATGGAATTGTTGGATTTAAGGAAATAAGCTTACCATATTCGATTAAAGAAAGACTTCGAATTATTAAAAAATATAGAGTGCCAGATGGGGTATTTGTGGAAATTGGAGGTAATGATCCAGGTGAGTTTCATCAAAAATTTAAACAATATTTTAATCAATTAATCTCAATTGAAGTAACTAAAGATTTAAAAAATAAATCTATTGATATTAATACTTTAGATGGTTCAATTGATGTAATATCTCATTATGATGTTTTAGAACATGTATTGAATGTTAAGCAATTTTTATCGAATTGTTACAAAGCTTTAAAGCCAGGTGGAGTTATGATTTGTGAGGTACCTAATTTATTACTTTATCCAGATAATCTTCTGTTGCAAGAATTTGAACATGTTAATCATTTTACAATATCTTCATTAAGTTTACTTGCAGAGAAGGTTGGTTTTAGTTTAATTGAGTCTGATAATGTTTGCAGCCGACCTTATGGATTTGTAGCAATATTTAAAAAAGATGGAATTGGTAAAGCTTCGTTAAAAGTAAACGTAAATGAATTTTCAGAAGCTAAAAAATCAATAATTGGTGGTTTAAAGCAACTTAATCAAAATGATATTCAAATTATAAGTATTAGAAATAAGATTAAAAAATTAACCAATAATAATAAGCAAATTATTTTGTGGGGTGTAACAGATCTTTTAAGATCCTTACTTAAAGATTATAAAATTTCAGATAAAGTTATTGTTGTTGATTCCGATCCACGAAAAAAAGACCATTTGATTTTAGACGGCATAAGGGTATCTCAACCAAAAAACTGCATTGAAAATTTTTTGTGCGCTGATTTGTTAGTTATATGTGCTCCGCGTTATGCGTCAGATATTTTATCCTGGGTAAAAACCAAGACAGGTAAAATTTTCAAAGATGAATCTCTAAACATTATAGGTGTTAATTCTTCTGGCAAAACTTTAAGGTAAATATTATGAAAACAATTATTATTTTAGGTGGATCTTCAAGCATTGGAAAATCTATTTGTAATGAGTTTAATACTCAAGATAATCAGATTATATCCACATATTTTTCAAAGAAAGATTTATTAAATAACCCTAAAAATACTGAATCAATTTATCTTGATTTAAATGATAATGAAAGTATTATAAATTTTTCTCAAAAATTAGTTTCTGAGAAAATTAGTGTTGATATTTTAGTTTCTTTAGCAGGTATCCTTCCTGGTAAGGATTTATTGGAATATAGTTTTGAAGAGATTGACGAGGTTTTATCAGTTAATTTTAGTGGCCAAGCTAAGTTAATTAGAAATATTCTTCCTTTACTTACTAATAAATCTAAACTACTTCTATTGTCATCGATATCAGCACAAAAAGGAAGTTATGATCCTATTTACTCTGCGTCTAAGGCGGCCATACTTTCTTTTATTAAGTCACTATTACGAAGCATACCAGAGGGCTCAACTATTAACGCGATTGCGCCTGGTTTAATTCAAGACAGCTCCATGTTTAAAGATATGACTAAAGATAGGCAAGAATTTCATAAAAAACAAATATTTTCAGGTAATTTATTAGATAAAGATGATTTGGCAAAAATTATTTTTGATTTGTGTCAGGATCATTGGATACATTTAAATGGAGCTTGTATTGATTTAAATGGCGGACAGTTTCTTCGTTAATTTCATAGTTAATAGGCAGAATAATGAGCGATAGAAGAACATTTTATGATAAATTAATTGCAAACTTTAATCAGTTAAGATTTTCAATTACTGAGCCCATTAAAGTTAAATATGCACGTTTTAGATTTGAAGATAACTATGTTAAAAGCCAAAAAAATCCACTAGTAAGTATTTGTATACCTACTTTTAATCGCGGGCCTATTTTAGTTGATCGTGCAATCAAGTCAGCACTATCACAAACTTACCAAAATATTGAGTTAATTGTAGTTGGTGATTGTTGTACGGATAATACAGAAGAGTTATTAGCTAAAATAAAAGATCCAAGATTGAAATTTTATAACATGAAAAAAAGAGAAAGACACTACCCTCAAAATATAGAAAATCATTGGTTTGTTGGTGGCGCTGCACCAACTAATAAGGCAATGGATTTAGCTTCTGGGTTATGGATAGCTCGCTTAGATGATGATGATACATGGTCAAATGATCATATTGAGAAACTTTTAAAATTTGCTATAGATAAAAATTATGAATTTGTATCTGGCCTTTATGAAGAAGAGCGTTTTGGAAAAAGAAAAATAGTTCAAGGACGCATGGCTATGGAGAAATATTATACGCGAACAACTAGTATAAATAGTTCTAAAATCGGTGGAGTTTCAACTTGGCTATATAGATCTTATTTAAAAGGAATGAAATATAATTTGAATTGCTGGAGGAAAGAGTGGAATCAGGTTTGGGATATAGACTTAGCTCTTAGGATTTATCATGCTGGAGTGAGGATGGGTTATCTAGAAGAGGTTGTTGCTTTTGTGCTTCCTAGGCCTGGAGAAGAATCTGTAGGACTTGATGCCTACAAATTGACCAAAAAAGAAAAAATGAAACAATATAAATTTAAATAAATCACTATGGAAAAAAATGAAAACTAAAGTTTTGGTTACTGGTGGAGCAGGGTTTCTAGGCTCGCATTTATGCGATTGGTTGTTAAACAACAAATATGATGTTTTATGTATTGATAATTATTCAACAGGATCAAAAGACAATATTGAAAATTTACTAAAAAACCCTTTTTTCAAAGCTATAAGACATGAGGTAACTTTGCCTTTTTACACTGAAATAGATCAAATTTATAACTTAGCTTGTCCCGCTAGCCCAGTTCATTATCAAAAAGACCCAAGCCAAACTACAAAAACATGTGTTCTTGGATCGATCAATATGTTGGGACTTGCAAAGCGAACTAATGCAAGAATTTTGCAGGCTTCAACTTCTGAAGTTTATGGTGACCCTGAGATTCACCCACAAAAAGAAGATTACTGGGGCAGGGTAAATCCAATTGGTATTAGAAGTTGTTATGATGAAGGAAAGCGCTGTGCTGAGACTTTATTTTTTGATTATCACCGACAATATAATCTAGAGATTAAAGTGGCAAGAATTTTTAATACATATGGCCCAAAAATGAATCCATTTGATGGAAGGGTGGTAAGTAATTTTATAGTTCAAGCCTTAAAAGGTGAGGATATTACAGTTTATGGTAATGGCGACCAAACTAGAAGTTTTTGTTATGTTGACGATCTTATTAGGGGAATTACGAAGTTTATGAACTCTTCATCTCACATAGATGGACCTATGAATATTGGAAATAATTCAGAGTTTACTATGATTGAATTAGCTGAAAAAGTTTTAAAACTTACCAGATCAAAATCCAGGCTTATATTTGAGCCGCTACCATTAGACGATCCTCGCCAAAGACAACCTGATCTTAGTAAAGCAAAATTAGAGCTTGATTTTGAGCCTAAAGTAAGTTTGGATGACGGGCTAATAGAAACAATTAATTATTTTAAGAAAATAGTGAGGTAAAAAAATTGATTTTAAATAACAAAGTTATTGTTGTTACTGGTGGAGCTGGGCTCCTGGGTAAAGCTTTTATAAAAGAAATTTTAACGAGTGGTGGAATTGCTATTTTAACTGATATTAAGATTTCATTAGCTAAAGATTTTATTGATGAAATGAAAACTGAGTATCCAGATTCTTTTTATGCTTCAAATATGGATATTACTAATAAAAATTCAATAGTATCTTTAATTAAAAATGTTTCTGATAAATATGGAACAATAGATTGCTTGGTTAACAATGCATATCCAAAAAACAAGAATTACGGTAAGTTAGTTGAAGATGTCTCTTATAAAGATTTTTCTGATAATTTAGCGGCTCATGTTGGAGGATATTTTTTAACTTCTCAACAGTTTGGAATTTTATTTAAAAAAAATAAGGGTGGTAATATTATAAATATGGGTTCTATATATGGAACTTTACCACCTCGCTTTGAGATTTATAAAAATACAGAAATGACAACTCCAGTTGAATATGCTGCAATAAAGGCATCTGTTATTCAAATGACTAAATATTTTGCCCAATACTTTAAAAAAGATAAGATTAGAGTAAATTGTCTAAGCCCAGGGGGCATAAGAGATAATCAACCTAAATCATTTATTTCCACTTACAATTCTTTTTGTTCAAAAAAAGGAATGTTAAATCCAAGCGATGTAGCGAGCACACTTATCTTTCTTATATCTGATTCTTCTACATTCATAACTGGTCAAAATATAATAGTTGATGATGGTTTTACTCTCTAACTTGAAATTTAATTAGATGATTCAAAAAGTAAATGTCGTTGTAATAGGGTGCGGGATATTTGGAGCTGAAATTGCTTTAAAGCTATCAAGTATGGGTTTTGTCGTAAAGGTCTTTGAGGCTAACCATGATATTTTGATGGGAGCGTCAATGAATAACCAAAATCGATTGCATTTAGGTTTTCATTATCCTCGTGATATCGAGACTGGTATACAATCAATTAGAGGTTTCGATTTATTTAAAAAAAAATATAAGGAATGTATTGAGTCTTCCTTTTTAAATACTTATTTTATTGCTAATGAAAATTCATTAACAAATTTTGATGATTATTTAAATTTCTGTAAAAATCTTGGTATTTCATTTGAGATTATTGATAGTAGTAAATTGCCAATAAAGCTTAATGGAGCTAGGAAGGGGATTACTTGCAAGGAGGTCGTATATGACTGTGAAATATTGCGAAGTATAGTTAAAGAAAATATTAAAAATAATGATATTGATATTTCTACAAATTTAAGAGTTGAAGAGATAAGTAAGAATGATGATATTTTTAAAATAAAAACCTCTTCTGGTGAGGAGATAGAAACTGAAATTGTAGTTAATGCAACATATGGCGCTTGTAATTATTTAACTGAACAGTTAGGTATAGAGGTACCAAAAAGACAATATGAATACACAGCTGTTCCAATAATTGAATTAGATATTGATAAAATTGGAATTACAATTATGGATGGACCTTTTTTAACAATTTTGCCTTTTGGTAAGACCAATAATTTTCTTTTATACCATGTAAATTTTTCTGTAATTGACTCAGAGGTAAGTAGTAAATTAAATTTAGAGTGGCTAGAAAAAACAACTTCCCCTTTAAGTAAAATCGATAAAAAACAATATTTTAATGCAATGATAGATGTATGTAAGAACTTTATACCTGCTCTAAAAAATGCCAAGCTCATAGATTTTCTTGAGGGGCCAAGGATGGTTCTTTCAAAAGCTGAGGATAGTGATGCACGTCCATCACTAATTACTGAAAATAGCAGTTATTTTGAAGTTTTTTCAGGAAAGATAGATCATAGTATTTGGGTGGCAGATGAAGTAGCTATGCGAGTGAAGAATAAGTTAAATAATTAGTTTGAATGATTATGGAGGAAGAACCATGTTAAAAAATTTAAATTTTTTAGTTTGTCCTGTTTGTAAAGGTGATCTAATAAAAAAAACTAGGACAAAATTACTTTGCAAGAAATGTCCTGCTCGCTATGAAATCAGAGAGGAAATTCCTATTTTGCTTCCGCCAAATCTAGAAGAATTTAAGATGTTAGAGGCTGAATATCATGATAAAGAGGCTCATCATTACGGTGAAATTAACATGATAGATTCTTATCATGTTACTTATTACACCGATAAATATTTAGAAATTGTGAATACTCTTAGTAAAAACTCGATACTTCTTGAGGTTGGATCTGGTGATGGTAATGATGCAAACTTGATTACAAACTCTGGTATAGATGTTATTCAAAGTGATATATCTTTTGAGATGGTAAGGCTCGCAAAAAATAATAAAGTAAATTCTAAAATTTTATATACCGTATCAGATGCAGAAAAAATACCATGTAAAGATAACTCTCTAGATGCTATTATGATTGTAGCTACACTTCATCATCTCCCTTCACCAAAAAATTTTTTCAAAGAGGCAAGACGTGCTTTAAGACCCGGGGGGTTGCTTATTATTGGTTTTGAGCCAAATAGTTGGCCATATTTAGTTTTTTATCCTTTAATTCGCTTTGTTAAGAAAGTTGTTAGATTGGATAGGTTTTTAAACTCAAAACATTCGGGCGTTTCTATTGGAGACTCGGAAACTGAAGGTTTTTCACATTCTGACTTTAAATTATTCCTTAATGAGTCTGAATTAGAGTTAGTTAAAATCCAAAGAATATGGTTTTTTCTTGGCTACATTCATACAATACTTTCGATTATTAACAGCAAACTACCTAGTGATAAAACACTAAAAATTCCTTTATTTATACAAAAGCTTATTATTATGCTTGATGAATTGATTTTATGTATACCAATAATAAGAAATCTTTGTTGGCACTGGACACTTGTTGCAAAAAAAAGAAAATAGTAAGGATTAATATTTTTTTTGAGGATTAAATTTTGAAAATTTCCGTATGTATGGCTGCTTATAATGGTGAAAACCATATTGAGAAACAAATCTCTTCAATATTATGTCAGCTAAAGCCTGATGATGAATTGATAATCGTTGATGACTGCTCTCAGGATGAGACTGCTAATATTATTAAAAATTTTAATGATTCTCGAATTAAATTATTAAAAAATAAATATAATTCTGGAGTCGTAGCTACTTTTGAGAATGCTTTGAGTATGGCTAAGGGAGATATTATTTTTTTAAGTGATCAAGATGATGTTTGGCTTGATAACAAGGTATCTTTTGTACGGAATTTTTTTATGTCAAATAATGTTGATTTGATTGTTCATGATGCTCTGATAGAGAATGAAGGCCGAATAATTTCAGATTCTTTGTTTAGTAGGATTAATAGTTCTGATGGTATATTTAAGAATTTATATAGTAATTCTTATACAGGATGTTGCATGGCTTTTAAACCTCATATTTTAAAAAAAGTTTTACCAATTCCCCTGAAACAAGGAATTTTCCATGATGCATGGATAGGTATTTTGTCTAAGTTTTATAGATTCAAGATAATATTTATTACTACCCCGTTAATAATTTATCACCGACATGAGGCTAATGTTTCTTCAATGAAAAGAAGGGCTATATATAAAATTATTCCTGATAGAATTAATTTACTAATATCTTTGTTTCAAAGAATTGTTAATGATAAGTAAGAAATCAATATGTTTTGTAGCAACTGTTGAATATGCAGTAAATGCTTTTTTGTTTAATCATTTAGTTGAGCTATCTAAATATTACAAAATTACAGTTATCACCAAACAAGAAAATAAGGGTTTTCAGCATAAAGTCTCAGAAGAAATAGATTTTATAAATTTAGATTTTAAAAGAAAAATAAATCTTGTATCTGATTTAATTGTTTTTTTTAAATTATTTATTATTTTTTTTAAAAATAGGTTTGATGTTGTTACCACAATAACACCAAAAGCTGGGTTGCTTGGAATGCTTGCATCATATATAGCTTTTACTCCAATGAGAGTACATTGCTATACTGGGCAAATATGGATAACTAGGTTAGGGTTTCAACGAAGACTATTTAGATCAATTGATAAATTTATAAATGCCCTATCTACTCATAATATTATTGATAGTAAATCTCAATATGATTTCCTGCTAAATGAGCATATCATTTTTAAAGATAAGTCTTTTGTTTTTGGAGGTGGTTCGGTTTGTGGTGTAGATTTAAAAAGATTTAAACCTAATACAAAAGTTAAATTTAATTTACGAAAAAAACTTAAAATACCCCAATCTGCATTTGTTTTTTTATTTCTGGGTAGGTTAAATAAAGATAAAGGCATAGATAGTTTAATTAATGCCTTCAAAAAATCTAATTTAGAAACAACGTATTTACTCGTAGTTGGGCCAGATGAAGAAGGTATAGTTTTAAAATATAAAAAATCTAAAAATATTATTTTTCAAGGTTTTTGTATAAACCCACAAGATTACATGGCAGCTTCTGATATGTTATGCTTACCAAGCTTTCGAGAGGGTTTTGGAAGTGTTGTTATTGAAGCTGCCGCTACAGGAGTTCCTTCGATGGTCACCGATATTTATGGTTTGTCTGACTCTGTTATTCCTAATAAAACTGGGATAATTCATAAAGTAAATGACATAAATGGTATGGTAAGATTATTCAAAATTATCATTGAAGATAAAAAATTTGTCAAAAATCTTGGGAAAGAAGCAAGGTTGAGAGCCACGAAGGAATTTGATTCAAATTTAATAACGAGTTATTGGAAGACTTTTTATGAGATAGAGATTTCAAAGTTAATAGTAGATTAGCTGTTCTCACTCTTGTAATGTCATTTTAGGTCACCTATGCATACAAAAAAAATTATAGAATATTTTTCTTTGTTTTTTTCTAATAATAGACCTATTCACGTAGCTAATATTCTGATAGGTTTTAATGTTTTGGTCTTCATTTCAAGTGCCTATGCATTTTATTTAAATGGCCATAATAGCTCTTATGTTAATAGTGAGACTATGATCATGGCTTTTTTTATTGCCATGCAAATTCATTTCTCACTTTCAATTAGGAAATTAAAATCCGATCCTTTTGTATTAATTTTGTCATCCATCACAATTATCTATTATTGCTTTCGCATTTTTACTCTGTTAATTTTTGATACCTCAGATACAATCATTAGAAATGAGGCTTATACTGCAAATGATACAACCTATGCCTTATATGTAATTTTTTTATGTAATTTGTCTATGTTGGCTGCATTTTATTTTGTCGCCAGAAAAAAAACTCAATACTTTAAATTTACGAGCCATAATTACAATCATTTTATTAACTCTCTCTTAGTGCTCGTACCCATATTACTTATATTGCATATATTGAATGTATGGCTAGTTATAGCATCTTTTTCAAGGGTGGCCATCGCGTCATTATCGCTTATAAATATTCATTGGTTTATTTATTTTTCAATGATAATTATCCTTTTTAGACAAACTAGGAATCTTTCGGTCTTAAAATCACAAAATTTTTTTATTCTTGTCCTTATAATGATTTATGGATTTTGGCTGATGGTATCTGGCTCAAGAGGGTACTTTATTTTTTTCATAGAGATAAGCCTAGTTGGATTAATTTCTCTTAATCAGTTTTATATAAAAAAACGCCAGGCTTTAAAGTTTCTTTTATTCGCTCCGGCCATTCTATTTATTTTCTATGTAGTTTTTATGTTTGCGAGTGACCAACGCATGCATGTTTCTTCTAAACAAAAAATTACAGGTATATTCAATAATTTTGAATCATTATTATATCAACACAAACACGACACTAATGAAATAATCAGCAATTTAAAAAAATTAACAAATAGGGTGGGATATCTAGATATGTCATCTGAAATAATTTCAAATAGAAATAAATATGATTTTTTGTTTACTCCTAATTTTTATGCCAAAAGCTTCGTGGATAACATTTTTACCCCTGGTTTCGATATCTTTGATACACCTAAAGTTGCGAGATCTCTTTATTTTATTCACCAAGATGTTAACAATAAAATTCCTTCGAAAAAATTTGGTATCAATAATAATATAATTCACTCTGATATGTTGACAATTTATGGTGAGTTTTTTATGTTTTTTGGCTGGTGGGCATTAGCAATTATATTTTTATGGGCTTATTTATTAAAGTGGCTTTATTACTTAAAATTAAAAAAAGTAAATTTTATGCTAGGCATATTTAAGCGCCCAACTATACTTTTACTATTTTATTTCTGTTTAAATTCTTTCGGGATAGATTGGATTATAAGTACATATTTAGCCCCAATAATTTTTACATTGATTAGTCTTTCTATTTATCATAAATTTTTCTTTAGAAAAAAATGAAGCGGTTTTTTGATTTTTTATTCTCCTTGATTGCATTTGCGGGACTAATTTTACTGTTTTTATTAATTGCTTTTTTAATTAAATTAACATCAGACGGACCAATACTACATTGGTCGGATAGGGTTGGTAGAAAAAATAGAATTTTTAAAATGCCTAAATTTAGATCAATGTATACTCATACGCCAGATGATAAAGCAACTCATCTTCTTCAAAATCCTGACATTTATATTACTAAATTAGGTAAATTTTTACGCTTAACAAGCCTTGATGAGATCCCTCAATTTATTTGTGTTATCAGCGGAGAAATGAGCCTTGTAGGGCCAAGACCTGCTCTTTTTAATCAAAAAGATTTAATTGAATTAAGAAAACTACATGGTGTTGATAATTTGTTACCTGGGATAACTGGTTGGGCTCAAATCAATGGAAGGGACAAGCTCTCAATACATGAGAAGGTAAAATTAGATGTTGAATATATGAATAACCAAACTATTTTTCTTGATATAAAGATTTTATGGTTTACTATCTTCTCATTAACAAAAAAAAATAAGATTTCACATTAAATATTGTTAATCTAAATATACCTATGATTATTAAAAGTTCAAAAATTATAATTGCCTATATTCATGATATTTGTGCCGTTTTTTTTGCTTGGCTTTTGGCATATATCTTGAGATTTAATTTAAATATTCCTGAATATTATTTTTCTCAAATTTGGCAAGTTCTCCCATACATAATTATCCCTCAATCCATTTTTTTTATTTATATTGGTCTCTATAAAGGCCTTTGGAGATTTGCGAGTCTTCCTGATTTAAAAAGAATTGTAATTGCATCCCTCTTTGCTTTTCTATTGATTTTAGCTATAAGTATTTATATTAATATACCAAGATCTATCATACTTTTATTTCCAATTTTATTAGTACTTTCGTTGGGAGCTAATAGATTTATTTATCGATTCTATAAGGAAGGAAATTTTTTTAAAAATAAACTAGGGGAGCCTATTTTAGTTATTGGAGCTGGTAAAGAAGGTAAAACAGTCTCTAAGGAATTATTATTAAATAGAAAATTTAATATAATTGGTTTTTTGGATAATGATATTTCTTTGCATGGTCGTTACATCAATAATATAAAAATTTTAGGTGGAATAAATTTACTTAAAGAGCATGTAGATCGTTTTTTAATAAAGGAAATAATTTTAACAATACCGTTAACAAGAAATGATGAGCGAAGAGATGTGTTGTTGCGGGCTACAAAGTTAAACTTAAGAGTTTTAATTACTCCGTCTGTAGACGAGTTGGTAAGTGGAAGGCTTACTATTTCTCGATTAAGAAATGTTGATGTTGTGGATATTCTTGGCAGGGACCTTATTAACCTAAGCGAAAGTAAAATAAAACAAGATATACATAACAGCACAATTCTTTTAACTGGAGCTGGGGGTTCAATTGGATCTGAGTTATGCAGACAAATCATACAGTTTAAACCTAAAACTATCGTATGCCTTGATATCTCAGAATTTGCGCTTTATAAGCTTGAAGAGTCTTTAAGTAAATATAAAATAAAAATAAATTTTATATTCTTATTGGGTGATATAAAAAATAGCAATCTTATTGATAGAATTCTCAAGAAATATAAGCCATCTATTGTATATCATACTGCTGCTTATAAACATGTGCCTATTTTGGAAAATGAAAATATATCTGAAGTATTTTCAAACAATGTTTTAGGTACCTATCTACTTGCAACTACTTGCAAACAAAATAATGTTGATAAATTTATTTTAGTTTCTACTGATAAAGCTGTAAATCCAACTAATGTTATGGGTGCAACTAAGAGGCTTGCGGAAATGATTTGTGAAGGCTTGCAAGAAGCTTCGGGAACTAATTTTGTTATCGTAAGATTTGGTAATGTTCTAGATAGTAGCGGAAGTGTTATACCAAAATTTCGCGATCAAATAACTAGTGGCGGACCAATAACGGTAACTCATCCAGATATAACTCGTTTTTTTATGGCTATACCAGAGGCTGCTCAGCTTGTAATACAATCTTCCATTATGGGGGCAGGGGGTGAGATATTTGTATTGGATATGGGAGATCCTGTAAAAATAATCGATTTAGCTAAAAGCATGATTAAGTTATCAGGTTTAACTGAGGAAGATATTAAAATAAAATTTGTTGGTCTGAGGCCAGGTGAGAAGCTATACGAAGAAATTTTAGTAGAAGGTGAAAATATTCTGCCCACAAGGCATAAAAAAATATTTATTGCTAAGACAAAAAAAGTTTCAATTAGGTGGGTTTCATCATTGATAGGATGGATTCATGAAATACCATCAAAAAAAGAAAAGACCATAAAGAGTGAATTAAAAAAATGGGTTGTTGAGTATAAAAAACAATAAATTTAAACTAAATCATTAATTCTTTCTATTTCTTTAAAAATTTTTACAGAACTCCAATCTTGTTCTTGGCCATATCCATAATTAACTTTAATAAATCTAAGATTATTTAAATTTGCACTAAAGCCATCATTCACAGTATCACCAACAAAATAAGCGTTCTTAAATCTATTGCTTGAACTTTTAATATCTTTAATCATCTTGTCTTTATCTCTTTCCTTATGCTGACCATCGCTACACTCAACAAACTTAAAATATTTTGACCATCCAAAATGATCAATCAATTTTATTGTAGGAGCTTGACGTTTATTTGTGGCAATAGCTATGGGAATTTGCATTAATGATAATTTTTGTAAAATTTTATCAACGCCAGGGTAGGGCTGTGTTTGAAAAATAGCTTGATCATCATGCATTTGAATAAATAATTTTACAAATTGATTAAGTTGGTCTTGACGGCTTCGTCCTAAAATTTTGGATGCTGTATCTCTTAATGGGGGGCCAATTAGGATACTTCTTGCATTGTCAATTCGATCAGGCGCTAGTTTGTTAGTTATAGTTTGAAAGCATTGATAGATAGCTTGCTCAGAATCAACTAGGGTCCCGTCAAAATCAAAAATAATTGCTTTACTCAAAGATTTACCCAGCCATCCTCTTGAATACTTTGCTGAATACTTTCAAGCGTTCTTGAGTTCCATAATGCATCTTTATTAGATAATTTTGGAGGCAGGCCACTACCAATAATTTTATTAAAATGATTTATTTCCAAAATAAAATGATTAGCTGCTGGCACAACCTCTTCAGTAGTGCCAGAACTTTCGGTGTTAATGATTATTTTAGCTTGCTCGTCATCCGGTTGCCAAACTGTTGGGCATTTAATTCTTCCTTGTGGCCCAAAGGCTTCAAACTCGGATCTTCGGGTACATTCAAAACTTATATCAAAGGTTGCACGTTTAGAATGTCCAAAATCAATTAAGCCACTTGTTGATATATCAGCTCCGCACTCATTAAACTTAGATATTGCTTTTACTCGCAAAGGATTTTCTTGGAAGCATTGTCTGAGGGTGTGGATTGCATATGGACCGATATCCCAAAGTGCTCCCCCGCCACTATTCATAGGTCGGTTAATACGATAAAACCGTGCAGGTTGGATTGGAAAGGAAAACATGGAGTGAGCATAATTTATTTTACCAAGTATATTTGACTTTATAATATTCTGAATGCGATCAAACTGCGGATGGAAGGCATACATAAAGCCCTCCATTATCTTAACGTTAAATTTTTTAGCTTCATCAAAGAGCATTTGTACCTCTGAGGAGTTAAGCGCCATCGGCTTCTCTATGAGCACATGTTTTTTTGCTCGGATGCTTTTTAAAGCCACCTGCACATGCTCTTCATTAGCTAGGGGGATGTAAATGGCATCAATGCGATCATGGTTTACTATTTGATCGAGGCCATCAAAAGTTTGCACAGCATCTTCTAAGTGTGAGGCATGCTTTAATAAACATTCTTTAGCAGCCCCTTTTCGTCTACTACCAATCGCAATTAACTCACCAAGGTCTGAATTTATAATGGCGGGCATGAGGCGTTCATTTATCCGTGCGGCGCCAACAATTCCCCATCGGATGGTTGTCACAAACTACCCACTTACCTTAATAATCTTACCGATATGGTCTTCACCACGCACTTTAGCGAGCTCAATTTGTTTTTGTCTCTCAATCACGCTCGCTTTTTTCCCATCGGTTAATTGATCATAGCAATGAGGACAGGAGATTCCCTTGACGTAATGGGTTGATGCAACTTCATCCACGGAGAGTGGGTGTCTGCAGGCATAACATTGGTCGTATTGCCCTTCTTCGAGGCCATGAGTGACTGCTACCCTCTGGTCGAACACAAAGCACTCACCATCCCACAAGCTCTCATCTTTGGGGATGGTTTCTAAGTACTTTAATATTCCACCTTGAAGGTGATAAACCTCATCAAAACCTTTTTCTAACATCAGGGAGGTAGATTTCTCACAACGGATACCTCCTGTACAAAACATAGCAATTTTTTTATGTTTCTTAGGGCTCAGGTTTTTGTCTACAAAATCTGGAAACTCTCGGAATGATTTAGTATTCGGGTTAATGGCTCGCTTAAAGGTGCCAATATCAAACTCATAGTCATTTCTTGTATCGATCACAACCGTGTCGGGGTCGTCAATAAGTTTATTCCATTCATCAGGCGTGACATATTGGCCAACTTTTTTAGTCGGGCTAATACCATCCACACCGAGAGCAACGATCTCCTTTTTTAAGCGCACCTTCATTCTGTAGAAAGGACTATGGGCGGACCATGATTCTTTATGCTCTAAATGTTCAAATTTCCCATTAAAAATAGAGTCATTTTTAATGAAATGATGAAATTGATGGATACTTGATTCAGATCCAGAAATAGTCCCATTTATTCCTTCGGAGGCAAGTAAAATGGTCCCTTTAATCTTATTTTTTTGACAAAAATCTAATATAAATTTTTGTAACTCTTGATAGTTGTCATTTTGTGTAAAGTGATAAAAGGCTGTAATTAAGTATTTATTCATTGTCCTGATTTACTTTTATGTATAAAAAGTGTTATTTTAACGCTCTTTTATATAATAATTAAATATAGTTTTGGAGAATTAAACATGGCAATAGAGCAAACATTATCAATTATCAAGCCTGACGCAGTCGCAAAAAATGTGATCGGTGAGATATACACGCGCTTTGAAAAGGCAAATTTAAAAATTGTTAAAGCGATGATGGTTCATTTGACAAAAGAGGAGGCAGAAGGTTTTTATTCTGTTCACAAAGACAGACCCTTTTTTAATGACCTAGTTACATTTATGACATCCGGCCCAGTAATGATTCAGGCATTAGAAGGAGAGGGTGCGGTTTTAAAAAATCGTGAATTGATGGGGGCTACAAACCCAAAAGAAGCTGATTCTGGGACCATTAGGGCAGACTTTGCTGATAGCATTGATGCAAATGCTGTACACGGTTCTGATTCATTAGAAAATGCTAAAATAGAGATTGATTATTTTTTTGGTTAATTTTTTTTGGACAACTTGCTCGATCTCAACTGCAACGAATTAACCGAATATATCAAAAAATTTGGGCATAAGCCCTATCGAGCAAAACAGTTATTAAAGTGGATTTATCATTTTGGAGAAAGGGATTTTTCCAAAATGACCGATTTAGCTATCACATTCCGTGATTCCTTAAATGAAATAGCAAAAATTGAGATTCCTGAAATAGAATTAGATCACTTATCTGCTGATGGTACACGAAAATGGTTGTTGGATATGGGAACAAAAAACGGGATTGAAACTGTTTTTATCCCAGAAGAAAACCGTGGAACGCTTTGCATATCATCTCAGGTTGGCTGCGCTTTAGAATGCACATTTTGCTCTACAGGTAGGCAGGGTTTTAATAGAAACTTAACATCTGCTGAGATTATTGGGCAGTTATGGCTCGCTAACAACAAGCTGCGTGAGCAAGATAACTACAAATCCTTAAAAAATGACGAGCGTATTATTACTAATGTGGTGATGATGGGCATGGGGGAGCCCTTAGCTAATTACAAGCATGTCGTTCATGCTTTGGAAATGATGTTAGATGATTCCGTTTATGGTTTAAGCAGAAGAAAGGTTACATTATCTACAAGTGGCTTAGTCCCAGCGATTGATAAGTTAAGCTTTGATTGTCCTGTTTCGCTAGCAATTTCTTTGCATGCCCCAAACAATGTAATTAGAGATGAAATTGTCCCCATAAATAAGAAATATCCACTAGATGAGCTAATGAAATCATGTGCTAGCTATATAGAAAGAGCACCTAGAGATTTTGTTACATTTGAATATGTAATGCTTGAAGACGTTAATGATTCAATTGATCAAGCCAAAGAGCTTATCAAATTAATTAAAGATGTTCCATCTAAGCTAAATTTAATTCCTTTTAACCCATTCCCAAAAAGTGGTTACAAATGTTCAAAAAGAACAGCAATTAAAGCCTTTCAAGAGGTTTTAATGGACGCTGGTATTGTGACTACCATTCGAAAAACTCGGGGGGATGATATCGATGCAGCCTGTGGCCAGCTTGCAGGGCAAGTTCAAGATAAAACAAAAAGAACACAGCGACTTCGGCTTATATGATAAAAAAAAATACGATTCAAGTGATGGTTGGTGATATCGCAGTAGGTGGAGGAGCACCTATCGCCATTCAATCGATGACTAACACCCATACATTTAACAAAAAGGAAACGGTAGCTCAAATTTTAGAGCTTTGGCGAGCAGGTTCAGAAATTATTAGAATCACGGTAAACGATGAAGACTCAGCCAAGGCAGTTCATGATATAAAAAAAGAATTACTTGATAACGGTTGTAACGCGCCAATTGTTGGTGATTTCCATTTTAATGGTCATAAGTTGTTACAAAAATATCCTGATTGCGCTAAATCCCTAGATAAGTATCGAATAAACCCAGGCAATGTTGGGAAGGGTAGTAAGCGTGACGAACAATTTGCTTCGATGATTAATTTTGCTATGGATTTTGATAAACCCATTCGTATCGGCGTTAATTGGGGCAGCTTAGATCAAGATCTTTTAAAGGAGTTAATGGACGATAATGCAAAACTAAAAAATCCATTAACATCCCAATCGGTTATGAAGGAGACGTTAATTAGATCTGTTATAGATAGCGCTAAATATGCAGAAAAGTTAGGCCTACCGAGTGACAAAATTATTGTCTCTTGCAAAGTAAGTGATGTCCAAGATTTAATTGAGGTATACACAAGCCTTTCAAAACGATGTAATTACCCTCTCCACCTGGGGCTTACAGAGGCTGGCATTGGTTCTAAAGGAATTGTTTCATCTGCAGCATCAATGGGCTACCTTTTGCAGCATGGAATAGGCGATACGATTCGAGTTTCTCTAACACCAGAACCAAAAGAATCAAGAACAAAAGAGGTGATTGTTGCTCAAGAATTATTGCAAACCATGGGAATGCGTTCGTTTTCACCTCTAGTCATTTCATGCCCAGGTTGTGGCAGGACAACTTCGACTTATTTTCAGGAATTAGCTGGAGAAATACAGGGTTATTTAAGAAAGACCATGCCAGAATGGAAAAAGAAATATAATAATGTTGAAGGTATGACGGTGGCCGTTATGGGTTGCGTTGTCAACGGGCCTGGTGAGTCAAAAATGGCAAATATAGGCATAAGCCTGCCAGGAACTGGAGAAATTCCAGTTGCCCCTGTTTATGAAAATGGAAAAAAAACGGTAACATTAAAAGGGTTGTCAATAAGCGAAGACTTTAAAGGTATTATTGAGAATTACATTCAAAATAATTATGAGAAAAAATAAAGGTTTAAATGGCAAATAAAATTCAATCTATTAAAGGCTTCTATGATGTAGCACCAGATATACAAAAGATCTGGCGTTTTTTCGAATCAAGCTGTCTATCCATTTTCGATCAATATGGTTTTGAAGAAATTGGGCTTCCCATAATTGAAGCAACCGATTTATTTGAGGCAGGTGTTGGTACCCATACGGATATAGTGGAAAAAGAGATGTATAGCTGGGTAGATAAGTTAAATGATGACAAATTAACATTACGACCTGAAGGAACGGCAGGGTGTGTTCGGGCAGTAGTTCAAGGTAGTTTGACTTATAACGGACCGATTAAACTTTTTTATAGGGGGGCTATGTTTAGGCATGAAAATGTCCAAAAGGGAAGGCAAAGGCAATTTCATCAGTTAGGGGTTGAATCCTTTGGTTTAACTGACCCCTCAAGCGATGCAGAACAGATAATCATGCTAAACAGGCTTTGGAAAGCCCTTGGTTTAGAGAAAAAAATTCACTTAGAAATTAATTCAATAGGTGATGCAGCTGATAGAGAGAAGTATAGAGATGAATTAATTCATTATTTTGAAGAAAATATAGATGTGCTTGATGATGATGCAAAGCGAAGGCTACATAAAAATCCATTAAGAATTTTAGATAGCAAAAATCCTTTAATGCAGGATATGCTTGATAAGGCTCCAAAGTTAATCGATTCTATTAATGAAGAGGCTAAAAATCATTTTAATACACTGTGTCAGATCTTGAGCGACAATCAGGTGAATTTTAAATTAAATAAAAGATTGGTAAGGGGTTTAGATTACTATAACCGAACGGTTTTCGAATGGATTACTAGTGAGTTAGGCAGCCAAGGGACAGTTGCAGGTGGCGGAAGGTATGATTACCTCGTAGAGAGGCTTGGGGGTAAACCCACAGCAGCATGTGGTTTTGCTATTGGAATTGAGAGAATTATTTTATTACTTGAAAACGCGAGTCTTGGGAGCAGTTTTTATCCAGATATTTATATTGTAAATTTAGGCAATGAATCAAGAGATAAGGCTTTTATGATAGCGGAATCATTGAGAGACCAAAGTTATAAGGTATCGGTAAATCTTGATTCAGGAAGCTTTAAGTCGCAAATGAAAAAAGCTGATAAAAGTAATGCAAAAATTGCACTAATTATTGGAGAAAATGAGTTAAAAAATAAGTTAATTCAGGTGAAACTTATTCGTAAAGATGGTTCTCAAACAGAAGTTAAAGAGAGCGATATTATAAGTTTTATAAACAATAATATTTAGTAAAATGAAAAAAGATATTTTAAAAATCAATAATTTATCAATAACAACTAAAGTGAATACTAAGTTTTTTTTAGTTGATGATATATCCTTTTCTGTGAAGGAGGGGAAGACAACATGTATTGTTGGTGAATCAGGGAGCGGTAAAAGCTTAACTGCGCTCTCAGTCATCAGATTGCTCTCACCTCAATTAAAAATGACCGGAGAAATTTTATTTAATGATGACGACATTTGTAAAATGAGTGATCTAGAAATAAGAAAAAAAAGAGGTCTTGATATAGCAATGATTTTTCAGGAGCCGATGACTTCCTTAAATCCAGTATTAACTATTGGTTATCAAATTAAAGAGGCTATAGCTGTTCATTCTGATTTATCGAGTAGGAAGATTGATAAGAAAGTTGAGGAACTGCTATTGCTTGTTGGCATTCCTGTTGAGAGGGTTAATAGCTACCCTGATGAACTATCTGGGGGCCAAAGGCAACGCGTGATGATTGCAATGGCAATGTCTTGTAACCCCAAGTTACTGATCGCAGATGAACCCACAACCGCTCTGGACGTCACCGTACAAGCACAAATATTAAAGCTCTTGGATGGGCTTAAAAAAAAATTAAAAATGTCTATGTTATTCATAACGCATGATTTTGGTGTGGTTGAGGATATAGCAGATGATGTAATCGTCATGTTTAAGGGAAGGATTGTTGAAAGAGGGCGGGTTAGTCAGGTGCTTAGTAAACCGAAACACCCGTATACCAAAGCTTTGCTCGGATGTGTGCCAGATGCAATGGGTAAAAAACAATTAACACCAATTGATTATGAAAAGCTGGATAGGGCGATGCAACGATTATGAAAAAATTATTAGTTACACACAACCTTTCAAAAACATATGTGCAAACACAAGGTTTTTTTTCAAGAGTTAAAACAAATATTCATGCGCTTGATGGCGTGAGTTTTTCTATTAATCAAGGCACAACAATGGCTGTTGTTGGAGAGTCTGGTAGCGGAAAATCTACCCTTGCTAAAAGTTTAGTGCGTCTTGTAAAGCTTGATAAAGGGAGTGTTAAGTTCAATGGTATTGATTTACTTAACCTTAAGGGGGAAGGGCTAAAGATTGCTAGAAGAGATATCCAGATGATTTTTCAAGACCCATATGCCTCACTGAACCCTAGATTAAGTATCTTACAAATTATGGAGGAGCCATTACTTATTCATAATTTTCAAGATGCTGATGCTAGAAGAAAAAAAATTGAAGATTTTATTGGTCGAGTTGGGCTTGAAGTATCTGATCTAAAAAAATATCCTCATCAATTTTCAGGTGGTCAACGACAAAGGATTGGTATCGCTAGAGCACTTATCCTTGAGCCAAAGCTAGTTATATGTGATGAGCCTGTCTCAGCGCTAGATGTCTCGGTTCAGGCTCAAATTTTAAAATTATTGAAGGACTTACAAAGAGAGTTTGGGCTGACTTATTTATTTATAACACATGATTTAAGAATAGTAAGGCACGTTGCAGATGACGTGATGGTGATGCGACATGGAAAACTCGTGGAAGAGGGAAAAACTGATATAATTTTCAAAAAACCAAAGAATGAATACACAAAAGATTTGATTCAATCTATTCCAGGATTAATCTCAAAAAGGAATTAAAATAAATGGCATTTGATAACGACGAACAACAATCGGAATACTTTAAGCATTTTTATAGCCTCCATAAGGTTAAAATATTTTCTGCAGTAATTGTATTTTTGCTAGCTTTTTTTGCTTACCAATATTTTATGGGTGCAAGCCAATCAAAGGCTGAGGAAGCGTCTCAACTT
>Ga0209054_1000157_pt1 | contig 53080 bp, 41 predicted proteins | sample SaaInlV_DNA_200m_FD_184689 | JGI IMG/M metagenome (GOLD analysis project Ga0209054, IMG submission 184689) | Marine microbial communities from expanding oxygen minimum zones in the Saanich Inlet - SI075_LV_DNA_200m (SPAdes) (version 2) | ecosystem: Environmental > Aquatic > Marine > Unclassified... | reverse complement strand
GGTAGGAAAAGTCTTCAACGAGGGGAGCGTCGATGAGGTAGCGGCCCTTTCTGGTATTGATCTCAACATTGAGCCCGGTGAGTTTGTTTCTTTAATTGGGCCCTCAGGGTGCGGTAAATCTACTTTACTTCGTCTCATTGGCGACTTATTGGAACCCTCAGCGGGAGCGGTCAGTGTGTTTGGAAAATCAGCCCACCAAGCCCGCATGGACCAGAACTATGGCATGGTGTTCCAGCATGCCGGTTTGTTTGATTGGCGCAAGGTAGCGGCCAACATTGAGTTGCCGTTGGAGTTACGTGACTGGTCAAAAGCCGACCGAGCGGCCCGATCAAAAGAAATGTTAGACCTTGTTAAGTTGCCTGATTTTGGTAACCATTACCCACGCCAACTTTCTGGCGGGATGCAGCAAAGGGTCTCTATCGCTCGGGCTTTGTCTTTCAAGCCGAAATTGCTACTGATGGATGAACCCTTTGGCGCCCTTGACGAGATGACTCGGGAACACATGCAGATTGAATTGCTGCGCATTTGGGAAGAAACAGGTACCACCGTGGTTTTTGTTACGCACTCCATCCCCGAAGCAGCTTTTTTGTCTAATCGCGTGGTGGTGCTTTCACCACGCCCTGGTCGGGTGCATTCAATAATTGAGGTAGATCTTGGGCAGCGCACAGAAGATACTCGTGAAAACCCAGAGTTTTTTTCTACGGCTACAAAAATCCGTGAAGCACTTCGGGCCGTGGAGGCCGCTCAATAATGCGCTCTCGCTGGTCGGCTCTTTGGCCCCCTTTGTTGACGGGGGTAGGGGGCTTATTGCTGTGGGAAGGCATGATTATAGTTTTTGGGATTAGAGAGTTTTTGCTTCCCAAGCCATCGTCGATCTGGGCCGAGTTGTTCGCCGAGTGGCCTGTCTTAAGTCATGCCGGTTGGGAAACTGGGCGCATAGCTTTTAGCGGACTGGTGTTGGGTGTACTCGCTGGGGTGGTTTTGGCCTTTGTCACCAATCGCTTCCGCTCGCTTAACGAGGGGCTGACTCCGTTAGCGGTGGCGGTGAACGCCACCCCTATTGTCGCTTTGGCTCCCATTTTTAATGCTTGGTTTGGTATTACTGGAGTAGTTAGCAACCAAGCCGTGGTAATTGCTGTGGTGTTCTTTCCGGTATTTATTAATACCGCTAAAGGACTAACTGAGGTGCACCCTGATGAAATTGAACTGATGCGTTCGTACGCTTCTAGCGAATGGACTATTCTCCGCGAGGTGCGCGTTCCTAATGCTCTTCCATTTTTTGCCAACGCTTTGCGAGTGGTCGCTCCGCTTTCGGTGATTGCCGCCATCGTGGCCGAATATTTCGGTGGCCCACAAGACCGCATCGGCAATGTCATCACCTCAAATGCCGCCTTCGCCCGCTATGACGTGGCCTGGGCTGCTATTGTTGTGGCTTCCGCTTTTGGTCTGGCCCTTTTTGCCGGCGCAGTGCTCATCGAGCGCCTGAGCACCCCATGGCGCATGGCCACACAAGTCGAAATAACCAACAATAAACCCGGGAGGGGAAAATGAATAAGAAAAAAATAACCATGCGCATCCTCGCATTGGTAGCAGCAATGTCGCTGGTTGCCGCAGCCTGTGGCTCCGACGACGTAGCGGTAGGCACCGGCGACTGTGATTCAGTCGACTCGGTGAGCTTGCAACTGCAATGGCTTACTCAAGCACAATTTGCTGGCTACTACGCCGCAGTAGATAGTGGTATTTACGCCGACTACTGCCTTGACGTAACCATCCTTGAAGGTGGTGTAGACATCGTGCCTCAGCAGCAACTTGCTTCGGGCGCCGTTGACTTCGCTATTTCATGGGTACCAAAAGCCTTGGTTTCTCGCGAAGGCGACATGGACATCGTGAACGTGGCGCAGGTCTTCCAGCGCTCCGGTACCTTGCAGGTTTCATGGGCTGATTCCGGTATCAACACCCCTGCCGATTTGGCAGGCAAGACCGTTGGTAACTGGGGTTGGGGTAACGAGTTCGAGTTGCTGGCTGGCGCCCGCAGCGCTGGTTTAGACCCAGCAACCGACTTCACCTTGGTGCAACAGTCCTTTGACATGTTGGCCTTGTTGACCGGTGAAATCGATGCCTCTCAGGCCATGATCTACAACGAGTACGCCCAGGTGTTGGAAGCAACCAACCCCGATACCGGCGAACTTTACACCGCTGATGACCTTTCGGTCATTAACTGGAACGACGTAGGTACGGCCATGTTGCAAGATGCTATTTGGGCCGACGGCGCTCGTTTGGGTGACGAGGCGTATGCCGATATCACCACTCGTTTTGTGGCTGGTTCGCTCGAAGGTTGGTCCTACTGCCGAGACAACGCACAAGCTTGTGTTGACATTGTTCTGGACAACGGCTCCGCATTGGGGGCCTCACACCAGGCTTGGCAAATGAATGAGATCAACGGTCTCATTTGGCCATCGGCTGGTGGCGTAGGCGTGATGGATTCTGGCCTTTGGGATCAGACCATTGACGTTGCTACTTCAGAATCCATTTTGGCTGCGGCCCCAGACTCTGGTGCCTACACCTCAGAGTATGCCGAAGCTGCCGTGGCAATTTTGGAAGCTAAAGATATTGATACCAAGGGCAATGGTTGGACACGCGCCACCATCACCTTGAACGCAGGCGGCGAATAATCTTCGCTTGACGCACTAAGCGGGCGGTAGGGTCAGGTTTCTGGCTCTCCCGCCCGCTTTTGCGCGCTTACCCCTTTAAGGAAAGGCTTAATCTTCTATGGAAAAACGTCTCCCACGGCCTAATGGGCCGCTCGCGGGCCGCCTCTTGTCAATGCTTGCAGGGTTGGTTCTTTTTGGTGCAGGTATTTCACTACTTTTTCTGGCTGATTTTGGCGTGGGCCCTTGGGATGTTTTTCATGATGGGTTAGCCAATCAAATCGACCGATCAGTGGGAACAGTAATCATTGGCGTGGGGGTGTTGATGCTGGTTCTTTTGGTGGCCTTTCGTCAACCATTAGGGATAGCCACTTTGGCCAATGTGGTCATCATTGGGGTGGTGGTTGATGCAACAATGGATGCTTTTGCCATGCCATCAACGATGTGGGTTCGCTTGTTGTTGATGTTTGGTTCTCCAGTCATGGTGGGGCTCGCCTCCATGCTTTATCTAGGGGCAGGTTTAGGGGTAGGCCCACGAGACGGCATGATGACCGCTTTAATGGATTCAGGGCGCAGCGCTCGCCTAGCGCGCACCAGCATTGAGTTAGGAATTCTCGTTTTGGGCATCTTGCTGGGAGGGTCCTATGGGGTAGGTACGGTGGTTTTCGCCTTAGGAGTAGGGCCGTCTTACCAGTTCTTTAGCCACCGGGTTTGGCCCGGTTGGGTTGAACTCACCGGCTTTGGGGTATATCGCCGCTAGCCCATCTAGGCATTTCGGGTAGCCATCTTCTAGCGTCTTGTATATGGGCGGAAACATTGATCAGTTAACACCGGTAGAACGGCGAGCCTGGTTGGCCCTTAGCGTGGCCACCCTCGCGGCATTGCTTACCGTTATAGATATCTCTATTGTCAATGTGGCGTTTCCTTCTATTCGTCGAGACTTAGGGGCGAGCGAAGCGGGCCTTTCTTGGGTGCTTTCGGGTTACTCAGTGGCCGTTGGGGCATTTTTGTTAATTTCGGGTCGACTGGCCGATCAAAAAGGTCGCCGTAAGCTTTTCCTTATTGGGGTAGCGGTTTTTATGGTTGGCTCTTTATTGTCGGGTGTAGCGCCAAGCCCCGGTTTTCTTATTGCTGCTCGGGTGCTGCAAGGCGTAGGGGCTTCTATTTTGAGTCCCGCCTCGCTCTCTATGATTCTTCCTGAGTTTCCTCCCGACCGGCACTCCACGGTTATCGGTATTTGGGGTGCCTCCGCGGCCTTAGGGGCAGCGATTGGCCCGACCATGGGGGCAATTTTGATTGATGCTTTTAATTGGCGGTGGGTATTTTTTGTCAACGTGCCGGTGGGTTTGGTCATTTTTGTTTTGACTCCACGGTTTGTTCACGAAAGTAGCGACCCGGATGCCGAAGCTGGCTTTGATTCGTTAGGGGTTCCTGCCGGCACCTTAGGCGTAGCGCTTTTGTTGGTGGCTGTAGTGCAGGGCGGGGAGTGGGGGTATGGCTCTCCTTCTACGTTAGCTACGGCGCTGGTGGGGCTTTTGTTGGTTTTGGTTTTGATTCGCCGGTCGGCCACGCACCCGTACCCGTTGCTGGACCTCAACTTATTTCGGATCCGTGCTTTTTGGTCGGCGGCGGTGGGGCAAACATTATTCTCCACGGCGTTTATTGCCACGGTGCTGTTCAACACACTGCTTCTCCAAGAACTTTGGGGCTGGTCGGTGTTAGCGGCAGGTTTCGGCGTGGTACCTGGCCCGGCTTTAGCAGCGCTACTGGGTGGGCCGATCGGTTCAGTCGCTGATCGGGTGGGCCACCGAACGCTGGTAGTCATCGGCAGCGCTTCAGCCGCTTGTTGCCCCCTGTGGCTTATTATCCGGGCGAACGGAGAGGGCGGGTATTTCTCTACTTTGCTTCCGGCTCACCTTATGTTGGGCATAGGGGTGGCCTGTTCGTTCGCTACTTTTTCTTCTATGGGGATGAAAAATGTTCCTCCGCAACGTTTTGCTACGGCCAGTGCAACTTTGCGCACGGGCTCGTCAATGGGCTTTGCCGCCGGGGTAGCTATCGCCGTAGCGATCTTTACTTCGCAAGCCAGCAAAGGCCCGTTGGTGGCTTTTGATCGCACATGGCTGTTTATGGCTTTAACTTTTGCCAGCGGGGCGATTTTTTGCGCTCTTGCTTGTCCCTCTAAAAAGGAACTTATACAGGGGTCCCCAAGCTAACAGGGAAGGTTTCTCGGCCTCGCAAGATGATGCGGCCGTTCATGGTGTCTTCGCCGTTATGAGCCAATTCGGGAAAGCGACGAACCAGTCGGGTGACGGCTATCTCACCTTCCATGCGGGCTAAGGCGGCTCCCAGGCAGTGGTGGATTCCGCTGCCAAAAGCCAGATGACGGCCTGCTTCGGGACGAGTGACGTCAAGGTCGTTGGCGGTGGGTCCCCAAAAGGTTTCGTCTCGGTTGGCGCTCCCGAGGGCAGTGAGGACCATCTCGTCTGCCGCTATTTCTACTCCGCTTATTGTGGTGTTTTGGGTGAGGCGCCGGCCCGAGGTTTGAACTGGGCTGTCGTAGCGAAGGAGTTCATCGACCATGTTTTCATCCACCGAAGGGTCGGTGCGTACAAGTTCCATTTGGTCGGGGTGGCCGAGCAAGGCGTGGGTGCCGTTGCCGATCAAGTTGACGGTGGTTTCGTGGCCGGCCACAAAAAGTAGGCCGGTCATGGACAAGAGTTCTTCTTCGGTCATGCGGCCGTCTTCTTCTTCGGCTTCGACTAAAGCGGTCAGAAGATCGTCTTGAGGGTTTTTACGTTTCTGGGCGATGGCATCGAGTAAGTATTCGTCCATTTTTTCGCCACCACTAATGGCGGCGGTTACTTGTTCCGGGGTGAGGAATGGCTCCAACGTGCGGGCTAAATCTTGTGACCATTGGCGGACCATAAAAATATCGGTATCGGGTAGCCCCAGCATGCGGTGTATGACCATGAAGGGGATGATGAAGGCGTAGTCGGTGATGAGATCTATTTGGTCAACGTCGGCCAGTTCGTCAAGAAGTTCGTCCACGATAACTGCGGTTTGGTCTCGCATACGCGCAATGGCTCGGGGGGTAAAGGTGCGTTGTACAAGTTTGCGTAATCGCGTGTGGTCGGGTGGATCGAGCCCCAATATGGATGGCCCGCGTTCTTCTCTTCGGTTTTGCAGGGGCTGCATGTGTTCGGGCACTACGCGGTCGGTGTCAAATCGTTGCACGGAAGTGGTGGGGTCGCGAAGCAGTTGAAAAGCATCTTCGTACCTCGACAAGATGAGGATGCCCAACGGGGTGCGGTGTACCGGGTCTTCTCTGCGTAAACGAGCGTAGGTTGGGTAGGGGTCAACCATGAATTCTGGGTCAAAAGGATTCCACGAAGGAGGGTTAAGGGTTGCGTCCATGCCTTGACGCTACTGAAGAAGTCGCTTGGTGGCTAACCGGTCAGGTTAGTTTTTGAGCTTGGCTAGGGTTTTCAGACGCCAGTTTTCAGTGGTGTCCACGGCATTAAAAGTAAAGCAGTGGATATTGGTGATGTTGAGTTCGGTGGCCTGGCTGGAGAGAGGGGCTAAAAGTTTGCTGGGGTTGTAGCCGCCGGGTGAAAGTAAACGGATCACCGAGGCGCTGTTCTTTTTTAGATAGCGAGCGGAATGCCCTATGCCGAGGCGTAACGAAATGGTGACCAAACGGGTGCGATCGATGGCTCCAGGTACTCCGAGGTGGCAAGGCAAGGTGATGCCACCGGCTCGTAGTTCGCTGAGCCAAGACTTGATTTGGTTGGGGTCGAAGCACATTTGGGTGGCTATGTATCCTTGATAGCCGGCTTCGTTAATGAGTGTTTGTTTTTCTTGAAGGGCGCTTAGAAGTGCCTCTTCGGGTATGCCAACGTGCCCGTCGGGGTAGCAGCCAATGCCTACCGTTTCTATATTGGGGCTTAGGGAAAAAAAGGCTCGCATAAAGCTGGCGGCGTCGTAAAAGGGGCCACGTTGTTCTGCGTCGCCGCCAATGATGAAAACCTTTTTAATACCTTGTTCGTTGACTCGTTGAACAATGCGCTCCACATGCTCTTCGCTTTCCACCATGCGGGCGGCAAAGTGTGGAATGGTGGTGTGGCCTTGTGCGGCAAATGCGGCACAAAGGTCGAGGGTGTCGTCGATGGTTTTTGCTGGTGAAGAAGTAACCGACATGGTGGAGTTGGCGGGCAAGAATTCGGCCTGGTCGTGTACGTTCTTTAGCGGTATCAACTCGTAGGTCATGTTTTCTAGCAGTTGGCGTTGAACCGTCCGGTCGCCGCGGTTTTTTCGAGGGAGGCCGTTAGTGCCGCCCATCGCTAACTCAACCCTACGATTTCACCGTTTTCATCAATGTCAATGCTGGCGGCGGCGGGGCGTGAGCCCAGGCCAGGCATGGTGCGCATGTCGCCACAGATGGGGTAAACAAAACCGGCGCCTACCGAGGCTCGTACTTCACGTACTGGGAGGGTCCACCCAGTGGGTGCGCCTTTAAGTGAAGCATCAGAGCTAATAGAAAGGTGGGTTTTGGCGATGCAGACCGGGAGGTCGCCAAAGCCGTTGGCTTCGTAGGTGTCGATTTGTTTGTTGGCTTTGGTTGAGAAGTCCACGCCGTCGGCGCCGTAGACTTTTTCGGCCACCGTGCGAATCTTGTCTCGGATAGACATTTCGTCCGGGTAAAGAACCTTAAAGTTGGAGGGTTCGTTGGCTGCTTCGGCTACTGCTTCGGCTAGTTGAGCTGCCCCTTTGCCGCCGTCGGCGAAGTGGGTGGTAACCGCTACTCGAGCACCGTATTCGTCGGCGATTTCTTCAATTGCTTTGATGTCGGTGTCGTGGTCGCCAGGGAATACGTTGATGGCTACGACCGGTGAAACGCCGTGGATTTGCATGTTTTCTAGTTGCTTGCGTAGGTTGTCGCCGCCTTGATGTACTTCGTCGGGGTTTTCGGCCAAGAGAGCTTCGGGGAGTGGTTTTCCGGCCACGATTTTGTGGTTGCCGCTGTGGGCTTTGAGGCCGCGTACGGTGGCTACCAGTACGGCTGCGTCGGGGGCGATGCCGGAGTAACGACATTTGATGTTGAAGAACCTTTCGGCGCCCATGTCGGCACCAAAGCCTGCTTCGGTAAGTAAGAAGTCCCCGGTGTGGATACCGATTTGGTCGGCCACGATAGATGAGTTGCCGGTAGCAATATTGCCGAAGGGGCCGCAGTGCACCAAGGCCGGGGTGCCTTCGAGGGTTTGCATCAGGTTGGGCTTGATGGCTTCGCGGAGGATCACCGTCATGGCGCCCGCTACTTCAATGTCTTCGGCAGTTACTGGGGTGCCGTCTTTGTCGTAGCCCACCACGATGCGGCCCATGCGGGCTCGTAGGTCTTGGAGTGAGGTGCAGAGAGCTAAGGCGGCCATTACTTCCGAGGCAGCAGAAATGTCAAAACCGGTTTCGCGGGGTATGCCGTCAAGGCGCCCACCCAAGCCGATGACCACGTTGCGCAAGGCGCGCTCGTTGATGTCGATCACTCGCCGCCAGGTGATGTTGTGTAGATCAAGGTTGGACTTGTTGCCGTGAAAAAGGTGAGCGTCGAGCATGGCTGAGCACATGTTGTGGGCGGCGGTAACGGCGTGGGTGTCGCCGGTGAGGTGCAGGTTGAGGAGTTCCATAGGAACAACTTGGCTGTAGCCGCCGCCAGCGGCTCCGCCTTTGATGCCGAAGGTGGGGCCCATGGAGGGTTGGCGGATGGCGATAGTGGCTTTTTTGCCGATGTGGCTGAAGCCTTGGCCGAGGCCTACCACGGTGGTGGTTTTTCCTTCGCCGAGGGGGGTGGGGGTAATGGCAGAGACCACGACGTAACGGGCTTTGGGCCGATCACTCATGGCTTCAATGGCTTCGAGTTTTATTTTGGCGGTGCCGTCGCCGTAAGGCTCTAAGTATTCGTTGGGGATTCCGGCGTCGGCGGCGACGTCGGCGAGGGGTCGCAACTTTGCCGAGCGAGCGATTTCTAGGTCAGAGGGGAACGGCATTGTTCTCAATCCAAATCTTTGAGGCCCGAAGGCGCAGGGTGGTTGTTGTGCCCTTCAGGCGTGGCCTGATTGGTTTGGTGAGTGTAGTTCCTTTTCCTTAAGATTTCCACTAAGCGGGATGACTATCCCGCTTAGTGGGAATGTTTAAGCGAAACTGTCAGGAATCTCTTCTTTACGCCGGCCCATAAAATCTAACAAAGCCTCATCGATAGATGTATCAAGAGCGGGAGCTTCGTATTCGGCTAACTGCTTTTTCCACAGAGCGTTGGCCCGCTGAGCGGCATCCAAACTCCCATCTTCTTCCCATTGCTCATAGCTGTCGTTGTTGGCAATTTCTGAGCGAGCGAAGGCTGTTTCAAAGTTGGCGTAAGTGTGCGCAGCCCCTAAGAAGTGTTGCCCCGGGCCCACTTCACGAATGGCATCCATGGCTTGGCCGTTTTCGCTGAGGTCAACTCCGGCCACCAACTTAGACATCAAACCGCACTGGTCGGCATCGATGATGAATTTTTCGTACCCCATACTCAACCCGCCTTCGAGCCAACCCGCAGAATGCAACATAAAGTTTACCCCACCCAATAAGGATGGCAAAAGGGTGGCCATGCTTTCGGCCGCTGCTTGGGCATCGGGAATCTTGGACCCACAGAGGCTTCCGCCAGAACGAAATGGCACCCCGAGGCGCCGAGCTAAAGCACCGATGGTAAACAGCACCAACGCCGGTTCGGGAGTTCCAAAAGTGGGGGCACCAGTTTGCATAGACATTGACGAAGCAAAAGAACCAAAGACCACCGGGGCTCCAGGGTTCACCAATTGTACGAAAGTCATGCCCGCTAAGGCCTCGGCCAAGGTTTGGGCTGCTACGCCAGCCACGGTGACCGGGGCCATGGCGCCCGCCAAAATAAAGGGACTGATCACGGTGGCTTGCATGCTCTTGGCGTAAGCCTCGGCTGCTCCCAGCATGGTGGCGTCCCAAGACAGAGGCGACGAAGCGTTGATGAGGCTAGTCATTACGGTGTTCTGGCTTACGAACTCGTCGCCAAAGACCAGCTTGGCCATGTCGATAGAATCTTGCGCTCGCTCAGCAGCGGTCACCGAACCCATGAATGGTTTATCGCCGTAACGTAAATGGGCGTAAACCATGTCGAGGTGTCGATGAGAAACTGGTATATCTACCGGTTCGCACACCGTGCCCCCGGTGGAATGCATGTGGGGGCTGAGGTAAGCCAGTTTGACGAAGTTTTGAAAATCTTCAATGGTGGCGTAGCGCCGGCCTTGGTCGAGGTCGCGTACGAAAGGTGGCCCATAAGCGGGAACGAACACCGTGGCGTCGCCACCAATTTGCACGCTTCGGGATGGGTTGCGAGCGTGATGGGTGTACACCGCAGGTGCAGTGGCGGTAACAATTTCCCGACACATGCCTCGCGGGAAGCGCACCCTTTCACCATCTACTGAAGCGCCAGCGTTTTTTAATAAAGCTAGTGCCGAGGGGTAGTCGCGAAAGTCAATACCAATTTCTTCTAAAATGGTGTCAGCGTTGTGTTCGATTTGCAGCAAACCCTCTTCGGGAACTAACTCCACTGGGGCGATAGAACGGGTCAGGTACGGCTTAACCTCTGCCGTATTCTCGCTACGAGCAACTTGGCGAGCCGCACGGCCGCCTGATCGACGGCGGGGAGTTTCACTCATGGTGTTTCCTTTCAGCGAGTGCGTCGACGACGACGCCCCGCGGTGGTTTCGGTAATAGGTGGTTCAGGCAAGGTCATGCGAGTCGAGAGGCCGGGGTAACGAGCAGTACGGTGGGGGATAGTCATAGCATCAATAAAGTGCGCTTGAAAAGCGGGTTCGGTAGCTGTTTCAACTTTTTCTATTTCGGTAACTATGTGTTGGATGTCTTGCCGGGCGGCGCCGGAAAGCAAAGCGATGACCGCACCAGCGCCGGCGGCGTTGCCTACCGAACGCACTTGGTCGGGCAAACAGTCTGGGATAAGCCCCAAAACGGTGGCCCGCAAAGTGTCAATGTGGCTCCCGAAGGCGCCGGCTAATTGAATGTGGTCAAGGTGGTCTACTTCGAGGTGGTCCATGAGCAAGCGGATGCCGGCGTAGAGAGCAGACTTTGCTAACTGGATGGCTCGAATATCGTTTTGGGTAATCACCAGAGGGGAGCTGCCGTCTTGTGGGTCGTGTAAGACGTAGCGCATGGTGCGGCCGTCGGGCTCAATGCGTGAACTTGGGCGAGTGCCTGCTCCACCAATTACCCCGTCTGAGTTCATGAGGCCGGCCAGAAATAGTTCGGCTACCACTTCGATGATTCCGGAACCGCAAATACCGGTTACCCCGGTGGCGGCTACGGCTTCGGCAAAGCCGGGTTCGTTAGACCATGGGTCAACCCCTAGTACTCGAATGCGGGGTTCGCCGGTTTCGGGGTTAATGCGCACCCGTTCGATAGCCCCCGGGGTGGCTCGTTGCCCTGCAGTGATTTGTGCCCCTTCGAAGGCTGGCCCGGTCGGGCTAGAGGCCGCTAACAAACGGCCATGGCCCGCCAAAAGGATCTCTGCGTTGGTGCCCACATCGACCACCAAGGTGATTTGATCTTTGGGGTTGTCTTGGGGGCGGGTAGACAAAATAACCGCTGCCGTGTCGGCTCCCACGTGGCCGGCGATGCAGGGCAACACGTGAATGCGCCCTGCCGGGTGAATATCCAGGTCAAGGTCTTGGGGGGCACGGTCGACTGCTTTCTCGATGCCCAAAATAAACGGTGCTTGACCAAGAGGCACTGGGTCAATTCCTAAAAACAAGTGGTGCATAACTGGGTTGCCGACCAGCACCATCTCTAAGACATCTTGAGGCGTGGCGTCTATCTGTTGGCAAAGTTCGCTCACTAAGTCGTTGAGGGATTGCCGCACTGCGCTGGTCATTTCGGTGTCCCCGCCGGGGTTCATCATGACGTAAGAGACTCGGCTCATGAGGTCTTCGCCAAAGCGAATTTGCGGGTTCATGGTGCCGGCGGTGGCCAGTACTTCACCGGTAGCGAGGTCGCACAGATGGGCAGCAATGGTGGTTGAGCCGACGTCTACGGCCACCCCAAGGGCGAGATCTTTCAACCCGGGCCAGAGAGCAACTATTTGCTGGTCATCTCTGATGGCCACCGTGCAAAGGTCGGAAGAAATTGTTTCTTGTTGAGTAAGCACTGAGGGGTGCATCGATAAATGGGTGAGGTCCCATTGAGTTGCCAAAGCTTCAAGGATGAGTTCTGAACTAACCACGGTTTTTTCAGTGTCAATCTCAATGAGGCGAAATACCAGTACCGGGTCAAGTTCAAGACGGCCAAGGTCGATTTCTTTGCGAATGACCTGTTGGTGTACTTGGCTTTCGGCGGGGACATCAATAATGAGATCGCCGCAGACTGAGGCGGCGCACGCCAAGTTATTTTGACTTGGTAAGGGGCGACGCCCGTGGTAGTCGGTTTCCATGCTGACTGCTACCGAAAGGTGTTGAGGCTGAGCGGTGATGCCATGTTTAGAAAACTCACCAAACATGGGTTCTACCTGGCAACGTCCACAAATGCCTCGACCGCCACAGACAGAGTCGAGGTCGACCCCGAGTTGTCGAGCCGCATCAAGCACGGTGGTGCCGTCGGTTATTTGGCCCCGGCGCCCTGAGGGGGTAAAAACAACGAGGTGGTCGTTGGCGCCGTCAGTGGCCATGTCAGGCTGAGCGACGACGCCCCCCGCGGCGTTCGCGTGCCGGGGCGTCGGGGTCGCGGTTGATGCGGATCCATGCGGCGCAGTCGGCGTCGGCGCCTGCTAAGACGTCGGCGGCCATTACCGCTGATTTAACTTCGGCGTGCAGGGGGTTCATGATGGCCGAGGTCATGCCGTGACTCATGGCCATGGCCAAAAAGGTGCCGGTTATTATGTGTCGGTTGGGTAGCCCAAAACTGACGTTGGAGGCTCCGCAGGTGGTATTGACCTTGAGCTCTTCACGAAGGCGACGGACCAAAGCAAAGACTTGCTGGCCGGCCGTGCCCATGGCGCCGATGGGCATTACCAGTGGGTCTACGACCACATCACAGGCGGGGATTCCATGGTCAGCTGCTCGTTCAACAATACGTTTGGCTACGGCAAAACGTACGCTGGGGTCTTCGGAAATACCGGTGTCGTCGTTGGAGATTGCTACCACGGCGGCCCCGTGGCGGGCTACTAAAGGCAACACACGCTCCATGACTTCTTCTTCGCCGGTCACCGAGTTGACCAAGGCTTTTCCTTGGTAGACCCCGAGGCCTGCTTCGAGGGCCTCAATGATTGAGGAATCAATAGAGATAGGGAGGTCGGTCACCGATTGTACGAGTTGAATAGCTTGGGCTAACAGAGCGGGCTCGTCGGCGAGGGGAATGCCGGCGTTGACGTCGAGCATGTGGGCGCCGGCTTCCGTTTGGGCTATAGCGTCAGCGGCCACTCGGCTGAAGTCGCCGTTTTTCATTTCTTCGGCCAACAGTTTGCGTCCGGTGGGGTTAATGCGTTCACCGATCATGACGAATGGGCGGCCGAAGCCGATAGCGACCTCTTTGCTGGCTGAACTAAGAATGGTGTCGGTCATGAGGTTTTCCTCTTAAGAGTTTCGATCTTCTGTTGGTTCAAGGCCGCCGGAGCGTACAAGTTTTTTGATTCGTTCGGCCGGGTAATCGATGTCAACACGAACCAGGGCGTCAGCGACTTCTTGGGCCAAGTCAGCACTGCAGGGCTGGGCCTCTCTGCGCCATTGGGTGACGTAATCGTCGGTCCCAGTAAGGCCCGCCACCATTGCTGCTTGGTCAATGGCTAACTGAAAGCGTGCGTCGAGGAGACCTTTTTCTCGGGTGCGGCCTTTTTGTGCGGTTATCTGCGCCGGAATGTCGCGCCAAAATATAGTTACCAATACGGTGGCCATGGTGTTAATGCACTTCTAGGGGTTGCCGGTTGGGAGCACTCAGTTCAACCAGGCTGGTGGCGAGTTCCCCGTACCCGGTGGGGCAAAGTTCAAAACGTAAACCAAGCCGTTGGGCGGCGTTTTCGGCTTGAGTCACCAAGTCTGGGTTATCGGTTTGTGCGAGGTAGATCAAACGGGTGTAGTTGCCAAAGTAATCGCTGAGTAATTCGGGGTGTGTATCTAGCCAGAGGGCTTTGATGACCAGTCGGTCAAAGTGTTTGACCAAAAAATCGGTGAGATAAAAGGTGCCGGGTTCGGCGTCGTGCAACTGGGCGAAGGTTTGTTGGCCCGCAAAAAATTCATAGCAGTGCGTACCGGGTAAACGTTCCACGCCGAGTTCTTCGCAAACTGCATCAAGTCGGCCGCCGGTGCCGCAGTCTGCGTAACCCACGTAGATGGTGTCGTAAATCCCGGTGGCGGCGCGCACTCGTTGGGCTACGGCGTCGGGGATTTTGTCTGGGGTGTTGTGGTAGGAGGCGGGCAAGCATTCTATTTCTACCCCGGGGAGGTTGTTGATCTCTATTACCTGTAAAAGTTCACGCGATAAGGCCCCACAAGCAACAATGAGTGTGCGTTCACCAGTCTGGTGACCGGTTGGGGTTTCGGCGGCCATGGGGTGGGGTTAAGCGGCGGCGCGGCGTTCGGCGATGAGTCGCTGAGCGGTTTCGGCGGCTACTGCTGCGTCGCGGCAATAAGCGTCGGCTCCGATGGCTTCGCCAAATTCTTCGTTGAGGGGAGCACCGCCCACGATGACCATGTATTCCTCGCGCAAGCTTTTCTCTTCGAGGACGTCGATAACTACCTTCATGTAGGGCATGGTGGTGGTGAGCAGGGCTGACATGCCGAGGATGTCGGGTTTGTGTTCGTCGAGGGCGCCGAGGAATTCTTCAACATCGGTGTTGATGCCCAGGTCAATAACTTCGAAGCCGGCACCTTCGAGCATCATGCCCACCAAGTTTTTCCCAATATCGTGGATGTCTCCCTTGACGGTACCGATAACGACTTTGCCAATCGGTTCCACGCCGGTTTCGGCCAGCAGGGGGCGCAAGATGGCCATGCCGGCTTTCATGGCGTTGGCCGAGAGAAGCACCTCGGGGACAAAGAGGATGCCGTCGCGGAAGTCGATGCCGACGATGCGCATTCCTTCTACTAGGGCGTCGTTTAGTAACCGTCCGGGTTCCCAGCCGCGGGCTAATAAAATGTTGGTGCCTTCGGCAATTTCGTCGGCCAGTCCGTCGTAAAGGTCGTCATGCATTTGGGCGGTGAGGTCCTCGTCGGACAGGTCGGCTAAGATGATTTCTTCTTCGGGTTGTTCTTCTACCATGGTTCCTCCGTAGATAAGGGACGTGCCCTATTGGCTGCTTTATGAGACGAACCCACAAAGTGGTTAATTTTGCAATGTTCCCATAATGCGGGAAATGCCTGTATGGTGGGAACTCTACTCATCTTTTCACTAAGCGTCCACCATCATCTCCATACTTCCCGGATGGTGGCAAGCACCCAAAAGTTATTCAAAGAGGCAAAATATGAAAACTGTACAAAGCATTGATCGGGCGTTCTCCCTTCTTGAAGAAATAACGCGAAAACCAGCAGGCATAAGTGACCTGGCCCGCAGCGTAGATCTACCCACCAGTACGGTGGCTCGCCTGCTTTACACCTTGGAAGATTTAGGGGCAATCGTGCGCACAGCCGACGACACCACTTACCAAATCGGCCCGGCTTTATTGACCATGGCCACCACCGTGGACCCCACACAAAGCCTCTTGGCCGTTGCTCAACCGCATTTGCTTGACCTCGTAGAGGCTCTGGGCGAAACGGTTGGCTTGTCTATACCCGCCGGTTATGACGTGCATTATATCGGTGAGGCAGATTCTCCCCATCCGGTTCAGATAAGAGATTGGACCGGGGTGAGTTTACCCATGCATGTGGTGCCTGCCGGCTTGGTCATTTTATCTCAATGGCCAAACGATGCAGTAGACAGATTCCTGGATCGGCCGCTTGATCGCTTTACCTCAAAAACGGTGATCGACCCTGAGCAGATTCGTTCACGCCTGGAAGTTGCTCGCCGTCAGGGCTACCTATGGACCCACGAAGAATTCTCTGAAGGCATTAACTCGGTGGCTGCCCCGCTCTACAACAACACTGGCGTGGTGATGGGTGCATTACATAGTCACGGGCCGGCCTATCGTTTTCCCGACGAAACCATGGAAGAAATCATTGGCCAGCGGTTAGTTCAAGTAGCAGCCAGTATCTCTGAAGCCTTGGGATACCACCCTTAAAAAACATGAAAAGGCCGGGTTGAACATGTCGGCGATTTATGGAGTAGCAGCAGCACTAGGGGTCGGGGTGGGCGATCATTTCACCCGCAACTCCTCAGACCGTGCCACCATCAGTCAGTCGTTAGGGGCGTTCCTTTTTGGCGGTTTTTTTCTTGCTCTCACCGCAGCAGCGGTAGCGGGTAGCGAGTGGCGAACCGTTGACTTGTTGATCGGAGCGGCCAGCGGGTTTATCGGAGTGGCTGCGTTGGGCGCGCTTTATTTGGGTTACCAGTCGGCCAACGTGGCCGTGGTAGGCCCTCCGGCTGCTGTTCTCTCAGTGGCCTTACCTACGGTGTTTTCTTTACTTTGGGGAAACGCTCCGTCATCAGCAGTACTAGGTGGTATTGCTTTGGGAGTGCTTTCTGTACTACTCATTACCTTTGACCCGAATTTTACGGGCGACTTAAAAAAGGGCGTACTTTTTAGTGCTCTCTCCGGAGTCAGTTACGCCGCTCTTTTCGTGGTGCTTGACCTGGCCTCTCCAGAGAGCGGGCATTGGCCGATGGTTTCGCAAAGGTTGGTGGGTTTTGGAGTTTTTGCTTTTTTGAGCAAACGGGCCACGGTTTCGATATTTCCAGATCGACGAGCGATTGGGCTAGCCAGCCTGGGCGCTTTTTGGGGGGGGCTAGGCGCATTGTCTTTTCTTTACGGCTTGCAACATGGCGACCTCGCCCCAGTTGCTGCCGCCGGTACGCAGTACGCCGCCGTCACCGTGGCCTGTGGTTGGCTTTTTCGGGGAGAAACTCTACGCCTCTGGCAATGGCTAGGGCTGTTGGGCACTATGGGTTCGCTGACCCTCATTGTCTTTGGCTAAGGACGCCATCTTTTTAGGATCAACGGTCTTGGATCCAAGCAGGGAATAGGATTCATCTATGACGAGAGCGAACAAAGATTCTGCTGAGAGTTCAACTACTGGACAGCAAAGGGTATTGATTACGGCAGGAGCCTCAGGTATTGGCGCGGCCATGGTGACTGCTTTTTTAGACGATGAGGCTCAAGTGCATGTTGCTGACTTGCCGGGGCAACTCCACGACCTTCCTCCCGGAGTTACGGCCACCGCCGCAGACGTGTCGGACCCTGACCAGGTAGATCAACTTTTTGACGAAGCGGTGCAGGTCATGGGTGGGGTAGATGTGTTGTGCAACAACGTGGGCATCGCTGGGCCAACCGGGGCGCTAGAGGAACTTGAGGTATCCGAGTGGGACCGAACGATGGCCGTCAACGTGCGCTCCATGTTTCTTTGTTGCCGTCGGGCCATCCCGTTGATGAGAGCCCAAGAGTCCGGAATTATTTTGAATACGGCTTCCACGGCGGGCTTAGTGGGCTACCCCTTGCGGAGCCCTTACGCCGCTTCAAAATGGGCGGTGGTGGGGTTAAGCGCCACCTTGGCCATGGAGTTGGGTGAGTTCAATATTCGGGTGAATACCTTATGCCCGGGTTCGGTGGGTGGTGACCGCATGGATCGAGTAATCGCTGCCGAAGCTGTTGCGCTGGGTCTATCTGAAACGGTTATTCGCGAGCGTTACCAGGATCAAGTGTCTATGCGTTCGTTTATTGAGGGGTCGGATGTGGCAGCCATGGCGTTATTTTTGGCTTCCCCGGCGGCCCGTTTTGTTAATGGGCAGGTCATATCGGTCGATGGTGGTTTGGAAACCCTGCGCACGGTTTTCCGCCAATAAAAAAGTTTCCCGCTATGTGGTTAGGCTTCCCATTATGTGGTTGACTTTTGGTTTTGTTGGATTAAGATCTCCGCAGGACACCGACCGTACGCTTTCGTGCCCTATCTTGTAAATTACCTACCCAGAGCCGCCTCTCGTAGCGGTCTCTGCTGCCTACTGGAGTAGTTCAATGAGTGAATTTCCCACTAACGCCAAAGTCGTAGTTATCGGAGCCGGCATCGTCGGCAACTGTTTAGTTGGCCACCTTGCCCGCTTGGGTTGGACCGACCTTGTCCTCATAGAAAAAGGCCCGCTCCCGAACCCCGGGGGCTCTACCGGTCACGCCTCCAATTTCATTTTCCCCGTCGACCACAATAAAGAAATGGCGCTGCTGGGCGAACAAAGCGCTGACCAATACCGAGACATGAACCTCTCGGTCGACTCCGGCGGCATTGAGGTAGCACGTACTCAAGAACGCATGGATGAACTCGACCGCCGCATGACCTCCGCAAAAGCCTGGGGTATCGAAGCCCACCTACTCAGCCCCGCCGAAGTAAAAGAACTGGTTCCCTTCATCAACGAAGAGGTCATCTTGGGTGGGTTCTACTGCCCAACTGTTTCGGTAGTTGACTCGCTAGAAACCGGCACCGTGATGCGTAAAGAAGCCATCGAAACCGCCGGCTGTCAAGTATTCGCCAACACTGAAGTTCTGGACATCGAAACAATCCAAGGCGACGGCGGCATCACCACGGTAAGCGCCGTAGTCACCGACAAAGGACGCATCGAAGCCGAGTACGTGGTCGTGGCTTGCGGTGTGTGGTCAAACCGCATCGCCAACATGGCCGGAGCCACCATTCCCTTGGTGCCCACCGTTCACCAAATGGCCGACGTGGGCCCCATGGACATCTTGGCCGAAACCAACAACGAAATTGGCTACCCCATCGTGCGCGACATGGACACCTTCTGTTACGAGCGCCAATCTTCAGGTTCTATGGAAGTCGGCTCTTACGGCCACCGGGCCATCTTGCATCACCCCGACGAAATCCCTTCCAACCAAGAAGCCGCTTTGTCGCCCACCGAAATGCCTTTCACCCCCGACGACTTCGATGATCAAATGGAAACAGCCATCGAACTCATGGACATGCTTGGCGACGCCGAAATAAAATACGCCATCAACGGTTTGCTGTCTTTAACCCCCGACGGCATGCCCTGCCTCGGCGAAACCACTGAAGTACGTAACCTTTGGTCAGCGGCCGCCGTTTGGGTAAAAGAAGGCCCCGGCATGGCCCAAGTAGTCGCCGAATGGATGACCTACGGCTACCCCCGAGTTATCGACGCCCACGGCGCAGATCTGGCTCGGTTTTACGAAGGCGAACGCTCCGACGAACATATTTGGTCACGAGCCGACGAAAGCTTCATCAAAACCTACGGCATCGTGCACCCCGCCGAGCAATGGGAAGGGCGCCGCAACATCGACGTTGGCCCCTATTTCTCACGCCAAGAAGACCTCGAGGCCATGTTCTTCCAAGCGCGTACCTGGGAACGTCCCCAATGGTACGGCGCCAACGCCGACCTTGTTGAGCGCTACGACCTTTCGGAACGCACCGTGGAATGGGACAACCGGTGGTGGAGCCCCATCACCGTTGGCGAACACCTCAACCTGCGAGAAAACTGCGGCCTAGTAGACCTCAGCGCCTTCCAGATCTACGAACTCGAAGGCCCGGGGGCCGTCCAGTACGCCGACTACCTCGCCGTAAATAAAGTAGACGTCGCCGTAGGCCGCTCTATCTACACCCCGTGGCTAACCCCCGACGGCGGTTTCCACTCTGACCTCACCATGATGCGCACCGCCCAAGACAAGGTACGCATCGTCACCGGGGTATTCGACGGCGGCCGTGACTCTTTCTGGGTCAACCGCCACATGCCCCTCGACGGTTCGGTGAAGTTCACCAACATCACCAAACAGGTCACCACCTTAGGTTTATGGGGCCCCAACGCCCCGACCGTGTTAGGCCAACTCACCAACGCTGACCTTTCACAAAACGGATCACCATACGGCTCGGTCATAGACGTAGAAATTGCTGGCCTGCCCTGCACCCTCTTTAGAGTTTCTTACGTGGGCGATACCGGTTGGGAAATCTACACCAACTGGACCAACGGGCCTGCTTTGTGGGATGCCCTCATGGCCGCCGGCGCCGACCAAGGTATTCGCCCCACCGGCGGCGGCGTTTACGGCAGCTCCGGACGCTTAGAAAAGGGTTACCGCCTGATGGGCTCCGAATTGGAAAGCGAATACAACCCGTTAGAAGCCGGGTTGGCTCGCCCCAAGGTAAAAGCCGCCGACTTTATTGGTAAAGAGGCCTACCTGGCGGCCCGTGAAGGGACCACTGAAGTAGCAATGTGCACCCTGACCGTAGAAGACCAAACCGATAGCCAAGGTCACCAACGCTTCATGCAGGGTGGGAACGAACCCATCTTGACGTTAGATGGCGGTCGCATTGTGGACTCCCACGGGCGAGCCAGTCGAGTAACCTCAGCCGGCTTTGGTCCCTCTGTTGGCAAGCACCTGCTTATGGCCTACTTGCCCACCGAACTTGCGGCACCCGGTACCGACTTGCAGGTCATGTACATGAACGAACTCTTCCCGGTCAAGGTGGGCTCTACCGGTGCCATCTTTGATCCGGAAAACACTCGCCTCAAGTCCTAGGAGCCATCATGCGACTTTTGGTTTGTGTTAAGCGTGTGCCGGCGCCCGGAGCACGCATCAATATTACGGTCGATGAACAAGCAGTGGACTCCGCTCATTTGGGGTTCACCACGAGCCCCCACGAAGAATGCGCGCTGGAAGAAGCAGTACAAATTGCTGAAGCCCACGAAGGCCAGGTCACGGTACTTACCTTGGGGCCCGCCGAAGCCGAAGAACAATTGCGCTACGCAGCCAGCGTGGGAGCAAACCACTTCGTCTTATTGCCTATAACCGAAGTGGACTGGGATGCCCAACGGACCGCAGCGGCCTTAGCTAAAGCTATCAGCGACCTTGAAGAGACCGAAGGGTCATTCGATTTGGTACTTTTCGGTAACGAATCTGCCGATGCCGGCGGGTTTCAAGTAGGGGTACGCGTTGCTCACGCCTTGGGCCGCCCCATTGTCAACGGTATTAAAGGCATAGACGTAGCCGAAGGCACGGTCACCGCTCGTCGTGAAATAGACGGCGGTTTCGAAGTTTATGAAATACCCACCCCGGCCGTTTTGGGCATTAAAGAAGGTATCAACTTGCCTCGTTACCCAACCATGAAGGGTCGCTTAGCTTCGAAAAAAGCGGTAATAGAAGCCACCGAACCTACCGCGGAACCGGGTGGCCAAAAGCGCCGCCGCTTGCACCGCCCCGAAGAAGCGGCCTCTACCACAGTAATTCTTGGCGAAGGCCCCGAGGCGGCCCCGGCCGTTGTCGACTTATTAGAAGAACTTGGGGTGCTGTCATGACTCTGTTAATTCTTTGCGATCACGATCGCGGCACTTTGGCCGAGGCCTCCCTAGAGGCCTTGACGTTCGGCCGCCAACTAGCGACCGACGCCGGAATAGCCTGCCACGCCGTAGTTATTGGCCAAGGAGCACAAGAAGCCAGCGCACAGTTGGCGGCCTACGGCGCCGAAACCATCCACGTGATTAACCACGAGATCTTGACCGATTTTGGCCCCGAAGCTTGGGGCGAAGCACTCACCCAATTGGTTCGATCCGTCGATGCCTCCGCAGCGATGGCTTGCGGCACCGACCGAGGAAACGAGGTAATGGCCCAGGTAGCCGCCCGCTTAGACGTACCTTTCGTCGCCAACTGTCTAGACGTAACCCCGAACTCTGAGCAATGGGAAATGACTCGTGTGCAGTGGGGTGGCTCGTTGCTTGAAGACGCCACCTTGGAAACCGACGGCGTCAAAATTGTTTCGGTGACCCATCACAGTTGTGAAGCCGCCCCAACCGCCAATCCTGCTGCTGGGGCCGTGGCCGTGTTCACACCTGAACTAGAGAGCGCTCTGGCTCGCACCGTGGTAACCGACCGGGTGGTACTCACCCAAGGAATTACTTTGGCCACCGCCCCGGTAGTGGTAGGTGGCGGTCGCGGGGTGGGCTCTGCCGACGCTTTCGCACCCCTTGAAGAATTGGCCGCAGCATTAGGTGGGGTTGTGGGCTGTTCAAGAGCGGTTACCAACAACGGTTGGCGCCCTCACTCTGACCAAGTTGGACAAACCGGTACCCGAATTGCCCCGCAAATTTATATCGCTAACGGTATTTCAGGCGCCATCCAGCATTGGGTGGGCGCCATGGCGGCCAAAAACATTTTGGCTATCAATACCGACGCCGAAGCCAACATGGTGACCAAAGCCGGTCACGCGGTAATCGGCGATCTGCATAAAGTAATACCAGCAATATTAGAAGAAATCGAACGCCGCAAAGGTTAAAGCGTTCAGCTTTGCCGAGAAGGTTTTTTAGCGCTCTCTGTAGAGCGAGAAGAAAAATCAAAGACCACCGGCACCCAGCGGCGTACCGAGTTAATCATCCATGCTTTTGTCTCTGCGGTCACCTGAGTACGTAAAATAGGAGCTTCACTTATGACCCCTTGGGCCAGCAAATGCGCCCGAAAAGTGCCAGGCAGTAGCCCACAAGAGATCGGGGGAGTCACCAACCGTCCGTCAATCTCAATTACTAAGTTCCCGGTCGTGGTTTCGGTGAGTTCTCCCCGCTCGTTCCAAAGCACCACATCAGGGGCTTGAGGGAACTGTTCCCGGGCTTGAGTAAATACATCTCGATAAGTGGTTTTGTGAAAAAGGTATTCGTTCTCGCTAAGCACCGGATGGGTGTTAAAAGGCACCAACCACGGCTCAGTTTCAGTCAACGGAAGGTCTAAAACTTGAAGTTCGACCGCCCCGTCAGGAGCCACCAGCAAACGCAAACGGTGGGGCCCCTCAGCGGCCACCTCATCTAAAACATGGTTGACCGTTTCAAGGTCTAAGTCAAAACTAAAGTGTTGCGCTGAAGCAACCAAACGCTCAAGATGCAACGAGCGTAAGTCAACGCCATGAGTGGGGTCCCAACGCATGGTTTCTAACAAGCGAAAATCAGGGCGGGCCCGGTTCAGGACACGAGTCTTTTGTTCAACCTCTCGCCACTCTTCATCGGGGTCGGAATCCCAGACAATGCCACCCCCTACCCCATACTCCGCTCGACCTTGGGCGAGATCTACCCATACGGTGCGGATGGCAATGTTGAACTCGAAGTCACCGCCAGGAGCCATAACCCCGATAGCCCCGGTGTAGGCCCCTCGGCCGTCGCCTTCGAGGGCCTCAATGATCTCCGTGGTGCGTACTTTTGGTGCCCCGGTAATAGAAGCCGGAGGAAACAAAGCACCAAACACCTCCGCTACCGAAGCATCCGATTCGGCAGTCACCGTTGAGGTCATGGTATGCACGGTGGGGTAACTCTCTACGGTGTGCAAAGCTGAAACCTTGACGGAACCAAGATCGGCGATGCGACTCAAATCGTTGCGCACCATGTCGACAATCATGGTGTTTTCGGCTAGATCTTTTTCGGAACGGGCCAAATGTTCAGCGGCCAAGGCATCCCAAAGAGGATCAGGGTGGCGGCCGATGGTGCCTTTCATCGGCCGGGCGGTGAGTTGGCGCCCTTCTCTAGAAACAAAGAGTTCCGGTGAAACCGAACACACCGCACGGTCACCAAGGTCCAGATAAGCCGCATGGTCGGCTTGTTGAGCACGCACTAGGTCGCCGAACAGTCCTCTCGGATCGCCAGAAAATGGCGACCGCAAGCGCACCGTGTGGTTGACTTGGTAAGTTTCGCCAGCTCCGATGAGCTCTCGGATAGTACGAATGGTGGTCAAATAAGCCGGTTGAGACCGGTTGGCCACCCATGGCCCAACTTGGTAGCCCCCACTTTGGGTAGGTGGGTCTTCCCGTTGTGGGGCAGAAAAAACGCCAAAAGAAACCAGGGGAACCCGCCGCATTCGGGCAGACTGAACGGCTTGGTCAAAGGCTGGCCCCGCATCGTAAGAAACCATGCCTACCACCCAATTACCTTGAGCAACGGCCTGTTCAGCGGCTGCTAATGCTGAAGGAACCTCGTGGAGTTCGTCGGCTCCGATGACATAAAGCGGTTGGGTAAAAGACAACCATTGCCGTACCCCGTCAAGTGGGTATTGCAACAACGCTTGCCGGACGGCCGCTTGGCTCATCCGTAGGGGGCTTCCCACCCCGGTTCACGATCCAAGCAACGAATGAAAACCCCTGACTGAGGTTTGGGTTCAAAGTAAGAGGATTTTGGAGGCATGCGTTCGCCAGCATCGGCCACCGCCATTAATTCGGCGACCGAGGTGGGGTGCATGACAAACCCAGTGGCGTTGTCATCTAAACAACGGGTCTCTAAAGCAAACAAACCAACCGGTTCGGGGAGGTAATCAATGGAGGGGTCATTCCCGGGGTCCTTGATGTCATACACCGGGTTTAATACGCCGTGTTGCAAACGGGATACGTCGAGTTGGTCAACAGCCAAAACTCCGTGGGCTGCCGGAAGGTCCATGCAAAACCATGAGCCATTGATGAATATCCCAACCTGGCCGTGTTCTGGGCGAGCCTGTTCAGCATTTTCTTTCGGGGTAAGGGTGCCGATGGTTTCAAGATCAGCGAAAAGTTGCTGGGCGGTGCGTTCTTGACGATCATGGATACGTCGGTGGAACGGCAGCACCAGCATTTCGGAATCAGGAAACAAAACCACCTGGGTCCAATCCAACGGGCCACCTGCTCCGTCAAAAAGTTCGCGGGCGGTAGCGGCGGCCGCCAAACGATGGTGCCCATCGGTGACGTAGAGCGTGCGGTCCCCAACCAGGTCGGCGAGGTTTTGGGCCACCGAGCCCGAAACGACCCACACCTCTTGATCAACGCCGCCACTGGTTGAAACAAGGTCAGGTTCGCTGCCGCACAAACGTTGAACTTCTTTTTCTAGCACTGAATCGCTGCGGTAAGTCAACGAAACCGGGCTTGATGAAGACCCGACTTCAACAAGGTGGCGGGCCAGTAAATCGGTGCGGCCCGGGCGCACTGCTTCGTGACGCAAAATCCTTCGGTCGTCGTCTTCGGTTACTGGCACCAAACCCATGATGCCGGTTTGTTGATGGCCGTCAATGGTCATGCGATAAAGGAACAACGAAAGTTCGTCGTAACAGCGGTAAGCCTCAGCGTCATGCAACCGTTGCATGGCTTCGGCGCAACTGGTCAACAGGTTGCCAATGTCGTCACGCTGTTCCAACGGGAGGTCTTCTCGGGAGCGGGTCACGTAAAGAAAACTGTAAGGGTTGTCGGCGATGATGGCCACCCGTTCAGCGGGGGAGTAGGCGTCGTAGGGGCCGGTAGTTACTCGGTCGGCCCACTCGGATTTTATGAGAAGCCCGGGGAAGGGGCGAAGCACGCTCATGGTTATCGCTCGCGAATCTGAACTTGAATAACGTTGTCAAGTTCATTGAGTTCTTGGGAAATTTCGTCGGTAATTTCACCGCCCACATCAATTAAAGCCACCGCAGCATTCGAACCAAGGAACACCTTGTTTTGCATGGTTTGTACGTTTACCCGGGCGTTTCGAAGCACTCGTAGGGCTTCGGCGAGTACACCGACCTGATCAAAGTGGCGAATGGTGATGGTGTAAGTACCAACCCGGGCATCAGCCATGTTGACGCAGTTTATGAGTTCACCGCTGCGGTAAGCCTCAATGACATCAATGGTGCCCGCCGAGGTGGCATCTTGGGCTTGTTGAGTAGAGGCACCAATATGGTGGGTACCGATCACCTTGGGGTGAGCAGCAACCGCCGAAACAAAGGTGCCAGTGCTTGAACCCGGTTCGTTGCAGAAGACATCGAGACCAGCGCGCAAGCCAGTGGTTTCAAGCGCATGAAGTAAAGATTCTTCATCCACGACCTCCCCCCGACTGGTGTTAAGCAAAATAGCGTCATCCTTCATGAGGGCCAAAAAGTCGGCATCGACCAAACTTTTCGTGGCTTGCCCTCCGGGGACATGGAGCGAAACAATGTCAGATTCGTTAAGCAATGCAGAGAGGTCATCAACTAACCGGATGCCCAGAGAACGGATACGCATTTCCACGTCGGCGGCCCGGTTGGTTTTTCGTTCCGCTACCACGGTGACACCAAAGGACCGGGCCCGTTCGGCCACCGCTAGGCCGATTTCTCCAAGACCGATAATGCCCATTGTTTTGCCCAGCAAGCCGTCGGCTTTGCTGTAAGTTTTTTTGTTCCACTGACCGTTACGGAGATCGGCGGTGGCTTGGGCAATATGGCGATCAACGGCTACCAGCAACCCCATGGTGAGTTCTGCTACGGCCACCGAATTGGTCCCCGGTACGTTGCAGACGTACACCCCGGCATCGGCTGCCGCTTGGCAATCAATGGTGTTGGTGCCCGCACCAGCCCGCACAATAAGCCCCAACTGGTTGGCGCTTTCTATGGCGGCCGCCGTGACTTTGGTGCTGCGGACTATCAAAACATCCACGCCGTCGAGCGCCCCAAAAAGATCGCCGGGGCCGAGATCTGCGTTAACCAAGCAATCGTCCCCCCTTTGCCTGAGGTCATCAACGTAAGATTCTGGAAGAGCGTCTGCGAAAAGAATTTTCATAAGGTTCCTTTGACACGCCACTCCCGGCACACGTGATGCGGGGAGTGGGGTAGTCTCAGCGGATCGGGTTAGAGAAACTCTAGACACTCGAACGAACAATGGCAAGAGGAACGGGTTTTGCTTCGGCGAAAACCCCCAAAGCGAGGAGTTGTGGTGGGTCGGTCCATGAATCGAAAAGTCATTATTTCATGTGCAGTTACGGGGTCAGGAGATACTACGGGTAAAAGCCCTCATGTGCCGATAACCCCCGAAGCCATCGCCGATTCGGCTTTAGCGGCGGCCGCCGCCGGAGCGGCCATCGTGCACTGTCACGTACGCAACCTTGAAACAGGCCAAGGAGCCCGCACGGTTGCTTACTACCAAGAGGTGGTAGAGCGCATCCGCGCCGAGAACCAGGAGGTGGTGGTCAACTTGACTGCCGGCATGGGTGGAGACCTTAACGTGGGCCCCGACCATGACCCTATGGAATGGCAACCCGGCACCGACTTGGTGGGCGGGGCCGAGCGGTTAGCCCATGTGGAAGCTATCCGCCCGGATATTTGCTCGTTGGACTGCGGTTCGCTCAACTTTGGTGACGGGAATGCGGTTTATGTTTCAACACCCGACATGTTGCGCATTATGGCCGAACGAGTGCGTGAACTCGGGGTAAAACCGGAGCTTGAAGTATTTGACACAGGGAACTTGTGGTTCGCTGAAACCATGATTGACGAGGGCCTGGTTGATGCGCCGTACTGGCTGCAACTTTGCTTGTCCATTCCTTACGGCACCCCAATGGATGTAGGTATTTTGCAAGCCATGGTAAACCGTTTACCCGAGCAAGCCGAGTTCACCTCTTTCGGTCTGGGGGCGATGCAAATGCCTATGGTGGCTCAGTCCATCATGTTGGGCGGCCACGTAAGGGTGGGCCTCGAAGACAACCTTTACCTAGAGCGTGGAGTGTTGGCCACCAACGAACAGTTGGTAGCTAAGGCGGTGAAAATCATTGAACTCATGGGGGCCCGGGTGCAAACAGCGGCCGAGGCTCGTGAAACGTTGCAACTAAACCGATGAACAATCAACCTTCGTCAACCGTGGCCTGCATCGGTATGGGGGTTATTGGGTGTGGTTGGGCGGCCCATTTTTTAGGCCAGGGCTACGGCGTGCAGGCTTGGGACCCCGCCCCCGGAGGCGAGCAGCGCCTCCAAGAGTTTTTAGATTTAGCGTGGCCGGCCATGGAACAACTGGGTCTGGCTGCGGGCGCTGACCGCAGCAGGGTAACTTTTTGTGCCACCACGGAAGAGGCGATAAGCGGAGCCCTGCTGGTGCAAGAGAACGCTCCCGAACGCTTGGAGTTGAAGCAAAGCTTGCTGGCTGAACTCGACCAGTTATGCGCCCCGGAAGTAATAATTGCTTCATCCACCTCGGGGTATTTGATTAGCGATATGACGGAGCAATGCCGGCATGCCCCGGAACGCGTGGTGGTGGGCCATCCCTTCAACCCGGTGTATTTGTTGCCCCTAGTAGAGGTGGTGGCGGGACCGCAAACCTCCAGCGCCGCTATGGACCGAGCGGTGAAAATTTATGAATCCACCGGGAAAACGGTGATGCGCTTAGATAAAGAAGTCGAAGGGTTTGTCTCGGACCGTTTACAAGAAGCCATGTGGCGTGAGGCGCTCCATATGGTGGCCAACGGTGAAGCCACAGTCGAACAATTAGATTTAGCTATTACTGCCGGCCCGGGGCTGCGGTGGGCTTTGATGGGCCCCATGTTGACTTTTCATTTAGCGGGCGGAGAAGGCGGTATGGCCCACATGCTTGACCATTTTGGGCCGTCCCTGCAGTCGCCGTGGACCAGGCTGGTGGCTCCTGAACTCACGACTGAACTTCGTGATGCAGTAGTTGAAGGCTGCCTTGATGAGGCGGCAGGCCGCACGGTGGCCGACTTGGTTGAGGAAAGAGACCGTGGCTTGGTCAAGATTTTACAAGCCTTACGAGCAGGTGATTAGGAGAACAGATGGAACCTGAAGACCGGGCGCTGCTTGCGGCACCCCATAACCTGCCCACCGGGGATTTTTCGCTTTACCCCATAGAGCACCACCTAATCGAAGCGGAAGTGGCTGGCCAAAAAGTAACGCTGCGGTGGAGCGACAGCCGGGTCAGCGAGTTTCATGCTCTGTGGCTACGCGATAATTGCCCGTGTTGTGTACACCACTACACCTTGGAACAAACCTACGAAGTTTCTCAGGCACCCGTTGATTTGCACCCGGCCACGGTGGGGTTAAACAAAGAAGGTGCTTTGGTGGTGGAGTGGGCCCCCGAAGAACATCGAAGCGTTTTTCACCCAGGATGGTTGCGGGCTTACTGCTCCTCGGCGCAGAGCCAAGCCGACCGCTGGGTTTCTCCCACCGTGTGGGATGGCTCAACTCGTCAACGCCCGGACGGGTTTGCCTGGGATGCGGTTTGTGCCGATCAAAGCGTTGAGTTGGCATGGTTGAAAACTATCCGTGACGATGCTTGTGCCTTGCTTCATGGGGTGCCTGCCACTACCGAAGCAGTAGGACAGGTCGCAGACCGCATTGGGGTGGTGCGCCACACCAACTTTGGTGGACTTTTTGATGTGAAGGTAGAAGCTGACCCGGTAAGTAACTCCAATACCGGTATTGGGCTTCCCCCGCATACTGATCTCCCGACTCGCGAGTATCAACCGGGGTTGCAGTTATTGCATTGCTTGGTGAACAGCGTTGCGGGTGGTTTCAGTTTTTTGGTAGATGGGTTTCGAGTGGCGGAAGAAATTCGTCAAGTGGACCCTCGGGCGTTCACTTTGTTGACCACCGTTCCGTGGGATTTTGCCAACCGCAGTCGCACCAGCGATTATCGGTGGCGCGCCCCGATGATTGGTCTTGACGCCGATGGCCACCTTTTTGAGGTTCGGGCCGGGAGTTGGTTACGGGGTCCATTGATTGCCCCGTTTGATTTAGTAGAAGAAATGTATGCCGCTTACCAGTTGTTTGAAAAAATAAGCCACAGCGAACGTTTTCAAATTCATTTCCGTCTCGAGCCAGGCGACTGTTTAATTTTTGATAATCGTCGGGCCCTGCATGCTCGTACGGCTTTCGAAGCAGGGAGTGGACACCGGCATTTGCGGGGCTGTTACCTCGATCGAGACGAACTGCGTTCCAGCATTCGCCTTTTGGAACGCCATGAGAAACAAGAACAAGTTTTTTCTTCTTTTGAGAGTAAGAAAAAGGCCCCCCGGGTTTAATTCTGCGCTAGTCTGCGGCCAACATTGAAGGGCCTCGGCCCGCCGGTCAACGAAGATTGGAAGATTATGGGTAAGCGTTTAACCACCCCGATGGTGCGAGAAAATGGCCAGTTGCGTGAAGCCACGTGGGATGAAGCATTAGACCGGGTGGCTGCCGGTTTTCGCTCGGTGATTGACCAGCATGGGCCAGATGCTTTCGGGATGTTTTGTTGTTCAAAAACCATCAACGAGGTGAACTACGCCGCCCAAAAGTTCGCTCGAACGATTATCGGGACCAACAATATTGACAGTTGTAATCGAACTTGACACGCTCCTAGCGTCGTCGGTCTGGCGACAGTATTCGGAGCAGGGGGTGGAACCTCCTCTTATCAAGAGATTGAAGAAACTGAAGCCATCGTGCTGTGGGGTTCCAATGCTCGAGCCGCCCACCCGATTTTCTTTCACCATCTTTTAAAGGGCATCAGCAACGGAGCGCGCATGTGGGCTATTGACCCGCGGCGTACCGCTTCGGCCAAGTTTGCCGATGCCTGGTTGGGGCTCAACGTGGGCACTGATATTGCTTTAGCTAATGGGGTGGCCCGAGAGATTATTCACGCCGGCTTAGTTAACGACGAGTTTGTAGAACACGCCACCGAAGGGTTCGAAGCTTTCGCCGCTTTTGTCGAACCATGGACGCTGGATTACACCGCGGAAATAACCGGGGTACCCGCAGAAGGAATCGCCGATTTAGCACACGGTTACGCCCAGGCGGCTACCGCTCAACTTATGTGGACCTTGGGGATCACCGAACACCACACCGGGGTAGACAACGTGTTGGCTTTGTCCAACCTGTCGCTGCTTACTGGGCACGTGGGCCGTTGGGGCTCAGGGCTGGTGCCGTTGCGGGGGCAAAACAATGTGCAAGGCGGCGGAGACATGGGTGCGTTGCCCAACAAACTTCCTGGTTTTCAAGATGTGAACGACGATGCCCTGCGGGCCCGGTTCGAAACTGTTTGGGGCACTACCTTTACCGGCGAAGTGGGGTTAAACCTTACGCAAATGTTCGAAGCTATGGCCACCAAAGATTTACGTGCCGTATGGGTAATTGGCGAAAACCCGGCCGATTCTGAGGCCGATGTCAAGCATGCGCGAGCCATGTTGGAGGGTCTTGATGTGTTGGTGGTTCAAGACGTGTTTATGACCCGTACGGCACAACTGGCCGATGTAGTTTTACCGGCTGCTTTGGGTTGGGCAGAGTCCGATGGAACGGTGACCTCTAGCGAGCGGCGGGTGCAAAGAACCCGAGCGGCTATTACCCCTCCGGGGCAGGCTCGTCAAGAAATTGACATTATTGCAGATTTGGCTGCACGCATGGGGGCCAAGGACTGGGGTTATCCCACGGCGGAAGAACTGTGGGAAGAGCTCCGCACGGTGTCACCCATGCACGGTGGCATGTCGTGGAAACGCTTAGCTGAGGAGGATGGCTTGCAGTGGCCTTGCCCCGATGAAGACCACCCCGGGAGTCGTTTTTTGCACGGCCGACTTTGGGAGCGCCCCATCAGCGGCCGGCGCGCCCCGTTTTCTTGTGTGGAACATCGGCCTCCGGTGGATGTCCTTACCGAAGAGTTTCCGTTGCGTCTAACCACCGGGCGGGTGCTGGATTCATACAACACCGGGGTGCAAACCGAAAGCTTCAACTCTCCGATTCGTTCCGGAGAGGCCTTAGACCTCTCTACTGCTGACGCCTTGGCTCTAGGAGTACAGGCTGGCGACCGAGTGCAAGTGTCGTCGCGCCGAGGCTCCATTGAGATGACCATTGATATTGATGCCTCGCTGCAAACCGGTTTGGCTTTCACTACCTTTCATTTTCCCGAATTGGCCGACATCAACCAACTGACCAACGATGCGTACGACAGCAAATCGGGAACAGCCGAGTTTAAAGCGGCCGCTATTCGGGTAGAAAAGATTACCGAGGCCACCCGTGTCTGACCTTCGTTTTAGTACCGAGACTCCAACGGACGCAGAAAAGCAAGCGGTAGATGAGGTGGTGGCCTTAATGGGTCCGGCCACCTTGCATCTTGATGAGCGCTACGTGGTGGGCGGCCGTCAACGGGCTGACCAGCGCCGCACCTTGTTGTTGCCGGCTCTACATGCCTTGCAAAAATCCGCCGGGTGGGTGAGCCCTGGGGGGCTTGACTATGTCTGCCGGATGCTTGAAGTGCCGCCGGCTGAGGCATACGGGGTAGCTACCTTTTATCACCTGTTGGGCCAAGAGAGCCCAGAAGACAATGATCTGATCCATGTATGCGATGACGTGGCTTGCCGGTTATTTGGCGCCACCGAACTTATGGATGACCTTGCGGCGGGTGGCCACCAGGTAAAAGCCAGCCCATGCTTGGGCCAATGTGAACGAGGCCCGGCAGTGTTGGTGCAACGCATCGGGCAACAAGACCTCTCCGTAGTGGCAGCCACTAAGCAAAATGTTGAAGCAGCGTTGGGCACCCAAGAGTCTGCCGCTTCGGTGATCCTTCCTCAGCAAGGTCAAGAGGGTTTGCCGCTACTGGGTCATATTGGGTTGGTGGACCCGCAGTCTCTTGAGAGTTACCGAGAGCACGGCGGCTACCGAGCGCTCACCACAGCCTTAGAACTTGGTGGCGATCGGGTTATTGAAGAAATAACGACCGCGGGGCTTTCTGGCCGTGGTGGGGCAGCTTTTCCTACCGGGGTGAAATGGCGCGCCGTGGCCGACCAGCAGGGTCGCCCTCGACATGTGGTGTGTAACGCCGATGAATCAGAACCTGGAACCTTCAAGGACCGTACGGTCATGGAAGGCGACCCGTTTGCTTTGTTAGAAGCGATGACCATTGCTGGGGTGTCGATGGGCGCCGAACAAGGGTGGATTTATTTACGGGGCGAATACCCAGTGGCGGCACAACACCTACAAGGAGCCATTAACCAAGCTAATACTGCTGGGCTTTTAGGTGATGATGTGGCTGGTTCTGGCCACAAATTTACGGTAACGCTGCGTCTCGGTGCAGGGGCCTATATCTGTGGTGAAGAAACGGCATTGTTTAATTCCATTGAAGGGTTCCGGGGCGAGCCCCGCAACAAGCCACCGTTTCCTACTACTCACGGCTTGTTTGGCGAACCAACAGCGATCAACAACGTAGAGACCTTGCTCAACGTGTTACCCATCGTGCGCCTTGGTGGGGCGGATTATGCCGCTTCGGGCACCCAAGGTTCGCCGGGCACCCGCTTGTTTTGTCTAAGTGGCCGGGTGGTAAACCCCGGCACGTATGAACACGAGTTTGGGGTGACCTTGCGTGAGGTTATTGAGGCCGCCGGTGGGGTGGCCGACGAGGCCAGCATTCGGGCGGTCTTGTTGGGGGGAGCGGCCGGCAGTTTTGTGGGCCCTGAGCAATTGGACTTACCGCTCACCTTGGAAGACACCCGGGCCGCTGGGGTTTCTTTGGGCTCTGGGGTGGTCATGGTCTTTACTGCCCAAGACGACTTGGTAGACACGGTGCGGCGTATTGCTCAGTTTTTTCGTGACGAATCTTGCGGCCAGTGTGTGCCTTGCCGGGTAGGGACGGTGCGCCAAGAAGAAGTGCTGGTGCGGTTGGGTCGGGGCAAAGCCCTGCCCACCGATGAGGCGTTATTTGGCGACCTTGAAATGGTAATGAAAGATGCGTCTATCTGTGGTCTCGGCCAGGCCGCTGCGTCGGCCGTGCGCTCAGCCATGGCCTTGGGCTTGTTGGAGGTAACTCAATGAACGAAACACCAGTAAATGCACCACGACCCTTGGTGTCGTGCACTATCGATGGGCAAGAGGTACGGGTTCCGGAGGGTTCAACTATTTTGGATGCTTGCACTAAAGAAGGGATCGATACCCCAACGTTGTGTTGGGCAGCCAATCTGACGCCGGTCAACGTGTGCCGGGTGTGCGTAGTTGAAGTGGAAGGTTCGCGTATTTTGGTGCCGTCGTGTTCGCGTCCGGTAGAAGAAAATATGGTGGTGTCCACCGATAGCGAACGGGTACGTACCAGCCGCCGCATGGTGTATGAGCTTTTGGCTTCGTCGGTAGAAATGGACCGCTCTGAACCTGAAGTTTTGGCCTGGATGGAGCATTACGGCGCCGACCCGGACCGCATGGGGCCGGTTGGGGAAAGGGCCACGGTGGCTCAACCGGTCAAGATAGAAGATGACCTTTATGTTCGAGATTACGAGCGATGCATTTTGTGTTACAAGTGTGTGGAAGCCTGCGGAGATGATGCCCAACAAACCTTTGCCATAGCTACGGCAGGCCGTGGTTTTGATGCGCATATTTCCACAGAGTTCGATAAAACGCTGCCTGATTCGGCATGTGTCTATTGCGGAAACTGTATTGGGGTTTGCCCCACCGGCGCTTTGGTGTTTAAAACCGAACACGACATGCGCCAAGAAGGTACCTGGGATGAAGAATCTCAAGAGGTAACCACCACGGTGTGTTCTTTCTGTGGTGTGGGCTGCAACTTGGAACTCCATGTGCAAGATGACCGTATTGTTAAGGTCACCTCGCCGGCTGATCACTCGGTTACTTCGGGTCACCTTTGTATCAAAGGTCGTTTCGGTTGGCAGCACGCCCAATCGTGAGTCAAAGTTTGTAGAAATTACCGTGGGGCCTTCGGTTTACCCGCTAGGGTGCCGTGAGTCACATTGCTTGACGGCGAGTAGTCGAGCGAAAGTGAACGGGTTCAATGGTTCGAACAAAGAAGTTCGGTACATCAATCGGGTAGCCGGAGGGTAATAAAACAGTGACTGCTGTTCAGGAACGAAAGTCAATAAGTCGGGTTTCATTGGTTGATCGTTTTTTGACGGTCATTAAAACCTTGTTAGTGAGTTTGGTGGTTGTCGGGGTGGTGGCGTTTATCGCTCAACAGATAGACCCTTCCAATGCTTTCGCTCAGTGGCGCAACCCGGGCGCTCGGGCGCTTACCGCCGACCAGTTCAAAGGCTTGGTTATCTCTGGCCTCTCTCAGGGTGTGCTTTATGGTTTGATTGCGCTGGGCTACTCCATGGTTTACGGCGTTTTAGGGTTTATTAACTTCGCTCACGGCGAAGTCTTCATGGTGAGTGTTTATACCGGCTATATCGCTTCACACAAGTTCGCTGCTAACGGTATGTGGGAAAGCAACTTTTTGCTTTGCTTGGTCATTGTGTTGGTGCTGGCCACGACGGTAGCTACCGCTACGGCCATTTTGATGGAGCGCATTGCTTACCGGCCGTTGCGTAACTCGCCTCGCTTGATTCCCCTGATTACTTCAATCGGGGTGTCTTTCTTTTTGCAAAACGCCGTGCTGGGCTTCTTCGGCCCGTCTACTCGCAGTTACCCACAGTTGCCTGAGTGGTTGCCGAAGCAATATTCAATTCTTACTTTTGAAATTTCTGGCACCAAACTAATGGTGTTGGTGGTGACCGTGGTTTCTATGGCGGGTCTTTGGTATTTGGTGGAACGCACTAAAACCGGCAAAGCCATGCGAGCGGTGGCCGAAGACAAAGAAATTGCTTCACTTATGGGTATTAATGTCAACCGCATCATCGTGACTACCTTCGGGGTGGGCGGGGCCATGGCAGGTGTAGCGGGGATCATGTTCGGTTTGTTGTTCCGGGCGGTACACCCCATGACCGGTTTCTTGCCTGGTATTAAGGCCTTCACCGCTGCTGTGGTGGGGGGTATCGGCAACCTTGGAGGGGCCATGACCGGCGGAATTGCTTTGGGTTCCGCAGAGTCGATCGCTCCGATGATGATTCTTGAACCTTTGGGGGTTCCCGGGGTGACACAGTTAAAGGACGCCGTGGCTTTCACCGTATTGGTGATGGTGCTTTTGTTTAAGCCTTCCGGGCTCTTCGGAGAGCAACTTTCATCGGAGGACCGGCCATGACGGAAATTAAGATGGCTCCTGCCGCCAAAATACTTGACCAAGACTGGCGAAACATATTTCGTTGGGGCGCAATTTGTGCCATTACGTTGGTCTTTATTTCATTGGTCGGCATGCCCGCAAAGTTGAACCTGCGATTAATCATTAACCCCACTTTGAGCCTGGGTTATGTCTCTTTGTTCTGGATTCCCGTGATGTTCGGCTTTGTGGCTTCGACGCATATTGCGCTTGAAGGCATGGAAGTCTCTCGTCCGGGCATACGTGATGTAGTGACCGGTTTAGTGACCGGCCTGATCGGTAGTTTCGGCTTGGTTCTACTCATTTTGGGCATGGACAACTTCGATATCACCGACCCGTTGGTGAACTGGGGCCCGAACCTTCTTGATCTGTTGACTACGGGCCGGGGTGTCGGCACCGGTATTTTGGGCTGGATGGCAGCCAGCGCATTTTTAGGCATGGCCGGTGCGTCACTCCATGTACTCACTCCGTTGCTGAGGCGCATTGTTTCTTCAGCGATCCTGGGCATGATTTCTATCGCCATTTTAGAAGACGCTATTGACGACCTTTCTGAAGGGTTTCGTTTGGAATGGTTGGTGGATTTGGTCTACGCCAAGCGTGGGGGTTTGACGAATAAGTCAGCAATTATTGTGGCTATTTTGATGGCGGCCGTTTCTGTATTGTCAAAAGGCCGGATCAAAAAAGCTAAAGCGAATTTCCGTGCCCTTGACGAGGTGCAACGTAAGAAGAAGTCGATGGTTCTTTTTGCCTTAGCTACTGCTGCGGTAGTGATATTGCCTATGTTTGCCGGGGGTTACGTCAACTCCTTGCTGGCTAACGTGGGTATTTTTCTTCTCTTGGCTTTGGGGTTGAACATTGTGGTTGGTTTGGCCGGCATCTTGGATCTTGGCTACGTAGCTTTCTTCGCCGTCGGTGGCTATGCAACTGCGGTACTTACTTCTTCGCAGTCGCCTTGGTTTGCTCCAGAAATTGGGTTTGTGCCGGCCATGTTGATCTCGGTGGTGCTGGCCGGTATAACCGGTTTGGTTATTGGGGCACCAGTTATTCGTATGCGCGGTGACTATTTGGCCATTGTGACTTTGGGCTTTGGTGAGATCATTCGTTTGCTCTTCATGTCCGACTTCTTGAAGCCTTATTTTGGTGGAGCGCAGGGGATCACCAACGTGCCCGGTGTTGAACTGGGTTTTCTTACTATCTCGGGCACCGACCCGAAGGGGGTGTTCTACCTCGTCCTCGTATTTAGCGCCCTGGCGGTTTACATTTCGTGGCGATTGCAGGCCTCTCGCTTGGGTCGATCTTGGATGGCCATTCGTGAAGATGAGCAGGTGGCAGAAGCTATGGGTATTAACACGGTGAACTCAAAGCTTATGGCTTTTGTGGTGGGAGCAATTTTGGCTTCATTCGCTGGCTCGGTCATGGTGGCTCGTGTTGGTTCGGTCTTCCCTAACAGTTTCATGATTTTGGTTTCCATCATTATTTTGGTGGTGGTAATCGTGGGTGGCATGGGTTCCATCCCCGGGGTGTTCGTCGGATCCTTTGTGCTGATTGGGGTGTTAGGTGGCCCAAGGCAACCTGGGTTGCTCCAAGAGTTCGGTCAGTTGAAGTTGCTTATCTACGGGGCTTTGTTGGTATTTATGATGTTGAAGCGCCCAGAAGGTTTGGTGCCGAGTGCTCGACGAAGCCAGGAACTCCACCAAGACGAGTTCTTGCAGGATGCCTGGTTTAAGGGCGACGATGAAGCCGAGGGGTCTGATGAGCAGACTACGTCGGCCGAGGGAGAGGGGGCATCTGTATGAGCCACTTGCTTGAAATTAGAGATCTTCAGGTGACCTTTGGCGGCTTGGATGCTTTGTCGGGTTTGAACTTTCATATTGATGAAGGAGAAATCGTTAGCGTCATCGGCCCTAACGGTGCGGGTAAGACCACCTTCTTCAACACGATTTCTGGTTTGGTGGAGCCCACTTCGGGAGACATTTTGTTTGAAGATGAGTCAATCCGTGGCCTTGACCCCAACCAGGTGACGTCCTTAGGTATTGCTCGTACTTTCCAGAATGTGCGCCTTTTCCCCAACATGACCATTATGGAAAACGTCATGGTGGCTCAGCATTGCCGTACTTCCCAAAACGTGATTGGGGCGTTGTTCCAAACCAAGGCCTTCAAAGAAGAAGAAGAAGAGATTCGCGAGAATGCTAAAGAGATTTTAAGTTTCTTTGGTTCTCGCCTTGTTGGCTATCGGCTTGATCAACCTGCTTTTGTGTTGTCTTACGCCAACCGTCGTCGTTTGGAAATTGCTCGAGCGATGGCTACTCGCCCTCGGTTGATGCTTCTTGATGAGCCGGTTGCCGGGATGAACCCCAAAGAAACGGCCGAGTTGACGGAACTCATTGGCCGCTTGCGTTCTGAGTGGGGTTTCACCATTGTCATGATCGAACACGACATGCGGGTGGTGCGTGATGTTTCCGACCGAGTGGTTGTTCTTGATCATGGGGTACCAATTGCCCAAGGAAGTTATGACGAAGTGTCCATTAACCCCGATGTGGTCGAGGCTTATCTTGGCCGCCCTGTGGAGAATAAATCGTGAGCACAGAAACTAGCACCTCAACAAACCCTTCGTCTTCTGACAAAGGGCAGGCTCTTTTAGAATTCCGTAAGGTAAATACTCATTACGGGGCTGTCCATATTCTTAAAGATGTAGACCTTGAAATTTACCCTGGAGAGTTGGTTTGTTTGCTGGGCGGAAACGCCAGCGGCAAAACCACAACACTAAAGGCTCTTTTGGGCATGGTGAAACCAACATCGGGTGAAGTGGTGCTTAATGGCGAAGTGGTAAATAACCAGACGACCAGTTACCGCGTGTCTAACGGGGTGACCATGGTCCCCGAAAACCGTCGCCTTTTTAAACGCCTGTCGGTGCTGGAGAACCTCATGTTGGGGGCCTACCTGCGTAACGACAAAGACGGGATTAAAGAAGACCTCGAATATGTCTACGATCTTTTTCCTCGAGTAAAAGAGCGTTTGACGCAAAAATCGGGGACTCTTTCTGGTGGCGAGCAGCAGATGGTGGCCATTGGTCGTGCTTTGATGTCTCGCCCTAAAGTGTTGTTGATGGATGAACCTTCAATGGGCTTGGCCCCGGCTTTGGTGCAACAAAACTTTGAGTTGATTGAGAAAATCAACAACGAAGGCATGGCGATCTTTATGGTGGAACAAAACGCCAACATGGCGCTTTCTATCGCTGACCGTGGCTGGGTGCTACAGACCGGCATGGTGGTGTTGAATGATTCTGCCGAAGCGTTGCTGGCTAATCCAGAAATGCGGGCTGCTTACCTCGGTGAGGCCTAAAGGCCGCGGAGCCTTGGCTAGTCCAGGTCTTCGAGTTTAGGAAAGCCACTGGGGGGCATGATGTCTACGGTGGCCGAGCGTTGTTGTGAGAGCATGCCGCCGTCGATTTTTAGTACATCGCCGGTGATGTAGGCGGCGTCGTCGGAAGCCAAGAATAAGGCTGGACCGGCCATGTCGTCGGGAGTACCGGGGTAGCCCAAAGGTATGTTTTCTCCGCGAAGCCGACGGGCGGCTTCATCCATGTTTTCTGTGTCTATGGAGCCCGGCATGAGGGCACAGACGCGAATTCCGTAGGGGCCAAGGTCGAGGGCCATGGCTCGGGTGAGGGCTTCAATCCCACCTTTGGAGGCGTCGTAAGCGCAAAAAGCTCGGTGGGCTCGGGTGGCGCCACCCGAAGACATGTTGATGATGACCCCGTGGCCTTTTTTGGCCATGATGCGGGCCGCTCTTTGAGAGCAAAGAAAGTGGCCGGTGAGGTTGACGTCTATTATTTTGCGCCACCAGTCTTCATCGGCGTCAAAGAAGTGGCGCATGGGGCCGATTAGGCCAGCGTTGTTCACCAAAACGTCGAGGGTGCCAAAGGCCTCAAGGGTTTGGTCAAACATTTCGGCAACCTGCTGACTGTTTGAAACGTCGGCCATGATGGCCAATGCGGTCCCCCCGGCGGCGGTAATGGCGCCGGTGGTGGCTTGGGCGGTAGCGAGGGTTACGTCGTTAACGACAACATGTGCACCTGCTTCGGCAAAACGTTGGGCGATGGCTTGCCCAATGCCTGCTCCGGCTCCGGTTACCAAGACGACTTTCCCTTGATGGCTATAGGTCATGATGTGCTGTCCTTAATCATTGAGCGAGTTAGGTTCTTCTGCGCATGATAGGTCCAAGAAGAGAAGTAGGGGGCGCTGTTGGGCGAAAGCAACAATGGGCAGCATTTTTCACATTGTGGGAAAAGTTGTTTACCGCTTTCCATTTGGAAAAAAGTCAACTAGAGTGCCTACGGTCACATCGCTGCGATAGCTGGGTCTCGCCGAAAAGCAGATCGATTTAGCAAAGGGTGTGCGTCATAACCACTATGGAGGGTATTTTAAAATGAAGAAGCGTGTAAGTCTTTTGACTGCTGTGCTGCTGGGGTTCGCGTTGATCGCGGGTGCTTGTGGTTCAGACAGTGTTGAAGAAGAGGTCACAGCGACTACTGCTGCGCCTACAACTACGGCTGCGCCGGAGGCTGATGCCCATTTGGGTGATGGTTCTTTGGGCGAGGTTCGTGTTGATGCTGGGGAAGCCATTCAGATTCGTTCTTTGAACGCTATTTCTGGCGATGTGGCTTTCTTGGGTGTTCCCAACGAAAATGGTATTCGTATGGCTGTAGAGGATTACGGCCAGATCCATGGTTTCGATGTTGACTTAGGTGTCGGCATGGATGATCTTTGTTCCGCTGATGGTGGTCAGGCTGCGGCTTCGATCATTGTTGCTAACGAAGACGTTGTTGGTGTTATTGGTACGTCTTGTTCGGGTGCGGCTGCTGCTGCGTCTCCTTTGATTTCTGAAGCCGGTTTGGTGATGATTTCTGGGTCGAACACGTCTCCTTCTTTGACTTCTGACTTGGCTGGTACAGCGGGTTCGAACTACAAGGCTGGTTACTACCGGACTGCGCATAACGATCTTTACCAGGGTGCTGCTGCTGCTGATTTCGCTCTCACTGTTTTGGGTGTGACTACGGCTGCTGCTATCCACGATGGTGACCCTTATACCGAGGGTCTCGCTACTGCTTTCACTGACGCTTTTGAAGCGGGTGGCGGCACGATTACTGGCTTTACCGCTGTTAACAAGGGCGACACTGACATGGTTCCGGTTTTGACCGAAATCGCTGCTGGTGCTCCAGAAATGCTGTTTTTCCCTATTTTCCAACCTGAAGGTGACTTTATTGTCCAACAAGCCGGCGATGTGTCCGGTATGGGCGGAGTTGTTTTGATGGCTGCTGATGGTTTGTTGAACTCAAACTTCTTAGCGGTTGCGGAAACTGAAGGCATGTACTTCTCTGGTCCTGACGTACGGTATGGCGCTAACGCCAACCAGTCGACTGGTGAAACTGCTGCTGATGTGTTGGCTGATTACAACACCGAATTCGGTGAAGCTCCAGCGGCCCCATTTTGGGCTCACTCTTACGATGCTGCGGCATTGTTGATGGATGCTATTGCTGCTGCTTCTTACATGGATGGCGACACTTTGGTTATTGACCGTGCTGGCGTACGTGAACACCTCAATGGTGTTTCTGGTTACGACGGTTTGATCGGTAACTTGTCTTGTGATGCTTATGGTGACTGTTCTTCTTCGAAGATCACTGTTATCCAAAACATCGACACCGCTGATTACGAAGCTTCAACCGGCAACGTAGTGTTCGAATACGCCCCAACCGGCTCACAAGCCGGCAACGACGTAGTCGCTAGTGTTGCTCTGACCATGTGTCGTGCTGACTGGTCCTCTGGTTACATCCAGGCGGAGATTGTACGTCAGATTCTAGAAACCGCTGGTTACACCGTTTCGGCCCCTAGTGATATTGAGCTTGGACCGGCTAACGCCTATTTGACCATGGCTCAAGGTGGCTGTGACTTCTGGACTAACTCTTGGTACCCAGGTCACTTCTCTTGGTACGAAAATGAGTTGCCTGATGGCTCACTCGTTGGTGAACATGTTGAAGCCGTTGATGGTTTGTTCCAAGACTCTGGTGTACAGGGCTTCTTGGTAACTAAGTCCTGGGCTGAAGAAAACAACGTTGTTTCTATCGATCAGATCAACCGTGACGAGGCTTTGTACTCGGCACTTGATACCGATGGTGACGGCAAAGGCGAGATTCTGGGTTGCCCTGAATCCTGGACCTGTGACGACATTATTGAAAACATGATTGTCTTCTCAGGCTGGGACAACTTGGTCGAGACCAAAGCTGGCTACGACGCAATGTTCGGAGAGTTTATGAACCGAGTGAATGCTGGCGAGGCCGCCATCATTTACACGTGGACGCCTGCGGCTTATGTTGTGCAAATGGTGCCTGGCGTAGACGTCTTGTGGCTCTCCGTTGAGACCGTTTTGGATGACTCCAACCCTCTTGGTTTGGTTGGTGGTGAAAGCCATACACAGGGTGAAGGTTTCACTGGCTTGGGTGCAGACACTTGCACGCAACCATGTCAACTTGGTTGGGAAGCGGCCGATATTCAGGTCAGCGCCAGTACTGCAGTGTTGGATGCCAACCCGCTCTTACGGGCTTTGTTCCCCCTCATTAGGCCGTCGATCCTGGACATCTCGATCCTCCAGGTTGAGCAGTCCAATGGTGATGCTTCTGAAGCACATGTAGTAGAACTTGCTACGGGGTGGATGAGCGATAACGCTGACTTAGTTGCCGGCTGGGTTGCTGAGGCTCAAGGTTAATTTGAGCAACTAGGTGTTTATTTAAACGAAGTGGGGCGAGGCTTTACGGCCTCGTCCCGCTTTGCGTTTAAACACTCCCGCATTGTGGGAGAAGAAAAAAAGTATGAACCTGGTGTGTCATCGGTCACTAGTAGAGTGCTATTCTGCTAGACTGGGCCTATCTGACCACCAGCACCATTAACGAAAATTACTACTTAGGAGATAAAATGATCGAAGCTGGCGAAACTATTATCTCGTTAAAGAACGTTTTTAAAATCTTTGGTCCGGACCCCCGAGGGAGAGCGTTTGATTTGAGCAACGCTGGTGTACACAAAGATGAGGTACAACGACTCTCTGGCCATGTGGTGGGCATGTCAGACATTTCCTTTGATGTAAAGCGTGGCGAAATTTTTGTAGTAATGGGTCTTTCTGGCTCTGGCAAGTCAACGGCTATCCGTACGGTGAACAAACTGCATGACATCACCTCGGGTTCGGTAACCGTCGACGGAGTAGATGTGCAAGCCCTCAGAGGTAAAGAGTTACAGGAATTTCGGCGAGAAACCATGGGCATGGTGTTCCAGCACTTCGCTTTATTCCCTCATATTAACGTGATTCAAAACACCAGTTACGGCCTCAAAGTGCAGGGTGTTGAGCGACGAGAGCGTGAAAGTGCCGCTCTCAAAGCACTTGATATGGTTGGTTTAGAGGCTTACGCCAATAATAAAATTTCGGAACTCTCCGGTGGCATGCAACAAAGAGTCGGCTTAGCCCGGGCGCTGTGCTCGGACCCTCCAATTTTGCTCATGGATGAAGCGTTTAGTGCGTTGGACCCTTTGATCCGTCGACAGATGCAAGACGAGTTGATGATTATCCAAAAGCAACTGAAAAAAACAATTCTTTTTATTACCCATGACCTCAACGAAGCTTTACGCCTCGGTACTCGGGTGTGCATTTTACGTGACGGCAAAGTGGTACAAATCGGTACCCCAGAAGAAATCCTGACCGAGCCGGCCAACGGCTATGTAGCCGAATTTGTTCAAGATGTAGACCAGGGCCGGGTGATTGCCGTAGACGAAGTTATGCAAGATGCGGTGGTGGTTACTGCCTCAAATACTCTGGTTGAGGCAGTGGATGCCTTGGGAAGCCGCGGGGGTGGGTTCGTGGTGGATGCGAATGGCTGCCCCACCAGTCTTTTGACCAAAGCCGATGCCGGGGTGGCTTTAGCTCATGGCTCGACAACGCTGGGTGATGTTCTGCGTTCTGATTTTGAAACGACTTTGTCTACCCAACGACTTAACGAAAATTATGCGGCGGCCGGTCGTGGCCTCCCTATAGCCGTAGTAAACGATGCGGGCTGTCTAATAGGCGAACTTGAGCCGAGAGAAATTATGGAAGAAATGGGCCGGGTAGAGCAACTCATAGATGGCTTTGAGCGGGAGGTTTTCCTATGATCCAGTTGTTTGCTTCTATGCGTATGCAGGCAGAGTCGGTCAGCATTTTTGATACAGAAATTCTTGATCAATGGGAGATCCCCTTCGGTGCGTGGGTTGATCAGATGATTGACTGGATTGACGCCAACCTGTCATGGCTACTTGATGCCATTAGATGGCCCTTTGCCTTTTTGCTTGAAAATTTCGTGGACGATATTTTGTCATCAGTTCCTTGGATATGGGTGGTCTTAGCAACGGTTATTATTGGTTCACTGGTGCGTAGTCCAAAAATCGGTATTTCGGCAGGCTTTGCCTTAGCGATCTGTGGACTATTGGGCATGGAGTACTGGTTAGAAACTGTGCGCACTATCGGCATGGTTATGGTGGCCGTGTTGCTTTGTGCCGTTATTGGTATTCCCCTAGGTATCGCTTGTGGCCGAATGGACTCAGTTTGGAATATGGTACGTCCGATACTGGACGCTATGCAGGTGGTGCACGCCTTCGTATACATGTTGCCGGTGGTCTTCTTTTGGGGCATTGGCGTGGTGCCAGGAACCATGGTGACCATGGTCTTCGCCCTGCCGCCGTTGATACGCCTTACCAATCTGGGAATCAGACAGGTGCCCGAAGAGGTGGTGGAGGCCAGCAGAGCGTTCGGAGCGTCAGAACTGCGCGTCTTAACGCATGTGCAGTTGCCGTTGGCACGACCAGCCTTGATGACCGGCTTAAACCAAACGCTTTTGATGTCTATAGCCATGATCGGTATTGCCGCCATTATGGGCGCCGGCGGACTAGGTCGCTTGGTTTACAGGGCCGTACAGAACTTTGATATCGCTGCTTCGGCTTCGTCTGGTTTGGCGCTTTTCTTAGTAGCGGTAGTAATGGATCGCCTTTCTCAACCTGAGGAAACGGACACCGGCAGCCTTTTTTCTCGTATAAAAAATGCTTGGGCTCATCGTTTAGACCCCGAGGCATTGCTTCCAGACTCCGAGGCGGCAGATGAAACGAAGAGTGAGGAAACTAAAGCTGAAGATAACGAGGCACCGGCCAACCCTTCAGAGCGTACAGGTATGGGGCTAGTGGGCATTGGTGGCTTGGCGGCGGTTATTTCTGTGTTTATGACTTGGGGAAATGATGCGGGTCTTTTGAGCGGCCATTCTCGGTTTAGCGATCTTGACTTGGCCGGTCAGTCTTTTGATGGTTTGGCTGCTTCAGGTGGTTCTTTGGTGGGTTACGCCGTGTTGGGTTTTGGAGCGTTGATGTTGCTAATGGCTGTGGTGTTTATGAAGCGGCCGGGAAAAGGATCACGGTGGTTTAGCCCTGATGGAGCGATGATCTTATCGGGGGCCATGCTATTTTCTGTACTCACCTACCTGATGGTGAATACAGCACCTAATACGGTTAGTTACAGCCATGGTGTAGGGGTGTATGTGGCTCTTGCAGGTTCGCTGCTGGCGGTGGTTGGCTCAATATATGGGCTTTGGAATGGACAATATGCGCCACTTCGACCGCTCTCTCTACGCATTGGTTGGGCCAGAGTTATTGTTGGGATTTTTGCTTTGCTGCTTATTGGTGTTGGCACGATTTCTGGGTGGACTTTTGACGAAAGGCTTTCCGGACAATTAACTGAAGAGCAAATAGCAGAAGTAGATCGATTACGAGAAGAAGTAAGAGTCGACCCTTCAACTGCTGCTTTAAACACCTTGGAGGTGGGGCGAATATATAATGATGCCCGTTTGAACAGTCTTGTCATTTTGGACAGCTGGGTTGAAGACGGCGGTGGTCTAGGGAAGCTGACCGTAGCCGGGGGGATACTCGGGGCATTGATGGTCTTCCCAGCAGCTGGAGTATTTGGTTCCAGCGAGCATCTTCGATGGAAATGGAGTGCCATGGTGGCGGCGGTTGGCGCCGGGGTGATGATGGTCGGTGCGGGTTGGGTGGCTGCGCTACTCAGGGTAGGAGAAAACCTTATTGTTACCGGTGCCGGGGCGTTTCTCACCATGCTGGGCGGCTTCTTCTTGCTCTCAACGTCAAAATCTTTACTGAAAGAATTCCGTCGTCAGAAAGTTTACGATGACGGTCAGCTGACTCCAGAGGTTCAGGAAGTTTTGGCGGCCACGACTTAAGTAACATTTTCCGCTTCGGCTATGCCGCGAGAAAGCGACTAGATTTCTTTCATGATTGACGGTACAGAAGAGTTATTGGTGGAGCGTGAGGGCGACATAGTTACCCTCACGCTTAACCGGCCAAAAGTAATGAACGCCATGACTAGCAAAATGTTTGCTGACTTCGGCGAAATTTGCCGCCAGGTAAACGCTGACTCTTCAATTAGGGTGCTGGTGATTGACGGTGCCGGGGGAAACTTTTGTTCAGGGGCTGATGTCGGTGCCCAAGCTGCTCGAGCGACCGGTGAAGAGCCTTCGGTCCCGCTGCGCAACTTACGTATGATTAAGTCTTCGGCGCTTGCTCTTCATGAAATCCAGCACCCCGTTATCGCCAAGGTGCATGGGGTGGCCGCTGGTGCGGGGCTCAACCTGGCCTTGGGTTGTGATTTGGTTTACGCCGCCGACACCGCTCGTTTTTCTGAAATCTTTGCTCGCCGGGGGTTGACTATTGATTTTGGTGGGTCCTGGGTTTTGCCCCGCCGAGTTGGTTTGCACCGGGCCAAAGAACTGGCTTTGTTGGCCGAGGTGATCGATGCTGTTGAAGCGGATCGCATTGGGTTGGTTAATCGAGTGGTTCCAGAAAACGAACTAGATGCTTACGTCAACGATGTGGCCGAGCGAATAGCCGCTGGTCCGCCGTTGGCGCTTTCTATGAGCAAAGCTCTTTTGAACAACGGAGCGCAGACCTCTATGAGCCAAGCGTTGGAGGCCGAAGGCCAGGCCCAATCAACCAATTTTGCCACCAACGATGTTCGTGAAGCAGGCCAAGCGTGGCTCGAAAAACGGTCCGCCAAATTCACCGGCTCTTAAGGTACCTGCTTACCTGGGGTCAGACCCGAGGTAAGCAGGTTGGTTTGCCGAATGGTGGGAATTTTAACGTTTAAGGTGCCGGTTGCTGGTGGGTCTGTCAGACTCTACTCATAAGTATTTGACGGAGAGGTATTCATGACCGAAGAAAATCAGTACGACGCAGTAATCATTGGGGCCGGGGTTATTGGCGCTGCCGTAGCGTTCGAGTTGGCGCAGCGAGGGTGGAAAACCTGCAGCGTAGACAAACTGCCGGCTGCCGGTTATGGCTCAACTTCTAACTCGTGTGCCATCGTACGTTTTAGCTATTCCACTTATCAGGGAGTGGCTATGGCTTATGAAGGCATGCACTACTGGGCTGATTGGAGCAATTATCTAGGAGGCCCCGATGTTGACGAATCTGGCTTGGTGGCCTTTCACCAAACCGGTACGATCATGATTGAAGCCCCCGGTGGTCATCATGAAAAAGTTGTGCCGCTTCTTGAGTCGTTGAACATCCCGCATGAACATTGGAGCGTAGAGAAATTACAAGAGCGGCTCCCCCTGCTGACCGACGGGGTGTTTGGCCCGGCCGCTCGCCCCGATGATGATGCTTTTTGGGTAGAACCAACCGAGCGGATCATTGGTGCGCTTTACACCCCTGACTCGGGTTATGTAAGCGACCCGCAACTTTCAACCCATAATTTGCAACGGGCCGCCGAAGCAAAAGGTTCAACTTTTGTCTTTAATCGCCAAGTTGTGGCTATCAACCAAGAGGGGGGCCGCGTCTCGGGGGTAGAACTTGATGACGGTACGCAAATCGCCGCTCCGGTAGTGGTCAACGTGGCTGGGCCACACTCTTATTTGGTAAACGATTTGGCTGGCCTCGCCGGCACCATGAACATCGGCACCAAAGCATTACGTCACGAGGTGCACCACGTCCCTTCGCCCGAAGGCTTCAACTTTGAAACCGACGGTATGCACGTTTCAGATGGCGACTCAGCGGTTTACTTTCGCCCAGAAACAGGCAACAATATTTTGATCGGCAGCGAAGACCCAGAGTGCGATGTCAAAGAATGGGTAGACCCAGATAACTACGATCAAGAGATTCAACAAGAGCAATGGGAAGCCCAAGTGTTGCGTTGCGCTAAACGTGTTGAAGGCCTCGGCTTGCCCCACGAAAAGAAAGGGGTAGTTGACCTCTACGACGTCAGCGACGATTGGATCCCTATCTACGACCGCACCGACCTTGACGGCTTCTATATCGCCATCGGTACCAGTGGCAACCAATACAAAAACGCTGGGGTGGCCGGGCACTGTATGGCAGAACTCATTATGGCGGTAGAGGCGGGGCACGACCACGATGCCGATCCCCTCAGGGTAAACGGCCGTTACACCGGGGTGGAAATGGATCTGGGATTTTTCTCTCGCAATCGAGAGATCAACCCCGACTCATCATTTTCGGTCAACGGTTAACAAAACTCCGTCAAACTTAACGACCACGGAGTGAGGTTCTCGTAACCGGTTTCGGTGATCAACACTTGGTTTTCTAACTTGACGCCTTCACCGCCGGCGTAGGGCCCCACGTAGGATTCCACGGTCATCACCATGCCGGGTTCGAGCACCCCGTCATAACCAAACTGGTCCCAACTGGAGGGGAACATTATGGAAGGCCATTCGTCGCATTGCCCGACCCCGTGGTAAAGCACTGAATAGTGGCGGTAGTCATCGGTGGAAGGCACCCAGGATTTGTGGGTTAGGTCGTAGAAGGAACGCCCCGGGGTAAGAAGTTCGATGTTGCGTTCCATCTGCTCAACGGCTATTTGGTGGACGAAGTTTTGTTGTGGGGTGGGGTCGCCGCCGCCGCATCGCCAAGTACGAGAAATATCCGTCATCATGCCGTAAGAGCCCACGAGGTCGGTGTCGAAGCCTACGAGTTCTCCCTCGGAGATGACATGGCTGGAGCATTCTTGAAACCACGGGTTGGTGCGGGCCCCGGCTGCTAAAAGTCGGCACTCCATCCATTCACCGCCCCGAGTGAGCATTTCGGCCCAGAGCACGGCCCAAAGTTCCTGTTCAGAAATACCTGGACGCAAAGCATCAAACATTTTTTGACAAGAGATCCTCGTGGCTTCAATGGCGCAGCGCATGGCTAAGAGCTCGTCCGGCCCTTTGATGGCTCGGGCTCGTTCCATTACTTGCATACCATCGGTCAACGTCAGGCCAGCGTTTATGAGCGCTACGGAACCCAGTGGAGGCGTGACATCAACTGCTAATCGAGTGTTTCCACCACCGTAGGTTTGCACGAGGTCGGCTATCTCGGCGGCCATACGTGCTGCTTGTTCTTCAGCTCGTTGCCCTGCTAAAAAATAAGTAAACGAAGTAATGGGCCGCACCTCAGTTATCAAAGGGTTGTGGGCGGAGAGAAATTCGCAATTGTTGAATTCCCATAAAATCATGGGTCCCTCGGCAGCCACATATGCCCAGCGGGCCTGATTATGGGCCACCCAGAGTTGCATGTTTGGTGCATCGGTGGCGTACATCAGGTTCAGGGGGTCAAAAAGCAGCACCCCGGCTAAGTCGTTGGCTACCAGTTGTTGGCGTATGCGCCCTAGCCGATAGTGCCTTAACGCAGTGAGGTCGGGCAGGGTGAGGCCCGCCGCGGCCCATTCGCTTAAGGCAGGTTCCCCGGGGCCCATAACCACCCGGTGCCCTTCTCCCCCCGCCCGTTGTACCGCCGGGTCGTCAAGCATTTGACGAAGGCGTGCTTGGGCACCAGCGGTGTGGGGAGCGGGCAAAACTAGCCTCGCATTCGTGACCCGGTGGGGTCAAAGAGTGGCTCGTTCAACCGAGTAGCGGGGCGACGAACGCCCAATACTTCAATTTCAAACCCTTCGGTTTCTTGGCAGAGTTCGGTGGGCAGGTAGCCCAGAGCCATAGAGGCCTGACACCCGTGTGAGTAGGCACCTGAGGTAAGCCAGCCCACGACTTGGTCATTGTGCCAAATGGGTTCGTCGCCTAAGGCGTCGGCGTTTACTGCTTCAATGGTGAAGGTGGTGAGTTGACGTGCCGGGTTTTCTTGGCTTTGTGCGGCGGCTTCTCGGCCAATGAAATCGCCTTTGTCGAGTTTTACGAAATGGCCTAAGCCGCCTTCCCATGGGGTGTATATGGGGCGGAACTCAGTGCCCCAGGAACCGAACCCTTTGTCGAAACGCATGGAGTTCAGGGCATGCAAACCAAAAAGTTTAATACCGTGTTCGGCGCCTGCTGCCATGAGTAGATCAAAGAGTTGCGCTTGCAAAGAAGCCGCTACCCAGATTTCGTAGCCCAGGTCACCGGTGAAGGTGATGCGGCCCGTCATGGTGGGGATCATGCCAATGTTGAGGCGGCGGAAATCTAAGAAACGAAACGCTTCGTTAGAAACATCGTCGTCGCATACCGAGGCCAGTACTTCCCGCGCTTTTGGCCCGGCGATGGAAACCCCGGTCATTTCGTGGCTCAGTGCTCGGTAGGTGACCGACCGGTCTTGGGGCAGGTGTTCAATAAACCAGCGCTCGTGGTAGCCCTCGGCTACGCCGGAGCCGAACACGGTGAAGGTTTCACTACCGTCAAATGGGTCGGCCAAGGTGGCCACGGTGAAGTCGCCGATCAAGCTGCCTTGATGGTTCAACATGGGGGTTAGGGCCATGCGCCCCGTTTTGGGGATGGTGTTGGTCATGAGGTGGTCAAGAAATTCTCGTGCCCCGGGGCCGCTGAATTGATGTTTGGCGAAACCGGTGGTTTCGATGAGCCCGACACTGCTACGTACGGCGGACACTTCTTCGGCGACGACCGCAAAAGCGTTGGAGCGTTTGAAGGTCACGTCTTCTACCGCTTCTTCGCCGGGGCGTTGGAACCACAAGGCGGTTTCTAACCCGTAGCCGGCGCCCCATACGGCGTTGGCGTCGTTGAGGCGCCCGTAAATGGGAGAAGTATGCAAGGGGCGCCCGGCGGGGAGTTCTTCGTTGGGGAAGGCAATGCGGAAACGGTTGCTGTAGTTTTCCATAACCTTGGCTTGGGTGTAGCCGGGGGTAGTCCAATCGCCAAAGCGGGCTACGTCCATGCCCCAAATGTCGTGGCCGGGGTCGCCGGAGGTCATCCAGTTGGCCATGGTGAGGCCGACGCCGCCGCCTTGGCTGAGACCAGCCATGATGCCGGCTGCGACCCAGTGGCCTCGTTGCCCTCGTACCGGCCCGATAACTGGGTTGCCATCGGGGGCAAAAGTAAAGGGGCCGTTAATGACTTGTTTGATTCCTACATCGTTGAAAATAGGGAAGTGGTCGAAGCCAACTTCAAGCGAGGGGGCGAGTCGTTCAATGTCGGGGGTGAGGAGTTGTGAGCCGAAGTCCCAAGGGGTTTCTTTGGTGGACCACGGGACGCAAGCCTTTTCGTAGGTACCGAGCAGAAGGCCGCCGGCTTCGGCACGGAGGTAGATTTCGCCGCCGAAGTCCACAGCCCCACGCCCGTGGCCACCGGTAGCGTCGAGCCAGTCTTTGATTTCGGGGATCTCTTCGGTCAGCAGATACATGTGTTCCATAGCCAAAATTGGGAGCTCAATTCCGCACATGCGGCCTACTTCGCGGGCCCACAGGCCGCCACAGTTGACGATGTTTTCGGTATTGATGGTGCCTTTTTCGGTTACTACATCCCAGGTGCCGTCGACTTTTTGCACCAGGTCTTGGGCCCAACAGTTGCGATAGATTTCTGCCCCGGCCATTTGGGCCGCTTTAGCGTAGGCATAGGTAACGCCGGAGGGGTCTACGTGGCCGCCCACGGGGTCCCAGAGGGCGCCTACGAAGTGTTTTTCGTCCATGATGGGCAGCATTTCTTTGGCTTCAGAAACCGAGATGATTTCGGTTTCCATACCCAGGTATTGGCCGCGGGCGTGGGTCATGCGGAGCCAGTCCATGCGGTCTTCGGTGTCGGCCAGCATCATTTCGCCGGTGAGGTGGAGGCCGCAGTCCACGCCAGAAATTTCTTCAAGTTCTTTGTATAACTGCACGGTGTAGCGCTGTAGAGCGGCCACGTTGGGGTTGCCGTTGAGGGTGTGCATGCCACCGGCGGCGTGCCAGGTGGAGCCAGCGGTGAGTTCTTTGCGTTCTACGAGCACCACGTCGTTCCACCCGTTTTTGGTGAGGTGGTAGAGGATGCTGGCGCCGACGACGCCGCCGCCGATAACTACTGCTTGAGCATGGGTTTTCATGTCGTTCTCCGTTTGCTTAGATAAAAGTTGTTTGCTGATTGAGGGCTAGTAATCGGTTTCGACGCCGCCTTCGGCGATTCGGCGTTCTACGAATTCGTCGAGTTCTGCTCGTATTTGCGGTTCCATGGGGGGTTCTTGGTGAGCGTCGATCATTTGTTGAGCGATTTTGGTGGATCGCTCGGGGGCTTCGATGCGCCCGTCTTCGTCCCAACTTTCGAAGTTTTTCCAACTGGACACCATGGGTTGAAAGTGTTCGGTGGTGTAGCGCTCTTGGGTATGGCTGGTGCCGAAGAAGTGGCCACCGGGCCCGACCTCGGCGATTGCTTCTACGGCCAAGGTGGCGTCATCGATGGTGATGGGTTTAAGCATTTCAGAAACCATGTTGAGAATGTCGCCGTCGATGACCATTTTTTCGTAGGAGGTTAAGAGGCCGCCTTCGAGCCAGCCTGCGCCGTGGAGCAAAAGGTTGACCCCGCCCATGACGGCTCCCCAAAGGGAGATCACGCTTTCGTAGGCTGATTGGGCGTCCACGCTGTTGGAGGCGTTGACGTTTGATGACCGGTAGGGCACTTTGTAGCGCCGAGCGAGTTGGCCGCCTACTAAGCAGGCTTTCCAATATTCGGGGGTGCCAAAAGCGGGGGCCCCGGAGCGCATATCAACGTTGGAGGTGAACCCTCCGTAAATTACCGGGGCTCCGGGTTTAACGACTTGGGTGTAGGCCATGCCGGCGAGGGCTTCGGCATTTTGAAGCACCAAGGCACCGGCCACGGTTATGGGGGCCATGGCCCCGGCCAGGGTGAAGGGGGTGATGACGATCCCTTGGTTGCGGGCTGACATTTCTTGAATGCCGTGCAGCATCACTGTGTCGTAACGCAGGGGAGTGCTGGTGTTGATGACGGAGAGAATAGAGGTCTCTTGGTTCATGGTGTCGTGGTCTACGCCGCGGGCGATACGGGTCATCTCGATGGCGTCTTGGTTTCGGGGCCGACTGATGCTGTACACGAAAGGTGGCTTGTCAGAAAGGGTGATCATGTCGTGGGTGGCATGCAGGTGCCGTATTGAGGGGTGGAGGTCCATGGGTTCTACGGGGTACCCGGCAGAGGTGTGGATGCAGTTCATTACTTGACTCATTTTGATCAGGTTGCGGTAGTCCTCTCGGTTGCCGTCTCGCCGGTCGCGCCCTAAGCCGGTAACAAAAGGGGGGCTGGCCACTGAGGTAACGGCGATGGCGTTGCCGCCCATTTGG
>Ga0209054_1000146_pt1 | contig 56077 bp, 57 predicted proteins | sample SaaInlV_DNA_200m_FD_184689 | JGI IMG/M metagenome (GOLD analysis project Ga0209054, IMG submission 184689) | Marine microbial communities from expanding oxygen minimum zones in the Saanich Inlet - SI075_LV_DNA_200m (SPAdes) (version 2) | ecosystem: Environmental > Aquatic > Marine > Unclassified... | reverse complement strand
ATTAATTATAATTTTTATCAAATACACCCTAAATTTTGACTTTAAGAATCGATTATGCATATAACATACTTAATTTCTGTCATAATATATGAAAATCTTTGTTTTATTAGGTTTCATTATGGTTGGATTTGCAATATTCATTATTTCATTTCCTACGTATTATTCTATTGAAGAAATATCTCATATTGATACACTTTCAAAAATTCAGTCCTGTGAAGAAACTCATCTAATGGATAGCACAACAAAATCATATTCAACTTCAATTGACTGGTCAAATTGTGATCTTACTGGTGTATCTTTGCGGAATTATGATTTATCTAATGCTAATCTAGAAGGCGTAATTTTTTCAGGTGCTGATCTTACTGGTGCTAATCTAGAAGGCGTAAACTTAAAAAATTCTATAATGTATGGTGCAGATCTGCGTGAAGCAAATCTACGAAACGCTGATCTTACTGGTGCAATTTTAGACGGCTCAAATCTTCGAGATACAAACCTTGAATCAGCTGATCTAGAGAATTCTAAAATTCGTTTTGCCAAATTCTATAAAACAATTCTTGTAAAAACAAATCTAGAAGGATCTGATGCGTTTAAAACTAATTTCTGTGGACAAGATCTAACTCATAAAATTTTGTCAGGAGTTAATTTCATAGGAGCTGATCTTGATTATGCAAATTTTGCAAATTCTGATTTGAGTACTGCTAAACTAAATGATGCTAATCTTAAAGGGGCAAATCTTGTAGGTGTGAATTTAAATGGACAAGACCTATCCAATGTTGATCTTAGTTATGCAAATCTCTTTTATGCCAATTTTGCCAATACTGATCTTTCATATGCCAATCTGTACAAAGTAAAATTGAAAGATACAAATTTTGACAATTCTAAAATGCTCAATAACACAATTGATCAAATTAATCTCTCAAAAATCCAACAACTTAACGTTGATATTTCAAATGCAGATCTAACAATTCCAGAAGATAAAACTATTTCAAATAATGCCAAAAAGTTATACAAAAAAAGCAGTAATCCAGGAGAGGATTTCTCTAATCTTTCTATTATTGGAATAAATGTCGATGAGGCTAATCTTAAAGGGGCAAATCTTGAAAACTCCAAATTCCCTTACTCAAAATTCTCTGAAACTGATCTTTCATATGCCAATCTGGAAAATATTGATTTGTCTTTTTCAGATTTACTTGGTGCCAATTTCACAGGTGCTAATTTATCAGGTGCCAATTTCACAGGTGCTAATTTATCAGGTGCAAATTTTAATGGGGCATACGCAGAAAAAGCTAACTTTTCAAATACCAAGATATTTGGAACAAAATTTATTGGCACTTTTCTACAGAAGTCTATTTTTGAGAATTCTGAAATAAATTCTGCAAATTTTATGGGTGCGTTACTACAAGAATCATCATTAGTTAATGCAACTATAAAAAATACTAATTTTTCTAGTGCAAATCTATCAGGAATGGATCTGTCAAATTTTGATCTAACTAATAATAAATTTCGTAACACTCTCCTTCAGAGAACAAATTTTTCTCATTCAGACCTATCTTATTCTGATTTATCTTATTCTTTTTTGAATAATGCAAATCTTAAAAAATCCATACTCATACATTCCAATTTTTACATGGCTGATCTTGGTGCGGCAAATCTCTCAGAATCCAATCTATCTGGAGCTAACTTATTAAAATCATATGTAAAAAATACCAATCTTCACAACGCCGTAATTGATTCCACTACTTTAACTGATGTTTGTTTTGAAAATAGTTTTATTGAAAAAATACAATGTGGATTATACAGATCAATCTCATTAGGAAATCCACCCTATGAAACAAATTTTGAACATAGAGATAACTACCAGGTTAGATTTCCATAACTATTAGTTGTTAACTTCAAATAATTTTGGAATAGATTTCTCATATGGAGCTGTAGCTACACCTTTTTCAGTAATGATTCCTGCAATAAGTTCAGGAGGAGTCATATCAAATGCCGGATTAATGACATTAATATCATCAGGTGCAGTCTTTTTATCACCAATACCTGTAACTTCACTTGCTTTTCTCATCTCAATAACGACATCATCAGCTTTTGTTTCCATATCAATTGTAGATAATGGGGCTGCAACATAAAATGGAATTCCGTGTTGTTTTGCCATTGTTGCAACTTGATATGTTCCAATTTTATTAAAGACATGTCCAGTTTTTACAATTCTATCTGCACCAACTACAACTTTGTTTACCAATCCATTTGCCATAGAATATCCCACAGCAGTATCAGGAACTAAACTAACATCAAACCCATCATGTTTTAGCTCAAATGCAGTTAAACGTGAACCTTGTTGAATTGGTCTTGTTTCAGTAGCAATCACTTTAATATTTTTTCCACTCTCCCTAGTTGCACGAATTACACCTAATGCAGTTCCATATGCGACAGTAGCTAAAGCACCAGCATTACAATGAGTCATTATGGTATCATTATCATTAAAAAGTGAAGCACCATTTTTCCCCATTGTTTTATTAATTTCAATATCGTCATCTGCCATTTTTTTAGCAGTAGAAATTACTAGTTCTCGGATTTGTTCAGTAGATTCTCCAGTATTTGCAACATTCATGATTTTTTCTAGTCCCCAACCTAAATTTACAGCAGTAGGTCTTGTTGCAAAAAGAATTTTTCTTGCATCTTCCAAGTCAGATAATAATTCTTCTGTTGTTGTCGCTTTACTTTGCAAAGCAGCTAACCCTAATCCAAATGCACCAGATACTCCAATTGCAGGTGCACCTCTAACTATCAAAGTTTTGATAGCATTTGCAACTTGGTTAAAATCATCATATTCTACAAAAATTAATTCATTGGGAAGCTTTGTTTGTTCAATCATTATCACTTTATTATTTTTCCACTCTACTGTGCGTAAACCAGTCATGTTATCCATAATTTTATAGAAAATTAGGCTTTTTAAAAACCAATAGGAGAAGTGTATTGTAGATAGATATTTTATTAGACATATTAAATTCAAATTAGTGAATATTTCAAATATAGAAAAATATGATTTAGAAAAAATGTATAAAGTTTATGATGAATGGTCAAAAATAGCACTAAATTCGTTTCAATCAAATCAAGATGAAATTAGTTTTGATAATGTGAAACATATAGTATTTGCAGGAATGGGAGGTTCAGGATCTGTTGGAGATGTATTCTCAGCTATTTTATCTAAAACAGGAATCCATGTTAATGTTGTAAAAGGATATCTTTTACCTACAACAGTAAATTCAGATACGCTTGTAGTAATAATTAGTGTTTCAGGAAATACATCTGAAACTTTATCTTTAATAAAATCTGCATATAAAAAAAAATGTAAAATTATAGGATTTTCTTCAGGAGGTAAATTACTAGAATTCTGTAAAAAAAATAAAATTGAACATAGAATTGTAACTAAATTCCATTCTCCAAGAGTATCTTTTACAGCATATTTTTACACAATCTTAAAAGTTCTATATTCATCACTGAATATCAATAAAGAAGATATTTTTGAATCTATAAAAAGATTAGAAGATATAAGTAAAAAAATTAATTCAACAAATCTAAACATAACTAATCCGTCACTTAATCTTGCAAAATGGATGGAAGGCATTCCCACGATATATTATCCATTGGGATTACAAGCAGTTGCAATTAGATTTAAAAGTGTACTTCAAGAAAATACTAAGTCTCACGTAATAATTGAAGATATAATGGAAGCATCACATAATGCAATTATGTCATGGGAAAAACCATCTAAAGTACAACCAATTTTACTAAGAGGAAAAGATGATAGTAATGAAACTAAAAAAAGATTAGACATATTTTCAGAATATTTTGAGAAAAATAATATTGAATATAAAGAAATTTTTTCAGTGGATGGAAATATAATTTCAAAAATTGTGAATTTAATTTATGTTCTCGATTATACATCCATTTATCTTGCAATTAAAAGAAAAACAGATCCAACACCAGTAAATTCAATTATTTATATTAAATCTAAATTATGAAACAACACAGATTGTATTACTTGATAATTTTATTATTTTTTATTCCATTGAGTGTATTTGCAGATGCAACAGAAAATTGTTCATTATTAATGGATACCAGTAATAATAAAAAATTAGATAAAATAACATATCAATCATCAGATTTTTCAAATTGTGATTTAATTGGCATAGAACTTGATAATCTAGATCTTAAAAAATTTATTTTTACGGGTTCAAATTTATCTGGAAGTTATTTCTATGGAAGTAATTTAGAGAATGCTGATTTTACAAATGCAACTCTATATGGAGTAAATTTTGGGGCTACTAATTTAGAGAATGCTGATTTTACAAATGCAAAATTGGATGGTTCATCATTCAGAGATTCTAATTTAGAGAATGCTGATTTTACAAATGCAACTATAAAAAATGTTAACCTATACAAATCAAATCTAATTAATACTGATTTTACAAATGCAGATGCAACCAATGCAAATTTTTGTGGTGCTTATTTAGCTTATATGAAATTTGACAATACTATTTTTAGAAATACAGATTTACATAATGCAAAATTAATGTTTGCTGATCTTAGTACTTCAATATTTGAAAATACAAATTTTGTGGGGGCGGATTTATCTAATTCTAATTTTGAAAATCAAAATTTAGAGAATACTAATCTGTATGCTGTAAATTTACATGGTGCAAATTTTAACGGGGTAAATTTACAAAATTCTAATTTAAGATTTGTAAATTTAATTAATGCTAATTTAATGAATGCAAATTTAGAGAATGCTGATTTTTATAATGCAACTATCAAGAATACTGATTTTGATGGAACATTTTTTGATAATACCAATTTTTTTGGTACTAGTATGTTAGATAATTACAAACCCTTGACTAATTCTGAACTAATTTTTGAATCCAAAGGAAACTCTGTTGCCTATTCTCATTATGGGTTTTCAGTTAATTCAAATGATGTACGCGATATTTTTTCTCAAGATAGTTTAACTGGATTAAGTCTTTATGAAAAAACGTTTGAACATTCTACCATAAATGAAAAAAATTTATCGGGCTCAGTACTACAAAATATTTTATTTGAAGATATGACTATTAACAATACTCAATTTATCGGCGTTTTATTTCAAAATGTAACTTTTAAAAATTCAGATTTAACTAACGTTGATTTTTCTGGATCTACAATGAAAAAAATTAATTTTATTCACACTAATTTGAATAATTCATCACTAAATCATGTATCGAGTGCATTATTTTTTAAAAATTCTAATTTAACTAACGTTGATTTATCTCATTCTAGAATTAATGGAAGTATTTTTGATGGTACTGACTTAACAACTTCAAATATTGTCAATACAAAATTAAATGATAGTAAATATATTGATTCTAACTTAAGTGGATTAACAATTTATGATGTTGAATTAAAACATGCTTCTTTTAAAAATTCTAATGTAAAAAATTTAAAAATTCATAATGGTGAATTGGCAAGAATGGAATTTGATCAAAATACCGTTTTTTCTTCGGATATAACTAATGAAATTTTTATAAGTACTTCACTTGAACCTGCAGAATTATTTTTAGATTACTTAAATCGTGTTATGAAGAATCAATTAAATAAAACATTTTGGATTACCAAGGATAATCCATTTTCAAACTTTTATTAGTTTAACATAGTAGATATTATTCTAAATCAAATTTGTTATCTGAGATTGTTCTTTGTTTAAAATGCTCTTTAATTTTATCCTGAAGTTCTGTGAACTTTTTTATTTCGTCTTCTGTAAGTTTTTCATCTTTTAGCATTTTCATCATTAAATCATTAGAAAATAGATATGCCGCAAGAATTGCTTCTGTATTTAATAAATTTCTTCTAGCATGAGGATTACTTTCAATTGCAATATCTGCTTCTGATTTGAATCCTGGACTTTTTTTAAAATGAATATATCCAGCTCCAATTAAGACAGGAATTCCAATTAAAATTACTGAGATTACATAATGTCCAAATGTTGGGAAGACTTGTTGAAGAAAGGAAATATTGTCAATTGCAAGATAATATGTAACAACTAATGTATTTACTGCTGCAAACATGAATGCAAAGTAAACTGCCCAACCTGTTCTAAAATAGAACCATGCTCTAAAACTTGTGGATTTTTTTCTTGGATCATCCATAATTTCATTCCTTTATGATATTATCTATATCTATCAACATTATATTTGAAATGGTTCTACAATTATTTTGATCTTGAATTTTTTGTTTTAAAGTATTCATTTCTTGAAATTCTTTTTCTGTAAATTTATTTTTATTTATTTTTTTAATTAATAATTCATTTATTTTGTATACAACAAGTAACATTAATTCTTTATTTTCCAAACTTCTAATAGCATGAGGGTTTGTTTCAACTTGTATTTTTGCCTCTTCTCTATATGCAGCTGTTCGTTTTGTATGAATATACCCAACTCCAATTAAGACAGGAATTCCAATTAAAATTACTGAGATTACATAATGTCCAAATGTTGGGAAGACTTGTTGAAGAAAGGAAATATTGTCAATTGCAAGATAATATGTTGTAATTATAGTATTCAGTGCTGCAAAAATAAATCCAAAGTATGTGGCCCAACCAACTCTAAAATATTGCCATAGACGAAATACATGACTAGGGTTATGAGCATGTAATTCGTGTTGTTTTATCACAGTCTAAATAAATTGAGCAAGTATATCAATTAGACTACTAAAATAAATGTAAATTATAAAAATTAATAATTTTATAGATAAAAGGCAATTTTTTATTGTAACTATTTCTAAAATAAAATAATGGTACAAAAAAATATTACTGAAAATAATATACCTACTATGGATATGAAAAATCTTTTTGGAGGATATTATAAGGATAAAGTAGTTTTTCTTACTGGCCACACCGGTTTTCAGGGTACATGGTTATCCTTGTGGTTAACTCTTCTCGGTGCTAAAGTTATCGGATATTCTCTAAAACCTCCAACATCACCATCATTATTTAATATACTAAATATGAAAAAAATTGTAACAAGTAAAATAGGTAATATAAATAATAAAAAAAAACTTACACATGAAATATTTGTATGTAAACCTGATATTGTTATGCATTTAGCAGCTCAAGCCTTAGTTGTTCCATCTTATCAAAACCCAATTGAAACATTTTCTACAAACATTATTGGAACTGCAAATCTTTTAGAATCAATTAGAGATATTTCATCCATTAAATCATGTTTAATTATGACAAGTGATAAGGCATATGAAAATAAAGAATTCAATTGTGCACATATTGAAAATAATCCTATGGGTGGAACTGATCCATATAGTGCAAGTAAAGGTGCAGCAGAATTAGTTATTTCAAGTTATAGAAAGTCATTTTTCAATGAAAAAAATAGTCCAGGCATAGCAACTATTAGAGCTGGAAATGTAATTGGGGGGGGTGATTGGGCAAATTATAGACTTATTCCAGATTGCATTAAATCACTCATATCAAAAAAAAATATTATTTTACGAAATCCTCGATCTATTAGACCATGGCAACATGTTTTAGAATCTCTTTCAGGATTTTTATTAATAGGTAGTAAATTAGATAAAAATTCTAAGAAATTCAGTGGTCCTTGGAATGTAGGTCCATCTCCAAAAAATTCTCTTTCAGTTGAATCTATAGTAAAAAAAATTATACATCAATGGGGTGCGGGTAAAATTATTACTGAAAAAAATAATTTATACGAAGCAAAATTATTAAAACTTGATTCTAGTAAAATTTTTAATTTAATGAAATGGAAACCAACTTATTCTTATGATGAAAGTATTGAAAAAACAGTTAATTGGTATCTAAAATATCATAAAAATAAAAAAACCATTCAAAATTTTACAATTCTCCAAATTGAAGATTATGTAAAACATGCACAAAAAATTAAAAATGGATGGATTAACTGATAATCACATTATGAATACTGATAATTATAAATACGGATAATTATAAATTTTGATAACAAGTATACTGAAAAATATTTACAAAAATTTTATCAACACAGAAAAAATTCAGAAATATGTTAAACTATTTATGAGTGAATAATCAATAATAGAATATAACTAATTATTAAAATAAAAAAACTAGTTTTAATTTAAATTTTGATAAAATTTAACTAATTCTTCAATTTTATCTGTAATTCTTGTAGGTACAAAATTAAATTCATTTTTAATTTTATCAATATTGATCTTTTCAGATGAAAATTTTTTTGCATCTGGATCAATTTTTAATTCACAATTGGTTATATGAATAATTTCATTGATAATTTCATTAGATGAAATATTGTAGCCACTTGCAATATTATAAATTTGAAATTTATCTGAGAAAATAATTTTTGGAATTAATTGAACTAAATCATCAATATACACATAATCTTTTTCACTATCTAGTGTTGAATGTAAAATTATTTGTCCTGTTTCTACTGCTTCTTTAATAATGGAAGTCATGAAAAGGTTTGAAGGTGCAGATGTACCCACAACATTTGAAGGTCTAATTATTTTAATTTTAGAATCATTCATAGACATACAAAGAGATTCCCCTTGTAATTTGGATATATTATAAATATCATTTTTTGAATTTGGATTTATACTAAAATTATTTTCTTCCAATGATGAATTAATATTATTATACATTCGAGTTGATGAGATATACAGTAATGAATCAAAATCACAATTCTTCAATATATTATTTAAAATACATACATGTGCATCTATCGCCTTCAATGGATGGTTAAGAAAATCTGAAACACCTAGTGAATACACTACATGACCCAAATTTTGACCGTTTAGAGATTCTTTTCGAACATCAGGAGTAATACAGTCATAATTTTGATTTTTTAATGACTTAGAAATATTAGAACCAATAAAACCAGATGCGCCAAGAACAGTAAATTTTATTCTAAGACACCCACATCAAAGAATTTCCAAGAATTGTCTTTTTCTGTAATAATTTTTTCTTTAACAGGCCATTTAATATTAAATGCTGGATCGTTCCAATGAATGCCCAATTCAGAATCAGGAGTATAAAATTCAGATACTTGATAAACAATTTCAGTATTATCTACCAAAGATTGAAACCCGTGTGCAAAACCTTCAGGGACAAATAACATTTTATAATTTTCTTCAGTTAATTCAATTCCAAACCATTTTTTAAAAGTTTTTGAAAAAGGTCTTAAGTCAATTATTACATCAAAAATTTTTCCTTTTGTACATCGAATTAATTTTGATTCTTCAAAAGGTTTGGTTTGATAATGCATTCCATGTAAGGTACCACATTTTTTACTAAAAGATATGTTACATTGTACTAATTTAGAATTCAAATTATATTTTGTAAATTCTTTTGTATCCCATGATCTAGCAAAAAATCCGCGATGATCTCCTTTTTTTTCAAGTTCAACAACATATGCATCTTTTAATTTTGTTTCAGTAAAAAGCATGTTTTAACATAAATCATTGATTATAAAAAGAAGATAATACTGAAATGTTTTATCATATGTCAAATTTTTATATAGATAAATATGCTAATGACATTACGTGGAATGGTAAATTTATTAACATAAAATAGCCTATAGAAAACCTTATTCTTTCTGATAATCATAAATCTTAGATATCATTTATAACTATAATGCCCAAATGGATAAATTTCAATTAATTTTACAATAACTATGAATACCATTTTCGTTCCTTGTTTGGGGCTTGATACTATGAAGCATTTTACTGATGCTTTGGATGTTGATTGGTTAGATATGGATAAAACAACAAAACAATTTGAGGATAATTTATCAAATTGAAAAATAAAATTCAACCTAAACTTAGTATTGGTATTCCTGTTTATAATGGTGAAAAGTTTATTCAAAAATGTTTAAATTCAATTTTAAATCAAACATTTACTAATTTTGAAATAATCCTTTCTGATAATGCCTCAACTGATTCAACAACTAGTATTTGTCAGGAATATGCAAACAAAGATGAACGAATATTATTTATAAAACAAAAATCTACGGGTACAAGAGCTTCAAATTATAATTTTGTTTTAGAGCAATCAAAAAGTGAATATTTTATGTGGGCATCTGCAGATGATATTTGGCATCCAGAATTTATTGAAAAAAATCTTATGTTTTTAGAAACACATCATGATTTTGTGGGTAGTACTAGTGAAGTGGAGCTTTTTACTGGAATATGGAATGAGAATGATGTTAGTAAATTTAAAAATATTCAACCTAAAAAAAAATATGAATGGGTTCATCCTCTTATTGGAACATTTGAGGAAAAAGTAAAATTCCTTTTTAATTTTAGAAAATTTGAATACATGTATGCCATTTTTAGAACTAATCATTTAAAAAAATATATTATAAAAGAATTTATGACTTGGGAAGTTCCATTAATCCTTAATGTATTAAAATATGGAAATTTGAATGTTGAAAATGGTGTTATGATGTTCAAATATATGGGCGGTAAAACAGATCCTGACCATTATAAAAAATTATTTACTACCACAAAAAATTATTGGGGATATAGTACTTTAGCTAGTCTTTTTCCTTTTGTTCCTTTAACGTTTCATGTTTTTAATGTAGTGGGACCAAAAATTTTTCTCAAACATTTATTGAAACGTTTTATCATGGATAATTATAGAGCAGAACGACTTGTTCTTTTAGATATATTTTCAAAATAATTAAAATATATTATTTATTTTGAGTAAATTTATTGATATTAATTTTTAAAATATAGTAATAGTTATTATTAAATAATTATTTTAAATGATATGAAAGCTGTCATACTAGCTGGCGGATTTGGAACTAGAATCACTGAAGAAACACAATTTAAACCAAAACCCATGATTGAAATTGGTGGAATGCCATTATTATGGCACATAATGAAAATTTATTCCAGATATGGTATCAATGATTTTGTAATTTGCTGTGGGTATAAGGGATATATGATCAAGGAATATTTTGCAAATTATTTTTTACATATGTCTGATGTTACATTTGATATTAAAAATAATAAAATGGATGTTCATAGGAAATTTGGAGAATCTTGGAATGTTACATTAGTTGATACTGGTGTAAATACTGAAACTGGGGGCAGATTAAAACAAATTAAAAAATATGTTGATGATGGAACTTTTTGTTTTACATATGGTGATGGTCTTTCAGATGTATCTATGCATAAATTACTTAAATTTCATAATGATAAGAAAACTATTGCAACTGTAACTGCTGTACAACCATCTGCTAGATTTGGAGCATTAAATATTAAAGAAGATAAAGTTATTTCTTTTAAAGAAAAACCCACGGGTGATGGTAATTGGATTAATGGAGGATATTTTATTTTAGAACCTTCTGTTTTTGATTATTTACATAATGATTCAACCGTTTGGGAACATGAACCCATAGAAAATTTAGTTAAAGAAAAACAATTATCGGCATATTTACATTCTGGTTTTTGGCAACCTATGGACACATTAAGAGAGAAAAATAAGCTGGAAGAACTTTGGTTAAATGGTGATGCTCCTTGGAAAGTTTGGTAATAAATTTTTAAGATAAATAATGAGAAATAAAAAATGAGTCAAAAATTTGAGTCAAAAGCAGATACACTTGTATTTTTACAAAAAAAATTAAAAAAAGGGATCATAGAGGAAATAATTACTTTTACAGTAGAAAAATGGGAAATAGAACAAAAGTCTATTTTAGAAAAAATTATTGATAAATTTTATCCAAATAAAATTATTATTAGAAGTTCTGCCATTGGGGAAGATTCTATTGAGTCAACAGAAGCAGGAAAATACAAATCAATTCAAAAAATTTCTACAAAAAATAAAGGAAAAATTAAAAATTCAATAAATGAAGTAATAAAAGAATACGAAAATAAAGGAAATAAAAATATTAAAAATAAAATATTAATTCAAAGACAAACTACACAAGTAATTACAAATGGGGTGATTTTTACAAATACTCCAGAAAATGGAAGTCCATACTATGTAATTAATTTTAGTGATAGTGAAAATACAGACAATGTTACAAAAGGTGAAACATCTAACCTACTGAAAATATTTCGTGGTTGCGAAACAAAAGTAATACCAAAAAAATGGAAAAAATTAATTTCAGTAATAAAGGAAATAGAGCAAATTTTCAGTACAGAATTTTTAGATATTGAATTTGGAATTACAAAAAAAAATATTGTAATATTTCAAGTAAGACCATTAACAACAATAAAAATAAAAAATATAAACATAGAAAAAAAAATATTAAAACTTATTAAAAAAAATCAAATCAAATATAAAAAAATAAAGTTAGAAATAAAAAATAAAGAAATATATTTTTCAGATATGGCTGATTGGAATCCTGCAGAAATAATTGGGAATAATCCAAACCCATTAGATTATTCATTATATAATTTTTTAATTATGAAAAAGGCATGGCAAGTAGGTAGAATAAAAATCGGGTATAGTAAAAATAAAGAACAAAACTTAATGGAAAAATTTGGAAATAAACCATATGTGAATATAATTAAAAGTTTTAATTCATTATTTCTAAATAATTTTAATAATAAATTACAAAAAAAACTTTTAAAATTTTACTTAAAAAAACTAAAGACTAATCCACACCTTCATGATAAAGTAGAATTTGAAATTTTATTTTCATGTTTTGATTTTACTTTTGAAGATAGAGGAAAAGAATTAATGAAAAATAGATTTACAAAAAATGAAATTAATGACATAAAAATAGAATTAATAAAGTTTACAAATAAAATTTTAAAAGATTTTGTAAATATTAAAAAAAAATGCATAATTGAATCAGAAATAATGGAAAAAAATAGAATTGAAATAAAAAAGAAAATCACAAATAATAGTTTTGATAATAATTTAATTTTAAATCTTACAAAAAGTCTTTTAAATGATTGTAAAAAATATGGAACTACTAATTTTTCAACTATGGCAAGAATTGCATTTATTGGAAATATTTTATTAAAAAGTTTAGAAAAAAAGAAAATAGTGAATAATCAATTCATAAATCAACTAATGTCATCTATTTCAAGCCCACTTTCTGAAATTCAAAATGATTTGAAATTATATCAGGAGAATAGAATTAATGAAAAAATATTAGTTAACAAATATGGTCATTTGAGACCTGGAACATATGATATTATGGCTGAAAGATATGATGAAAATTTAGAATTTTTACAAAATATTAATTTTTCAACAAAATTAAAAAAACAAAAATCAAGTAATTATTTTATAGAGAAATCATTACAAAAAGAAGGAATTGAATTAACAGATAAAGAATTTATTACTTTTATTAAAGATTCAATTAGATTACGTGAAGTTTTAAAATTTGAATTTACAAAAAATCTGAGTGACTCATTGTATTTTATATCAAAAATAGGTGAAAAGTTAGGATTTACTAAAAATGATTTGGCTTATTTAGAAATAAATGATATAATTTACTCAAAAATGAATTCAGATGTGGAAATTAAAAATAAATGGAGAATGAAAATAGAAAAGAACAAAAAAATAAAAAAAATTAATGAATTTTTAGTTTTACCACCAATAATTTATGATCAAAGAGATTTTGAAATAATTAATTATAATTTATCAGAACCAAATTTTATTACAACTCAAAAAATATCTAAAGAAATTCAGAAAATTTCTAATTTAAATAATAAAAATAAAGATATTTCAGAAAAAATTATTGTTATTGAAAATGCAGATCCTGGATATGATTGGATTTTTACTAAAAAACCTGCAGGATTAATAACAAAATATGGGGGAATTGCATCTCATATGGCAATTAGATGTACTGAACTAGGATTACCTGCGGCAATTGGAATTGGTGAAATTATTTATGAAAAAATAGATGATGCAAAAAAAATACTACTTGATTGCGATAATCAGCAAATAATTATTTTAGATAAATTTAAAAATAATGAATTTAATGAAGAAAAGAAAATTTTAAAGTCTTTAGGATATATTAAATGATATTAAATATACTATAGTTTAGGTTAATTAAATTGAAAAATCAGAAAAAAGTTGGAATATCATTACGAGTTGAAAATATAGAAAAATATAATGAAAAAAGAGATGCAATTAGTCAAGATTGGATTAAATTTTGTAATTTTGCAGAATTAATGCCTATTTTAATTCCAAATAATCTTAAAAATACAAAAGAATTTTTAGAATCTCTAAATTTAGATATGCTAATTTTTTCAGGAGGGGACAATATAGGAGATAATATAGAAAGAGATAAAACTGAAAAAAATATGATGGAGTTTGCAATTAAGAATAAAATTCCATCATTAGGAGTATGTAGAGGAATGCAAGTAATAAATAAATTTTTTAATGGAACAATTGAAAAAAATAATGATTCATCACATATAAAAAATTTGCACGATATTACATTAGTAAATAATGGACTAATAGCATCAATGAAGAAGAAAAATCTTAAAGTGAACTCTTTCCATAATAATATAATTACTCAATCAAATTTAGGAAATAATATTGAACCATTTGCTATAACAAATAATGATAAAACAATAGAAGGGTTTTTTCATAAGATTCTTCCAATTGCTGCAGTCATGTGGCATCCAGAAAGAGATTCAAATAAGGAAAATCAATTAATCGTTAAACAAATTCTGGCTAAAAAATTATTTTGGAATGAATAATTTGAAGGTAATTATTTTAGCTGCAGGTGAAGGGAAGAGACTTAGACCATTAACAAATAATATTCCAAAATGCATGGTAGACTTCTTTGGAAGAAGCTTATTACAAAGACAAATTGATATTTTTCAAAACTTAGGCATAAATGATATTTCTGTAGTTACAGGTTACTGTGAAAATAAAATTTCTATAGACAATATTAAAAAATTTAAAAATGAAAATTTTGCCACAACAAATATGGTAGAAAGTCTTTTTACTGCCAGAGAAAAAATTAATGATTCGGTAATTGTTGTATATGGCGACATAGTTTTTGAATCAAAAATAATCCAAAAATTAATAGATTCTAGGCACGATATATCAGTTGTAATAGATAAAAATTGGAAAGATCTGTGGAATGTTAGATTTGAAAACCCTTTAGATGATGCAGAAAGTTTGATACTGGATGAAAATGGATTAATTAAAGAATTAGGCCAAAAAGAAAAAAATATCAATAATATTCAAGGACAGTTTATTGGATTAATGAAATTTCAGAATACTGGAATTGATAATATCATTAATTTTTATGAGGAAATGAAAAATATTTCGAATTCAACAGTGAATCCCCTTAATCCTAATTTATCATTTGAAAAATCTTTCATGACTGATTTTCTCCAGGGATTAATTCAAAATAATCAAAAATTAAATGCAATAATAATTAAAAATGGTTGGTTAGAAATTGATTCATTAGAAGATTATAATTTATATGAAAAAATGAACAAAAATAAAAGTTTAAAAAAATTAATTTTATTTGAGGAATATCGTTGAAACCAAATATAATTTTAGTTCTTTTAGATGGTTCCAGATGGGATAGAATTGATACCTGTTCAGATTTTTTAGATTTGAAAAAAAAAGGTACTTTTGTAAATAATGTCACGACTGCTGCACCATATACATTTGCATCAGTAAATACCATCTTCACAGGAAAGTATGGAAAAGAAAATGGAGTTAATGCATATTACAAAATGTTCAGATTAAAAGATTCTGTAGATTTTCTTCCAGAATTACTTCAAAAAAATGGGTATTTTACAACATGTAATTTAATTTCAGAAAAAGTTATTTCATCCAGAGGTTTTGATGTATATTCATCACATAACGAATATGAAGATGATTTAAGTATAGAACATCCTAAACTAATTAAAGAGTATTTTAATTGTGCTCAAGATAAACCACTTTTTACATTTTTACAATTTAGTGCAATTCATACAGCCACAGTTTCAGAAGTTTTAAAAAAATATGAATGGGATGATAAAGAATTTTATTCAAAAAAGAAAGAAAATTTAGAAATTTATGATCTCGCGTTTAAAAAAGCGTCAATTTATGCAAAAAAAATATTTGAAAGTATAGAAGATTTAAAAAAACCAAATGAAACAATTGTAATATTTTTTTCTGATCATGGAACAGGTGTGGGTGAACGCTTTGGAGAAAGAAATTATGGAGTATTCACATATGAAGAAACAATAAGAACATTTTATCTATTTTTGGGAAATTTAATTTCTAAAAATAAGAATTCAGATTCATTATTACGAACAATTGATATTTTACCAACAATTTTAGACTTATGCAAAATAGATACCCCATTAAAATTAGATGGAAAAAGCTTTTCACCATTTTTATTAAATACTGAAGAAAAATTATCAGATACACCATATACTTTTTCAGAAACAGGAGGATTACAAGGTCCATTTCCATCTCCAATGGAACCTAATGTATTTTGTATTAAATCATCAAATTACAAATTAATTTATTTTCTATCATCAAATAAATGGGAATTATATGATATCAAAAAGGATCCAAATGAAGAAAATAATATTTATAATTCAGGATTAGAAATTGAAAAAATATTAAAAGAAAATCTTCTTACTTGGAAAAATAGATAATAAAATAGATTATTTTTTAGAATTCAAAATACAACTTAAAATTGCAATGTGCTTCAATACAGGATGAATAATAAAATAGGTATTACCTTTTTCATTTTGTTTTTTAAAATTTTTATTATTAAATAATTTTTTCTCAAATAATTCTAGCATTGATTCTGATCGTATATGTGCATCATAAACATTATCAATATATTCATGTGACGGTTTTTCAAATATTTTTTGATAAATAACATCTCCAGTGTCTAAATTTTCATCCATGATAAAGGATGTAACACCACAATTATTTTCATTTAAAATACTATAATAAAAACAAGTACTTCCCCGATATTCAGGTACAATTCCAGGATGAAAATGAATAAATTTTGATCCACAATTTAATATCTCTTTTTTTAATATGCCTCCACCTGTAAAAATAAAAAAATCAATTTGAGAATTTTTAATAAATTCAATTAATTTGATATGATTAATATCTACAAAATTAAATTTGATAAATTCAATATTATTTTCTAAAAGTATATCATTAACAGATTTACTTATGTCAAAACCACATTTTTTGGATTCAGTAATTATGGTGTCATTAAATTTTTTTTCTTGTCTTTGATCATCTAAAAAAATTATTTGATCTAGATTAATTTTATTATTCACAATTTTTTGAATATATGCTTTAGATCTTGTGTCAGGTGTTAAAATAATGCCTATTTTACTCATTTATTATTCCCTTTTTATCACATAAATCAAAAATTATTTGAAGTTCTTTTTTTATAACAAAATTAAAAATTAAAATATCTTCTAAAATTACTAATGTTTTTACTTGTGAACATATAGTGTCATTTAATTTTAAACTAACATTTAAAAATTTTAAATTATTAGTTTTTTCAAATTTTAATAAACAAATTAACGATAATAAAACATAATTTTTTAAATTAATGAATTTTTTAGTATTTTCTTTAAATTCTAGATCATATGATTCAAATATTTTTTTTTTAATTTCGAATTTTTTGATTAAAATATCTAATGAAATATTGTCATTATTTTGATTATTTAAAATATCTACATATAAAAATTGGAGTAATTTATCGGTCTCAATAAAAGATTTTTGAATATTTTTAAAATTATTATTTTTAAGGATAGAAGTTTTGTTTAATACGTCTTTAAAATCAAGTATTTCGTCATTATTTCTAATTATTTCTAAAATAGATTGTCTAGATTTTTTATAACTTACTAAAAAATCTAAATTTTCAAATGTAGACATTTGGTATTTTTCAGGAATTTTTAAAAGATTATTTTTTATGTATTTATATTCCATTTTGATTGATTTTATTATTTTTATGATAAATAGTTATGCTAATAATAATAAAATTTTATGTTTAAAAAAATATATTAAAAATATTTAATTATGGAAAAAATTCCTATTGCGCTAAATATAACCTAATTTTTTTAATGATTCTTTTGCTCTTTTAATTTCATCATCATCAATTTCATCATCATTATCATTCTTATCTATTGAAAAATTCCCTAAATTATTGAAATTTTGAAGGTGTAATTCCATTTCTTTTACTATATCGGGTCTTTTATCAAAAATATTATCATCCTCCAAAGGATCATTTTGTAAATCATACAAATGAACATTTTTTTTGGATTCAAGATAATTTCTAAAATACTTGAAATTTTGTGTTCTAATTCCTACTAATGGAGTTGAAGAATGATCCTCATACTGATTTACATCAACATTTAGAAATAATTCTGGCATTACAGCTAAACTAGTCATATATTGAGGAATTGGATCAAATTCTTTGCCTCTCAATAAAGGAACCAAACTTCGACCATGAATATTTAATTCTGTAAAAGGAATATTTACTAATTCCAAAATTGTTGGAAAAATATCAATATTACAAATTTGTGTGGTAATTGTAGATATTGGATTTATTTTATTTCCTACAAATATTAGCGGAACATGAACAATATCATCAAATAAATTATTACTTAATGTCATTCTAGTACTACCAATATTTCGTCTTAGATGTGGGATGTTATTTCTACTTGCATGAATTTCTCGATTTATAGATTGCTTTTTTAGATGTATTTTTTCTAATGTTTTTTTAGGAATTATTTTTTTAAAAGAATTTTTAAACTTGACTTTGGTATTTTCTAATTCACCTCTTCCTCCAGCTATTGGAGAAATATAATCACCATGATCTGAAGTAATTACAATTAATGTTTCATCTAAATTTACTATTTTCAAAATTTCACCTATCAATAAATCAATTTTAGAAAAATTTTGTTCATATCGTTCATGTAATTTAAGATGCTGTAAATTTTCAGATACATTACATGGTAAATGTAAATCTTCAAAATGAATATAATAAAACCAAGGTTCATTAATTGAATTTAATTTTTTTAAAATACGTTCTGATAATCCATTGTAAAGATTTTCTTCAGAATCAAAAATATCATTATCATCAAATTTTTGATCAAATCCATGAAAAAATACATCTTCTTGAGTTGTAGTTATTGTTTTGTAACCAGAATTTTTTAAAAGGGATAATGGACTAATTTCAGAATGAATTTTCAAATGAGATTTATTTGCTTTTCTATCAACGAGTGGAAGTTTAGAAGTGAAAATACTTTGTGTAACTTGTCCAGTATACTGAGAAGTTGTTATTGCATTTGAAAAATATGCACCTTTTTCAATTAAAGCATCAATATTGGGCGTATTTTGATTTTTTTCTTTTCCAAAAACTCTATCAGCTCGAAGTGAATCTATAAGAAGAAATAAAATATTTGGTTTCAATAGATATAATCTAAATTAGTTTTTAATATGTTTAATTAAGTTTTTTCATAATAAATAAATATATTTAAAAAATATTAAATTAATTTTTAAGCATATGTAATGATTTTTAGGTGAATTATTTTTAAAATATTTATGAAAAAATTAACTTTTAATGATTTTTTAGATTCAATCAATTTTTCAAACAATAAACTTAATGATTTTTGGACATTAGGTAATGCTACATCCTTATCAGAAGATACAGGAGGTCAAAAACTTGAATTTTATCGTGGACCATTACTTTATGCTTTAATTTGTCATCTAAAACCTAAACAAATTTTAGAATTCGGAACAGGTGGAGGATATAGTACATTATGTATGGCAAAAGCATTAGTAGATTCAAAAATTGATGGGAAAATATACACTATTGATAGAGTTGGAAATACAGAAAAAATTTCAAGATATTATCAATTGCCATCAGATAAAAAACCTCAAAAGAATATAATTAGTAATTCTGAAATTTGGAAATCTGTTGCTTCTTCAGAATGGATTAAAAAAATAATTCCCATACAAGGATATTCAGGCATAGTGATGGATAAAAATCAATTTGAAAATATTGATTTTTGTTATGTTGATGGTAATCATAGTTATGATGGTACTAAACATGATTTTCTATCATTTTTAAAAGTGGCATCAAATAATTTTTCTGTATTATTTGATGATTATATTGATAGAGATTTTTATGGCGTTAAGGAATTTATTGATAGAGAAGTAAAGTCAAAATTTAATTCTATTTTAATTGATACAGATCCAAAAAAAGATTTACAACAATTTGTTAAAAAAGAACCAGATTATGGCATGGTATTTTTTGATCATAAATCAGATAATTCAATTTTAAAAAATTATGATGAAAAAGAAATTGATTTATTCTTAAAACAATATCGAAACAATGATTATAGAATTAGATCTAAACGCTATAATCTTGAAAAGAAAATACCATTTTTAAAAAATATTAAATTTAAATTTTGGAAAAATAATTGAATAATTATTTAAATTTGATTACACAACGAATTTCATAACCATTATTTTTAGATGTTAATTCAAAGGGATAAAAAGGCTTGATTTTTACACTTAAATCATTAAAACCAAATTTTCTTAAAATTTTATGAGTACGTCTATTTGTTTTTTCTAAATTTGATAAAGAATCACATATTTTTATTTCAAATTTAATTTTTTTAAATAATTGAGTTAAAGAATTTTTGGTAAAATGAAAAATATGATAAGGGTTTGTAAGTGAATTTTTTAACATCTCTGGGTTTTCACAATCCGGAACTGCAATGCAAATTATTCCATCAGGATTAAGCCATTCCCTACATTTTTTTAATAATTCATCAGGTTGATCCAAATGTTCAATAACATGAGTGATCCAAATAACATCAACTTTTTCTTTGAGTTCAATATTTTCAAAAAATGAATTAATACATTTTCCTTTTTTTAGTTTTGAATTAATTAATTCAGCATTTCTTGGATCTGGATCCACACCAATTATGTTATAACCTTTTTTTTCTAAAAGAATACAAGAAATTCCAGTACCTGATCCAATATCTAAAATATTTTTTTTATTTTTTAGAAATGGTTTAAAATATGAATACCACGATTCAAATGTTAATACTAAATCTTGTACACCTTTATCCGTAAAATCTGTTCCTGCAAATTCGGAATAATCGGATTCATTCCAAAATTCTGATTCGTAAGAATATTTTTTTTTGTTGGCATGTACCGTTTTGTAAAAATTACAAGAATTACAATATTGTTTTAAACCATTTTCTATTTTAATTTCTGAAAAGGGATTATTACAAATAAAACAATTCATATGAAATCTTTTTTAATTCATGATAAATATCTATTTGATTTTATATTTAAATTCCAAATTATGCTTTTCTAAATGTAATATCTTGTGCATTTCTATACGATTTAACTGTCCCAACATCAACTTCTTCTTCATTTTTATTTAGAGTAATAGCTAAAACCTTTTTTTTATTTTCAATTAAATTTTGAATTGCATCTGTTAATTGATATTCGTTCCCTTTTCCAAGTTTAATTTTTTTTAAACTTGAAAAAATATCTGATTTAAAATAATATAATGGCAGTATTCCAAATTTTGATTTTGGTTTATCAGGTTTTTCTATAACTTCAGTTACATCAAATAAATTATTAGAAATTTTACTAATTGTTGGAACTCCATATTTTTTAGAATTTGCTATATTTTTACAAAGTAAAATTGCTTTTGCATCTGGGTATTTTTTAGCTGTTTCTATTAATCGTAAAATGGGATGTTTAGATTTACTTAATATGGTTACATCTCCAGCATGAACAATAAAATCTTCTTTACCCACATATCCTTCAGCACATTTAACTGCATCCCCAAAACCCATTGGCTTATTTTGATTTATCCAAACTAAATGTGATTTTTCTAATTTCTGATAAAATTTAGATATGGTTTTTTTGTAATCACCTTGTAAATCCCTCAAGTAAGTTTCATGAGGGGTAAAATGATCCTCTATTGTCCTTTTCTCTCTACCTACAATGAAACAATAATCTCTAAAATTCATAGAGTATAATTGATCATAAACATATTGTAATAATGGTAGAACTATTTTTTTGGTACTAGTAATATTTGAGAAAATAGGCATCATTTCTTTAGGCATCTCTTTTGTAAATGGTAATAATCTGGTACCCTTACCTGCGGCTGTAATTACAACTTTAATCATAAAAATCCATTCTTAATTTAGTCATTAAGTTTTTAAAATTTTAGTTCTAATATTAGTATTATAAATTATAATAAGAGAAAAATACGTCCACAGTATCATCAGTGATATAAAATGTCTAATTCAAAACTTAATTTCAACAATCTTGAAGAAATAAAGGATTCTTTAAATTCTAAATCTCTTAAAGTGTGTGTAATTGGTATAGGCAGAATAGGCCTTCCTACAGCATTATCTTTTGCTAAATCGGGTTTACAGACTATTGGTGTGGATATTAATCAAGAATTGATCAAAAAAATTAATTCTGGAGTTTTTCCTTTAACCGATGAACCAGGATATGAAGATATTTTTAAACAAGTTCTAAATAAAAAAATATTTACAGTTACTTCTAAAATCGAAGATGTTGTTCCAAATTGTGATTTAATTTTATTGTCATTACCAACCCCAATGGATGAAAAGAATATTCCAGATTACTCTGCTTTGATATCTGTTGCCAAAAATCTCTCAAATATTTTATCACCAAATTCTTTAGTGATTGTTGAAAGTACTATTGAGCCAGGGTTTATAGAAAATGAAATGATTTCAATAATATCAAGTTCAAACCGATTAAAAATTGAAGATACATTTCAAATTGGAGTATGTCCTGAAAATGCAAATCCAGGTGAAATTTTACATGATTTTACAAATCTTCCAAGATTAGTAGGAGGAACAAATGGGAATATTACACAAATAATAAAATTAATTTATAATTTTGTTTTTAAAGTAGATTTAATTGAAATGCCTAATTGTAAAACTGCAAATGCAGTAAAACTAACAACAAATGTTTTTCGAGATATCAATATTGCATTTGTTAGTGAATTATCATTAATGTTTGAAAAATTAGGAATTGATACTCTGAAAGTTTTAGAAGCTGCAAAAATGAAATATAATTTCCAAATACATTATCCGGGGGCAGGTGTTGGAGGACCATGCTTACCAATTAATTCTTACCAACTTCTAAATACTGCACAACGTACAGGGGTAAAATTGAATATGATTGAATCAGGTAGAAGAATTAATGAAAAAATGCCTGAACATGTTGTTGAACTAATTTCTGACGCATTTAATGAATCTGATCAAAAATTAGAGAATAGTAAAATTTTAATTCTTGGAATTTCTTATAAAGCAAATGTAAAAGATGTTCAACTTTCACCCGCAAAAATTATTGTTGAAAAATTACAAAAACTTGGAGTTAATGTATATCTATATGATCCATTTTTTACTTCAACAGTAATTTTTGGTTTAGAAACTCAAAATAACCTGGAAACTATTCTTCCAGAAATGGATGGAGCAATAATTGTAACGGATCATGATGATTTTAAAAATATACCAATATCTTTATTTTCAAAAATGAAATATCCCATATTAGTTGATACAAGAGGAATTATAGATCCAGTAACTGCAAATAAAGAAAAAATAATTTTTAGAGGGTTAGGTCGTGGAGGCTTTTAATTCAGCATTGAATGCGTCATCAGTAGTAAATATCCTAACTCTTAGATATGATCCTTCAATAAATCCAATTTTACCTAAAAAAACATGGAATGATTTTGAAACTAATAATGAAATTCCAAATACATCATTCATTGAAAAACAAATTGAATATGAGATTAAAGAAAAAATTGATTACTTAAATTCTCAAAAAGTATCAATTGCTTTGAGTGGAGGAGTAGATTCTACGTTAGTTCTAGCATCACTAAGAAAATCATATCCAGATATCAATATTGATGCAATCTCTATAAAATTTGCAAATAGTGTTGATGAAACATCTATGGCATCAAAAATTGCAGAAAAATTTAATGCAAATCATCATATTGTTTATTTAGAAAATTATTTATCAGAATTACCAAAAGCTATTAGTCAAATCAAATTACCTTTTTGGGATTTACATTGGTATTACGTAGCAAAAAAATCAAAAACTTTTTCAAATGTTCTAATTTCGGGAGATGGGGGGGATGAAGTTTTTAGTGGTTATACATTTAGATATAAAAAATTTCTTTCATTAACAAATAATAATTCAACACCTCAAGAGAAAATTGTCACATATTTATCATGTCATGAAAGAGATCGTGTACCTGATCAAGAATTTCTTTTTGGGAGGAAATCTAATTTTTCTTGGAATTCAATATATGAATTACTTTTACCGTATTTTGATAATCCGCTTTCCAGATTAGAACAGGTTTTTCTTGCGGACTATAATGGAAAATTACTATATAATTTTAATCCAATTAATTCAAGAATTGTAAAAAATTTTAAAATTGATGTAATTACTCCACTATTAAATAAAAAATTAATTTCATATGGATTAAAAATCCCTACCAAATTCAAATATAATTCATCTAAAAATATTGGAAAACTTCCATTAAGAAAATTACTTGTAAAAAATAAAATAGACAAATTAATTTCAAAAGAAAAACTTGGATTTAATGTTAATACAATCAATTTATGGAATTTACATGGTCATAAATTATGTAGAGAGTTTTTAATTGAATCTAGAATTGTAAAAGAAGGATGGATAAATGGTGAATGGATTAAAAAATACATTGATCAAAAAGATTTGAATTTTAATTATGTCAATAAATTTATGGGACTTTTAGCATTTGAAATTTGGTACAGATTATTTATCACAAAAGAAATGAGTAGTAATGAGAAATTGAATTAGATTATGATTTAATAATTAAAAATATCTTAATACAAAATATTTTTGATCTATAGTATTTTGTCATTTACACATAAATGGAGTCAAAATTACGCATGAATATGAAAATTCTTATTGCTTCTGGTGCAGGTGGAGGCACTGCAAAAGGTAGAATCGGTAAACATATTCATCTGAAAGATTTTGGTGAAGCCTTATTGCGAAAAGGTGTTGAATACAAATTAGTTTATGAAAATGATTACATTTCAGGATTTCCTAGTAAAAATATTAAAAGTTGGTTTTCTAAAAAAAAATTTTATGATTTAATTAATGATTTTAAGCCAGATGTAGTTTTTGTAGATCGGCAATCACATTTTGGATTAGAAAGTATTAAACTAAAAATTCCAACGTACGTTTATCTTCGTGGTAACTATTGGTCAGAAATTGAATGGGCAAAAAAAACAGTTTACAAAAGTTTTCTCATGAAATGGGTTTTAGATCAAAGGAAAAAAATTGCAAATCAAGTATTTGAAAAATGTAATGGAATTTTTATGACGGCAGATTATTTAGATAAAGTAATTAAAGAACAAATTCCCAATGCAAAAACACTTCATTTTTTGGAAGGTTTGGATACAACACGTTGGTATCCACAAAAGGGTATGAAATTACAACATCCTTGTGTTGGAATGCTGCATGATGCAAATTGGTGGGGTAAAACAAAAGAAATGTTAGTTTTAGAAAATGTAATTAAAGAAATGCCTAATGTCCATTTTTACTGGGCAGGTGATGGTCAATACAAAGAACCCATTTTAGAAAAATTGAATCAATTTGAAAATTTTCATTATTTAGAAAATTTAGAATATCCAGATAAAGTTAGAGAATATTTAACTGAAATTGATATTTATGCACTTCCTACAGGCATGGATACAACTCCATTATCATGTAGAGAAGCAATGTCAATGCAAAATCCTGTAGTTGCGTCAAAAGTTGGAGGAATTCCTGAAATGGTTTTTGATAAAAAAACAGGATTTTTAGTTGATGAAGGAGATCATAGAGGCTGGATAGAAAAATTGACAATTCTTGTGAATGATCCTGAATTACGAAAGAAATTTGGTGTTGAAGGAAAAAACACAGTTCTCGAGATTTTTAATTGGGATAAATTAGCTGAAGAATTTATCAATATAGTTTCAAAAAGATAAATTTCATTTAATTAAATTTTTAATTATTTCTGCATATACTGATTAAATAGTGTATAATCTATTTCAAAAATTTTAAGTTTATAATTAAATCCTTCATCATTTGAATCATAAATTTTATTTAAAAAATTATATTTATTTTCATTTTTATAAATTTCAATTAAAAATTTGTTTCTTAAATTATCTTGTTTTTGACTTTCATCAATAACAAGATGAGTTAATCCCTTTTCCTTGCCATCTAGTAAAAATTTTTCAATTGTATCATACTGAGATATTGGTAAAAGTTTGTGAATAGAATTAATTTCATTTTTTAATTTAGGGAATTTTTTATCTAAATTAATAAATTGTAAATATGTGGATTCAGGATAAAATGAATTTATTCCACTAGTCATATCTTTAATTTTTAGTGATAAAACAAATGCTTCTTTTTCATATTCCTCATCAATCCATTTGTATTCTAACCAACCAATTGATGAAAAAATTATTCCAATTATAATTAAACTAAAAATTATTTTAAAATTTTTTATTTTATCTACTTTTTGTATTGAATATAATGAAATTATTGAAAATAATGGAAATAATATATACAGATATCGTGTTTCTTGAAAATCTCTAGAATATGCATAAAGTGCAGGTAAAACTAAGATCATTGAAAATAGGAGTAAGATACTCTTTTTTTGTTCAAATTTTTTGAAATATTGAAATATTCCATATGGTAAAAATATTATCCATATAGGAATAGTAATCCATCCTAGAAAACTAATTGAATTAATTAAACCATTTTTAAAATCAAATCGATCATTTCCAATTTCATTTCCAGTAAATGTGTTAGATACTAATTTTTGATTACTTAAAAAATGACTTATTATTCCATCCTGACCTGTTGCTTGAGTTCTTGCGTCAACCATTGGAAAAAGTACTGAAAGAAAAATTATAATACAAATACTATATGTTAAAATTGATTTCTTAGTAATTTGAAATTTCCAAAAATATATTATTGTGAGCGGAATTAAAATTAATAATCCTTCATATCTAATCAAAGAAAATATTGCAGCAAGTCCAAATGAAATATAATACAATTTTTTATTTTCACTTAATGAAAATAAAATAATAGAAATTCCAACCAAAAAATAAATTGGTTCAATTATACCTTGTAGTGAATTCATTATTAATCTAGGATCAAAAATAAAAAAGAAAGATCCCAATAGAGAATATTTGTTTGAAAAAAACTTTTTACATAAAAAAAATACTGGAAAAATTGTTAACGCAGATATTATTGAAGATAAAATTCTTTGCATATTCATATAATCTAAAATATTATTTGATAGATTTAGGGAAAAAAATAAAGATAAAAATGAAGACCATAAATTATTATGAGAATTGTATTCTGTAGGAATTGTTTTTAAAATATTCATATCATTTGCATACCAAAAATAATTTTGTGCATCTAATGTTAGCGGTAAATCAAAAGGAAGATAATATAATCTAATTATTATGCCTACAGTAAAAATAATAAATAAAAAAAATAATGATTTCGATAAACTATAATCATTTATTTTAGAATCAATATTATTAATATGATTTTTTATATTGCTCATTATCTCATTCTATCTTTTTTCTCTTACAACACTTACTACTGAATATAGTATTATTGAGGTCATTGTCAATATACTTCCTAAAATTGTGGAACCTATTCCAATTATGGAGATATTTGTGATTATAGATCCCCCAATTGAAAATTCTTGAACTGTCCATATAATAAAAAACAAACCTATTGTTAAAAATAAAATTCCAGGAACACCATAAAATTTTAACGGATGTTCAATTGAAATAAATTTCATAGTACTCAAAATAACTGAAGTTCCATGAGATAGTGTTTGTTGTGATGATATTTCTTTTTGATAAAGAATTGTAATTGGTACTTCTATAATTTTGAGTTCTTGTGCATTTGCTTTAATTAAAATTTCTGTAGATACACCCATTCCTGACTCAGATGGAATTATTTTTTCTAAGGTTTTTTTATCATATCCTCTAAAACCACTCTGCGAATCTGTTATTTTATTTCCCGTATTCGAATTTACCAAATTAGTGATTGCTTTAATTCCTAATTTTCGATATGTTGGAAGAGTTCCTTCTACATTTCCAAGAAATCTGGAACCAATAACAATATTTGTTTCTTTATTCTGAATTGGTTTGATCACATTTTCTATATCAGATATTTGATGTTGACCATCAGAATCAAAAGTAACAAGAATGTCACAATCTAATTCTTGTGCTTTTAAAAATAAACTTCTAATTGCAGCACCATATCCTAAATTCTTTTTATGTTTTACAACAACTACACCCATTTCTTCAGAAATTGCTGCTGTTAAATCTGAAGAACCATCATCACATACAATAATTAATTTATATTTTTTTTTCAATTGTGTAATTATACTTGCAATATTTTTTGCTTCATTAAAAGCAGGTAAACCAATAGCTATTTTTGACATTATACTACTTGCTTAGAATACTTGACTTTTACAAATAGTTTATTATCAAATTGAAGCATAATACCATTTTTTATCATATTTTACTTTTTTTGTAAGTATTTCTCAAAAGATGTAAATTCAAACTTTTTTAACAATTTATCCATTTTAGGTAGAGCATTTTTTAAATTATGATATGTTATGAATTTATCAATTATAGGTAAGGGTAAAGAAGGCATTAATTCTGGGACTAATTCCCATGAATGGATATAAAATGTTCCGGGAATATTCATTTTTTCATAGGTTTTAACTCGATTAATAATAGATCGTAATGGTAAAAATCTCACAAAAAATCCACCCCCTGCAGGAATTTTTTTCCCTAAAAATTTTGTAATTAATAAAGGAAATTCAATTAAATTGCTATTTTCATCATTTATTGTAATATCATAACTAGATATTTTATAGGGTGAAATTTGTGCATTGGGATGTCCATACATTTTTGTTTTTGCAGGAACTATACTACTATCATATAGATATTTTTTTTTAATTAAATCATCAATTGCCCATGAAGTATCATCATTAAGAGAAAAAGTCGGGGCTCGAAACCCTTTAGATTTTCCATTAGTTAATTTATCAAATTGTTCTAATTCATTTTTAAATTCATTTTTAAAATTTTTTTCATTTAATTTACTATGCTTCATTGTATGAAATGCAATATCATGACCATGTGAAATAATTTTATCCAACAAAATAGGTTCTTTTTCAATTAATTCACCAACAACAAAAAATGTTGCATAAGTATCTCTTTTATCTAACCAATTAAGAATTTTATCTATTCCTTTTGTAATTTTTAATTCTTTTTTTTCATCATTTACAAATGGTTTAATTAATTCTGGATGATACCACTCTTCAAAATCTATTCCCAATAAATTCATACTATATCTCTCACCTTAACTATAATTTATCTACTAAATTAATTAGTGATCAATTTTTTTAATTACTCTTCCAGGATTGCCTACAACTACACAATAATCTGGTATATCATGTGTAACAACACTACCAACTGAAATAATAGAATTTTTGCCTATTGTAACACCAGCAGTAACAATAGCACCTGGAAATAAAACTGCACCAGATTTTATGTTTACCTCTTGCACTTTTCTTGGAAATTCACCATTTTTTAAAAATAAATTTGCTGCAGGATTATTATGAGCATAAATCATCACATTAGAACCAAAAGTCACATTATCCCCAATTTTTACTAAATGTGGGTAAACTAAATCCAATAAAACATATGGTGAAAAATGACAGTTTTTACCAATATTCACTCCCCTACTACGTTGTATTTTTGCTGTAAATCCTGAATGAGGTGATGAATATGCGAGAGTGTGAAGAATCCAAGATCTTACAAATTTAATTTTCATTCTAAAATTCCCAAAAGTACCTTTGTAGCCGTAATAATCCATTAGTTCTTTTTCATTAATTTTTATTGGTTCATCCATATACATGAGTCCTATTTTTAGTTGAATTTTAAATCTACGTATATATGATTAATACACGATTAGGTAAAAAGAATTTGAATAATTTCAATCAAGGCTATTCATGGTAAATATTAAAAATACGGGATTATATTTTTAATTAGTTAAAATGTCAAATGAAAAACTATCTTATTTCATGAATAAATCAAAATCAGTAAAAGATGCAACTTTTGATAAAACAATTAAAATTGCTCTCTTAAGCAGTTTTACGATTAATGGATTTTATGAAACATTAAGAGTTAAAATGTCGGAACATCAAATTGATGGCAATATTCATGTTGGTGCTTACAATCAATACAATCAAGAAATTTTAAAAAACAATAGTGAATTATATAATTTTAAACCAAATCTAACTTTTTTAATGATTGATACTAGAACAATTTTAGGAGAAATATTTTATTCACCATATTCAATATCTGCAGAAGAAAGAAAGAAAAATATTGAAAAAAAGTTTTTAGAATTAAAAAATTTAATTAATATATTTTTAAATAAATCGAATTCAAAACTCATCATTACTAATTTACATGTACCAACATATTCTCCTTACGGATTATATGAAACAAAAACTGAATATGGTTTTCATTTTATGGTTTCTGATTTTAATAAAAAACTAGAAACAGAATTTTTGAAAAATGATTCTGTTTACATATTTAATTTTAATCAATTTGTATCTAAATATGGAAATGATAATATTTTTAATATTAAACAATTTTTATTTGGAGATATTAAAATTTCATTAGACTATATACCATTTTTAGCTGACGAATTTTTAAATTACATCTTAGCATCTTTAGGGTTAACAAAAAGATGCATAGTACTTGATCTGGATAATACGTTATGGGGAGGAGTGATTGGTGAAGATGGATTTGATGGAATCCAATTAGGTTCTAATCCACAAGGAAATGCGTATGTAGAATTTCAAAAATATTTACTAGCACTAAATCAAAGAGGGGTTTTGCTAGCTATTAATAGTAAAAATAATCTCGAGGATGCTCTAAAAGTAATTGATGACCATCCAAATATGATATTACGCCGAGATAATTTTTCTTGTTTGAAAATTAATTGGAATGATAAAGTTTCCAATATGAAAGAAATATCTCAAGAATTAAATTTTGGGTTAGATAATTTTGTATTTTTTGATGATGACCCTGTTAATCGAGAATTCATGAAGTCATCACTACCTCAAGTACATACAGTTAATTTACCTAAGGATCCGTCACAATATTCAATAATTTTACAAAATTTAAAAGGATTTGATACTTTAACAATTACTAAAGAAGATTCTGAACGAAATCAAATGTATTTAGAACAACAAAACAGAAAAGAATTACAAAGTAATGTAGTAGAACTTGATGACTTTCTTAAACAATTAGAACTCAGAGTGTCTTTAAAATCAGCTAATGAATTTACAATTCCCAGAATATCTCAATTGACAATGAAAACAAATCAATTTAATTTAACAACTAAACGCTATCAGGAGGAAGATATAGAAAAACTTGCTAACAATATAGATTTTTTTGTAGGTTGTGCACAAGTTATTGATAAATTTGGGGATAATGGGATTACTTCAGTATACATAATTAATAAACAAAATAAAAAAGAATGGATTATTGATACTTTTCTTTTAAGTTGTAGAGTTATGGGAAGAGAAATTGAAAAAGCTATTCTTGCACATATTATTTCTGATGCAAGAAATAATAATGTTGATAAAATTTATGCAAATTATATTCCTACACAAAAAAATAAGCCTATAGAAAATTTTCTTTCAAACTGTGGATTTAAACATGAAAAAAATTCATGGGTTATTATTCCAAAAGATGACTTCAAATTACCAGATTGTATTAAATTAATTGAAGAATAATGTCTAAAAAATTATATGTGTTGATTGGACGAATTATGGATGTTCCAGTAACCGAACTTAATGATAATTCAAGTCCTGAAACAATTCCAAGTTGGGATTCATTTAATTCGTATTTATTATTAGATGAATTAGAATCAGAATTCCAAACAGAATTTTCTATTGATGAAGTAGTAGAAACAAAAAATATTGCAGATATTAAAAAACATCTCAAAAATCATGGAATAGTTTTAGATGACTGAAACTTCAAATTCCATTAATTTTAAAGAAATTACTATTGGGTATTGTAAAAAATTTACGGTAAAAGTTACTTCCAAAATGTTAGATGATTTTGCAGCTCTATCAGGAGATTATAATCCACTCCATATGGATAATAAATATGCTGAAAAAACTCAATTCAAAAAACAAGTTTGTCATGGACTGTTACTTACATCTTTTTTTTCGAGGTTAATTGGAATGTATATTCCAGGTAAAAATGCATTATATTTTTCACAAACAGTAAACTTTCGTTCACCATGTTTTGTAGACGATATTGTTACTGTGATCGGCGAGGTTACTGAAAAACGTGAGACAACAAAAATGATTACTGTGAAAACTGAAATTTATAATCAAAATAATATTTGTTTGATAAATGGGATTGGGAAAGTTATAGTACGTGATTAACTGATTAACAAATAATGAATAGTATTTTTGGAATTGGAGTTGATTTAGTGGATGTTAACAAATTTAAAAAAAAATCATATTCAGAAAATTCTAGTTTTTATAATAAATTATTTTTACCTACTGAAATTAAATATTGTTTAAAATTTAAAAATCCTAATCAACATTTTGCAGGAAAATTTGCTGTTAAAGAATCAATTAAAAAATCTATTTCAACTAAAATAAAATTCCATGAAATTGAAACTTTTCATAAAAACTCAAAACCCATGGTGTCATTGAGGGGTAAATATAGTAAAAAATTTTCTATAATTGTATCAATTACGCATGAAAAAAATTTTGCGATAGCATTTGTTATTGTAGAAAAAATTTAATTTTCAGATATTATTTTATTTTTAGCTTTTATACTTAATCGACGAATCATTGAATTAAAAAAATTAGCACCCAGACCATCAGAATTACCCGAAATACAAATTGTGTCTGGAAATGTTTTAATTAATTCAATATCACTAATAATTTTTTTAGCCTCTAATTCTTTTTGACGTTTTTTAATTATATTTTTATTTTTGAAAATACTAATTTCAGCTTTTATTTTTGCTATTAGGAATCCTTTAGAAATATATGCTAACCATACCAAAATATCTGTTAAAAATAATGTTAATCGTATTTTTTTGTATGTCTGTTTTGAATAATGTGTTAAAACACAATATTTTCTATTTCTTTCTAACCAATAAAATTTTTGAGAACTCCATTTTAAAACATAGCTTTTAACATGATATACAATTGAAGTAGGAACATAATATGAGAAGATGCCTAATTGCGATGCCCTCCAACCAAAATCTACATCATCATGATATAAAAAAATAAACGAATCTAGTAATCCAATTTTTTGAATTATTTTTGATGATGTGAATAAACAAGTTCCAGCAGCATATCCTATTTTTTCTATTTTATTACGTTGATTTTGATCTACAATTCCAACATCTCTTGAGTAACCAAATCCAAACAAATGAATCATATTTCCGGTACTTTGTAGTATGTTCTGTTCATTTAATGAGAGTATTTTTGGTTGATAAATTCCTTCTCCAAATTGTTTGTATGCATTAAATAATTCATTTAACCAATTAGATTTAACAATTGTATCGGGATTCATAATAACAATGTATTCTCCTTTGGCATTCTTTATTCCAACATTATTTCCATCACAATATCCTAAATTTTTAGAATTTTCAATTAGTTTAATTTGTTGAAATTTTTCTTTACAAATTATATGACTATTATCTGTAGAAATATTATCAACTATAATTATTTCTAAATTTTTATAATCTGAATCCAATATAGATTTAATACAATTTAATAATAATTCTCCAGCATTGTAATTTACAATAATTATACTTACAAGTGGTTGATCATTATTTGTCAATTTCTAAATTGTAGTTTTTTGTATTAATATGCCTTATTCTATTAGGTCCTCAAAATATGATTTTTGTTCCTTCTCCAAGCAGAAAAATTTTTTCATTTTTATTATTTGATTCAGTTACAGTAATTTGAGAATTATTTGAAATAATACTATTTCTTATTTTCAAATCACCTTCAATAATACAGTCAGACATAATAATTGATTTGGCGATATCCACTTGTGAAATTTTTGCATTATTTCCTATACTTATATTTGGACCAATTTTACTTTTTGATTTAATTATACAATTTTCACCTATTATCACTGGACCTTCGATTTCAACATCTTTTTCTATTTTTGTATTTTTCCCAATCATCACTTTACCTGTTGATTTAAATTCATTTTCTTTAATTCCATAAAAATAGGATTCCATTTTTTCTAAAATTACACCATTTGCATGAATAATATCCTCAGGAGTACCTGTATCTTTCCAATAATCTGTAATCATATTATAACTTATTTTATATTTATTTTCTAAAAGTAATTGTAATGCATCTGTAATTTCTAATTCATTTCTCCATGATGGTTTTAGAATTTCAAATATTTTAAAAATGACAGGAGTTAGAAAATATATTCCTGTAACTGCTAAATTTGTTGGAGGATTTTTTGGTTTTTCAATAATTTTTATAATTTTATCATTTTTAATATCTGCAATACCAAATCTTGATGGATCATTTACTTCACATAATAAAATAGAAGCGTCTGAGTTTGATTTATCAAAATTTTGTGCAAAATCTCTAATACTTTTCTGTATGATATTGTCTCCTAAAAATACTATAAATTTTTCATCCCCTATAAAATTTTGACATAAATTTATTGCATGTGCAATTCCTTTTGGTTCATCTTGTTCTATGTAAGAAATCTTAACTCCTAATCTTTCTCCATTACCATAATATTCTCGAACTTTATTAGCACCAATTCCTCCCACAATAATTGCAATTTCCGTAACTTTAGCCTCTTTAAGAGATTCAATGCAATATTGAGACATGGGTTTATTTCCTATAGGAAGTAGTTGTTTAGGTCCAGTATGGGTTAATGGTCTTAATCTTGTCCCATGACCACCATGTAAAATTATTCCTTTCATATTCGCTCATATTTCATAATTTTTGAATTAATTAGAACTTTTCCAAGGTGTAGAGTCTAAAACAGTTGATGAAATATTATTCAAAATGTCAGGATTTTCTAAATACCATTGAACTGTATTTTTAATTCCTTCATCAAATGTTGTATTAATTTTCCATCCTAATTCTTTTGTGATCTTTGTAGAATCTAAACTATATCTAAAATCATGCCCAGGTCTATCTTCTACAAATTCAATTAATTCCTCAGATTTATTCATTAATTGTAGAATTTTTTTAACTATGCTCATATTATCAATTTCATTATTTGCAGAAACATTATAAGACTCACCCGCTTTACCATTAAAAATACTCATCAATATTGCATCGCAATGATCATTAACAAATATCCAATCTCGGATATTATTTCCTTTTCCATATATAGGAATTTTTTTATTTTGATTTGCTAATATGATAGTTTTTGGAATTAATTTCTCAACAAATTGTCTTGGACCATAATTATTTGTACATCTTGTAATAATTACATTTGAATTATATGTTGCAAAATAAGAATTAACTAAAAGTTCAGCTGATGCTTTTGTAGCTGCATATGGATTAGTAGGATTAAATATTGATTTTTCTGTAGCACTGCTATTTTTTAAACTACCATAAACTTCATCAGTAGATATTTGAATAAGTTTTTTTTTCTTCTTTGTGATAATATCTAAAATGGTGTGAGTTCCCATAATATTTGAAATCAAAAATGGACTTGCATCATTAATGCTTTTATCTACAAAGGATTCTGCTGCAAAATTTACTACAATATCACATTCATTAATTAATTCTCCCATTAATTTATGATTTGTAATATTTCCTTTAACAAATTTATAATTTTTATGATTGTTTATTTTTAGAAGATTTTTTGGATTGGAACCACCTAATTCTGCATCAATATTCGTAATCTTAAATTCCTCATGTTCTTCTAATAACTTTAAAATAAAATTACTTCCAATAAATCCATATCCACCAGTTACTAATAATTTCATATCAATTTAATTTCTATTAGACTATAAAATATTGTATACTTATAGTAACTATAAATCCAAACTTTTATTGCTGAAAAATACTAATTTTTGTAAATGAATGATAAAAACTTCATAATTAATTTAGAAAAACATCAAACCAAGGATGTAAATGATTCTCACATAAATGGTGAATTAACTGTAATTTGGAGAGATTGGGACAAGATACTTCCAAAAAATCCAGAAATGGTCTATGTTAACACAGTAAATCAGAAAGAGATCAAAGGACCACATCTTCATAAAAATAGAACCACATATTTTTACTGTATTTCGGGGGATATTGTAATAGTCATTGAGGATTATGAAGGTATAATTCATGAAATTTCATCCAATTCAGATCTTCCAATTTTAATTTCAGTACCAAATAAAATGTCAGCTGCAATCATAAATCCTACAAATAAGATCTCAAAAGTTCTTGTACTTGCAGATGTAGCATGGAAACCTAATGATAACGAAATGGAAAATACGGACTTTAAGGATTATGATTGGTCTAAATGGAAAAAATGAATGAACCAGAAAAAATTATTTTTGTAGATAATTTAACATCAATAGATGAAATAGAAACTTTTTCTAATCAATCTAATGTAAAAATTATATCATTTGATTATACTTCTCATATTAAATTAACAGAAAAAAATATTCAACATGAAATATCAGAAATTTATTTAATTCAAGATACAAAAAAATTGCAAAAACAATGCTTTGAATTTTTAAATTGGCATAATTTAGATATAATTAAAAAAAATATTAGTTTTCTAAATATTAATATTTCTAAATTATATAATGATCAATTAATTCATGTAATTGTAAAAATTATAAAAAAATTTTCAGAAATAAAAGTAATAATAAATAAATTTCCAAATTTAAAATATTTTGCATCAGGAGATTTATTATTAATTGGTAAATTATGGACTGAATCTATTAATGAAATACCAAATAGTGAAAAAGTTAAATTTTATTTTGATGATATTGAAATTAGTACCAATATAGGTAAGAAAAATATTAAGATTTCAATTCCTAATTCATCATACAAAAAAATTAAAAATATTAGTGAAAAAATATTAGAATTAACACTTCAAAATAAGAATTTATCTGAAAAAAATACATTAATTGTAGAATTTAATACAAAAAAATTTAAAAAATTTTTTTTAGAAAGTAGAAATCATAATAAAAATATCATATATTATGGTAGAAGAAGACCAGGAATTTGGGATCTAGAATCATTTAAAATTATTAAAAATTCTCAATGTAAAATAATAACTTCAAATATAATAAATGATGGTATTTTAAAAAAAAATAAAAAAAATACTGAAGAAATAAAAGAAAAATTTATGCAAATATTAAATTCAAATAAAGAATTAAGTAATTTTTTTTCTATTGAAAATATTTCCATCATATCTGTAATCTCACCTATTATCAAACATCTCATAATTGATCGATTAGATGAAATTGTATATGAAATACTTCTAGCAAAACAAATGTTTGATGAAGTTAATATTGATTCTGTTATTGTATTATCTGAGATTGGTATGACTGAACAAATAATTATTCAATTAGCAAATCAAAAAAAAATACCGATTTTACATTTACAAGAGGGATTACATCATGATACACAGGAAGCCTATGAACATTCAAAATTCCAAACAGTATTTTTAGAATCTGCTAGCAAGTATATTGCTTGGGGCAAATTATCAAAAGATTTTCAAATTAAAATTGGAAAAATACCTGCAGAAAATGTAATTGAATTAGGTAGTCCAAATTTTAGTGAGTTAAATCTTTCAAATAATGAAAATAATGAAGAATTTATTCTTTTAGCCACCATGCCACCACAAATTGAGCAAATAAATGGAATTAATGTTAAAAATTTAGAAAAATATCTAAAAGATATTTTAAAAATTTGTGAAATTGTTTCATTTCAAAAAAAGAAACTTGTAATTAAACTACATCCTACAACTGATATCTTAAATATTTCAAAAGTAATCAAAGAAAAATTTCCAGATATTGTTGTAATTAAAAAAGGAGACATTAATCCATTAATACAAAAATGCAGCATAGTCATTGTTACTGGTATTTCAACAGTAATTGTAGAAGCTCAAATACTACAAAAACCTGTTATTTCAATTCCACTCATCGATTACAATTGGGGTAAACCATCTGTGTATACAGAAAATTCTTGTCTACTAATTGAATTACAACAATTAAGTACAAATTTAAAAAAAATCTATAATGATCCATTGTTTAGAAATGAATTAATTGATAATGCTAATAAATTCCTGAATAATTGTTTTATAAATAAAGATAAATCGTCTGAATTGGTTTGGAATTATATAAAAAACTTAACTAGTAATTAAAATATAAAAAAATAATATAATATTAGGCATAAAATTGAGTGAAATCTATCAATAAAATTATACAAAGTAATGTTTTTTAGAATAACAAATTTGGATTAATCATGTTTGATGGTAAAACTATCTTAATTACAGGGGGAACGGGTTCATTAGGTCGTGCTTTAACAAAGAAATTATTAGAGCAGAATGCTAAGACTGTTAGAATTTTTAGTCGTAATGAAAATAAACAGATTGAAATGGAATCAGAATTTAATGAAGAAAAAAGATTACGATTTTTTTTAGGTGATGTCAGAGATTCTGAACGATTATTCACTGCATTAGAAGATGTGGATATTGTATTTCATGCAGCTGCTCTCAAACATGTTCCTAAAATCGAATATAATCCATTTGAATCCATAAAAACAAATGTAATTGGATCACAAAATGTAATTGATAATAGTCTTAAACAAAATGTTCAAAAAGTTATTGCCATTAGTACAGATAAAGCAGTATCTCCACTTAACACATATGGTGCAACTAAATTATTAATGGAAAAATTATTTGTATCAGCAAATAATTATTTAAATCGTGAGAAATACAGAACTAGATTTCATGCTGTACGCTATGGTAATGTTTTAGGAAGTAGTGGTTCTGTAATACCAAAATTTATTCAACAAATAAAATCTAATGAAAAAATTAGAATTACAGATTCTGCAATGACACGTTTTAATATTACAATGGACAATGCATTAGATTTAATTATTAATACTGCAAAAATTGGAAAAGGTTCTGAAATATTTATTCCTAAATTAAAAGCCTATAATATTATGGATGTAAAATCTGCATTATTTGATTTACTTCATGAAACAGAATATGAAGAAGTAGGAATTAGACCAGGTGAAAAATTACATGAAACTTTGATAAATGAAGATGAAATGAAATATACATGGAAAATTAATGACATGTTTATGATTACAAATCCCCATTATGAATTATTTAATAATAAAAATTTAGAAACAAATTATGAAAAACTTGAAAAAGAGAATAATTTAGATAGTTACTCGTCAGATAAAGTTGAAAAATTAACAATAGATGAATTAAAAATAGTTATTAAAAATTCAGGACTATTATAATTTTAATTTTGAATTAATTCATAAGTTTTTTGAATAAATTTAAACCCATGTGATTTAAAAAATTTTTCAGATGTTTTATTTTTTGGACTAACATTTGCTAAGTATCTCTCACGAGGGTTTTTTTGGATTAGTTGAGACATCATTATTCCACCTAAATTCTTATTTTGATGTGTAGTTTTAATAAAAATTCCAATTTCATTTTGAGATGTCAAGTAAATTGAGGCAATTTTTTCAGTCCCATATTTTACAACATACCATTTTGTGTAAGGTTTTGATTTTATGAATTCTACATGTTCATTATATGTAGGCATTTTTTTATGTGAAATATTTGTTCTTGAATCCCTCTCTTTAAGTAAATTATAGAGAAACCTATAGTCTGACTTTGATACTAATTTTAATATTATTTGATTATTTGTCATAATTTCTAATATATTGTCAAAGAATAAATCTTATAAATAATTGGTAGTAATATGGAAGTTCTAATTATAGCTGAAATTGCTTCAAATTGGGAAGGCAGTATTAGTAAAGCAAAAAAATTAATCAAAGAATGTAAAAAGGCGGGAGCAGATGCAGTGAAATTTCAAATGTGGCGAGCAAATGATCTTTATGATTCATCACATCCAAACTGGAAAGAAATTAAAAAATCTGAAATTACATTCAAAAAAGCTCAAGAACTTAAAAAATATGCAGATGAACAGAAAATAGAATTTTTTTGTAGTGCATTTTATCCTCAAGCTATAGAAATTTTAGAAAAATTAAATGTAAAAAAATATAAAATTGCATCAAGAACTTGCTTGCTTAAAGATCCTTATTCTCAAGAAACATTAATTTCAAAAGCTCAGACAAAAAAATCAGTTATTATTAGTATGGGTATGGGGGGTAATAAACAAAAAATTAAAAATATTTTTAAAAATAATCATACTACATTTTGTTATTGTGTATCAAAATATCCAACTAAGTTTAATGAAATAAATTGGAAAAAGGCAATAAAATATGATGGTTTTTCAGATCATACAATTGGAATTATAGCACCCATGTTGTTTACAACCTTAAAAAAAATAAATGGTTCAAAAAAGATAATTATTGAAAAACATGTTAAATTACTAAATTCAAAAGGTCCAGATGCTTCATCCTCTTTAGATATTATAAAATTTGGTGAAATGGTATCAGATATTAGAATAATTAGTAAATCAAAAATCTAATTTTTATCAAATTTATTAATAATTTTAATTATTTCATCCATATCATTTTTAGTCAAATTTGGGTGAGTTGGTAAGGTAATGATAGATTTTGCGGCATATTCAGTATTAGGTAAACTAATTTTTTTATCATACATTGTAAATTTGTGAATTGGCGGATAGTGTGTTCCAGTTTCAATTCCTTTTTCAAGTAAAATTTTTCTTAATTTATCTCTATTTTTAACTAGAATCCAATAAAAATGATAAGAGCAATTTTTGTCAAATCTAAGTTTTCTTTCACATATTAATTCATCAAAGTATCTTTTTGCATTTTGTTGTCGAATTTTATTTAATTTTTTTAATTTTTTTAATTGTACTAAACCAATTGCAGCAGAAAATTCATTCATATAATAATTCCAACCTAGCTTTTTAACATCATAGTTTGTTTTTATTCTATTTGTTATTCCACACCAACGCTTTGATTGTAATTTTTTAATTATTCCTTTGTAATTATTATCATTAATTGAAATTAATCCTCCTGTTGGCATTGCTAAATTTTTTACAGGGTGAAAACTAAAACATACAAATTTTCCATGACTACCAATGGGTTTACCATTATGATATGATCCTGCAGCATGAGCAGCATCTTCAATTAATGTTAAATTATTTGTATTACAAATTTTTTTAATTTTTGTTAAATCACAAGATAATCCTCCAAAATGAACAGGTAAAACAATTTTTGTAGATTTTGTTATTGATTCTTCAATTTTCTCAGAATCAATACATAGAGTATCTAAATCAATATCAGCAAAAATAGGTTTAGCATTATTAGCTACTACTGCATGAGCTGTAGATACAAATGTCATTGAAGGTAAAATTACTTGTTTATTTTTGATATCTTCCATAGATAATGCAAGGTATAATGCAGATGTACCACTATTTACTGCAACAGTAGAATCAGATTTAATTATTTTTTGAAATTTTTCTTCAAATTTTCTTACTTGATTACTACCTGAACCATCTGCCCAAAATTTACTCTTTAAAGTTTTGTTTAAAACAGATAATTCATCATTATCTATTATAGGATCAAATAATTTAATTTGCCTTTTCATTTTTCTATTTTTCAATCCTCATTAATAGATTTGATGTATCCCTCATTAGGAATTATATGAGAATTTAATTTTAATAATTCAGGAGTATTTGTTAGAAGATCAATTATATCACTAGTTTTGATTGGCCTTGTTTTAATTTTAGACAAAATTTCTACTACTAGATCATAATCTTCCTTCCTATCAATTGTATATCTAAATTTTGATTGATCATTTTTCTGCTTGAAATGATAAATTTTGAATTTATTTGGATTGTTATAAAAATAAGGTGTAACGTGCTCCCTCTCAGATTTCTTTTTAGCATTTTTCCATGCAACTTCCAGAGCATTAAATGAAAAAATCTCAACTTCTGTACCATTAGGAAATGTTCTATCTATTGAATTTGTTAAATAATCACAATTAGAATGACAATATTCTTCAATTGCATCATTAATAATTTTTGGATCAATTAATGGATTATCACCAGTAATTCTCATGATATGGTTTAAAGAAAAATTTTTTGCACAATGATAATATCTGTCTAAGACATCAAACTTAGAACCTCTATAAGATAATATTTTCATATCATTTAAAAAATTAAATAAAATATCATTACTACCATCATCAGGTATAGCTACAATTTTTTGTTGTAATTTTGAAGTTTTTAATTGTTCAAATAAAAATTCAATAATTTTTTTCCCGTCAACAAGATCAAGTAGTACTTTACCAGGTAATCTTTTGGAACCCATTCTAGCTTGAATTATACAATTAATTTTCAATCTATTCAAAAAATTTTATTATCTTTTAAGATATTACTTTAACTATTCATTTTAACTTAGAATATACAATTAAAATTATACATTGTGCAACACTTGCAATAACAAATCCCATTGTTGTCCCAACTATTCCATATATTGGAGTTAAAGTAACAACCAATCCAATGAATATAGCTGCAAAAATAATCCTAGTTGAAAGAAGAATTTTACTTTCCTCATTTCCTAAAATTTTTGAAGTTAAAAGTAATGTTATTGTTGATGGAATAATTGCCAAACCAATAATTTGAATAGCAGAAATTACTTCAACATATTCTGGAAAAATTATGGGCATAATGTAAGGAGCTAATGAAATAATCAATAGAGTAATAATAATGGATGAAAATAATGCAAAAAGCTTAATTTTTGTTGTAGTTTCACCTACGGAATCATGTGGTAATACATATTGATAAATTATTTTAGAAATTATCATGGAAACTGCATATACTTGTAATGCAAGAGCATAATTTCCCAATGATTCAAATCCAATTAACGGTACAACTATAATTTTATCAAGATTATTTTTTGCTATCCCTACTGTATTAATCCAATAATTATTTGTTACAAAACTTAATCGTGTTTTTAATAATGGTAAATTAATTTTTGAAGATTTAGATATTTTAAAAATTAAAATTATAAAATGAGTATATGATAATGCTAATCCAAATAATATTCCATCTACTCCAAAAATAAAATAAAATGTAATTCCTAATCCAAATGTCAAACCTTTTTGTGTAATGAGGTATTTTGAATATTTTCCAAAAAATTTATTTCCTATTAGATAGGCTAATGCAATATCATTAATAATAAATCCAATAATCAATAAACTAATTTCTATTTTTGAAAATAAGAATAATACCACTATGCTAGCAATAATTCCAGTAATGATAGAAAGTAGAGTTAATGTTGATACCAATTTAATTTTTTTTGCTGTATAAACTGAAATGACTTCAGATGTACCTAGTAAAGAAATTACATATGCTAAGCCTGCAATACTAATGAAATATTGTATTTGACCATATTCACTTGGAACTAGTAATGCTGCAATAATAAACCAAAAAATTGCGGTTAAGCCAGTACCTCCAATATTTGCAAAACTCAATAAAAATAAACTATTATTTTTTTTCATAATTTTAATACAAATTTAAATTTCATAGTTGATTTATGTTAATTACTCATAATTGTTAACATTCTAGTCATAATTTCTCAGAAATATATAACTAGACAGATAGAAAAAATTAAGCATATCAAAATGACAGATAAAATAATTTTTTGGATGAATAGTTTTTTTTTAAATTTTGCTATTGCAGAAAGTCTAAAAAAGAAATATGATTGTGATATTTATGCTCTAATTGATATTACTAATAGAACTAAACAATTCTTTATTGATCAAAATCTTGTAAATTTTAAAAAAACATGGTTTTTCCATGATCATATACAAGAAAATAACAAAATTGATTTAGATTATCTCCAAAAATTTGAAAAAAAATATTCAATAGATCTATGGCAATTAGGATTTAATGAAAGAATATTTTATCAACATAATGATTTCTATAAATTTTCTCAAAATGAAATATTATCCATACTTGAAAAAGAATGTAAACTCTATGAATTTATCTTGGATGAAGTCAAACCTGATGCACTAATAATACATGAAACAGCTCTACACCAAGAAGATCTTTTTTATCAGATCTGTAGAAAACGAGGAATTAAAGTTCTAATGCTTAATCAATCAAAAATTGCTTACAAATGTATTATTTCAGAGGAACTCAATAAACTAGACAGTATGCCTGAATTATCAAATATGCAATCAAAGGAACGAAACTTTGAAAAATTAAGAGATAGTCTAACTATCAAAGATAATGCAAAACAATTAAAAAAGTATCAAAAAGATTTTGGCGGGAATAAGTTAACTAAATTAAAAGCAGTGTTAGAATATTTACTTAAATCAAATAATTCTAACATAAAAACTCATTTTAGTTATTATGGAAGAACTAAACTAAAAGTTCTAATCAAAAATATATTACTAATATTAAAAACTAAAATAAGAAAATCATTTATTGATAAAAATTTAGAACATGAAATTTATCCAAATGAAAAATTTATTTTATTCACATTACATCAGGAACCTGAAAGAGTACTTCTAATTGGAGCACCATTTTATACTAATCAACTTGAAATTATTCGTCAAATTGCAAAATCATTACCAATTGGTTTTAAATTATATGTAAAAGAACATTTTTCACAACAATTAAGAGAATGGAGAAAAATATCTTATTATAAAGAAATTTTAGAAATTCCCAATGTTAGATTATACCATCCAACATCAAATATCAAAAAATTAATTGAAAAATCATCTCTTGTAATTTCAATTTCAGGAACAATCGGTTTAGAGGCTGCATTTTTTCAAAAACCATCAATTGTTATGGCTGATCTAGGATATACTATTTTACCATCAGTACAAAAATTAAATTCTATAGAAGATTTACCTAGGACAATAAAAAATGGGCTTGATATGAAAGTTGAGGCTAATGATTTAGATAGATATTTGACAATTTTACATGAGCATTCTTTTGATTTTGATCTTAAAGGTTATGAAATGAAAGAAGCAGATTTCTTGAGATATGGCGGAAGTTTTCACGATACAATAATTACAAATAAAAAAATGAAAATATTTTTAGACGAAACTAGAAATATTATAAATCCATTAGTAGATGAATATATTAAAAAATTAATTATTCGATAAGCCTTTTTATAGAAATGATTAATATTTGATTTATGTTTAGTTTTGATTTTTCGATGGAACTTCCAATAACAACTGAAAAACTTTTTGAACTACTAAAAAATTTTACATTAATAAAAGAGTTACTTCCTGATCAAGTTCAAGAATGTAATATTATCCAACAAAATAAAGAAGAAACAATTACAAAAGAATTATTAACATTTAAGAGTATTTTGGGAAATCAAGTATTATCTCAACAAACATCTCATAAAATAATATTTCCATATACTATTGTAAATCAAACTATAGAAGGTCCATTTAAAAACTCAATACTAACTATAACTTTAGAAGATAAAAATGATTCAACTAAAGTTATTTTAAATGGAAAATGTAAAATTCCATTAAAGTATGTATTATTGTCCCCAATAATTAAGAAGAAATATAAAATCTTCTGTATATCTATGCTGTATAAAATTAATAATATGTATAATTTAAAATAAATACGAAGTTAAAATGAATTCAAAAATAATAAACTAGGACAATGTACTTTCAAAATCTGATGTATTTAAAAATAATAAACCATTTCCATTTGGTTTTATAGAAAATGTTTTTGAACCAAATTTTTATAAAATACTATATGATACTTATCCAAAAGTAGACTCTCATTGGTTTAAACCAACAGATTATTCAAGATCTGCAAAAAAAAGAGGTTTTGGAAATCATGATCCTAGAGTGGATAAATTCCCAAAATACCAAAAAGATGAAAATTTAAGTCCTGTTTGGAATGAATTTTTTAATTATTTACTAACTGAAGAATTCCTACAAAATATGTCTAAATATACTGGAATTGAATTAACAAAATTATCGCATTTTGGTTTTCATTATAATCAAAAAGGTGACTTTAATATTCCACATACACATCATGCAACTGAAGATCCTAAAGATTATGCATACAAAGTTACAGTTCTTGCATATTTTGCAAAAGGATGGAATAAAGGGGATCCTGGTGGAACATACATTTCTTCTGAAGAAGATGAATCCACAATTGTTTTTGAACCATATAATTTAGATAATTCATTTGTTTGTTTTGCAGAAACTCCAAAATCATTTCACGGTAGTAGATACCAAACACATGATAAACCCAGACCATCAATCCAATTCACTTTATTCTAATAATTAATAAAAATATTAATTATATTTACAAAAAATTTTCATATACTATTTTATTTTGAATAAATTATTAGCAAAAATTATCTAATACGTCAAATTGTAGTAATCATTTCTTCTTAACTAATATATCATTGTTAAAAATTTGTGTATTATGAGTAATCAAGAATCAAATGATATTAAAGAAATTTTTGATGATGTATCTCAATTAATTAATAATTCAATTCAATTAGAATCTAAAATAACTAATTGTATCAATATTCTCATAGAATGTCTTAAAAAAGATAAAAAAATTATTTTATTTGGAAATGGAGGTAGTGCAGCGGATGCACAACATATTGCTGCTGAATTTGTAGGTAGATTCAATATGGAACGAAAAAGCTATCCTGCAATTGCTTTAACTACAGATTCATCGATAATCACTTCTATAGGAAATGATTATTCTTTTGATCAAATATTTAGTAGACAATGCGAAAGTTTGGTAATTAAAGATGATGTAGTAATTGGGATTTCTACAAGTGGTAATTCAATTAATGTAAAAAATGGATTAATAACAGCTAAAAAAAATGGTGCAAAAACTATTGGATTGTTAGGTAATACTGGTGGAGAAATTAAATCAATTGTTGACCATTCATTAATAGTTGAATCTAATTCTACAGCAAGAATTCAAGAAATTCACAGAATTATTTCTCATATAATTTGTGGTTTAGTTGAAAAAAAAATGGGAGAATAAATTGGTGAAAAATATTTTAAAAAATAAAAATTGTTTAATCACAGGTGCAACAGGTGGTATTGGAAAAGAGATATGTAAACAATTAGCAAATTATTCATGTAATCTATTTTTAACTTCTACTAATACTAAAAAATTAAAAAAATTAAAAGATGAACTTAAAAAAATAAATAAAAATATTAAAATTGAATCTTTTGAAAGTGATTTAAGTATTGAAGATAACATTAATGAATTAATTAATTCTATAAAAGAAAAATTTTCTTCAATTGATATTGTTATTAATTCTGCAGGAATATTTATGATAGAATCTATTGAAAAAAGTTCAATTGAAAATTTTGAAAAATCTATGAATATTAATGTAAAATTACCTTTTATTCTTTGTAAAGAATTCACCAAAAAAATGTCTAAAAAGAAATGGGGACGAATAATTATGATAGGTTCATCATCATCATATTTAGGATTCAAAAATAGTTCTGTTTATTGTATGACAAAACATTCAATCTTAGGTCTTTCTAGAGCCTTGAATGCGGAGTTAAAAAATAAAAACGTTAGAGTTATTTGTATATCTCCAGCCTCAACTCAAACAAATATGGCTAAAATTTCTATTGATCAAGATTTTAGCACATTTCTAAATCCGATTGAAGTTGCAGAATATATCATACATGTAATGTGTTATGATAAAGAAATGATTATTGATGAGAGTAGATTGAGTAGAATAGTAATGAAATAATTTTATTTAAAAAGTTCTTAATTTTTTCATCACTGGGATTTCTGAATCCCATACACGTTTAATTCCATCACCTAAAATCAAATCCAATCTTCTTATATCCCTGACAAGTCTATCTAAACCAGATTTTTCTAATGATGCAGATTGATCGGAACCATACATTGATCTATCTAAAGTGATATGTCTTTCAATGGATGTAGCACCCAACATTACTGCTGTTACACAAAGTAAATACGAGCTACTTTCATGTCCACTATATCCAACTTTACAATCAAATTTCTCATGTAATGTTTCAATACATTTCAAATTTGCTTCTTCTAATTTCATCGGATATGTACTATTAGTATGCATTAATTCAAATGGACATTCTAAATCTCTAAAAATTTTTACAGCATTTTCAACTTGCTCTAATGTACTCATTCCAGTAGAAATAAAAGTATATTTTTTTTCTTTTGCAACCATATCTAATAATTCGTTATGTGTTAACATTGCAGATGCAATTTTATTATATTTTAAATCATAATTTTTCAAAAAGATCTGACTATCAATATCCCATGCTGATGCAAACCATTCAATATTTTCATCTCTACAATAAGAATTAATTTCATCATATTCTTTTTTATTAAATTCTAACCCCATTTTTTGATCTCTATTTGTTTCACCCCAAGGACTAACTCGTAATGCATCTAATGCCTCTTTGGAATAAACTTTTTCTATAGTTCTTTTTTGAAATTTAACGGCATCACATCCACATTCTTTTGACATTTTTATCAATTTCTTAGCGATATCAATATCACCATTATGGTTAATTCCAATTTCTGCAGTAATGAACACCATAAGAAAACAATTATTTATTTTAACTAATATACGTTTAGTACAATTTCTTTTATTGTTTCAGCTCAATTAATAATTTTGTAGTCATTATACCCTTATCAAAATTTTCCAAATCTATCAATTTTTTATTTTTTACATATTCCATAAAATATTCTAATGATTTTTTTAATGAATCAATATATTCATTTTCAAAATTAAAATCTTTATTTTCAATCATAGGAGGTTTAACAAAAAATCCTTTTGGATCAAATGTATCTCGGGGTGAAAATATTTCTTTTTTATTATCTCGAATTGTAATATATCCATTAGTACCAATAATTACTATCTCATTAATTTTTGGATTTGCATATGAGCAGTAAATTATTACAGAAGCATTTACTGTTTCTAATGCTAATCTACATGTATCATATGAATCTCCTTTTTTAGAAACTAACCGTGGATAATAATTTGAACTTTTAATAGTCCCCATCTGAAATAATATTAAATCTAAATAATGTATTGCTAATGAATCTAAAATATTATGATGATTTTTCTTTTTATCTGATCTCCAGGAATCTAAATATTCTTTTTTAAATGCTAATCCATGCGTAGAAAGTATATTCACATGACTAATTTCTCCAATTTTTTTATCATTAATTTCATTTTTTATAATTTCACTAAGTTTACTAAATCTAAAATTAAAATTAAAAAAAATCTTTTTCTTTTTATGTTCATTAATATTTTCTAGTTTTTTTAATTCATCTAATTTTGTAACTACTGGTTTTTCACAAAATATGTATCCATCATAATTCTCGGATAATTTAGAAAGATATTCAAAATGTGTATCATCAGGAGATAAAATTAGAATACAATCACATTCATACAAATCTTCAAATTTATTTGTTCCAATATTTTCTAAAACTATTTTTGTTGGATGAAAAATTTTGTGAATTTCTATGTTTTTGAATTCTTTTAAGATTGAAATTATTCTAGATGTATGATTACCAAATCCAATAATACCAATTTTATTACTCGTCAATTGGACACCTATCACAAGGATAACACGTATTTCTTTGATTTTTCAAATGTTTTTCTCTAATATCAGAAAATCTTTGGCCATGCCAAATTTCTTTTAATGAATTTTTTTGAATTGTACCTAATTCTAGTTCACTTTTGTAATCTGCATCGCAGGGATTACACTTACCATCAAACCAAACATACATTCGTTCCCAAAGATATTGACAAGGATTTTCTGCACCTACTTCTAATGGATTGTGATATGTATCCCATCTATTCTCCATTTCAACTACAACCACATGATCAACATATTTTTCCCAAAATTGTTTGAATTCATTCATGTTGAATTCTTTATCAACTCTTACACCACTGACTCTTGTTGCACATTTTGAATTGGGATAGAATTCCTTCCTGATTTTAGAAAAATTTTTAATGTTTTCTAATACAGTTTCAAAAATTCCTCTTACACGTATTCGTTCATAATCATCTTTTTTATAAGAATCTACTGAAAATACAACATCGGTAACTCCAGATTGTAAAATTTTGTGAATTAATTTTTCTGTCAATTTAGTAGCATTTGTATTAATTTTTAATTCAAAAAATTTATTTGTACAATATTCTAACATTTCACTTAATTTTGGATGAAGGGTGGGCTCTCCTCTGGATGCTAATGTAATTGCTTTTGTACCATTAGCTGCTGCTTCATCTATTATTTTCTTAAATAATTTTATATCCATATGTCCCATAAACTCGTTAGTTGAGTTAAAAGAATCATCAATTTGAAAACACATTATACATCGTAAATTACATGCTGAAATAGGTTCTATAAGAAGATAAATTGGAAAAGTTGAAACAATTTTCTGTTTTGGGTAGATCTTAAACTTATATCTAAAAATTAGGTAATCAGTCCAAACATTCTCTAAATTATTATTTAAAAAATAAATTTCTTGTGGAGTTAATAATTCTAAATTATTTTTTTCAAAATCAAATAGTATACCTTGTAAAATTTTAGCATCCTCTCCAAAATATTTTTTAGTGTTTTGTTTTAAAATAGCTATTAAATGTGATGAATCAATTTCTCTCTCTGTAAGAAATTTCATTCAATTACTCCAAAATTATATTTTGTAAAAATATTATTCATAATTTTTATTATTTATTTTATTAAATATATATTTAGTATAATTTCTTCTTAGTTCCAAATTTTGTAAAAATTAGCAAATCACAAACATCCCTAAGTACACCTTTTCCACCCTTAATTTTTGAAATATGATTAGCAATTTTTTTGACTTCAATATTTCCATCTTTGGGGGTAACCGAAAAACCAATTTTCTTCATAATTTTTAAATCGTTGATATCATCACCAATATATGCAATATTTTCTTCTTTCAAATTATAAAGACGGCATAATTTTGGAAGTAGTTTTTCTTTTTCTTTAATTCCTTGAAATAATTTATCAACATTCATTTTTGATGCCCATTTTTTTACAATTTCATTTTTTTCTTTTGTAATTATGACAGTAGGAATCCCATTTCTTTTTAATACTGCAATTCCCATTCCATCTCGAGCATGAAATTTTTTCATAATATCACCATCACTAGAATAATACATCCCACCATCAGTTAATACCCCATCAACATCAGTAAGAACAATTTTAATTTTTTTAAGCATTAAAGTTGAAATCAATATAATATCTAAATAAACACCATTTATTATAATTACATCTTAAAGATAGAGATAACATGTCAATAAAAATTGGAATTATGCAAGGTAGATTATCAAATTCCATTAATAATACCATTCAAGCATTTCCAGAAAAATCCTGGAGTAAAGAATTTGAAATAGGTCAAAGAATCAATTTAAATTCAATTGAATGGATTTTTGATATTTATGAAAAAAATCCAATTATGAACAACCAAATAACTGAAATTAATAATTGTATTTCAAAATTTCAAATAAAAGTTAATTCAGTTTGTGCAGATTATTTTATGATAAATAAGCTCTTTAATGAATCAGAACAAAATATTAAAAAAAATTTAGAAATATTAAAAAAATTAGCAAAAAATAGTGCAAAAATTGGTGCAAAAATTATAGAAATTCCTCTCGTAGATAGTTCATCCTTAAAAACTGAAAAAGATAAAAAAGAATTAGTTACAAATTTAAAAAAAATAATTCCCGAGATAAAAAATTTAGGGATAATGATTACACTAGAAACAGATTTGGAACCAAAAGAATTTTTGAATTTATTAGAAATGTTTGACAAAAATACAGTTTATGCAAATTATGATACTGGGAATAGTGCATCATTAGGATATGATGTTAATGAGGAATTCAAAATATTGAAAGATAAAATTAAAAATATTCACTTAAAAGATAGAATTCGTAACGGAACAACAGTACCATTTGGTTTAGGAGATACAAATTTTGAAGAGTTTTTTAAAATATTAAAAAAAAGTGAGTATTCTGGAGATTTAATTATGCAAGGTGCACGTATAGAAGGAATAAATCCAGAACAAAATTGTCTTAAATATCAAAATTTTGTCAAAGAATATCTTGATAAATATTCTTAATAAGAGATAGATTAGAAGGTAAAAAAGAAATGAAAATAATTGTTACAGGCTCTGAAGGATTCTTAGGTAAAGAAATATCCAATCATTTAGAAAAAAATAATGAAATAATTAAATTAGATATAAAACTTGGACATGAATTAAGTGATGAGCAGTTTGTAAGTAAATTTTTTAACGATAATAAAGCAGATTGTCTTGTAAATTGTTTTGCTTTTAATGATCATGTGAAGAAAGGTGAAAAAAGAGGGACTATTTTTGACATAACTTTAGAATCATTTAATGAATTTTTACAAATTAATTTAACCTCGTTGTTTTCAGTGTGTAGAGAATTTGCAAAAAATAATGAAAAAGGATCTATTGTAAATTTTTCTGCAACTACTGGAATTGTTTCAGCTAGGCCAGATATTTATGATGGGTCTCATAAACATCCTGCATATAGCATATCAAAAGCAGGAGTAATCAATTTAACAAAATTTTTAGCAACACATCTTGCACCCAATATTCGTGTAAATTGTATTGCCCCAGGTGGAGCAAGATTTGATCAAGATGAAAATTTTATTGAAAAATATTCTAAATTAACACCAATGAAAAGAATGATGGAAAAAAGTGAATTAAATGAATTAGTTGAGTTTCTATGTTCATCAGGTTCATCATATATGACTGGATCTACAATTGTAGTAGATGGTGGATGGACCAGTTGGTAATTTTGCAATAATGCAAAGAAAAATAAAATTTGGGATAATTGGATGTTCTCAAATTGCAAATTCATCAACAATTCCAGCTATTTTAGAATCAGAATATGCTGAACTTGAATTCATAGGAAGCAGAACAAATTCAAAAGCAAAGCAATTTGCAAGGCAATTTGGATGTAAAAAATATGGAACGTATGAAGATGTATTGAAAGATAACGAGGTTAATGCTGTTTATATCTCAGTTCCAATTGGATTACACGAAAAATGGTCTATTCGTGCGGCAAAAGCAGGAAAACACATACTATGTGAAAAATCTTTAAGTGATTCTTTCAAATCATCAAAAAAAATAGTTTCAAAATCAAAAAAATACAATGTTAGAATAATGGAAGGATTTATGTTTAGATTTCATCCATCCATAAAAAAAGTTTCAGATTTATTAAATAAAAAAGTAATCGGGGAAGTTTTTTCATTTCAAAGTAGATATGGATTTCCAAATATCTCAAAAAAAAATATCCGTTATCAAAAAAAATTGGGTGGAGGGATTTTAAATGATGCAGGATGTTATCCAATTTGTGCAAGTAGAATTCTCTTTAATGAAGAACCAGAATCAGTTTATTGTAAATTAAATATAAATAAAAAATATAATGTTGATGAATTTGCAAATATGTCATTATCATTTAAAAGTGGAAAAATTTCTGAAATGAATTTAGGCTATGGATTATTTTATCAATCAATCTATGAAATATGGGGTTCAAAAGGAATGTTAAGTTTATCCAGAGCATATAATATTCCTCCAGATATGTCAGCATCATTAAAAATTAATACAAAAAAAGTTACTGAAATTAAAATAAAACCTACAAATCATTTTAAATTAATGATAAATAATTTTTCAAAAGAAATTCAAAATAAAAAAATAAAATTTGATTTTGAAAAAGATATAATCAGTCAAGCAAAAGTTATGGAAGCTGCAAGAATATCAAATAAAGAAAAAAGAGCCGTAAAAATCTCAGAGATTATATAAAATGGAATCAAAAAATAGCAAAAAAATTGATATTTTTATTCTTGCCAGATTAAATAGTACACGTTTACCAAAAAAACAATTAAAAAAAATTGATAACAAACCAATATTAAAAATTCTTGTAAATAGATTAAAAAAATCTAAAAATATCCGAAATATAATAATTTGTACTACAAATAAAAAAACAGATGATTCATTAGTAGATTTTTTGAAAAAAGAAAAAATTTTGTATTATAGAGGTAGTGAAAAAGATGTAATGAAAAGAATGTTAGAAGCTGCAAAGAAATTTGATACAGATGTAATAATTGACGTAGAAGGAGATAAAATTTATACAGATGTAAAATTAGTGGATTTAGTAATAAAACAATTTCTAAATTCAAAAAATGAATTTGTTATAGCTTCAAGAAATAAAAAAGATTTTGATCCCACAGATCATTTTATTCATGGTGTATTTCCAGCTGGATTTAGAACTTCTATTTTAGAAAAAATATGTAATAGGAAGAAAACAAGCAATACAGAAACAGGGTATAAAGAATTATTTTTTGAAAAAGGAGTATGCAATAAAACATTTGTAACAATTCCAACAAAGAACATAATTCCCAAAGAAATTCGACTTACATTAGATTATCCAGAGGATTTAAAATTAGCAAAAAAAATTTTTGGTGAATTAAGTAATGATTTTGGGTATAAAGATATTTTGAAACTTTATAATAAAAATCCAGAAATTTTTAAAATAAGTAAAAAAATTTCAGAAAAATGGAAATTAAATTATAATAAAAATAAATCAGATGTAAATTTTAATTAATTTGTATTTTTAGAAAGAATTTTTAAAATATCAATATACAACAAATGACCACTACCACCTTGTTTAATTTTAATTGTTAAAAATCTTAAAATCATAAATTTTTGTAATTTTATAAAATCTAATTTAACTTTTAGATGTTCTTCTAATGTATCCTCAATAATTGTAATTAGTTTTTTTATTTCATTACTTTGAGAATCACCATATTCAAATTCTTTTTTAAAATTTTTTGATGACATCATAATATTTGTGGCTAACCAAATAAAATCATAAATAGGATTCCCTTTTTCTTCGTATCTCCAGTCCCAATCAATGATATTTACTTGTAAATTTTGATGATCAATCAAAATATTTCTAACTTGAAAATCACCATGCACGGCAGTTTTTTGGATAGTTTTTCCCATAAATTCATGTTTATAGTCATCTAACCAGATTTTATAAGGAATTTCAGACATTTCAGGTATTAAATCCAGTTCATTTTTCACATGTTCAATTTCTTTTTCAATATCGTTCATATCTAAAAATTCATTCTTTGTTTTATTTTGAAAAGTTTTCAACCAATTCATCACTAATTTCAAATCATGGTGATTAGATTTATCTAAAGGAACACCATCGAGCCAATTTTCAATAGTCATTTTTTCATCTGTAATTTTCATTCTAGGAAAAATTCTATTAATTTCAAAAATTTTTTCAGTAAGATCATATTTTATATGATTACAAGTTACTACTTTTTCAGGATTACCATCATTATTTAATAAAAAATATAATGTTTTACTAGGACGAACATGTTGAATAATATTCTCATACCCAGTATCTCGTCGTATTTTATATTCTAATGTGTTATATGATTTATCATTATAACAATAAAATAAAAATGATGGACAAAACTTTATGAGTAATAATTTTCTCATATTTTTATTTAAGATTTTCAAAAATTTTCCTATAATTTTAAATTTTTTATCCACAAAAAATTTTTTATCAAAATTATGAAAGAACCATTTTAATGATACATCATCAGAAATTTTTCCAGAATGATTAGCCTGATTATGTGATGGTAGTGCCCAATAGGAATCAACATGTAACCCAAGAGAATTTAATAATAAATTGTATCCATTAAAATTATCTAAATAGGTGTTATTGGT
>Ga0209054_1000111_pt1 | contig 65710 bp, 80 predicted proteins | sample SaaInlV_DNA_200m_FD_184689 | JGI IMG/M metagenome (GOLD analysis project Ga0209054, IMG submission 184689) | Marine microbial communities from expanding oxygen minimum zones in the Saanich Inlet - SI075_LV_DNA_200m (SPAdes) (version 2) | ecosystem: Environmental > Aquatic > Marine > Unclassified... | reverse complement strand
TAAAACAATTTAAAAATAAAAATACGGCAAAACAGTTAGTTTGTTTCTATAAATTATGACACAGCTCTACGTACAATTAGTTCTAGATACAATTAGTTAGAAGGTAAAGATGAATGGATCATGGTGTAAAGTTAAAAAAATACATTGAGATGTTAAATCATCAAAAATTCAGAGTAAATGTGATGATGAAATAACACTGGTAAAAAAAAAGAAACGTAGTTTTATTTTGGATGAGAGCACAGTTCAGTTAAAACACCGTTTAGTGATTTAGGATGAATGAATGTAACACTGGTTCCGGCAGAGCCAGGCCTAATTTTTCCTAAAAATTGAATGCCGCATCCCTCCATTCGTTCAACTTCACCTTCAATGTTATCAGTGTCTAACGCCATATGATGAAGTCCCTGACCTTTCTTATCAAGAAATTTTTTAATCGGGCTAGAGTCATTTGTTGGTTGCATCAGTTCAATTCGCCCATTTTCTAGTTCAATAATAGCAATTTTTACCCCCTCAGATTCTACTGTTTCAAATTCAACATGATCTGCACCCAATGCTTTTTGATAGATTTTTGCAGATTCTTCAACATTGTCTACGGCAATTGCAATATGATCAATTTTCAATTAAAAAACATCATCTGTTCGGATACTTTAAGGGTTTTTCATCTTCTGTCCTGCTCAAGATATTCTTCTTCATCAACATCTTCGCCAAAGGGTTCATCTTCAACTGCTTTTTCATCAATCTTATCTTCAGACATTATTCCAACATACAAAGAAAATATCTACTCGTCGACATTTTTTCTAATAAATTATAATTGATAAAAATTTAGAATGTGAAAAAATAATACGAAATTTTGATAAGATTTACTTTATTTGAAATTATAAAAAATAAAACAAATATCGTGACTGAACATTTATGGAGTCTTATTAAGGGTAAAAAGGTCTAATTCTCCATCGTGGATGAATTAAAAGTAAAAAAAGACTTTACAGACATCTACACGCAAGAATCTCCGTGCGGGTATCTAAAAGAAATGGACAAATTAGGATACACCATATCGGATTCTACAAAACCGTTGTACAATTCAATTGTGAATGAACTTCAAAATACACTATCCAGACCCATCAACATCTTAGATTTGGGAAGTTCGTATGGTATCAACTCAGCATTAATGAAACATGATTTAACAATGGCAAAATTAAATAAATTTTTTTTGGCTGAAACTGAACCTACAAAAAAAGAAACCAAACAGTTCTATGAAAAATGCAGTATAAACAGTGACATGCGTTTCTATCAAATAGATATTTCAGACGAGGCTCTAAAATTCTCAGAAGAGATGAATTTATGTGAAAAAGGAATCAATGTTAATCTGGATGATGAGAAAGTAGAACTGCTGGAATCATTGCCAAAAATTGATGTGGTGATTGCAACTGGCTGTATCGGGTATATTGGATACATGGCATTTGTAAATTTATTAAAACTAATTGAAAATAGACAATCCGACTCAATTGAAGATAAAAGAGAACACGGCTACCCAATATTTGCATTTTCTGTTCTGAGAATATTTGACATGAAAGACATAGAAAAAACATTTGAGAGATACAATTACACCATTATAAAAAAAGACATGAAACCAACAATTCAAAGAAAATTTTCTGACACTGAAGAAAAAGATGAAACTATTTCCATGCTACATAGAATGGGAGTCAGCACTGAAGAGTATGAGAATGACGGTAATTTCTATGCCGACTTCTATGTTGCAAAATACAAAAATTAGAATTTAAATTAATATTAAAAAACATGGCAGCATTAAAGATTAAAAATAAAAGTTCTTGATTTTTTAAACCAGCACATACATCCAATTTAAAACAAAATAATAGAATTTACAGTATCGTAAAACTAATGCAAGTAGATGTAAATTTACAAAATTTTAAATTTCGTAAAATTACTTAAAATCAATGGAAGAATCAGATACTCAAGAAAAAATTATGAGATTGATTGAAAAGAGTCTAGAATCATATCACCAAGGCAAATATGATGAGGCGATTTCAGGATACGACGAGGTAATTAAACTAGATTCAGAGTACGGAGATGCATATTACAACAAAGGCATCGTACTGTTTGATCAGAATTTATTTGAGGAGTCAAACAAGTGTTATGATCAAATAATCAAAATTGATCCTTCTCACAAAGAAGTGTGGCTAAACAAAGGTGTCAATTTGTTCATGCTTAAAAAATATGAAGAATCCATACAATGTTACGATGAAGTGATTAAGATGGATTCTAAGGACGACATGGGGTGGTCAAACAAAGGCGAGTCATTAGTATGCCTAGACAGATATGAAGAAGCTATGGCATGTTATGATGAATCAATTATGATAAATGATAAATCAGCATATGTGTTGTTTATGAAAAGTAAATTGTTATTTGATTTAGAAAAATACAAAGAATCCATACAATTTTGTGATAAAGCAATCAAGGCAGACCCTGAAGATTCAGACGTATGGTTTTGTAAAGGTAATTCGTTAAAAAAATTAGGCAAGAACGAGGAAGCAGAAATATGTTTTGTAAGAGCTAAAGAATTAGAAAAGTAAACAACTAGAAAACAACCATTGACTAAAAGACTTCTTTTGGACGGTATTCACCAAACACTTCTCTGAAAGTATTGCTAATCTCACCAGTTGTGGCAAATGCTTTTGCAGCTGTAACTATGTAGGGCATGAGGTTTTCTTCAGTGTCAGCTGCGGCTTGCATTGCAGACAATGCTTTTTCTAATTTTTTAGAATCACGATCTGCACGTAACTTTTTGAGTGCTTTCTTTTGTTGAATTTCAATCCTACCATCAATCCTAAGTAAATCAGGTTGTTCTTCCTCTTCAGAATATTTATTGACACCAACGATGACCCTGTCTCCGCTATCAGTTTCTTTTTTGAGACGATATGCATTTGCCCTAATTTCAGATTGGAAGAATCCTTTTTCAATTGCCTTAACTGAACCGCCCATTTTTTCTACTTTCTTCAAATATTTCCAGACGTCAGCCTCAATTTGATCACACAGTTCTTCAAGATAATACGAACCAGCAAGTGGATCAGCGGTCTTGGTGATTCCGCTCTCATGTGCTACGATTTGTTGCGTTCTAAGAGCAATTTTTGCAGATTCCTCAGTAGGAAGTGCAAGTGCCTCATCTCTAGAATTTGTATGGAGTGATTGAGTACCACCTGCAACTGCAGCCATTGTTTGGATTGCAACACGTACAATGTTATTATTTGGTTGTTGTGCAGTCAATGACTCACCGCTAGTTTGGGTATGGAATTTTAATTGTAAAGAGCGAGGGTTTTTTGCGCCAAATTTTTCTTTCATAATTTTGGCATACACTTTTCTTGCAACTCTAAACTTTGCAACTTCTTCAAAGAATTCTATAGTGCAACAAAAGAAAAAAGATAACCGAGGTGCAAAGTCATCAATTTTCAATCCTTTGTCAATGCAAGTTTGAATGTATTCAATTGCGTTTGCCAAAGTAAATGCAATCTCTTGTGTCGCAGTGCAACCAGCTTCCCTCATATGATATCCAGATATAGAAACGGGATACCATGAAGGAACTTTTTCTGCACAATATTCAATCATGTCACCAATTAGTCGCATGGAAGGTTGTGGCGGATAAATGTAAGTATTTCTTGCAATGTATTCTTTTAAAATGTCATTTTGAGTAGTTCCGCGCAGTTCATTACTTTTGAATCCCTGAGATTCGCCAACTGCGATATAATATGCAAGTAGTGTTGATGCGCTAGAATTAATGGTCATAGATGAGCTGACCTTGCCAAGAGGAATACCGTCAAAGGCAGTCATCATGTCTTTAATGGATGTAATAGAAACACCGACCTTTCCAACTTCGCCCTCAGCCTGTGGGGAATCAGAATCATATCCAATTTGAGTAGGTAAATCAAATGCCATACTAAGACCAGTTTGACCTTTTTCAAGCATGAATTTGAATCGCTCATTAGTTAATTTTGCATCACCGAATCCAGAATACTGTCTCATGGTCCAAAATCTTTCACGGAACATTCCAGGATGTATACCTCGAGTAAAAGGATATTTTCCAGCATCTTCAGCAGGTTTCTTTTTTGGTGATTTTTGATAAATACGTTTAACAGAATATTCAGAATCTGTAAATATTTTCTTCTCAGGATCTTTTGATTTTGTTAATTTTTTTGTAGCCATAATATCACTTTATCAAAGACTTGCTAATTTTAGCACCTGCAGTAAACGGATCCATTTTTTTGGATTCTAGTTTTTTAATATAATTAGAAAATGTATCGTTGGATTCAATCATTTCTTCAACCTTTTCTTTGATGTTATTTAAAACAATGTCTTTCAATTCTGCTTCAAATCGTTCTAAATCCTTCTCAGTTTTAAATTTCATTTTTATTTTCATCATATCGTGTAGTGTTTTTGCAAAAACAGAGATACCTGAATTTTTCTTGACAGATGTTTTCAAAATTGTGGGGTTCCTTTTAGAATCACCAATATAATCACGTACGGCGTCAAAAAGTTGGTTGGTTCCAGCAAGATCACTTTTGTTTACCACATAGATATCGCCAATTTCAGTCAAACCAGCTTTAATGGTTTGGATGCTATCGCCAGTATTTGGATTAAAAACAACTACAGTGATATCGGCAATATTGGATATTTCAACTTCAGTTTGACCGGCTCCGACACTTTCAATAATTATAGGGTTAAAACCAGCATACTCCAAAACTCTGATACTATTTCGCAATGAACGTGAAACAGCTCCAGTTGCACCTCTTGACGCAATGCTTCGGATATAAGTTCCAGAGTCAGTAGATTCAGTCATCCTAACCCTATCACCAAGAATAGCACCTCCAGTAACATGGCTAGTAGGATCAATTGCCAAAACAGCAGGTTTGGCACCCAATTTTTTTAATGAAATTGCAGTTTTGTTAATCAGAGAGCTTTTTCCAGCTCCTGCAGGTCCAGTAATGCCAATAATGCTAGAATTGCCAGAATCTTTAAAAATTATTTTTAAGAGTTTTTTTGTTTCTTTTGGATCGTTCTCAACGATTGAGATTGCTTTTGCAATCGCTCCACGTTTACCTTTTTTTAAATCAGAAAGTAAATCCACCATACAATTAATTTTACAGAGTACAATAAAATCTTGTTTATGATCTAAGGAGTGGAATAGATAGTGTTTGGAGTCGGAGAGTTTAGTTCATGAATCTCAGTTTTTAATTGAACATGTCCAAATTCCTCATGCTCAATTTCCAGAACTACAGGGTGAACCTCCCAACCGTATTTTGGCACATTTGGAAATTGAATAATTTCTATAAATTCTGAATCAGAGAATGTTTTTTGGAAGGAAGTCTCCATTCCAAGAATTTCAAGTGTAACTGAATTTGTTTTATCAGATTTGTCAACATATGAAACTTCGACATAGCCAGCATCATAATAAATTGCGTTTATCTTAAAATTTTCACGGAGTGGATCCTTGTCATCAGTCGCACCTCCAGTTAAAAAAACGAGTGCCATTATTGTAAAAACACCAAGAACCAATGGGGGGCCTAGTTTTTTAGCCATGTTTGAATTCTTTCTTCATACTTCTAAGAAATCTGGAATTTATTCGAATTCTCTCTAAAGTTTGAGTTTGTGTTCTCTCAGTTCCAGGAGTAGGGTTATTTTTAAAAAATAGTTTAATTTCTTTTTCCATAGAATCATCAGCCACACCGACAATGCTAGCTACAATTCTATTAAACAGCGGGTTTCCATGTCCGACTTTTTTATTAATTTTTTTCCAATTTTTATTCAGCCATTGCCACAATACCTTATCACCGTGAGGATTTCCAGCAACTTTCATTATTGGCAATTGCATGTTTTGAGAACGAACATTGGACGTTTGTGAGAAATTAAGTGTTTTAAGAAGCAGTTTTTTGTTTTGAAATCCACACATTGCACCTAGGAAACGAAGTTTTTGTTCCATTGTTTTTGCATTTGTATACAATTTCTTTAACTCATCGAATGTTTTTGCATTTCCATTCCAAGCTGCAATTGAGCAAATTGTTTCAGTTAAATCAGGAGACAGGGATCCAGGTTGTTTTAAGAATTTTTCATATTTTGCCAAAGCCACGTCGGTGACATCATCGTCATTCATTCTTCCCAAAACGGCGATGGTAAACGTCCGCAGCAGTGCATCAGTGTGTTTATCAGATTTGCTAGGCTCCCATCCTAATTTTGACAATATTTTTCTGAAATAATTAATAGCATAACTTCTAATTTCTTCTGCAAACGGTTCGTCAAATGCACGAAAATACAATGACGCCAAATTATGGGCAACGTTTACTGATGCCAGATAACTATCCTCGTCAAAATACGCATCAGAAAAGTCAAGATAGTTGCGAACCTTCTCATCTCCAGAAACACAGAGAGAAAACAGATCATTTTGTATTGCCCATCTATCAATTGGAGGAATGCGTTTTGAATCAACTAACATTTTAAGATCAAGCAGTATTCCTTCATCGTATTTCACGCGATAGAATCCCTTTCTACCATAGTTTGCAACGAATCCAATAGTGTTTTTAGGTAGCTTTACTGACATCGATTTTTTAGCGAATAGTTTTTTTGTAGTTTCTTTTTCCAATCCCAACGATAGTGGGATAGACCACAAACCTTTGCTGAATTTTTTATTATGCTCTAACAAGTATCGTTTTTGCGTAAGTTTCAGATTGTCGCCGTCCTGATTAATTTCAACCAAAGGGAAACCAGGTTGCTTTAGCCAGGTGTTAATCATGGAAGTTACAGGCATGTTTGATGCATTCCCAATGGCATCCCACAAATCCTGACCCTTGGCATTTTTGTATTTAAAATCAGAAAGATATTTTTTTAACCCCTTTTGAAAATTTGGTTCGCCTACATAGTTTTCCAGCATGCGTAGCACACATCCACCTTTATCATATGATATTGCATCAAAAATTTCTCGGATTTCAGCGGGAGAATTCACTTTGACATCTATCGGATGTGTTGTCTTCAACGAATCAAGGCTCATTGCAACATTCATGGCATCTTCAACAAATTGATTCCACAAATCCCATTCAGGGTAAAACTTGTCAACGAATTTTGTCGCCATAAAAGTTGCAAAACTTTCATTGAGCCACAAGTCATTCCACCATTTCATGGTAACAAGATTTCCAAACCACATGTGTGCAATCTCATGGGAAATTACTTCAGCAATGAATTGTTTAGTTCTAGTGGAGGATGTTTTTGGATCATAAAGTAAAATGGTTTCCCTAAATGTAATCGCACCCCAATTCTCCATGGCGCCAGCAGCAAAATCAGGAATGGCAATCAAATCAAGTTTAGGCAACGGGAATTTGATTCCGAAATATTTTTCGTAAGAAGTAAGGAGTTTTTTTCCCAAGTCCAAAGAGAACTTGCCTTTAGAAATATTTCCTTTTGTAGTAACAACCCTAATCTGAATTTTACCAGCTTTTCCAGTCAGATATTCAAACTCTCCGACTCCAAGATAAATCAAATATGTTGAAACCAATGGTGTTTTTTGAAAAGCATAGATAATTTTACTTCCAGTCTTTTTCTTAGAGTGTACAGGCATGTTTGAGATTGCGGTAAATTTCTTGTCAGCTATAATTGAAATTTCAAAAGTGGCCTTGGCTTCAGGCTCATCCCAGCATGGGAATGCACGTCTAGCATCAGCTGCTTCAAATTGCGTGGTGGCAAGATATTTTGTCTTACCATTTTGTTCGTACTTGCTTCGATAGAATCCAAGTAAACGATCATTGAGTATTCCTTCAAACTCTAATTCAACAACACATGATCCAACAACTTTTTCTTCAAGTTTAATTTGCAATTCCTCTTTTTTTTCATTTAATTTAGGATGTGATTTAATTATTTTTTTGCCAGATTTTACAACACATGATTTTATTTTTAATTCAGCGCAATGCATGGTGATGACATTTACAGATTTTTTGCAATTAACTGAAATAGACTCTGACCCGTCAAAAGTGAATTTTTTTAAATCAGGCTCAAAGGTTAATTTGTAATTAGTAGGGAATGTATCCACAATTGGGCTATATTTTTAGGCTTTATGTAGATTTTCTATCCAACAAAACAATGTTTAAAAATTATTCAGTTTCAGGTTTTGGTTTTGGGGTTGAAGCTTGATCTGCTTTTAATCCCTTGTAGCGATTTCGGATTGTTACCTCCGTAACTCCTGCAGCCTCTGCAAGATCTCTCTGAGTGATGGATACACCGTTTTTAACGCATGCCAGATATAATGCGGTTGCCGCAAGTCCCATCGGATCTTTACCTGCTGACTCTTTACGCTCCTGTGCATCTTTTAGCACTTTAACTGCATAACGTTTTGTTTTTTCAGACATTTCTAACTTACTAGAAATTCTTGCAATACATTGGATGGAGTCAACCACGGGCATTTTTAATTCTAATTCATGATGTAGTAATCTGTAGCATCTTGCAATATCTTTTCTTTTGACATTTGCAGAATCAGCAATGTCTTTTAGAGTTCTAGGTGTTGCAGTGTCCCTGCATGCAGCATAAAGAGATGCGGCAATCATTGCAGAAATGGAACGTCCTCGAACCAATTTTTTCTCTAATGCTTTTCTGTAGATGTAAGCTGCTTTTTCAAGAACGTTTGCAGGTACTGAAACTTTGTCTTTTAATTTATTTAAATCACTAAGAGCTTGTCTAAGATTTCTATCCACAGGTTCGTGAACCTGACTTCTACTGTCCCAAGTTCTTAGACGTTCAATTGTACTCTTCATTGTCGTTGACAATGGTTTTCCAGACGCGTCTTTGTTTAGCGGGTTGATTACAGTAGATAATCCCATATCATGTATCATTAATGATGACGGAGCACCAGTTCTTGCAGGATCAGCACCCCCATCTTTTTGAAAAGATCTCCATTCAGGTCCTGACTCTTGAGACTTTTCTGAAATTACATAACCACATTTTGAACAAAATTGTTCTCCGGTAACATCATCAGTTAAAAGAGAATTTTTTCCACAACGTAAACAACTAGGAGTGGTGTTTGCAGCTGCCAATTCAGTGTCCCTTAGGCAGTTGCCCTTTTGATACAAATATCAATTGTTGAAACATCACGATTTCTACCATCAGAGGATACTAGAGACTCTGAACCAATGTTAACACTGTCAATTTTAAATGCAGGTTTAGTTTTACTAAGTACTGATTGAGCTACATCAATTGCAATGGCAGTAGTTAATCCTCTGGCCTTAATTGTAACTGCAGGTTGAGTAGCCAATTGAATAATAGCTGCAGTAACATAAGTCATCAACGGTTTCTTACCAATGAAAATAGTATCTCTAGAATTATTAGACATACAAGAGTAATTTTCAGGTCTAATTTAAAGGAAATAGTCCAAATAGTTATCGATCAACATAGTTTAGAGACAATGTTAAGGGTATTTTTGATCTCAGGGGAAAGCACAGGAAAAATAATAGAAAAAGAGACATTATTTTGTTTCACGGTAGAACCAAGGAAAATAAAGCTTTTAAAATATACAAAATAGAACCATAATTATGAAGCAAAAAACGTCATCACGAAACATCAAAATTTTAGTTGCTAAATTAGGACTAGATGGTCATGACAGAGGCGCACTGGTACTGTGTAGGGCATTCAGAGATGCAGGTATGGAAGTAATCTATTCAGGATTATTTGCAACACCAGATAGAATTGCACAAATTGCAGAAGATGAAGACGTAGACGCAGTTGCAATGAGTTTGCTAAACGGGGCACACGGAACATTGTTTCCAAGAGTTGTAAAAACAATACAAAAGAAAGGAATCAAGGACGTTCTAATTGTAGGAGGCGGAGTAATACCAGAAATTGATCATGCCGGATTAGTCAAATCAGGTGTTGATCATGTGTTTGGTCCAGGTACGCCATTGCCGACAATTATTGACCATATCAATGCAGGCGTTTCAAAATTAAGAAAAATATAAAATAAAAAAAGATTATTCTGTGGAATCAGGCCACATCATTTTACGCATTTGTTTACCAACTTTTTCAATTTGGTGTTCGTCATATTTTTTCATGTATTGATCAAATGCCTCTGAGCCTTTTGTTTGGTATTCAGATATCCACTCTTTGTTGAAAGTACCATCTTGAATCATGGTGAGAACTTTTTTCATGTTATTTTTGCTTGCAGCATCCATAACCATAGGTCCACGTGTTAAACCACCATATCTAGCAGTTTCACTTACACGTCTCCACATACCATTAATTCCATATCTTTGAATCATGTCTACAATTAGTTTGAGTTCATGTAAAACTTCAAAGTATGCAATTTCTGGTTGATATCCTCCTTCAACTAGAGTTTCAAATGCATTTGTCACCATAGAAGCTGCACCGCCACATAGGTCTGCCTGTTCACCAAACCAATCAGTTTCAACTTCCTCTTTGAAAGCAGTTTTGATTAATCCGGCTCTTGCACTACCGATTGCTTTTGCAATTCCTAAAGTTCTATCCCAAGCCTTTCCTGTAAAGTCTTGTTCAACTGCAACAATAGACGGAGTACCAAAGTTTTCAAGATAGGTTTCTCTAACTTTAGAACCAGGTCCCTTTGGTGCAACCATAATAAGATCTACATTGCTTGGTGCTTCAATCCATTTGAAATAGATTGCAGCTGCATGAGAAAATGACAATGCTTTTCCTTCTGAAAGATTTGGTTCGATTTCATCTTTGTAAACTTGACCCTGAATCATATCCGGAAGCAAGATGTGAATAATATCTCCTTGTTTTGTTGCATCTGCAACAGACATTACTTTATGACCGTCAGCTTCGGCTTTTTTCCAGCTTTTACCGCCTTCTTTAAGACCGACAATAACATTGAGACCAGAGTCTTTCATGTTATTTGCTTGGGCATCACCTTGAATTCCATAACCGATTACAGCGACAGTTTGATCCTTTAAAGGATCTAGACTGATATCGTTATCCTTCCATGTTTTTGCCATAACTAACCTAAAGGATATGCAAATATTAACCATCAACCATGTTCAACATAAAAAAACTAAATTTCAATAACATTGTCACATGAGCGACATTTTACAGTGACTTTTTCTCCCGAAAGTCGCGTGAATCTTTTAGAACCACATTTAGGACAAATAGGGCAAGAACGTGCAGGTTCCATCAAATAATTAAGATAATGCGGATTTTATTAAACCACACTACTGCTTTATCAGTTTTAGTAAATGACCAATTAATTTCAAGCCCACACGTCAATCACTCATTATTAAAATAATTTTACAGATATCCTAACTAAATTTTTTAAATCCAACATCAAATTCTTCATCAGAAATTTCTCCATTATTGTGTTTTTTTGTTAATATTTCTAATGACGTGTCTTTTTTCAATTGTTGTTTTTTAATCATTCTTCCTACAGGCAGCAAAGTAATTCCAATAATCAGTATGACAACGGTAGGCCATTCAAAAGAACCATCTCCATTCCAAGTAGTAAGTAAACTGAAAATGCCATATGTGGAAAATATGATGCCACTTACAATTAGCACATTGTCAAGTGAATTGTTCACAATCAACAGAGGAAATAGGTCTTGATTAACTTTGGTTTGGCGTATAATTTTTCACAATAACCCATACCTCTTAAACTAAAATCCAGAGATATCAGTGTAGCCTATGTTTATTCCCTGTACTCTATGCAAAAAGCAAATGCATTTTGATGAGCGAAGAGTAAGGAATCAACATTTCTATCATAGGTCTTGTGTGTGGCATGTTGCACACTTGATTGCACTAGAGCATTTCTTTTAAAAATTGTATTTTCTTAAATCAGCATCATAAGTTAAAATTTTCAAATTGATATAAATTTCAGAAAGCACCCCATTTAAAAAAATAGAAATCCAGAACATACATGTTAAAAAGAAGTTTAGAGATATCGAATTTTAATTAAAAGTTAGGTTCAAACTAAAGAATGCTACCACTGCCAAGAATACGAATAGTGGTAGACTCTGGTTTTAAAATCACAACAGTTTGTCCTTTTTTGCACACAATAGGCTTCTCAAAAACAAGTTTTAATGGAGATATTGACAAAAATTTTGCAGCCTTAATTTGCAAGCCAACACTAACAAGGCACCCCTGATTCTCTGCAATGTCATTTTTGTAAAAGGGACTTTTCTTAAAGTCGAGTTCAATTTCAGTTTTAATATCCACTACGCCTTCAGAAGAGATAACATCGCCACGTCCAACTTCGTCAGGCTTTGCACCCTTCACTGCAATTCCAACTCGTGCAGGATAAACAGATTCAACCGTGGGATCATCGTGCATTTGAATAGATTTTATTAAAACATCAATTCCGTGAGGATATAACTTCAAATTATCATATTGCTTTATGCTTCCACCGGTGACCTTTCCCAAAATTACAGTTCCGACACCTTTGACATCAAAACAATGATCAATTACCATTTCAGGAGGTTCAGTGCTAACTAGTGGCTGTAGTTTATTCATCTCCTCTTTAATTTTATCAGGTTCAACTTTCAAATATTTTTCAACTACAGTGTCCTTTATCATCATTCCAAGTTTTGATTCATCAACATCAAAAGTATGAGACAGAATTCCTTTCTCCTTACCTAAAGAATCAAGTGCGATGATTTGCTCCCCAGTAAATTTGTCTAATTTATCAACATGAAATATAACATATTCAGCCAAATTAATTGCCTGAAACAGTGGTTGAATTTTTTCAGGAAAACCATTTGGAATGATCCATGTTTTAATTATATCAGATTCCTTACGATCAAAAAGAGTTAGATCAGTTTCAGTTCCTTTTTTTCCAAATTCAGATGCAAGATCCTGCTTACCTAAAATTACAAAATTTACAGATTTAATCATAATAAATAAATAAAAAATGGGTTCTTATGAATTTTTGAATTTAGTGCAATTTAGATAAAACGTCATTAGTTATTTTTTTTAGTCAAAATGTAAATACTGTGAATCAATAAAAAAAATATGAGCGACATGAGATTCATAATTTTAGGGATTGCGTTAATTTTTGTAGGTTTTATTATTTTAGGAGCATTTGGTCATGAGTATCAAGCCGCAACCTTGGAATCAGACGAGTTTGGAACATGTTACGAATATTTTGAAGATAAACCGCCATCAAAGATCAACTGTTCATTCAAAATAATGGATCAGACAGTATTTTTTGCATTAATTTTGTCATTTGTCATATCAGGAATAATTTCACTGATCAAAGGAACACGCGGAGACTGGGACAATAAAGTAAAACCGGAAGACATGACAGGGCCAGGAAAGGAAAAATAGCATTAGGCATTATCAGAATCATTAGAATTAAAAAACAAGTCAGAGTCGCCAATTTCTTTTTTAAATTTATCATAATCAATTTTTGATTTTATCATTTTATCTCTAATATCATGCATCATTTTATCTTCATCGCCGAGTAATTCATAGTGATTAATCTTAGTATGCTCAAAATAATTTAAAACGGTGTCATCATCTTCAGGGAATATTTTATCGCAATATTTGCATTTCATTTTTTATAAAAATTTTTTCAGACATATAGAACATACGGTGGAGAAAATTAAATCAGAATTCACCATCGTAATTATTCAAAAAAAGACAAGGCATATGTCCAGGTTACAAATGAAAATACAGCCAATTGCTCCTCGTGAATAAAATTTAAGGATTAAGAAATTCTTTAATTTTTTTTAAATTTGCGACATGTGATTCATGAAACATGACCATGGATTCAGACAAAGAATTTGGGAGGACTGTTTTTAAATTATCAACTAACTCATCCCCGCTTTCAATCATAGTGTCAATAAGATTCTCAATCTCATTTTTATCGCTAACCATATCATTATTTTAAAACATCATCATAATTAAATATTAAAAACACTATTTGTTCAAATTTTTAAAATCTAAACATTTTGAATTGAATTCATTCAGATATTTTTTTGCGCCAATTTGAGAATCTTGAATATAGAGTTCGCATGTTTCAGAATCAATCATAGGGGCATCCTTATCACTAGCAAAAAATTGCAGCAGTAAAATACCCACAAGCACAAATATCAGAATCAGAGGAAACTTTTTTGAAGAGATATCCATAATCAAACAAAAATAATTTTAAACATAAGGGTATTGAATGAGCAACTAATCTAATTATCTTTTTTGATTAATGTTGCAGTAGACCTGACCTTAGGAAGTTTTTGAATATTCCAGGATACGACTTCTCTAATTTTTTCAAAGTTTTCAGCCTGAAGTTTAACCATCATGTCATGAGTTCCAATAGTCTCAAAAACATCTACAACTTGTTCTAATTCGTTTAATTGTTCAATAATGCCTGCTTCAGCACCTAATTCACAATTTAACATCACGTATGCATCAGTCACGAAATAGAGAATTAATGGTGATTATTTAAAGATGGAGAATGTTAGGCATGACTACCATACAACATGAACCAGATCCTTGAGATTACGTCTAGATTTTGGAAACTTACTTTGTTTTGGATAACCTATACACAGTACAGATGATGGAACAAGATCAGTTTCAAGTATGTCCATTATTTTTTGTTCGTCAAACATTCCGATCCAAATAGAGCTCAATCCCAGAGCTTGAGATGCAAGTTGAGAATACCCAGCTGCAAGAGTAGCATCTTGAATGGCAAATTTTCTAAGAACGTAGGGAGGAAAACTAAATTTCACTCTGGAAGGATTTTTACAAAACACCAACACCACAGGAGCATCAACGTAAGGTTGGTTATTGCATGCGTCAATTAGTAATTTTTTCTTTTCAGGACTTTTAATATAAAATATTTCAAATCCTTGAAAGTTACCAGCAGTAGGGGCAGTATCAGCTGCAGCAATTATTTTGTCAATTTTCATAGTTTCAACATGCTTATCGGAAAATTTTCTAGTAGAACGTCGTTTTTTCATAACAGCAAATAAATCAGTATCAACTACTTCAGCAGATTCAGACCTTAAAATATAATCAAGCAGCTGATTTGGGATTCCAGGATCATATTCATCAGGGGTTACTTCAGGAACATATCCTTTAGGAAATGCAACGTCGTCATCGGGGTGAAAATCTCTCATCAGCAATTTAACATACATCTGATATTAAAGAATTAAAAATAATTCAAGTTTAAAAAAGATTATTCAGCAGTAAATTTATCGCAGCCAGAAGTACATGGTTTATTCATCACTCCCTCACATTTGCCCAAATCATTATGCATGATTCGATGATGGGCGCAAATTGAACATTTTTCTCTAAAATGACTAATCAATTCACCAGTAGAAAGTTCTGATTTTTCAATTTTTACTTGTGTCTCGTTAGTCATGCAAAGTATCAAACACAAAGCAAGTTTAAACTTAATGATATCAGGTAAGAAAGAAGATTTAAAGTAAAAATTTGAACGTTGGCCTAATTCATCAATACAAGTAAATCTTGGGGCATAAATGAGCACATTCCATGTAAGGTATATTCAATTTAGATAACACGTCATATCAGATCATTGTCAATCGTCAGATTACACGAATTTTTAATTGTTCTAAACAAAAACAAGGTTGTTTTTTAATCAATACTTCTCATGGCAGCACATTGCTTTTTTCCCTTACTCCAACATTTGCAAGAACAAGAAACAGCTTTTCCAGTTTCCAAGTCTTTAACGACTTTATGAAAAACACCTTCCCTAATTTTTGATTCGATAGATATTGTTTCATATTTATCAGAATCTTGAACCGAATTGTCCATACCAAACTAGTAGGCATTACACTAAAAAAACTCACTGCATAAGAAAAGACACACTGTATAAGAAAAAATCATAAGTTTCAAAACATTTAACTTTGAAAAATTGAAAGGTGCTGTATGAACATAATTAAATGGACAGTTGTCGTAGTTGCAGGGATAGTCAGTGCAACTGCAATTGGAATAACATTTCTTATTACAAATTCTGTCAATACAGTTTTGACTCCCTAGGATAATTCTCAGGTTGTTTCAAGAAACATTGTCAAGAGGGTCAATGCATAAAAATAATGGTCTTAATTTGATAAACGTCACACAGTATTAGGACATTCAATGCAACATCCCAAACTATGAAACGGGCACATTATGTCAAACATGTCAGATTCATTTTTTAAAATTTCAAGATTCATCTTCTAAAACGTCATTCATTTTTTGAATATGAAGTTGAAAATGTTCTTGAATTATTTGAGGATCATCAAACTTATCTAATGCATCAAATATCTTATTCATTATTTTTTGAATTGATTGCAGTCTTCGGTTTACAGTCGTATGAGGAATTAACTCCAAGAGATCTTGATTCCTCAATTCAACCATAACAACCATGGCGCTGTCAATCTCAGCCTGAACTAGCTTAAACAGATCTTTTGCACGTGCAGTTAATTTGTAAGACCCCGACCGGGATCTTGACCGCCTCTCAGTTCTAAGATTATATTGTAATTTTTTAATTTCGTCTAAAATTGTGTTTTTGTTGATTTCAAATGTTTTTAAAATTAATTGAAAATCTTCGTCAGATTGAGACAATATTCTTTGAGTTATGTAGGCAGATTAATAATTTTTGAAAGTAATTCACATTAAAATTTATTAAAAAATGGTACTAAAATCAGAGATAAGAAAATTTGTTTCGTCGATTAAATAACACAGCATATGTCAGAAGAGGGATTTAGAACGCCGGGAAAGGGATTCGAACCCCTGCACGCTTTCACGTAGCTGTTTTCGAGACAGCCGCCTTACCGCTTGGCTACCCCGGCATTTAATATTGGAAATCATCCATAATAAAACAAATTGGATTAAAATTATACTTTTGAGTTGATATCAAAAAGCTCATTTTGAAATCGCTCTTTTATCTGGTTTTTAGTTTTATTCCAATCATTATCAGTTATAATGTCAGTAAAAATAGAATGGAATGCAGAAAAATCAGGTTCGTTCAACACAGAAGTAATTATTTGCCGCTCTGTTTCGGATAAAGGAAAGTAAGAAATAATTTTAAAAACAGATTCGTCAGAATTAAGTTTTATTTCAAAAATTTTATCCTCAACATCGTCAGGGAAGTTAAAAGACTTCAAGATAGTTATTGGAAACTAAAGAGGCATTAAATTAATTTCCACAGGGGGATAAAAATAAAATAAATGGAATTGGAACGAAAAACTAGATCGGTATCAAAGGATAAAGACAAAATACCATAAAATAGTGAAGTAGTCATGGGATTAAATCTAAAAGACTTAGTCGTAAGAGAGAAAACAACGCTAGAAACATTTTCAAATAAAATAGTAGCAATAGATGCCTACAATGCAATTTACCAATTCCTGGCAAGCATAAGGGGTCCAGACGGATTACAGCTAACAGATGCCGAAGGAAGAATTACAAGCCACCTAAGCGGATTGCTGTATAGAAATGTCAATTTCTTGTCACTGGGAATAAAACCAGTCTATGTGTTTGATGGAAAGCCGCCATCCCTGAAAACAGCAGAAATTGAACGTAGAAAGCAAATCAAAAAAGATGCAACGATAAAATATGAAAAAGCAGTGTCCGAAGGAAACATGGAAGATGCAAGAAAGTATGCACAGCAAACTACCAGCATGAGAGATGGAATGGTAAAAGAATCAAAAGAATTTTTGACATTTTTTGGAATACCATATGTCGAAGCACCGTCAGAGGGAGAGGCAACGGCAGCGCATTTAACAAATACTGGACAAGCATATGCATCTGCAAGTCAAGATTACGATTCAGTTTTATGCGGCGCAAAAAGACTAGTAAGAAATTTCACAAGTAGTGGAAGACGTAAGATTCCAAACAGAAACACGTACATCGAAGTGCTTCCAGAAATTATTGAAACACAAAAAACTCTAGATTCGATAAAAATGACCAGAGAGGAATTGATAGATGTGGGAATACTAATCGGCACAGATTTCAACCCCAACGGATTTGAGAGAATAGGTCCAAAAACAGCAATGAAGTTAATTAAGCAGCACTCAAGGTTAGAAGACATTCCACAAATTCAAGAACAGCTAGAGGACATAGACTTTCAACAGATTAGAAAAATATTTCTGAATCCAGAAGTAGCAGAGGTAGATGAAATTGTCTTTAGTGAGGTAGATTACGACGGAATCATGAATTATCTGGTAAAAGAAAGAAGTTTTTCCGAAGATAGAATACAGTCAACATTAAACAGGTTAAAAAAAGCACTTGAGAAGAAAAGTCAAAATTTAGATCAGTGGTTTTAGAAATATTTCAATTTAATAAGCAGTAAATCTAATTTTAAAAAATGTCCCAAACAGAAGCAAGAAAAACATTGAAAGACGCACCGATAATGTGGAGAAGAATCAACTCAATAGGCATGATTTTAGATTGTAACTCAACATATGCTGCAAACTTAGGATATGCAAAATCAGAAATTCTAGGAAAACCGATATTTGAACACGTGCCAAAGGATTCATGGGGAATCATGAATGATTCTCTAAAAATATGGTTTGAAACAGGCAAAGTGACGGATAAAAAAATTACATTCGTAAGGCAAGATGAAACCACATTTTTAGGATTATTACAGGCTACAAGTCTTTACGATGAAAACAGGAACGTTCTTGGAAGCAACACAGTGATTTTTGATCTGACGCAAATGGAAGAGGAGAACATAAAAAAATATGAAACATTCTTCATAGAAACAAATCAAAGATTAGACAAAATAAAAGAAAAAGAATATGATCAAATGGATAAAAATTCAAAATCAGAATACGACGGATTAAAAGAAATGTTTCAAATGCTTTCTGAAATAGATTTAAAAAAATTGAAATAAAATACTAATTTTCTATCACAGTTTTTTGAATTTCAACCACGGCAGATGGATCATCCAATGTACTAACATCCCCAATTTTTTCACCGCTTGCGATGGATTTCAACAATCTTCGCATAATTTTTCCGCTACGAGTCTTTGGCAGTTTTGAAACAAAATAGATTTGTTTTGGAGTGGCAATGGGCCCAACATCAGTTCGAATTTTATTAAAAAGATTTTTTTCTAAAATATTTTTATCGGTTGTAACTCCATCCTTTAAAACAGCAAACACAACAATTGCCTCGCCTTTAATTTCATCAGGAATTCCACATACGGCAGATTCGGCTACGGCGCAATCAGATACAACACAACTTTCAAGTTCAGCAGTGCCGATTCTGTGTCCGGCTATTTTTAAAATATCGTCTGCACGTCCAAGTAACCACAGGTACCCGTCACCATCTTTCAGAGCATAATCACCAGGATAGTAGCAATCAGGGTATTTGGACCAATAGACATTTTTGTATTTTTCATCATCGCCCCACAGGGTTAGAAGCATGCCAGGCCATGGGTTTCGAATAACCAGATAGCCCTTAGTGTTTGTAGGAGCCTCTGAACCAAATTCATCGACTACAGAAACATCCACGCCGGGAATAGGAAGGGTTGCAGAACCAGGTTTTAGAGGAATTGTCTCCATTCCAGGCAGTGGGGAAATCATCATGCCTCCAGTTTCTGTTTGCCACCACGTGTCAATTATAGGGCATTTCTCTTTCCCAATAGTTTTGTAATACCATTTCCAGACTTCAGGGTTAATTGGCTCACCAACTGTTCCAAGTAAACGTAAAGAAGAAAGATCAAATGAGTTTGGAACATCATCACCAAATTTCATGAACATTCGAAGAGCAGTCGGAGTAGTGTAGAAGATAGTTGCTTTGTATTTTTCTAAAATATCCCACATTCGTGACACATCAGGAAAATCAGGTGCACCCTCATACATTATCTGAGTTGCACCATGAAGTAAAGGAGCATAAACTACATAGCTGTGTCCAGTCACCCAACCAATATCAGCAGTGCAAAAAAATACATCTGAATCTTTAATGTCAAATGCCCATTTGAAAGTGGAATGAAGATGGGTCAGATAACCACCTGTTCCATGTAGAACACCCTTGGGTTTTCCAGTAGTTCCAGAAGTGTACAAAATGTAAAGAGGATGATCACTGGGCAATTTTTCAGCGTCACAAGAATTTGAAATGGTTTCCATCAAATCTTTCCACAGTTTGTCTTTTACAGAAAGAGAAATTTTGTTTTTTGTCCTTTCCAAAATAATGACATGTTTGACAAAGTCAAATCCCTTAACGGCATCATCGATTACTTCTTTAAGTTTAACAATTTTTCCTCTTCTGTAACCACCATCAGCTGTGATTACAACTTTAGATTTTGAATCATCAATCCTATCTTTGATTGATGCAGCACTAAATCCAGAAAAAATCACAGTGTGAATAGCGCCAATTCTCGCACATGCCAACATTGCAATAGGTAACTCTGGAACCATCGGAAGATAAATTGTAACTCGGTCTCCTTTTTTTACTCCAAGAGATTTTAAAACATTAGCAAATTTTTGAACTTCAGTGAATAAATCCCCATAAGTGTATGTTTTAGAATCACCATTTTCGCCTTCCCACAAAATAGCAGGTTTTTCACATTTAGTAGTTTGATGAATGTCAAGTGCATTGTATGAGGCATTAATGGTTCCTCCAACAAACCATTTAGCAAAAGGCGGATTCCAGTCAAGAGTCCTATCCCAAGTATCAAACCAGGTTAAATTATGAGCCTGTTCATCCCAAAAGGATACATAGTTAGAATCAGCTTTTTTGCGCATAGTGGCGTCATTGTTGCCTAATCCAACACCATATGTTTCAGACATCAAAAAGTGTATGAATTTAGATTTTTTTAAATGTTAAAAAACAAACTTGTAAATTTTGGCGAGTGTTGGAAAAAGTTAACGCCTAAAGTTTTTCACAACAACATACCCATCTTGAAACTATCTATGCATTTTTTCTGATTTTCAGTTCTTTTCAATACCGGAACATCTTTTGTAAAGTATTCTTCTAATACTCCCCTTACGATTAGTTCTAAAAACATCAAACTATTCTAATTTTTTATTCTATATTTTTAATCTGTATCTAAAAATTCAGCATGTCACTATTATGCAAATTCATTTCAACGATAACTGTCAACCAGTTGTGATGAGAAGAACGGGATTTATTTCACCCGTATGTTATTGTCTTCTCATCACTTCTATTCCAACTAAACTGAATCAACAACACTGAACTACTTTGTCAGATGGATTGGAAAATTTCTTCTAATCTTATTCTGATCTAAAATTATGCTTCGATGTGTTAATTTTATTCATGAACATAAAAGACGAAGACTACACTTACCAGTGTAGGTTAGTAATAAAAAATAAATCAAAAAAATTATTGTGCTTCCATTCTAGCTAACCAATCGTTATCGTTGTCATCTCTAGGGGTTTCCGCTTTCACTTGCTGTGGTGGTTCTGGAAATGCTATTGTGACTTCAGATTCAGTTGGTGGCTCCGGCATAGGGTGTACTTGAGCTTCAATTGGTTCTGAGTATGCTGCGATAGGTTCTGTTGGTGCTTCTGGAAGTATTGTCTGAACTACTTTTTGTGGTTCATCTATCTCCAGATATGAAACGGCTGATTCTTGGATATTTGTTTCTGTTGTGGATGTTATCTCTTGCACTTCCAATTCTAAATCAGTAATTCTGCTCTTTACATTTGAAATTTCAGATTGCTCATGTGTTATATGCTCAATTACCTCAGTTGTGCATGATTTCACAGTTTCAAATGTTGCATCAGAGATTTCATTACTCTTGAATTGTACTTTTGCATCAAACGATAACATTTTTGCAGACTTCATTTGCTCATCTAACTCAATCAATCTTACCTCAAGTTTAGCTTTGATTTGATATTCCATTTCATCTAAGGATACAAGTTTTGACTTGTATTTTTCATGAATGATTTCAGCGTCTGCTTTCATATCATCATTTTCTGAAACAATATCCATCAATGCTTTTAGACGACGTAGAGTTAGTTGTTTTTCACGAAGTAGTTTTTGTGAGTCAAGTCTCCATTTTGGAATGAAGATTACAGTTTCACCTTGGACTACAAGTTGCTCGTATTGGATTTGCTGTAATCCTTGAGAACCGCAATCAATACCGACGGATTGAATACTACCGTCAATTTCAGTGATTGTTCCTATGACTTTACCCATGAATGTTCCGTACATGTCTTTGACGTTTTTACCGATTATTTCGGTATCATTGTTTGTCATGGTAGTTACTAATCAGATTTGTATAACCCATAAAGTGTAAGTAATCTTTTTAGTTTTAGTGAGATTAAATTAACAAACTTTGGACAATGGGCTCAAGAGTAATTTTAAAATTCAGAGTTTTTCAGGAATAATTATGATTCAAAGAGAAGAACTTGAACAAATTCTTAATTTTGTCGCAAGCAGGTGGAGTAAAACAGTACAAGAGCCAGACAACAAGGCAATGGAAAGTCTGCCAAATGATTTTTGGATGAATTCAATTGGGGGCAAGACGGCAAAAGGAGGTCACTGGATTACAACAATTATGTACACTGAAAACGAATCAGACGCTGCAGGATTTAAAGAAGTTCTGCTAAGATGGCAGACCAAAGGCAACGATAAAAATAAAGAAAAAGGTCCCGATCTAATTCAGATTGGAAAAAAGAAATAGAGTATTAATAATTGTAAAATAAGTTATACGTATTGCCAGAATTTACAATTAAAGAAAGAAAAACATTATCAGATCATTTTTCAAATACCGAGGATAATGTGTTTGCAATCATCACACCGCGTCAAGTTGATCGCGGTGCATTGATGTCAAGGTATAGCAGAACAGACAAAAGTATGAGAAAAATTTTTCTGGATGAATTTTTAAAAAATAAAAACAGGGGGGAGGAATTTTACGACAGAGTACTGCTAGAATACGGAGATGATTCGGTTGCAGAGCTTGGAGAAGCGCAAATTGCAATTGAGGGTTTGTCAAACATCGCAGTAAAAAAAATCGAAGACAGAAGAATAGGACTGTCATATTTAGAAAAATCTTCGCGGTATGTCACATGGAATAAAAAAGAAAATGGAAAATACAGATTTTACAGAGACGAGAAAATTATGAATTCAAAATTCGCAGACATGTATGAGGATAGCTGCAATTTTTCTTTTGATGTTTATTCTAAGAACATCGAACCGATGGTAAACTACATCAGAGAAAAATATCCGATTGAAAAATATAGTTTCAAGGATTCGACAGACGGAAAACAAAAACTATTCAATAAATTAAAAATAGAAGGGGACATAAAATCTGCAAATTTAATTTACAGGGGTTCAACCAAGGCAAAGGCATTGGACATTTTACGAGGTCTGCTGCCAGCGTCGACTTTGACGAATGTCGGGATTACAGGAAACGGAAGAGCGTTTGAGTATCTTTTGACGGTGTTGGGCTCATCAGAGCTGGATGAGGAGCAAAAATTAGCCTCAAAAATTAAAAAAGAACTAGAAACAACGATAAAATCATTTGTCAAAAGAGCAGATGACAAGTATGGAAAAGCATACCAGCAATACCTAAGGGATGTAAAAAATAAATCCAGAGCAATCACTCTAAAAGAAATTAAATCAACTCCAACCACAGGGGCAATAACAAAATTAACAGACCATGAATCAGAAAAACAGGCACTCGATAAAATTATCACTTCAATAATGTACGAGCAATCACCAAGTACGTCATATCAGAACATAATGCAGCAGGTTAAAAAAATACCCGCAGAGAGAAAAATTAAGATCATACAGGAATTTACAAAAATAAGATCAAACAGAAGACACAGGCCATCCCGTGCGTTTGAAAATACATACTACACATTTGATTTATGTAATAATTTTGGAATGTTCAGGGATCTGCACAGACACAGAGCACTTACGTTAGAAAGACAGATGCTAACAACTGATCACGGGTATCTTTTACCAAAAGAAATTAAGACGTTGGGACTTGAGAAGGATTTCAAAGAATGTATGAATAATACAAAATCTACTTTTGAAAAAATTAGGAAAAAAAATCCAGAGCAAGCTCAGTATGCAGTAAATTTTGCATACAACTATCCATACTTTATGAAATTAAATTTAAGAGAAGCATGTCATTTAATTGAATTAAGAACGATACCACAGGGACATGTGGATTATAGACGTGTTGCACAAGAGATGTACAAGCAGATTAACAAGGTTCATCCAAACTTGAGTAAAATTATGAAATTTGTAGATTTAAAAGAATATGATCTGGAAAGATTTGAAGCTGAGAAAAGAACGGAAGAAAAGAGAAAAAAATAGACAATATTCTAATAGCAATAAAACGGATAAAGAGCATGGCAGAAAAAATTGTAAAAGATCCACAAGAATGGAAAGAGCAGTTAACTCCAGATCAATATGAAGTATGCATTAAACACGGAACTGAGCCGCCATTTTCAGGTAAATACAACGATAGCAAACTAGAAGGTTCTTTCAAATGCGTTTGTTGCGGGGAAGAATTATTTTCATCAAACGCAAAATTTGATTCAGGTTCAGGCTGGCCAAGTTTCTGGGAACCAGTGTCAGAGGACAACATCGAGTACGTATCAGATACGGAGTACGGAATGGTGAGAACAGAAGTCAATTGTAAGAATTGTGGTTCACATTTGGGGCACGTGTTTGATGACGGTCCAAAGCCTACAAATCAAAGATATTGCATAAATTCAATTTCACTAAAGCATGAAAAAGACGAATAGTCGCAAATGCAAAAAAAATCACCCTTTAACCCATTGTACCGTGTTGAAAAATATTTAATAAAACACAATTAAGGATAAGGAATCAAAGAGAAATAAAATGAACATCAAATATATGACAAAAAAGGGTAAAGAAATATGAAAATAATATTATGCGGTTTCGGGGTTGTAGCTCAAAGCCTAGTAAAATTATTTGAGTCAAGAAGAGATGAACTTTATGCCAAATACGGATTAAAACCAAGAGTAATTGCAGTGTTTGACAGCAAGGGTAGTGCAGTAGATCAGTCAGGATTAAAATTTAACAAACTTGTAGAAACAAAGAAAAAATACGGAAGTGTAAAAAATTATTCGAATAAAAATAACACGATGACAGGTGTTGAGATATTAAAAAATATTGAAGCTGATGTGTTAATTGAGACTACAGCTAGTAATTACAAAGACGCAGAGCCAGGAATGACCCACATAACAACAGCAATGAAAAAAGGAATGCACGTTATTTCAGTGAACAAAGGCCCACTGGCATTAGCATTTCCATCATTAATGGAATTAGCAACTTACAATCAAGTGATGTTCAAATTTAGTGGCACAGTTGGTGGAGGAACTCCAATCTTAGATTATGCCAAAAATAGTTTAAGTGGAGAAAAGATAACGTCGTTTGCAGGAATACTAAACGGTACGACAAATTATATTTTATCAAACATGGCTACGGGATTGTCATTTGAAGAAGCGTTGAAGGATGCAAAAGATAAAGGGTATGTCGAAGCTGACGAGTCATTAGATCTAGACGGATTGGATGCAGCTGCAAAACTGGTCATTCTTGCCAACTGGATCATGGGAATGAAAGTCACAATGCCAGATATCAAATGTATAGGAATAAGAAAAGTGACAATTAACGATATTAAAAAAGCTGAGAAGAACAATTCAGTATTGAAATTAATCGCATCATGCGATAATGAGCTAGTCGTAAGTCCAAAAGAAATACCAAAAGAGGATCCATTAGGAGTGAACGGCACACTCAATGCAATTGCGTTTACATCAGAGCATTCTGGAACTCAAACAATAATCGGGAAAGGAGCTGGTGGAACTGAAACGGCAAGCTCAATCTTACGAGATCTTTTAGATATCAGACAAGAGATTGCAAAAAAATGAAATCAAACTTAATTTCAAAAAGTGAAACGGCATCTTTGTTGAAAAAAGTGTCAGAAGAATGGGACATGGAGTTTCCTAAAATGAAAAATGTCAAAGTGCATCAGATTTTGAGTGATGCTCAAATAATCACAGGTGATGGATTAAAAATATTAAAAATAAATGAAGATTATTTGCCATTCTTGTCAGAAACAGAGATTTTAAAAAAATTTCCCAGCGTTGAAGTGGACATGGGCGCAGTCAAATTCATGTGTAAAGGTGCAAATTTGATGCGACCAGGAATTAAAAAATTTACGGAGTTTGAAAAAGGAAAGCTGGTGTGCATTGTAGAGGAAACGCATCACAAATTTTTAGCCATTGGAAAATCAACGGTATCAAGTTCAGAATTAGAAAACATGGAAAAAGGCGAAATCATACAGAACTTGCATTACATATCAGACAGGTTTTGGGAAACTGGAAAAACGATTTACAGTTAACTAAAAAATTATTTTATACTTTCAGTGAATTCTTCTGTGCCATCTTTTGTGATTATAAGTACATCCAATCCGTCACCGCTTGCAGAATCTCTTAGCGCTGCTGCGCGAACTGCGTGTTTAGCTAAATTTACAGCCTCGTCTTTAGACATGTTTGGTTTGAACTGAGGATCCAAAACACCTAATGCCATTTCAGCACCAGTTCCAACTGCTGCATATTCATCAGGAAGTACAGAGCCTAAAGGATCAAGAGTATACATGATTGGCTTATCAACTACTCCACCGACAATTACTTGTGTAAGTAATGGGAAGTATCTTCGCTCATACATCATATTTGACATCATCTTAGCAACGGTGTTAGGAGGAACATCTCTCTTGATGTCCATTTTTCTAATTTTAGCAAGAGCGGAAATTTGTAAAGTTAAGATCTGCATGTCAGCAACTAGGCCAGCGCAAGTTGCACCAACTTTGTCAGTAATAGAGAAAGTTTTCTTTGTACTTTTACTAACAAGGAAGTTTCCAAATGCGATCCTTTTCTCGCTAGCAAAAACTACACCATTATCAAAAGTAATTCCAACAGCAGTTGCTCCCGGCATATACATTGACATATTCAAAATATATTTCTCACATAATAAAGGGCTTTCTACAATATAGATCAAATTTGTGGCTAAAATTTAAAAACCATAGATCAGTAATTACGTGAAATTACAAAACAACATAGCATGGCCATAGAATGAACCATATCTTTTTTATGAGAATAATGTGGAAGAGCATAGAAACAAGTTGGCCACCAGTGAAATCAAAGAAAAAATCCTGAATGACGTAGTATTTCTAGGATTAAGATCAGTGATGGGAATAATTTTCATCATTCACGGATATAGCAAATTTGGCAATGATGGATTTGTTTCATGGATATCGTCAATGGGAATTCCAGGAGAATTAGCAATAATTATTGCATTAGCTGAAGTAATTCCAGGCATACTGCTAATCATAGGTGTTTTGAATAGAATTTCAGCATCAGTTATTTCAATAATTATGGTAGGAGCAATATTTCACGTAAAAGGTGCACAGAGTATCACAGGAGACAAAGGAATCGAATTTGATTTGATCTTACTTGCAGTTGCACTAGTGATCATTGTTGCAGGTCCAGGAAGAATATCATTATCACAGATAGTTAAAAAAATTCCAAGATGTCTTCACTGATTTTTTCCAAAATTGTCCATGATCAAACAGATACATTTCGTAGTTTTCTTTAACAAATCAATTCTTGCAAATTCGTTGGGGGAATGAATTCTTGAAAACATGTATGTGCTGCCTATCGATATGCACGGGGATTTTAAAATATCAACAAATGGATGCATTGGACCAGTTCCAGCGTTTGAAACATTCAGTATAGATTTTCCAAAAATTTTATTTGCAGCACGTTCTACCTGAGATACAAAAGGGTGTGAAGAATCAGTTCTAGCTGCAGCCTCACCATGAAAAATTTTAATTTTTACATCATCAAATCCATATAATTTTAGATGTTTTTTTAATCGAATAACTTGTTTCTTTGGATCCATTTTAGGGATTAATCTAAAATCAATTTTAACTAAAGCCTCACCAGGAAGGACAGTTTTAGCACCATTGCCAGTGTAACCAGAAATGAATCCTGCAATGTTGCATGTAGCGTCACCAACTAAAGATTTTTTTGCATCAAGGTTTTTTTTATTTCCCACAAAAGAACGGATTCCAAATTCTTTTTTGAATACGTTTTGATCAAAAGGTTCTCTCTCAATTAATTCTAAATCTTTTTTTGAAAATGGGACAACTTCTTTGTACCAATCTTTGATCAAAATATGTCCATCAGAATTTCTTAATGTCTGAACAGCGTCAATTAATCGCCATGCAGGATTTTTAATTAATACCGCTAAACTGGAATGAGCATCTCGAATAGATTCTTTCACAGTTAACTCAACAAACAGCAATCCCTTCATTCCAAGACCGATAATAGGCCTATTTTTAGCATCAACGTATCCAAATTCCCAAATTACACCATCGTTGGAAAATTTCTTTTTGTATTTTTTCAGGTATTGTTCTATATGGGCACTGCCAGTTTCTTCCTCTCCCTCAATTACAAATTTTATGTTGCACGGGACATCGCCAGTTGCTGCCAAACAAGCCTCAACGGCTTTAATTCTAGTGATTAATTCACCCTTATCATCAGTAGAACCCCTCCCAAAAATTTTATTTCCTTTTCTTATTCCGCTAAAGGGAGGATCATCCCACAAATCAAAGGGTTCTGCAGGTTGAACGTCGTAGTGATTATAAAACATCAATGTTTTGTGAGGATTTTTTTTGGATTTTATCTCAGCAAATACAATTGGAGCGACACCTTTTTTCAATCGTAAGATTTCAGATTTAAGGCCAGAAGATTTCAATAATGCTTTAACTAATTTTGCACATTCTTCAATGCCTTCATTTTTTGCAGATACACTAGGTTGTCGAATTAGTTTCTGAAGATCAGAAATAAGATCAGCCATATGGGAATCTACATGTTTTAATGCATTCATGTTAATCAAATAATTTTGTCAAAAGGTTTCATCGTGTTAGGAATTGCATCAATTAAATCCATGGAGGTCATGTGAAGACCCAATTTATCTTGTACATGTTTTCCAGCTAAACCACAGATGAAACTAGCTGCTGCTGCAGATTCCAAACTGTTTCTATTTGTAGACAGCAACCCAGCAACCAATCCAGACAGCACATCACCAGTGCCGCCCACGGTCATGGCGGGAGTGTTTTTTTGACAAAGGTATGTTGTTTTGCCGTTTGAGACAATATCCGTCGGTCCTTTCAACAAAATTGTCACACCGTTTTCAAGTGCATGTTTTTCAACCAATGTAATTCGCTCATTTTGTGAATCAGGCGGAACATCACCAAACAGTCTCTTAAATTCACCTGAATGAGGCGTAACTACAACATTCTTGTGGGCTAAAAGAGGCAACACCTCAGGGATTAACGCACTAGCATCTAAAGATAGTCTAACGTCTCTATCCAAAAGGGATTTCACCAGATAAAGTAGAGAGTTTTTTTCTTGTATTGCAAGACCCATTCCAATTGTTGCAGAATGTAAATTACGAGGCAACGCCCCAACAAGTTTCTTTACAGCACCAAGGGTTAATTTCTGATCAACCAGAGGAATGACAATAAGATTAGGAGAAATTGCGCGAGTTGGAGTTACGTTGATTTTTGGAACAGATGTGTATACTAAATCAGCGCCACATCGTAGTGCAGCAAGTGAAGACAGCACTGGAGCTCCATGGTAAATGTAACTTCCCCCAATGACAATTACAATTCCGTTATCTCCTTTTCTAGAAGTAGATTTTCTTGCAGATATAAAATTTTGAACAATTGATGATGAAAGTATTTGAGATTTCAACATACAGTATTCTAGATATTGGATGAATAAATATTGTTTTCAAAATAAAGACAGAATTAATCTAATTTGTTGTACTTTTTTTAGTTGTTTTTGCTTTAGGTGCTGCCTTTGCTTTAGGTGCTGCCTTTGCTTTAGGTGCTGCCTTTGCTTTAGGTGCTGCCTTTGCTTTAGGTGCTGCCTTTGCTTTAGGTGCTGCCTTTGCTTTAGGTGCTGCCTTTGCTTTAGGTGCCGTATCTACACCAGTTGTTGTTTTTGCTTTTCTGCCAAAAAATGCTTTTCTTGCAAAACAAAGGTAAGTGGTATGTCCAATGCCTTGGAAAGAATGTCGAGTTTTTCCCTCCCTAGCCGCAATTGTTCTTATTATGTGCTCAGTTGATTCAATATCAGTAAACTCATTCTCGATTAAGGCAATAGTTAATTTTTCTAATTGGTTCATAGTTGGACAGATTGCAAAGATACAACCACTCCCTTTTAGCATCTGCCTTACTTTAGGAAGAACAACCCAAGGATCACCCAAATCAATTAAGGCGACATCCATTTCAGTAACTGGAATTTCCTTAGAAGTTTTTAGATCTAAATTAGTTTGAGTGACATACTTAGAAAGACCGGCTCTGCGAATATTTTTTTCTGCAATCTTCATAAATTTCTCATCGACGTCAAATGTGTAAACATGGCCTCTAGGTTTTACAATACTTGCAACAAATGAAGTCATAGAGCCGCTTCCAGTTCCAATCTCAAGAATTTTTTGACCGTCTTGAATGCCCGCACGTGCAGCAATATATCCAAGATCCTTAGGATAAACAATTTGAGTACCGTGTTGTATCTTCATTATGTAATCATACATCGTTGGCTCAAGCAAGTACACGTACTTGTCTTTGTTTGTCATCAATCTAGAACCATATTCTTTTCCAATAGCATCAGCATGCTTAAGCACACCGATATGAGTATGAAGTTCCTCTTTTTTTGAAATATTCATCAACCATTTTTTAGAATCATTATAGAAGAATAATACAGGAGATTTGTCTTTTATTATTGACACGTTGTTTTTCTAAAAATTTAAAATAAGAATCTTTGTCCACAAATAAACCAAGGTTTTATCCAGTTATCAAATCAAATAGATTCTCGCTTATGGATTGAATTGTAGGCATTATAGCATCATTGATGGTTTGAGCCACTTCTGGAAATGCAACTGAAAACACAATTCCAATAATTATTCCCGTAACGAGAGATATTTTACCCATAATCTTTGTGTACTATTATAATCACAAGTAAGAGTCTTTGGTCAAATGCATGTACAAAGATTTAGAATGTCAATCAAACTCAGAATGTCAATGAAGGACGTACCATCAAGGGATGAAATATCCACAGGTGCAGTAGTTCAGATAGTTCAGAAGCAGGATCAGCGTACAGGGAGTCTAACTGAGGGCAAAGTAAAGAGGATTCTTACTTCAAGTCAATTTCATCCACATGGAATTAAAGTGGAATTAGAAAGTGGTAAAATTGGCAGAGTTCAAAAAATGGTCAAGTAGAATTTAAAATTTTAATAATTTGTAAAAAATACTAAATTTTTTCACATGTTAACCAGAAAACAATATCGCATTCAGACATACAGGTATTTTTTTTCTTAAACGTTAAAACAGTAATCACGGGTCATAAACACATAAAATAAAAAGTAGTAAAAGATAACCGTCACATGGATACATTAGATTATCTCATAAAACAAGATGATCAAATATCTCAATCAATGCCAGAATGTGAAAACATTAGCAAAGATGGCGAAGATGAAAATAGCTAAACTAAATTATAAAAATCTAATTTTGGTTTAAAAATTATAAATTCTTTAACCATGTTGAACAGAAATATTTCAGATTCAGATCTAGTTCCAAACATCAAAGGGTATTTTTCCATGAAATCCAATAAAGTGTCTTTCTGAATGGATACCTCATCATCTCCCCTGATTTCTTTGAAAATATCAATTAATTTTTCTTTTTTAATATTAAGCGGGTAAGGACGGCCATAGGCATCTTTTGTTAAAAGACTATGATCAACTTTAGGAACGTCAAGTCCAAGAAATTTAAAAGATTGTTTGTCAACGCCTTGCTTCAGCATGGTCTTGTGAATATTATTAGAAAAATCAATTAAATCTTTTTTACTGTTTGAAGGTAAATTAGCTAGTTCAATTAAATCCAATAATTTTTTTCTATCTATCAGGGTAACATTCTTAATTTTTGCCAATCGTTTTGCAGAAAAGATAAATTTGTTATTAGTTACAACAATAGCCAATTGTGCATTGTATTTTCTCAAAGAATTCAGGGCTCTTTGAACAGATGTAAAATTTAATTCAGATTCAGACCGTATTGATTGAACTGCAATTCTGCTATCGCCTTGCTGCAACATCATATCACATCCATAGTCTTTTGAACGATTAGTCACAGTTGCAGAATAACCTAATTTTTCAAATAACCTAACCACGAATATTTCAAATTCACGTCCAGATGTGTTATCAAGTATGCCTAAATCAGACGAAATTTCATTCATATTTTTAATTTGAATAGTGGCTATTAATTTCATTTTGACTTATTAGTAGCAAATAAAGTAGCAATGTGAATTGACAGAAATTCAACTAGCAGGTTCAGGCGGATGGGTTTACGCAGAACTAACAGATGAGCAAGTTACAAAATCAAAATTAGTTCCAAATATGGATAAACATTTTTTGGCCTCACTTGAGAAACTGGATACAACAAAAATGATAAAACATTTTTGTAAACAATGTAATTCTGAATTTGACGGTCCCACTCAAATACAAATTGAAGAGAGTCCAAACGAAGCAGTTGCAGACGGATTAACTTTGATAGAGAGAGGGCAATACACATGTCACAAGTGTAGTTCAATTATTGGCGAATATCGTGTATTTCAAAAAAGTGAGTAATTGTAATTTTTAAAAATATACATATTTTTCTTAAATCAAAACGTATTCAATAAATACCGCAATTTTTTAGCAATATTATGGCAAATATGAAATGCGTATCATGTGGAATTAGTTTCTTTTCTCCAATGGGATCAGAGAAATGTTCCAAATGTGCAGGTAGTGAAACTCAAGGTAGTGAGGGTCACGATTCTTGTGGCTGTGGACACAGTCACTAACTCTTTTTTCTTTAATCTAAAATATAACTAACAAAAAAAATGCAAGGTATGGCTAAAACGTCACAAGAAATGAAGGAGCTAGTAGAGGAGTTTATCAAAATAACTAATGTAAAATACGAAGATCAAACGAAGAAAGTTAAAGAAAAAAGTAATTTAGTTGATTGGCAATTTCACGTAGGAACAAACGTAATTATTAGTAAGAATGCAAACAGAGAAGACAGAATACATGTTAATGTCAACATGAGATTTCCAGCGGAAGACGTAAAATTACTAGTTAGTAAAAATCCATCATTCTCCAAAGCAGTTATGGAGATAAGTGAAATTTGTACAATTTGCAATATAGGACATCAGTGGATTAAAGACGCAGAAGCAATAGCAGGGTTAGCAATATTTTCACACATAGACGAACAGAATTTAGAAAGGAACACATTTCATAATGTTTGGGATAACGTAGCAAGAGTTTCAGGACACATTCAAAAAATTCTACGTTCAAATTTTAGTAATTTCTCATCTAAAAGCAACTTGTCAGATGAAACAATGGATAAATCCATGTATAGATAGAACATAAAAAATGAGATTTTTAAAATATACCAAAATATACATACGCGGGTTTAATGAAGAATAAAAGAAATGATTTCTTTTGAGCATAGAGTACTAAGTGAGTTTAAATTAAAAATAGCAAAAGTAGACGTATTATCTAAATCCATCATGAGTCACAGAGAACCTAAAGGTACTGAAGCCAAGGAAGCGTCAAAATTTCTGGACGTGTTAGTAAAGGAGATAGATGAGTTCTACAAGGATCACAGTGAAATGCTATCAACTAATGGAAAGAGACCGCATGCACGTTCACGCTTACCTGAAACTAAGGAATGGCAAGATAATATTGAAAGATTTTATGAGTTAAATCCACGTCGAAGACCTAGAAAAAAGAATTAATTTTAAAAAATTAAGATGAAAGCAATTCCCAATCGTTTTGCCCACATTCACATTGTTTTTCATAAGCATTGATGTAGTCCATGTATTCTAAATCAGTGCAAGGACCCTGATCAGGGATAACAATTTTAGAAGTACATTTTCTACATTTGGCAACAAAATTATCTGTCAATATCGAATAGGGTTCAAAATTAAAAAATAAAAGTATTTCAAGTTAATAAAATTAAAAATTTTTAGATTCAACAAATTCAACGATTGAAAGAATTTCTCCCATTTCAACAAGGTGACCGTAACTAGTATTTTTTGCATTTTTCATAGGTTTGTTATCAACGCTGATGAATAACATGTTGCCATCATAAAGTGGAATGGTTATTCTTTTAATTTTTGAATATGAGGTGATAGAATACAAACCGTTACCAATGTTTTCAGAAGATGAAGCATATTCATCCCATTCAGATCTAGATCTAGACATGGTTGATTTTGTTTTTTCTATGGGAACAATATTGGAAACCCCGTCTCTCTGACTATTCCAAAGTAATTGACCGTTCCCATCAGACACAGCTGCAAATCTAACAGATTCATTAAAATCCATTAACATGTTTAAAAGTTGTTCATATTTTTCCATTAGTTCTTTACCAACATTTTAGTTAATATAATATCCGAAATTTGTAATTCTAGTGCTAAGTAATTTGCCATGTAAAATCACTCCTCAAAAGTATTTACGAAATCAATAATAGACATTATTTTTCCCATTTGAATATAGCGACCATAGCTCTTTGTTTTTGTTTTGTTAAGAGGGGTATTATCAACATGAACCATCAACATGTGAAAAGCGTCAAGAGGGACAGTTACTTGTTTAATTTTTTCAAAGGATGCGATATGATACAATGCCCTACCAAGATCATCAGAATCCTCAATTTTGCAACGTGCAATCCAATCATCAGATTCACGAACGAGAGTTTTTTTAATTTCAGATAAAGGAACCGTGACTTTTGCATCATCTCTAAGAGTATTCCATAAAATATTTCCAGAAGTGTCACTGATTGCAGTAAACATAATGGTTGAGTCATAATCCATTAACATATGAAGAAGTTTCTCATATCTTGACATTACCTAATTGATGTGTTTATAGAATAAAAAGAATCGTAAATTAAAAAAATAATTGGCACTAGTACTAATCGATAAAATTAATTTATATCAGATTTCATTATGACATGTATTATGAAAAACCCATATGGTGATTTTGTACATGAAGTTTGGGAAGAATTTCCACAATTATCTGAATGGCATAATTTAGATAATCAAATTTTGCCAATATGGAAACTGGATCAATTCATCGAAGCAGGATATCATAATTTTGATGCAGGTAGAAAACCATTGTACCATCTTAGCAGAATGATTGAAAATTATGCTCAGCAACACAAAGAGCCACTATTAGCTACATTTGAAAAAATTGCAAAGTTCTCCTATGTGAAAGAAAGATATCAAAAAATGGTTGCAGACATGCCAAAAGTTTGGATAATTGCCGATTTTGATGACGAGATAATACCAACTGACGTGATAATACCAAATTCAGAATTTCTAAGTTGTAGTAATACCAATTTAGCAAATGTATGGACAGTAATTACAAGAGGACCGTATGGCCCATTTGGCCTCATTGCAGAAGAATACGAGGATGGAAAGTTTAGGGGATTCTTTACACTAAATTCAAACGTTTGCAGGTACGCACTAAAAGTAATGGGGACAACATTGAATTCTAAGTTCGATATTCAGTAATATTAAAAAATTAAAAAATCCAATGTATAAAAAAACATTATTTATTTTTCGCAGAGATTTAAGAATAGAAGACAACATAGGCCTAATAGAATCACTTCAAAATTCAAAAGAAGTGATTCCATGTTTCATTTATGATGAAAACATAATAAAAAAATTGAAAGATTCAAAATTCAGATGGTCTTTTCTTAATCATTCATTAGTGGATCTAGATAATCAATTAAAGAAAAAAGGAGCAAGTTTGCAAATACTAGAAGGAAAACCAGAAAAAATAATAGATAAAATAATTAAGAAACACAACATAAATGCAGTATTTCTAAACACAGATTTTACAAACTATGCGCAGCGTAGAGATGAAAAAATATTTCAGGTTTGTAAAAAAAACAATATATCGTTTCATAGCACATTAGATTTTTTACTCCACAATCCAAATGAAATAAAAACTAATGATGGTTCACCGTATACAATTTATTCATTCTTTTATAAAAAAGCAAGACAGTTTCCAATAAAAAAAATTGTTAAAAATATTCAAAAAAATTACTCGAAAGAAATTATCTCGGGGGATGAAATTAAAAAGTCAGAAATAAAAAATAAAGAAATTGTAGGAGGGCGTAACGAGGCATTAAAAATTTTGAAATGTTTGGACAAATTTAGAGATTATGATAAAGTCAGAGACTTTCCAGGGTTAAATCAAACAACAATGCTTTCAGCACATAACAAATTTGGAACAATTTCAGTCAGAGAGGTACATAAAGAAATCAAGGAAATACTAGGCTCAGAGCACACAATAATGGGGGAAATGTACTGGAGGGAGTTTTTTAGTCATATTTTGTTTCATTTTCCATACGCACAAAAAACAACATTCAGGCAAAAATTTCAAAAAATTCCATGGTCAAAATCCAAAGAGTCTTTTAAAAAATGGAGTGAAGGAAAAACAGGATTTCCAATTGTGGATGCAGGAATGAGACAGCTAAACCAAACAGGCTTTATGCACAACAGGGTCAGAATGGTTGTAGCGTCATTTCTGACTAAGGACCTACACATGGATTGGAGATTAGGAGAAAAATATTTTGAAGAAAAATTAATTGACCATGATCCAGCAGTTAATTCAGGTAATTGGCAGTGGGCAGCATCCACAGGGTGCGATTCAGTGCCTTATTTTCGAATTTTTAATCCATGGAGACAGCAGGAAAGATTTGATTTGAATTGCGATTATATTAAAAAATGGATTCCAGAATTAGAAAAAGCAGAACCAAAAATAATTCATAAGTTATGGGAAAAATTTCCAGCAAATTTAGAATATCCAAAACCAATGCTAACCCATAAAATTGAAGCAGAAAAAACAAAAATGATTTTTAAATCACAAAAATAAAACAAGTGAAAAAGAAGTTAGCACTATTACAAAAAATTATCAGTGTCTTAAATACACAAAAAGGTTAAGAATTTTATGAGTAGTCATTTTGTAAACTTTATTGATGACATATGGAATAAATTTTCAAAATTTACACAAGTAAAAAATACAGATCTTACAGACCACAACATACTATGGACTTTAGAAGAATACCAAAAAGCAACCTATGTTAATTTCAGAACAGGTAAGAAAGAACTTTACAGACTCAGCATACTGTTAGAAAATTACGCGGTAAAACACAATTCCCCATTGCTAGCAACTTTTGAGACAGAAGCTAGGTACAAGTATGTTGAAGAACGTTACAGAGAAATCCTCACTAAAATTTCAAAAGCGTGGATAATTGGAAATTTTAATAATCCAGATTTAGCCCCACATCCCCCAGCATCTGCAGAAGTGATTAGCTGCGATGGAACAAACATATCTCCAATGTGGATCGTAGTCACAAAAGGTGAAAAAGGCCCATTTGGCCTAGTCGCTGAAGAAATGGGAGACGGTGACTATAGGGGATTCTTTACAACAAATTTAGACATCATGACTAGTGTCATAGAAAACATAAACGAACAGCTAAAAATTAAAATCGAAATATAAAAAAAATAGTACAAACTAGAAACTTTTCTAATTTAGATCTAAATAATACTATTTGGAATCTAAATCATCTTTGACTTTATTTTGAATCTCAATAATGCATTGATGGCAAATTATGGATTTGTCAGACATGTTGGATATGATGTCATTATTTTGAAAATTAGAATCAAACGTAATGCCAATAACTAATTTGTTAGACCACACTTCGAAATCTTTTTTTTCTTTTCCACAAACAAAACAGTTCATGTTCTTAATGGATTCAATCATAACTTAAGGGTGATGATAAAATAAAATATTTTACAATCAACACATCACATCCTTACAGTGAGGCATCAAAATAGACATGATGATAAATCCACCAAATACAGTTATGCCCAATGTAAGGGATAATCCCAATAGCAAAGTTTTCTCATCATCTAATTTCATCACCATGAGTGAATTTTAAAATAAAAGCATAACAAGAATGTTAATAAAATTTGATAGTGGTAAAATTGAGTTCAAGGATCATATGGAGAATTATCATTTAAACAACTTACAAGTTTATCACTGTAATGACCAAATCGTTCCATGCATGAAACAATCAAACTTTCCAGTTCACGCTCTTGAGTATATTGATTGTAATATTCAAAACCAACAGTTCCAATTACAATACTAACTAAAGCAATCATTGTAATAATTAGAATAAATCTCATGATTTTTTTAATAAAATTTTAGACTTAAGAAGATTGAGAAGTAAAAATCAATTATCAGGATTACAGCAAAATGATAAAAATAGGCACAAATTTAACTAAAAATCACATTCTATTTGGAGCAGAGATTCCGAGTAGATCAAGTGCTTTCTCCAAAGTAATGTTAAAAGAATGAACCAAGCAAATACGAGAAGATTTCAACTCAATATTGTCAGAATCTAAAACTTTTACATGTTCATAAAATGAATTAAAGGCTACTGCCAAATCATGACAGTATCTAGCAATGACCTTAGGAGCAAAATTATTTGCGGCATCACGAACTTGTAAATTAAAAAGGCCAATTGTTTTAACTAAATTAAGTTCAGATTTTTCTTGAAGTAATGAAAAATCAACATCAGTGGTTGGCGTAATTCCAGATTTTTCTAAAATTCTTGACGCCCTAGCATACGCATATTGTATGTATGGAGCAGTGTCACCCTCCAAACTAAGAGATTTTGCCAAATCAAATGTGATTATTTTGTCTAAATCTTGTTTAATCATCTCATAACGTAAAGTTCCAATTGAAACAGATTGTGCAATTTTCTCAATTTCTGAATCTTTCATTTCAGGATGTCGCTTTTTAGTTTCTTCAGTAATTTTTTGTTTTAAAAGATCACATACGGAATCAGCACTGACATAAACTCCTTTTCTACCAGACATTTGAGCCTGTTTTCCATCAGTTTCCAATCCTAGTGTTTTTGCAGTATCAGAACTTAACGTTACAGATTCATAACCAAGATGGACATAACTGTCTGGAATTGAATTGAACTTTTCCATCAGTGTTGTAATAATTTTTTGCAATCTTTCTTGACGTGAATCAATTACAGTGACAACTTTCTGAGCAGTGAAATTTTGAGGGGTGGCAGAATCATCATTCAAACTAGTTTGCCACAGAGTTTTAGAATTAGGCTGAGTTGCACCATATTGTTGATAGTAAAATGGATCGTCCAGCAAGCCTAATTTCCATGCAGCGTACGGTATATCTTTGGCAATGTATGTGGCAGTGCCGTTACTTCTAACAATTACCTTATCATCCTCATTGCCATCCCCACGAATTATCCAACATTGTGCATTTTTACCCTCATTTTCAAATTCTATGAGTCCCATTTCTTTGAGTTTTTCAAAGATTTTTGACCACAATCCCGAACGAATAATCTGAGATTCAAAATTAAGGCAATCATAAGAGACATTCAGATTCCAGCACGTTTGTAATTGACCTGCTAGAACTTTTCTAGTAATCATGTCGCCAAATGCTGCAGTTTCAGAATTACCATCTTCAAGTTCTTTCAAAGTATTTTTCCTAATTTCTTCTAAAGAAGAATCAAGTTCGTATTTTTGAGTTGTTTTAACATAAACATCATCTCCACAATAATGATCAAACTTTTTTCCATTTGGAGGTTCTTCATCAAATTTAAAATGTTTGAAACCTACAATAATGTCAGCGACTTGTAAACCAGAATCATCAATATAGTTAAGAACATTAACATTGTAATTTGCCTTTGTTAAAATTCTGGAAACAGTGTCGCCAACCACGATATTCCTAATATGGCCAATGTGCAATGCCTTGTTAGGATTTACGCTTGTATGTTCAACTACAATGTTTGAATTATTTCCAATGTCAACAGCACCAAATGTATCAAGGTATGATTCAGATAGGATTAGTTTGCTTAAATTTTTCCAATCAGCATAAAAGTTAAGGTATCCAGAGGGATGAGGTTCAGTTTTTAAAACAAGTGTACTAGAGTACTGAGAATATTTTTCAAATAGCATTTGAGTAATTTCTTTTGGATTTTTTTTCAATTCTTTTGCAAGTAGGAATGCAATGTTAGAGCTGACATCCCCAAATCCAGGTTTTGCAACTTCAACAGAAAAATTTACATCAGAAATGGAAAGATCATCCAGTATTTTTTTAAGATTATTCGTAATTTCCTCAAGTATTAGTTGGAACGTCATGCTATATCTCAGATAATTTAGGTGCTAATTTATCTAGTGCCTCAAGAACACCATCCCCACTACAACCAGACACAGTCATAGTAGCCTCAGATCTTACTGCATCAGAGGCATTGCCTAAAGCAATACTAGTTTTTGCAACTTTAAACAACGGAACGTCAGTAGCACTATCGCCAATAGCAATAACATCATCCTTTAAAATATTAAATTTTTTCATTATTTCTGTAAATCCAGTTCCTTTGTCAATGCCTTTGGAATTAATATGAATCGCATATTGACTGTCAGATAAATTAACATCGACACTATTTTCAGAGAGAATTTTTCGTGCGGCATCAATGTCAAAAGTTCTTTCCAAAACAACTTCAGTTAGTCTAGGGTATACAGGTTTTTTTTGTACACCTTCAAGATTATTTTTAATTAATTCAAATGCCCTGTTACAATCACCAAGATTTCCCAACAAAACATGATCATCAGCATCCATAGCAATGCAACCTCCGTTTTCACCAACTGCAATTTTTCGAGTTCCGCCAAAGACAGAAAGCAAGTATGCCTCAACAGAAGATCTGCCAGTTACATAGATTACATCATGACCCATGTTGGTTAACCTTCGAAGTGCCTCCAATGCATCCAGATGAATTCTGCCACCTCCATTTTCAGTGATAGTTCCATCAATATCCACTGCAAAAGTTTTCTTTTTCATAAAATCTAATTTCTCTAACTAAATAATAATTAGTTGATCAAAATCTTTTTTGTGATTTTATCAGATACTACTACAGCTAGAACGCCCATCACGATAGACGGAATTAGAGTGTAGAACAATACAGTTTGAATTAATTCAAAATAAACAAAATAGATCAAACTTGGAGAGACCAATTTGCCCAGTAAAACTTCATTGTAGGTATACATCACATATGGGTAGTACACCATATAGAATACAGAGCCTATCAAACCACCAGTAAAAAATAGAGAAAGTTTAGAGCGATTTAGTTTAAGAAATACATCTGCAATTACAAAAGGAATCAAGTTAAGAGAATAAAATTGAACAGTGTCAAGCATTGCAAAATTAGGAACAATTGCAGTAGAGCTGTAAATTAGTAAAAACAAACCACCCAAAATACTCACAAGTCCAAATTGATAATTGGATAGCCTGAAAACTGTAAAAAGTGAAAATGAAATCAGAAAGGGATATGCCAAAGACGCGACGATAAAAGCAAACGTGGGTTCAGGATTAAATTGAAAAAAATCAGTACTGGAAAAGGGTAAAGATAAGGAAGAAATTATCCCAGAAGCAGACAGCCATACAGGAATGACAGCTAAAATTAACAAGTATTTTGAAACAGGTTTAGAATTATGGAATTTCAGATATCTGGAAATTCCAACCATCCCACCAATACTGCATAAGAACATCCCAGTGATCAAAGTAAAATGAGGAGGACTAAGCAACCCATCTAAACCAAAATAAGAATGCCAGACAAAATCAAAAGGCCCAGCACCGGTAAGTAGTCCAATGCCAATTAATTTTATTTTAAGTGATAAAAAATAAGACGTCCTAAATTTTTGTAAATTCTTCCAACCTACAAAAGATAAAACTACGCCGAACAAAGTTACAGCAACTCCAGAATACATTAAAGCATGAGGAGGAGAAGAGAAAGTTTCAGGTTTACTAAGTAAATGATTTGTAATATCCCAACTTCCACCAACAGTTACTAAAAGAATTCCAAGACTAGTCAAAATACTTCCAATTAGAAAAATGAACTGGGATCTAGATTTTAGAAAAGTTTCAGATGGTTTCGAGGTTGAAATTGTCATAGTATCAATTATCATTTACAAAATATTAGGGATTTACACTTACCGAATAAACTGAAACGTATTCATTTTGATGATCCAAAAATCCAGAATAAGGATAATGTGAAAGATCACTCGTATGGGGAATTCCAATGGATTTGACGTATATATTGAAAATACCTGATTCTTTAGGAGTGATAAGAAGATCAAAATGGGTTTGCACATCAGGTTTCAGAGGCCGACTCATTGCCTCAATAGAAGGATATTGTGAAAAGGTTGTTTCAACGCCTCCACTATAGTTTGATCCAATTTCCTCACCAACATGGATGTAAGAAGGGGATAGTGTAAAATCATAAGTGTTGATTTTTACAACATCGTCAACCATTGTTAAATCTGGAAAGGCTACAGAAACAATATGAATATCAGCGTAATCACCATTGTTTACTGAAACGATGTCAAAACGAAACGAATCACCTAAAGTGATATTATTTTCAGAAATGGTGGCTGCAAAATAGGGTTCAGGGACTAGTTGTTCAGTCATTAAGAACTCAGATGGCAAAATGAAGACAGTCAAAATGAAATATAGCGATAAAATTGCAAAAGCGCTAAAATAAATTAAAAGTTTCTTCACATAAATGAATAAAAATCACTATTAAAAAATGAAACAAGTTTCGTTGGTTAGAACAATTCATGGTAAAATAACCATCACAGAAGTCACATCAAACCTAGCAAAAAATAACAAAGTACCACGGTTTTAATGGAAAAGAATATTGTAAGAAGTGAACAATATTGGGAATTCCTGAAAAAATTAAATCCATCCAAGACGAGATGGCAAGAACTCAGATCAACAAAGCAACTGAACATCACATAGGATTACTAAAAGCAAAAATTGCAAAATTAAAAAGAGAGCAAGAAGCTGAAGTTACTAAAAAATCAGGAATGAAGCAAGACGGGTTTGACGTAAGACGCACGGGTGATGCAACAGTTGTGTTCATAGGATTGCCAAGTGTTGGAAAGTCGACATTGCTAAACAAATTAACAGGTGCAAATTCTACAATAGGTGCATTTCAATTTACCACATTAACGGTTGTTCCAGGAATGATGAATTATAGAGGTGCAAATATTCAAGTTTTGGATCTTCCAGGAATCATCAAAGGCGCATCATCAGGTAAAGGGCTAGGAAAAAGAATTTTATCAGTTGCAAGAACAGCAGATTTGGTTTTACTAATATTAGATGTGTTTCAACCATATCACGAAGATGTGCTAACTAACGAATTAGGAAATATAGGCATCAGGCTAAATCAATTACCACCAAACATAACAATTGAAAAAGCATCCATGGGAGGCATCGCAATTGCACAGCAAACCAAGCTTACAAAAATTACAGAAAAACACCTCAAGGATATTCTTCATCTTTATGGACTAGTTAGTGCAAGAGTGGTAGTTAGAGAAGACATCACGTCAGAACAAATTGCAGATCATATTGCAGGAAACATTAGTTATTCAAAAGCTATCACAGTTTTAAATAAAATTGATTTGGTAGATGAAAAATTCTTGGAAGATTTAAAAACAAAAATAAAATCAAATGTGATAGAAGTATCAGCAAACTCAGATATCAACATAGAAATTTTAAAAGAAAAAATATATGAAAAATTGAAATTCATTAGGATATACATGAAACCCAAAGGCGAGGAAGCGGATTTTAAAGAACCATTCATTGCAAGAGAAGGGGACACAGTTGAAGATGTTTGTAACAAAATGCATCGTAGATTGAAAAGACAATTCAGATACGGGTTAGTTTGGGGCAAGAGCGTAAAATTTGGAGGGCAAAGAGTAGGACTAACACACGTTATGCAAGATGAGGATGTAATTACAATTATCAAAAGACCAGGCCCATAATTGTATTAAAAAAAATAAAAATAGATCAAAAAAAATAAAAAATAATTTAAATTAAAAATTAAAAATAAGGAAATAGTTTTAGAAATATAAAATAGTGAGCGTGATTTTTCAAAAAACATATCATTTGATGTTAAAAAAATCAACGGATGAACAAAAATAAAAAAAATAAAGAAAAATATCGATAAAATACGATCACATCTAATTTTCAAACATAAAATTACTTTACAAATTGTGATCACATTGTGTAAATTTTTTTAGTGTAACCACTGAAAAACAATGAAAATATCGATTTTAACATGGCTACAAAAAGAAAAGCTGCAACTAGAAAAGCAGCACCAAAAAGAACAGCTACTAAAAAAACTGCAACTAGAAAAGCAGCTCCAAAGAGAAAAGCAGCAGTAAAACGCAAAGCAGCTCCAAAGAGAAAAGCAGCAGTAAAACGCAAAGCAGCTCCAAAGAGAAAAGCAGCAGTAAAACGCAAAGCAGCTCCAAAGAGAAAAGCAGCAGCTAAAAGACGATAAACGTATTTGTAAATTAACAATCGTCATATAGACGACGAATTGTTTTCCTTTTTCTAATCTACTAGTGTCAACTATGTAAGAATAGTTTTAGGAAATAGTTTTAGGAAATAGTTTTAGGAAATAGTTTTAGGAAATAGTTTTAGGAAATAGTTTTAGGAAATAGTTTTAGGAAATAGTTTTAGGAAATAGTTTTAGGAAATAGTTTTAGGAAATAGTTTTAGGAAATAGTTTTAGGAAATAGTTTTAGGAAATAGTTTTAGGAAATTATCAGTACAGGTAACTCAATAATTTAATTTGCTCTTCGGTGTTAATGATATCTTTGGTGGTCAAAATTTCTAAAAGCTCCTTAAAGATTGCTTTTTGTTCAGAAGACATTCCACCAGATGGACCTCTTTCTCCAGGAGGGCCGGGTGGACCTCTTGGACCAGCTGGGCCAACAGGACCTTGTCCTCCGACAGGGCCAGATTCACCAATTGATCCAATAGGCCCTGTAGGACCACGTTCACCTTGCGGACCTTGAATTCCTTGCGGACCTTGCGGACCTTTGTCTCCAGATAAACCAGTGGTGCCTCTTTCTCCTTGAGTACCTTGCGGACCTTGCGGACCTTTGTCTCCAGGCATTCCAGTCGGACCAGTATTACCTTTGTCTCCAAGTGGACCAAGTGGACCTTTGTCTCCTTTTTCACCCTGGGGTCCCGGAACTCCAGTTAGTCCCTTAGTACCTGCTGGACCTTGCGGACCTTGCGGACCTTTGTCTCCAAGTGGACCTTCAGGACCGCTTAGTCCCTTGTCTCCAAGTGGACCGGGCGGACCAAGTGGACCTTTGTCTCCAAGTGGACCTACAGGACCAGTTAGTCCCTTGTCTCCAAGTGGACCGGGCGGACCAAGTGGACCTTTGTCTCCAAGTGGACCAGTGGTACCTCTTTCTCCAAGTGGGCCGGGCGGACCATGGATTCCTTTTTCACCCTGAACTCCAGATGTGCCAGTCGGACCCTTGGATCCTGGAACTCCAACAGGACCAGTCGGACCCTTGGATCCTGGAACTCCAACAGGACCAGTTAGTCCCTTGTCTCCAATAGTACCTTGCGGACCTTTGTCTCCAGTGGCACCAACAGCACCTCTTTCCCCAACAGGGCCGGGCGGACCATGGATTCCTTTTTCACCCTGAACTCCAGATGTGCCAGTCGGACCCTTGGATCCTGGAACTCCAACAGGACCAGTTAGTCCCTTGTCTCCAATAGTACCTTGCGGACCTTTGTCTCCAGTGGCACCAGGGGGACCGCGAATTCCAGAAAGTCCCTTGTCTCCAGACAAACCAGTCGGACCTTTTTCGCCAGATGGTCCAATGGTGCCTTTTAATCCAGAAAGTCCCTTGTCTCCAGTGGCACCAGTGGTGCCTTTGTCACCTTTGTCACCAGATGCACCAGTGGTGCCTTTGTCACCTTTGTCACCTTTGTCGCCAGTAATTCCCTTGTCTCCAGAAAGTCCCTTGTCGCCAGAAAGTCCCTTGTCTCCTTGTGAACCTTTGTCGCCAGTGGCACCTTTGTCTCCAGTGGCACCAGGGGGACCAAGTGGACCCTTGCCTCCAAGTGGACCTTGTTGTCCAGGTTGACCAGGTTGACCTTTGTCGCCAGGTTGACCAGGCGGACCAGCAATACCTTTGTCGCCAGGTTGACCTCGCTCTCCAGATGCACCAGTGGTGCCTTTAGAATTAAAATTAGAAGTATTTTTTGAAGTAGGTTTAGATTTTACATTATTTTTAGATGTTTCATTTTTTTCTTTTTGAATAGAAGACTTAGCAGATGGTTCAGATGATTTTCGCAACCGGACATCAAAAACGGAATATACTGAAGAGAATAAATCATTTACAACAACCCAAACAACATCCACATCATTGATAGATTTAGGAAGAGGGTTTTCAGAGTCTCCCACTACTTCAGAAAAAATACCATCCTTGACCCTAAGATGAAAATTTCCCTTCCATAAAGGAGAAAAACTTTTTTCACGAATTTGATCATCAGATGGTTTAACATCAATTAGCGATATCTGAGCCTCATAAACGCCAGATTGCTTAAATGGCGACTGACCCTGGATTTCAATTCGTGGCTGAGATGACACAGTGGTTGGTTAATGTATGAAGTATTTCAGGATTTGGATCGCAAAATCCAACTAAAATGCCAAATTATCAAGAATAATCACAATTAAAATGGTATTTATCTAGATGAAGATAAAAAATTGACAAGTTGTTTGGTAAAAAAAATAAAAAAGTAGAGGCAAAAGTAGAGAAAAAAGGATCAGAAAGCACAGTTACCAAAGAAACCAGCTTAGTAGATCCAAGTTACAATATTAAAAAATTATTTAAAAAAGGCATCAACTTAATGGCAGATGAAAAACTAGACGACGCCATAGAAGTATTTGAGCAAGCATTACGAATTGAACCAGACAATATTGAAATCTTAATGAAATTAGGATATGCAAGATTTCATCTAGAGGATTACAATGATGCACTAAAAGTATATGATAAAATTTTAGAAATAGATGTAACGAATCCAGAAGCATGGAATCTTAAAGGATTAGTTCATTATGAACAGAGAAAATATTCGCAAGCATTAGATGCAGTCAACAAAGCAATAGAGTCAGACAAGACATATGGAATGGCATGGTACAACAAAGCATGTTTCCTATCATTGCTAAATCAAGTACCAGAATCACTACAAGCACTAAAACACGCAATAGAAATAGATGTTAAAAATGCTAGAAAGTCAATTAGAGATAAAGACTTTGTCAACGTAAGAATTGAAGAAGGATTCAAAAGAATTGAAGAAGTTGTGGTTCTAGAATCAGTTAAACAAGGATACCATACAATAGGAGCAATTGTTTGGACAACATTCTTAGATAAAATTGATGCAGAAAAAGCTTTAAGAAAACTACTAGAAAAAGGACTAATCGTACAGAATGAAAAACGTGACGGTCTAAGTAAAATACCAATTTATGATCTTTCAGATAACTTTGCAGAAAAAGTAGGTAAAGAAAAAATAGGATTATTTGGAATTACAAGAAAGAAACTTCCAAAGCCAGTTAAAAATTTGAAGATAATGAGTCAAGCAATTCAATCGGCAAAAGAGGCAATTGAGGAGGCAAACATAGAGAAAGCAGTAGAGGCTTTTGATCAATTCATTGATCCAGCAAAATCAGGGGAGCAAATGATAGAGAATTTCTTTGAAGCTCACAGAGAAATAAGATTATGGAAAATAAGACTAAGCGATAGAGGTGCAGATTACATGATAGATAACAAAGACAAGATGATAGAGGTTTTAGAGGACGTGGAAGTTACAATAACTAAAAAACTTAGAGACGAAATAGCCTAATCAATCATACAGAGAAAGTCCGGCAGATAACATAGTTTAATTTTTGGGCATGAATATTTTCAGATTATTCCGCAGACAAATCCCAATAATTGGCATCTTGTTGTTTGTCAGTAGGTTTCTCCAAATTTTTCCATTCCTTAAAGGATCTAACATACAATTTTGTATTAGATAGTCCTGCAGATTTAAGAGCATAGTATGCCAATCCCGATAAAGTTCCCACACTGCCACAGTAAGTGATTATCTCAGAGTCACCAGAAATATCCCTATTATCAAATAATCTTTTCATGTCTTCTTTTGAACGAAGAATTCCATCACTGCTTGCCAGTGTACGATAAGGAAGACTAACAGCACCAGGAATATGTTGTTCGAGATAGTTCAAGCGTTCCCTGTTGTCAATTAAAATCACATCGTCACGTGATTTTACAGATTCCAGGTATTCAGAAGTTGCCAAAATATTAGATTGTAAATTCATAGAATGTTCCTTGTTAGATATTTCGGGAGTTAGTGAATCAGTTTCCAATCCCAATGATTTCCAATTACCATAAGTTGTTTCAAGTAAAGTGACATCGGAGTGTCCAATCCATTCTAACGTCCAAGCTACTCTGGATGCCAAAGCGCCAAAAGTATCATCGTAAACAACGACAGGAGTTTCATCGTCGATACCTAGAGAATTTACAAGTTTCAAAACACGTTCAGGACTATCATCAGACAACAAAGTGGCTAAAGGTAAATTTACAGAATTTGGAATATGATCTTGCTTGTAATCACCTTCACGTCTAACGTCAATTACTCTAACGCTATTGTCTCGAATTTCAGAACGTAGTGAATCAATATCAGTAGTAACTTTAACAGATTCAGTCAAGCAGCACATTCACCCTTACCGGTTTTTGTATGATAGCTAGTGTCACTGCCATAATCAAGATAGAAATCAGGATCGTCCTCTTTCGTCGGAGGAGCAACAAGAGGTTCCAATACTTTTTTGATATCACCAATAGATTTAATGTCAGAATCCTCACTATCATTTACAATTCTATGAATCCAAGATTTCAAAGTGTCATCAGATTGCTTATTTGCTTTAAACAGTTCAATTATTTTTAGAATAACAGGAATTACTCTCTTAGCTGGTACCCTAAGACATGTTTGACCTAATGTAGTGTCAGCATCAAAACGACCGCCAAGAGACATTTGATAATTTGGATACATGTCTTTTCCCAAACGACCGCCACCACCAAAGAAACCAATTGTTGCAATACCATGCTGTGCACATGAGTTTGGACATCCGCTAATCTTAATTGAAGAATCAGCGAGATCATCATCCTCGTCAAGTTTTAATTCAAGAAATTTTCTTTGAATTTCTTTTGCAAGTCTATGAGAATTAGTCAATGCCAAATTACAAGAAGTTGTTCCAGAGCAACCGACAGGGGCAGTCATAGTTAAACCGCCAGATTTTGCCAATCCAGTTTCAAGAAGTCGAGAATACAATTTGACTAAATCATCTTCATGCACATATCGTAGTGCCACATTCTGAACAAATCCAGATCTAGCCTTGCCTTCAGAAGAGAACTCACGAATAAGAGCAGCCATAGAATTTAATTGATTTGAAGTAATGTCACCAGCTTCTAAAGTAATAAAGACAGAACGATAGTCAGACTGTTTTTGTTTTATTGTGTTTGATTTAAGCCATCTAGCATATCCGTCAGGAACCGAGCTTCCGCCCTCGTCACTAATTTTTAGTGGGCGAGTGATTTTATCAGGAGTGGTGTCAACTTTTAGTTTAGTAACTACAGATTGAGTAGCTCTGACAATTGCCCGTTCTTTCAATACGAGATTTTGGAATTTTTCCCAACCCATGTCATTAACAAGATAACGCATTCTATTTCTTGCAAGATTTTTTCTATCACCTAATCTATCAAATATTCTCATGACAGCAATAGAAGTGTAAAGTAAATCTTCCTCAGGAGTGAAATCTTCCAACTGATGTCCAACAAAGGATCGATTGCCCAAACCACCACCAAGGAAAATTTTGAAACCTTTTTGTTTAGAGCCGTTGATTTGTTGAATTTCTGGAATTAATCCAACATCAACCATTCTTACCATTCCATGTTTTTCACAGCAAGTGAAATTAAATTTAAATTTACGTGGAAGACTTTGTGCCATAGGATTTCGTAAAAAGAATTTTGCAGTTGCAAGAGCATAAGGTGTAGAGTCAAATTTCTCATCAGAACAAACGCCAGATAATGGACTGCACATTACATTTCGTACAGAATTTCCACATGCCTCTCTTGAAGTTAGGCCAACTTCAGCAAGAGACCTAAATATTTCTGAAACATCCTCAAGGATTACCCAATGTAATTGAATATTTTCCCTTGTGGAAAAATGGGCACTGCCTATAGAATATTGTTCGCTAAGTCTAGATAGTGTTTCAAATTGTTTAGGATAAATTTCACCAGCAGGCAATTTAACACGAACCATAGCATAATCACTAGTCATTCTAGTACCGTATGCACCATGTTGAAGTCTAAAGCGTCTGAAACTATCCTCATCATATTTTCCTTGACGGTATAGCTTTACAGTATTAGCAAAATTGTCGGCCTCATCAATTCTAGCCCAATTAATTTTAGGTTTAGCAGAATCAACTGAAGATGGAGTTAATTTAGAAATGCTCAATATAATAAAATTCAAGTTAGTTTGGTTATAAATTTTTTATATCAGGGCATTTTAGGATAAAAAAATCAAGATATAAACAAAATTTTCCAGTTTATTTACTCATAGTAATTAAAAATAATTAGTATGAGCTAATTTTAAAATGTGCGAAAGTATTAATGGATAATAAAAATATCCACATCATGCAAGAGCCAACATTAGCAGAACAGTCTACAAAAATATTCACAGATGTTCGTGAAGTTGTAATCACACGTGCTATTGCAAATGAATTTCATGAAGTTTTAGATGATAGAGCAGAATCAGATGTAATAATTATCGGTGCAGGTCCTGCAGGATTAACAGCTAGCAGAGAGCTTTCAAACATGGGTTACAAAGTTTTAGTTATTGAACAGAATAATTACCTAGGCGGAGGATATTGGTTAGGAGGATACATGATGAATCCAGTTACAGTTAGAGAACCTGCACAAAAGTTTTGGGACGAATTAGGAATCCCATACAAAAAAGTTGCAGAGGGATTGTACCTAACACCGGGACCTCACGCAGTATCAAAATTAATTGGAGCAGCATGTGATTCAGGAGTGAAATTTTTACAACTTACAAAATTTGATGATTTAGTCTTAAAGAATGGAAGAGTAGCAGGAATTGTAGTTAACTGGATGCCAGTTTCAGCATTACCACGAAACATCACATGTGTGGATCCAATAGCATTAGAAGCAAAAATAATAGTAGATGCGTCAGGTCACGATTCAGTAGCAGTGAAAAGACTAGTGGATAGAGGGCTAGCAGAATGGAAAGGAATGGAGCCAATGCACGTCAATGACGGTGAAGAGCACGTAGTGAATAAAACAGGTGAAATCTATCCAGGATTAGTTGCAGCAGGAATGTCAGTTACTGAGACTTATGGATTGGCAAGAATGGGACCAACATTTGGTTCAATGTTATATTCAGGAAAGAAGGCAGCGCAAATAGTAGCTGAGAAACTAAAAGAGTTAGAGAGATAAGTAATTAGTGGAATAATTATTCTACAGTGAAAATTTCAAAAATAATACTATACAATGAACCTTCAGTTCCAGAAATAGACATTACAAATGTAGAAAAATTTATTGTGAATACATTTCAAATTAAAACAGAAGTAAGAGACAATATTTTTGAAAATTTAAATGAAAATATGTATGAAAATATCGCCAGTAGCAGGATATTTGACTTAAAAAAAATGTTTCAAAGACACACTCCGTCGAGGGAAGAAATTCTAATTGAATCAGAAAATAAGGACATGTCAAATAGAGAAGAAATGGTACTCTATGATGGAATTGAATTAAATAAAATAACTGAAGAGCTAATTCCAAGTAAGGAAAAAAATCAAGATGTTTTAAACATAATTTTTACAAATAAACTTACATGTACATTTGATCAAAATGATTTCAGATATCATGCAAGAGCATGGGTTGGATCAAATCCAATAATAATTTCAACTACAGGTACAATCGAAGCTCCTGCAAAACCCAAACAATACTACCTAGATCTAATGACTAATTTCTCAAAAGAAGAAATTGGGGAGATAAAGAAAAAATACAAAGGTCAATTTTTAGAATACGGAGATTCCAGAATTTCAAATATCATTGAAGGGTATGCATTGCAAGCAATATTCTACTATGAAACAGGGGATGCTTTTTGTGACAACAGTCAATGCAGGTTGTTTAATGCCCATTGGCAAAAAGATCTTTTCGTTACACAAATAGATAATAAAAAAATGTGTAAAAAACATGAAGAGTACTTGATAAAAATAAGAAACGAAATACAGTAGAATAGTATATTGACTTAAATTATTGAAATAAAGACGTTATACACTATGATGTCAGCAGATTCAGGAGAAGCAGCATTACAAACTAGTAATGATGGTCCAAAGATACCAGATGCAAAGAAAACGAAGTTTGACGTAATCATCATTGGTGCAGGGCCATCAGGGTACACTGCAGGAATTTATTGCTCAAGAGCAGGTTACGATACTTTAATTTTATCAGGATTACTACCAGGAGGACAGCTGGTCAACACTACCGAAGTTGAAAACTATCCAGGATTTGAGAACGGGATAATGGGTCCAGATTTAATGATAGAGATGAGAAAACAGTCTCAAAGAATGGGAACAACCATTGTTGATGACGTAGTAGTGGACACAGATTTTAGACGTGAACCTTACAAAGTATTGACGAGTTCTGAAGAATATGAAGGCCGGGCAATAATTATTGCAACAGGTGCAAATCCAAGAAAAATGGGAATTAAGGGAGAAGAGGAGTTTTCAGGTAAAGGAGTTTCATATTGTGCAACATGTGATGGTCCATTCTTCAGAAACATGGAACTTGTCGTAGTAGGAGGAGGGGATTCAGCAATTGAGGAGGCAACATTTCTAACAAAATTTGCAACCAAAATTCACGTTGTGCATAGAAGAGGAGAGTTACGTGCAAGTAAAGTAATGCAAGAAAGAGCCATGAATAATGAAAAAATACAATTTCATTGGAATTCAGAAGTAATTGAAATTAAAGGTGATCAGAAAATGCAGCAAGCAGTATTAAAAAATATAAAAACAAATGAGGAAAAAACAATCGATGTGGGAGGATTGTTTGTTGCAATTGGACACATACCAAATACACAATTATTCAAAGGTCAAATAGATTTAGATGATGAAGGATACATCGTGTTAAAAAATAAAACACATACAAACATGGAGGGAATTTTTGCAGCAGGGGATGTACACGATAGAAGTTATAGACAAGCAATCACAGCAGCAGGATTTGGATGTATGGCTGCAATAGATGTGGACAAATTTTTAACAGAAAATGCAGACAAATAAAAAAGTACAATGTAAGGAATGTTTGAAAAAGTTTCATAAAAAAGAAATATACACAATTCAGCAATTTCAATATAAAAAAGAACCCAAATACAAATGGATACTAGTCTATTTTAAAAAATTAAAAATAGATGAGTGGGATTCATTTTGTGAAGAATGTATTATGAGTTATTCAAAAAAAGTAGATGACGTTTGGAATAAGCAAAAAAGTCAAGTTATTTAGTACGAATCAAAAATAATTAATTAATGAGCCATGATTCGGAAAATTTTAAAAATACTATCGAGAGAAAAAGTAAAAAATTAGCAGAATTAGGTTCAATTCTAGCAAAAAATCAATTTACATATAAAATTCAAGAAAAAACAACAAAAGCATATTGGGAGAAAAGAGTCCAAGAATTAAAAAAATACGATGAAACAAGTTTAGCGTATTATAATGAAATACAAAACATCATGAATTTAGTTAACAAGGACGAAGCACAAACATATCTGCTACACATCAGTAAATTTCGTCAATTATCAACAGAACTAATAAAAATAATGGAAAAAGTCAAAGAAAACCCATCAATCATAGATTCGAAGGATAAGCAGCAAAGTCTTTGGAGCAAGGAAGTTAAAAAAGAAGTGTTAGAAATAAGTAAAAATTGTGTAGAACATGAGAAATACATGAACGATATTTTTAGAAAATTTTATGAAATAAACATAAAAAAAATATTATACGAATAAAATTATTTCATTTTTTTGATTTGAAGTGTAGTTGTACTACCATCTTTAGTCAAATTTAATAACTCATGACCGTTTCTTGCAACCCATCTGGAAATATCTTCTTCAGCATCAGGATCATCAGCAGAGACACTAATAATTTGTCCAACTTGCATTCGCTCGATTTCAATCTTAGTTCTAAACACAGGTTCAGGACAAAATAATCCTGTTGCGTCTAATTTTTTTTCATTCGATTCAGACATGTGTACCCATACATGAAGAATGATTTCTTATATTAAAATCTAATCAAGAAGTAAGTCATTAATTTAATGTTTATTCATCCACAAATTCTAAAAGAAATAAAGTTAAAATATTATTTAAAAAGATCTTCGTTTTCAGGACGAATTAAATCATCAATGGTATTAGATCCTACATTAAATGAATAATTACGAACTATAGCTGCAGGACATTTTTTTGTTTTACCCATGACTAGTTCTGTAGCAGAAGAAAGCTCATCAGCAACAGCAATTGCAGTAATACGTAAAATGCGTTTAAAAGAATCCAAAGTTCCAGCATAATCCAAAATAGGATTTAAACCAGAAATTCCAATAGCACAGTTAGTTTGTCCCATTCTAAACGGTCGTCCAAAAGTGTCAGAAATAATTACAGCTATATTCTTACCAGTTTTATTCAAAATATTTGTTCTAATTGTCTCCGCAGATTTATCAGAGTTTACAGGCAGCAATGTTGCAAATCCATCAAGAACATTACTTTCATCAATTCCAGCATTTGCGCAAATAAATCCACTATTAGTTTCTACAATAATTAAACCATTTTTCAGCCTAACAATTCTTTTGGATTCAGATAAAATTAATTCAACAAGTGCAGGGTCTTTATTGTATTGAGAACTAATACCCTGAGCTAATAGAGACGGCGATACAGTAGACAACTCTATCATCCTACCTTCTTGCTTTGAGATAATTTTTTGAGCAATTACAAGTACATCGCCATCAAGCACATCAGCTGAATTTAAAATCAGTTCTGACAAATCATCATCAGGGACAATTTCTTTTTCAATTGGAATTGGAATAATTTGCAATTACAATATTCAATACATAGGACTAAAAAATGGTTTAGACGGTAGGAAGTTCTAACTTAAGATGTTTATTAATAATTCCCAAAATTTTAGATAAATCTTTTTCCTCTAATGTAGTGGTAGCCAAGTCTTTAACTAAATCCTGTGCCCTGTATGCAATACCAAGGCCACAAATATCAAATAGTTTAATATCGTTTGCACCATCCACAACACAAACAATATCTTCCTTATTTTCACCCCATTCAGCAATTTTTATTTTTGCAGATTTTGATTTATCAGAATCAACAAGAATGTTAACACCGTCAAGTTTACCATCCTTAAAAATTAAATCATTACAGTACACATAATCAAAACCCAATTCTTTTTGTAATTTATCCATCATCAATGTAAAACCACCAGAAACAGCCATAATTTTCCAACCCGCAGCTTTTAAAATTCTGCACGCTTCTTTTGCACCTGGCATTATTGGTAAACTGTCTGCAACTTCCTGGCATACTTTTTCGTCCAGTCCCTTTAATGCAGCAACTCTAGTTCGAAGTCCCTCTTCCCAATTTATTTTACCCTGAATTCCTTGTTTTGTAATTGCCCAAATTTCATCCTCTTTGTTTAATTTTTCTGCAAGAATTGGAAGGTATTCTTCATCATACAAAACGCCTTCAACATCAAATATTATTAACAAAATGTTTCTGAATTAAAAAAAAATTCTAATAATATTAAAGTAGTGACTATTATGCCCAAAATTTGTAAAATTTTTTCATTCATCGTATTAAAGTTTAAAAAAAATAATTACAAACAGTTAGGGATAAATCACGGAATAACATGCAAAGAGTATGGTTGATGAACTAGAACGAAAATACGATGTAAAAATTCAAACTACAGAAGATAAAGTGAAATTTCCAGACGAACTAAAAGCAGAATTAAAAGCACAAGGAATGATGGATGATAAAGGAAAATTAAAATTAAAAGGCGTTAGTCCAAAAATGCTAAAAAGAATGAAACAAGAGTACGTAGAATGTCCGGTTTTAAAAGATGATGTTCAATTTGTACAATGTTTCATATGTCCAAATTTTCAAAGCAGAGTAATGGGCGAAGTGCTATGCAAAGGCGAACCACTGAAATAACATAATAGATTTTAAAAAATTCACGAAAGGCTCATTAGTTAAAATAATTCTCAACCAAGTAGTTTGGGAAAGCAAAAAGTAGGAATTACAGTTTCAAAAGAAGAAGATTTCAGTGAATGGTATACACAAGTAGTCTTAAAGGCAAAACTTGCAGATTATGCACCAGTTAAAGGATTAATTGTTCTCAGACCTGACGGATATTCAATCTGGGAGTCATTAAGAACCACATTTGATAAAAAATTTGCACGTAATGGAATACGAAATGGATTTTTACCAATACTAATTCCAGAATCACTATTAGGAAAAGAACAAAAGCATTTTGCAGGTTTTAACCCAGAAGTGTTTTGGGTCACGCATTCAGGAACCAATGAGATAGGAGACAGGTTAGCCCTAAGGCCAACATCTGAGACATTGGCATATACACTATATTCAAAATGGATTCAAAGTTGGAGAGATTTACCACTAAAAATAAATTTTTGGAATACGGCGTTAAGAGCTGAAATCAAAGCAACAAAACCTTTTCTTAGGACATCAGAATTCCTATGGCAAGAAGGGCACACAGTACATTCAACAAAAGAAGAAGCTGAAAAAGAAGTAATGAAAATTTTAGATATTTATAAAAACACAGTAGAAGAGGAGCTTGCAATCCCAGTAAGCACAGGAAAGAAAAGTGAAAAAGAAAAATTTGTTGGTGCAACATACACAACAACTATGGAATCAATAATGCCAGATGGAAAAGCACTGCAAATGGGTACGTCTCATTTCTTGGGACAAAATTTTTCAAAACCGTTTGAGGTTAAATTTGCAGATAAAGACAACATAGAACATTTTGCATGGCAAACATCATGGGGAGTGTCTTGGAGATTAATTGGGGCAATGATCATGATTCACGGGGATGACAAAGGTTTGGTATTACCACCAAAAGTAGCCCCAATGCAAGTGGTGATTGTACCAATTTACAAAAATGATGAGGGCAAAAATAGCGTATTGCACAAAGTGGAAGAAATACAAAACAAATTAGAGTTAAAAGATATCAGAGTTCATGTTGACGACAGAGAAGGAATGTCGCCAGGATACAAATTTAATGACTGGGAGCTAAAAGGGGTTCCTTTACGCATAGAAATAGGACCCAAAGATATAGAGAATCAGAACATAGTTGTTGCAAAAAGATACAATTTAGAAAAAATAAGTTTGAGATTTACTGAAATTGAAAAAATACCAATAATTTTAGACGAAATTCAAACACAGATGCTAAAAAAAGCCAAAGAGCAAACAGAAACTATTACACTGAATATTTCAGATTATTCAGAATTTAAATCTAAAATAGAAAAAGGAGGATTCTTCAACTCCCCATGGTGTGGAAAAGTAGAATGTGAAGATAAGATCAAAGAAGAGACAGGTGCAGAAATTAGAGTGATACCATTCGGTAGTGAAAATGTCAATGAAAAGTGCATTTACTGTAATGAGCAGAGCGCATCAACTCCCATTTTTGCAAGGGGATACTAGTAGCAATTTAGCCGCAACATAATAATACAAAAAAAATATTTTTCAAACATGACAGTTAACCTAGAATTACAAGAAAACACAGAATTGCTGGAACAATTTAGAGAAACTAGGAGTAGAACATTAGAATTAGTAAAAAATTTAAAAAAAGATGATTTTGTGGTTCAAACCGCATCATACATGAGTCCACCTAAATGGCATGTTGGCCACGTAAGTTGGATTTATGAAGCAATAATGAGCAAATTAGATGAAGACTATGAATTTCATTCAAAAGAATTCTCAGAGTATTTGAATTCATACTACCAACAATTTGGAGTTCCACACGATAAAAAATTAAGAGGAATTACATCAAGACCTACTGTTGATGAAATTTTTCAATATTTTAATACGATAAATCAAAAAGTAGAGAAATTCATCACATCCAGAGAATTAAGTGAGGATGAAAAAAAAATAATCATTATAGGGTTTCATCATGAATGCCAACATCAAGAATTGCTAGTATATGACTTGCAGCATCTTCTTGCAGAACAATATTTGCCAGTAAGAAAAAATAAAATTGTAAAGCAGCAAGAAAAACAAAAAGAATTTGTAAAGATCAGTGGCGGCTTATACACTATGGGGTACAACGGAAAAAATTATTGTTACGATATTGAATTACCAGAACACAAAACATACCTCAAAAATTTTAAAATTGGAATTTTTCCAGTAACCAATCAAGAATATTTAGAATTTATGAATGACGGAGGATATGAAACTTACAAACATTGGTTATCAGACGGATGGGAAAAAGTAAAATCAAATGAATGGCGTTCGCCGATGTACTGGGAAAAAATTAACGATGAATGGCACGTAAGAGATTTCTTAGGAATTAGAAAAATTAACCCGAATGAACCAGTGTGTCACGTTAGCTACTATGAGGCAGATGCGTATTGTAAATGGGCAGGAAAAAGACTACCTACAGAAGCAGAATGGGAAAAAGCATCGTGTTGGAACGAAGAGAAACAGGAAAAAACAGTATTTCCATGGGGAAATGAAAGTCCATCAGAAGAAAAATGTAATTTACTAGAATCACATCATTGGGGATGTACAGAGATAGGCACGTATCCAAATGGGACTAGTCCATCAGGATGTCAACAAATGATTGGAGATGTATGGGAATGGACTACTTCAGAATTCATGGGCTATCCAGGATTCAAGTCTGGATTTGACGAGTATAACGATAAATGGTTTACAAATCAAAAAGTGTTGAGAGGAGGATCATTCGGAACTCCAAAGATGTCAATTAGAGGAAGTTATAGAAATTTCTTTAGATTAGATGAGAGATGGCTATTTTCAGGATTCAGATGCGTGGAAGATATTTAATTTTTTGAAACTAATGTTAATGAAAAGTATTTTTTGTCATCTAACCACATGTTTTTAATTTCGAATCCAACATCACCCAATAACATCTTGATTTGAGATGGCTTGTATTTATGAGAATATTCAGTATGAATTAATTCGCCTTCATCTAAATTTAAAGATAAATTAGATTTTTTAATCATTACAGATTGGGGCGTCAGAGATTTTAAATTCATTTCAATTCGTTGATCATCTTCATTGTATATAGAATAATGTGAAAAATTATTAATAATAAAATCAGCACCAAGTTCGTCATTAATTCTAGATAGCACATTGAGATTAAATTTTGCAGTAACGCCTTGTGAATCATCGTATGCAGATTCTAGAATTTTTTTATCCTTGACTAAATCCAAACCAATTAAAAAAAGATCGCCTTGCTTCATAGTAGAAAATATTTTTTTTAAGAAAATCCTCCCATCTTCAGGCGAAAAATTACCAAAGCTTGAACCAAGAAAAATGATTAGATTTTTTTTATCATCGTAGTTTTGAAGAAATTCCAAACCTCCTTCATACGTATCAATTATCCCAGTAATGTTCAAAGTGGCATAATCTTTCAATAATTGTTCAGAGCTTTCAGTAAGAATTTCAGATATGTCTATAGGAAAATATTCTGTTTTAGGCTGTAATTTGGTAAAAACGTCAAGAATTAATCGAGTTTTGACAGATGCACCACTTCCAAGTTCAACTAAACGAACATTTTCGTCAAGATATGGCGGCAAATCATTTTCTAGTTTTTTTAAAATACTAACTTCAGTTCTAGTAGGATAGTATTCAGGAAGGGAACAAATGGATTCAAATAAATTTGAACCTTTATTATCGTAGAAAAATTTTGGGCTGATGAATTTGTAATCTTGGTTTAAACTAAAAGCAATTTCTTCTGCAAAAGATTTTTCAATATTACTTGCATGTGGTTTAAAATAACGAAGTTGAGAATCTACAACATATTGTTTATAATCAATTTTTTTGTCCTTAAAACTACTCAATTGCTAATTTGATGGTTATTCAACATAAATTTCTTATCATAATTTTTACGCATGAAACATGTTTCTTGATATACTTGAAAAATAACAGATAATTGTTGACTGAAATATTAAAAATTGAACATTTAAAAAAATATTTTACAAAAAAGAGGATATTTAGTTCGGCGGGGTCTAGTGTAAAAGCAGTAGATGGCGTATCATTTTCAATTAAAAAAGGCGAAGTATTTGTTTTAGCAGGAGAATCAGGATCAGGAAAATCAACAATTGCAAAATTAATTTTAAAATCAATTCAGGCAGATTCAGGTAAAATTATTTTTGAAAATCAAGAAATTGATAATGAAAACATAAACATAAAAAAAATCAGGATGAATTGTCAAATGATTCACCAAGATCCATATGACTCAATTAATCCCAGAATGAAAATAGAAGACATAGTACTAGAGCCACTTGAAATCCACAATATCGGAAATAAGAAAGAAAGGAACAGAAGAATGATCGAAGTTTTGCAAGAAGTTAAACTAGAGCCTGCCAAAGAAATTTCTAAAAAATATCCACATATGTTGTCAGGAGGTCAAAGACAAAGAGTGGTATTGGCAAGAGCATTAGCATTGAAACCAAAAATAATACTAGCAGATGAACCAGTTTCAATGCTAGATGTGTCAATTAGAGCTGAAATGCTAGAATTAATGAAGGAATTACAGAAAAAATACAATATTTCATTTATTTACATCACTCATGATTTAGCAACTGCAAAATATTTTGGTCAAAGAATCGGAATTTTGTACTTAGGAAAAATAGTAGAAACAGGTCCAATTGAGGAAGTGTTAGAAAATCCAAGACATCCATACACTCAAGCGCTAATAGATGCTATTTCAGAACCAAATCCAAATAATTTAAACATAAAAAAAGAAATCAGAATTAAAGATCCTCCAGATGCAGATGAGTTTGAAGGGTGTAGGTTCAAACCAAGGTGCACGTATGCAATTGAAAAGTGTTGCAAAGAACCAGATTTAGAAAAAGTTGAGGGTGATCATTATTCTGCGTGTCATATTAAATTAGAACAATCTGAGTGATCTTCCTACCAAAATAGCAAGGTCTTCATCTAAGGATAAATCAACAATTTTAACATCATAAGAATAAAAAAGCGTGATTGAAAGATGGCGAAATCTTCCAACCACTAAAAAATTGAAAGAAATTGCAGAATACAATTTCATTTCAAAATTCTAAATACGCTACTTATTTTAGACATATAAATCTCAGAAATGAAATTAAACCTTGAAAGGTTGTAGTTTGTGAGTGTGGTTTTGAAATCGTTCCATAATTAATTTTTCATTTTTTAATACTTCTAAATCTTTCAACACATCATCAATAAATTTTTGAATGCGGTGTACTCGTTTGTTTCCAACAGTGTAAGGTAAAAGTTTCAATGTTTGCTGATACTTTACTCGGGTCATGAGCATAAACGGCCTATCTAATAATTCAGTTTGGACATAGTCTAACAATACCTCTCCTTTTCTTGTCAATATTCCAATTTTTGTTGCGATAGAATAATTCAAATGTTTCATTTCTTTTTTTGCAATTTCTTTATTCAAATCAAATGTAGCCATCATTACATCAAATTGATTATTACTGGGAGCCTTATCGATTCTTCTATACTGAATTATGTAGCCATCTGTTTTAGTTTCCAGGTAACCCAAATCCAACAGCTCCTTTATTGCAGGGATTATTCCAGATTTACTCCCATGTACGAGCCTACAAAGATCATTTGTGTTAATCCATTCAGCAGTAAAAGCCAAAATTCTATCATCGTATGTTCCTGTCAAGAGGTATTCTTTAGAAGACCATTACTATATTAGCTTACTAGCTTGATTTTACAGAAGGCATTCGTTTATCTTTATACGTAACAACGTGTGAAACGCCATTTTTTGGAAAAACGCCATAAATTAATTTTGCTTTTTGAATTACAGAGTCTTTTAAGGACACCATGATAAATTGACTTTCTTTAGATCTTTCTTCCAATATATTAGAAAGTCTTTCGGCATTTGGTGCATCAAGGTGAGCATCAACTTCATCAAACAAATAGAATGGAGAAGGTTTGAGTTTTTGTAATGCAAGCACAAACACAATGGCAGCAAGTGTTTTTTCACCTCCACTAATTGAAGTGGACTCTCTTTTTGGCTTATTGGGAAATTGGATTAGATATGAAATTCCAGAATTAAATATGTCGTCCTCATTTTGTAACTCCAACCAAGCATGACCGCCAGTCATTTTATTAAAAATCAATCGAATTTCTTTATCGACTTTATCAAATGCATCAAGGAACGTTTGTCGCTTGTCTCTCTCAATGTCTTCAATAAATTTAACAATTGAATTTCTTTCTTCTTCTAGAGAATTCTTTCTAGTAGACATAGATCTATAGCCATATGAAACTTCAAGATATGTTTCAGGAGCTTTTGCATTTAAGGCACTAAGTGAAGTTAATTCAGAATTCAAACCTTGGACAAGGGTTTCAACGTCAAATGTTTCCATGTTTTTATCAAATCCAAATGCAGAAAGAATGTGTTGTAGTTTAACTTCATTTTCAACTAAATCACGCAAATCACGAGTTAACGAATCAGATTGACGTGCTAAATTATTAATTTTGGTAGTATGGATTTTGTCATTTTCAGATAAAACTTTTAACTTATCATCTATTTCTTGAACTTCCCCAATTGAAGAACCAGAAGTTGAAATTAAAACCTGCTCCTGCTCTCTTAATTTTTCCAGAATTAGTCTTTTAGGATCTTTTTGTTTTTCTAAGTTTTGAATTTTTGATTCAACTTCCAAATATTCAGAACGTAAGGAATCCTCTTCATCACTCAACCTACTGACTTGGGATTTTTCACGATTGTCCTGAGTTTGCATTGCAGTTAGCTGTGAAGATTTATCCCTATATTCATTCATGATCGTAGTATAGTGTTTTTCAATATCAGATTTTTTATTATTCATTTTTAATAATTCACTTGCAATTCTAGTTTGCTCCCCACTAGCATAATTTTGCTCAACGATGGAAATTCTATCAAGTAATGATTCAGCATGAGACTCATTAGTAGAAATCTCAGATTCAATAGCACTAGTTCTTGAAGTTAAATCAGAAATTCGGCTTGTCAATTGTTCTTTCATGATTTTTGCAGAAGTAATTCTAGATTTAAGATTAGAATAATTTTCAGTTGCAGATGTAAAATTATTTTCAGATAAAGAAAGACGGTCAGAACAAGATTGAATGGAGTCATCTAATTTTTTTAAAGAATGTTTTTTCTTCAACATGTATCTTTTAATCAAACTAATTGATTGGAATAATCCATCAATATCACTACTCATAGAAATTAATTTTGTAAGTTTAGAAATTTTTGAATTAATATCAATCACAACAGTGCCATTTTTAGCTTCAAAATATTCACCGCTAAGAGTTACAGATTTGTAACCTAATTGTGATAGATTGTAGGCAGATTCACGAGTTTCAGTTAGAATAATATTTCCAAATAGGAATGTTTTAAGCGCAGAATGTACATCGTCTGCAGTCACAAAGTCAGACAATATGCCAAGTATTCCAGGCTCGTTAGGCAAGTTTAGTTTGAATTTTGGAATGGCATCAAGAGGTATTATTTTTAATTTTGGGAGTTTTTTATTTCTTGCAACCTCAGCAATTCCAAGTAATGTCGCAAAATCTTTTACAACTATTGCCTTTATCCAATCAGAACTAACTGCGAGAACAGAACGCTCATATTTTTTATCCCAGGAAATCATTTCATAAACTAATCCATCGATACCCAACTTGTCAGCATCCTCTTTTAACTTTGCAACAGTGTAGTCTTCATGCATAAAACCTTTCACAGTTTTAATTTTTGATTCATATTGATTTGCAGCCTTATCAGACTTTTCTAAAATGAATCCCAACTCGTCCATGTCAGTGTTAATTTTTAATTTTCTAGTTTTTAATTTTGTAATTCTAGACTTTAATTCCGAAATGCTAGAACTGTGATTATGTGTCAAAGTTTGCAATTTGGACTCTATACCAGTTAATTCTAAAATGTCTTTTTCTAATTGAGTAAACTTTTCAGAGTTTGATTTTATTTTTAGTATAGATTCATCTTTTTCGTTTTGTACTTTAGAGAGTTTTAGTTTAACATCATTTAATTGTCCCGTAAGAATTTTAATTTTACCATCAATTTCAGATTGTTTTGCTGCTGCTTCGGATTGTTCGGTAAGAATTTTATTTCTTCCCAAATCAATTGTTTCTAAATCAGTGTTGATTTTATTTTTTTGTCCATTTGTTGATTCAATGGAATCTTTTATTTTTTGAATTTTAATGTCGATGTCTTGTCGTGCAGTGCTGATACCATCTAGTTCAATTTTAATTTCAGGAATACGAGTATTGATTTGTTCAAGTCTTTTCTTTGATGCAGATATTGCACTATTATCAATCTCATATTGTTCCATTGCAGAACTAATTTCAACGTCAAGTGAAGCCTTTGCTTGACTATAATCATTTGCAGATTTCATCAATGCCGATTTTTCAGTATCCAAAATACTAATTTCATCCCTCAGAACAGTTCGTTCACCATCAAGGGAGGTCATCTCTTGAGTTAATTCCTGTAATGTTGCCTCCTTAGTAGATTTTTTGGCAGATATTACCTTCATTTTATTAGCAGCGGCTATTGCTTTGTATCTATTTAGTTCACGCTCCAAAATATCATGTCGTAATTTTTGGTTTCTTTCTTCTTCAAGTTCATCAATTCGTTTTTTAATTTCACCCATTTTAGCAAGTGCGATTTCAAGTCGTCTGTCTGCTTCATCAAGTTGTTTAATTGATTCAGATTTTTTCTCATCAAAATATGAAAGTCCGATTAAATCTTCAATTGTTTTTCGCTTTTCTTCGGATGTAAATTCAGATATTCTAGTTACAGTTCCTTGTTGAACTGCATTAAGTTGTCCTAAACCAGCATTTGCCATGTCAAGTAAATCAAGAACGTGACTTCGTTGTGTTTTCTTTTTATTTAGATAGTAAGTGTTGTCACCAGATTCATCTAGTTCCCTAGTTATCTCAACTACATCAGAATCAACAGGAATTTTTCTGTCAGAATTATCAAAATGTACACTTGATCGTGCCATTTTAGGTCCACGACGAGTTCCCTCAATATCATGAATTAAAGATCTTAGTTTATCAACTCGCATTACTTTGGGTTTGTTTTCACCCATCGCAAAAATTATTGCATCTAAAATGTTACTTTTACCAGATCCATTCGGACCAGAGATCGATACAAGTCCAGGTTCAAACTGAACGGTAGTATTTGTAAATCCAAATGATTTGAAACCAAAGATCTCTACTTTTTTTACATGCACCAATAGAGATCATTTCTAACTAGACAGGATAATCGATGCTTAACAATTTTTGTTGACTCTATTGATTAATTTTTCTTGTTACATTATGAGATTTTTCGTAGTGGAGGTTATTACGAAATAACTTATTAAAAAAATGAAATTAAAATGAGCCTAAATATAATTACTAAGAATATAATTAAAACACACATGACAAAGGTAGGATTAATTCAAACTAGATCTTATGAAA
>Ga0209054_1000086_pt1 | contig 75558 bp, 81 predicted proteins | sample SaaInlV_DNA_200m_FD_184689 | JGI IMG/M metagenome (GOLD analysis project Ga0209054, IMG submission 184689) | Marine microbial communities from expanding oxygen minimum zones in the Saanich Inlet - SI075_LV_DNA_200m (SPAdes) (version 2) | ecosystem: Environmental > Aquatic > Marine > Unclassified... | reverse complement strand
AAATTACATTTTTAGATATTACTGCTTCCCATGAGGGGCGTGATACAACAGTGCACATGGTTGAGAGCATTGCTGAGCAAGTATTTATCCCGCTTACTGTTGGCGGCGGTATTCGCAAACCTGAAGATGTTAGAATAATGCTAAATGCTGGTGCAGATAAAGTCGCGGTAAATTCGGCAGCTATTTTTAACCCGGATTTAATTAATGAGCTCAGCGCAAAATTTGGCTCTCAGTGTATTGTGATTGCCATTGATGCCAAACAAGTATCAGACAATCCATCAAAATGGGAGATTTTCACCCATGGTGGGCGTAAACCCACAGGTATTGACGCAGTTGAGTGGGCAGTTAAAATGACCGAGGGCGAGCATGGCGCCGGTGAAGTGCTACTTACTTCAATGGATTGTGATGGCGTTAAAACCGGTTTTGATTTAGCGCTTACCAAGGCGGTTGCAGATGCTGTTGATGTGCCAGTAATTGCCTCAGGTGGTGTGGGTAATTTAGACCATCTTTGTGAGGGTGTACTGCAAGGCGGCGCAGATGCAGTATTAGCCGCTAGTATTTTTCATTTTGGTGAATACACAGTTGCTGAAGCAAAGTTAGCAATGCAGGATAGCGGTATCGAAGTTAGGTTGTAACTTTACCAATATTGATTTTTTAACGACTTAAGCGTATCATTTCGCGCTTTGCAAAATAAGGTTTTTTATGAATTCTAAAAAAGAATTATGGGTGTTGCTATCTTCGTTTGTTTTGCCGATTGCACTCGGTACAGCATTCTTCTATTGGAACCCAACAGCCTTTACCGGTACAACCGTTAATTACGGAGAGTTTGTTAACCCAATTATTACCACCGAAAAACAAGATGTGGTTTTTACCAAGAATACACCGGGTGATTTACAAGGCTTGTGGACATTAGCCTATGTAACTAATAACTGCAACGATGACTGCATAAAAATACTAAAAGATATGAAAACTATTCGTATTTTAATGAATGAAGATATGCGCCGAGTTCAGCGATTGTTATTAATTAATGGCGCCACTGACGTGCAAGACCCAGGAATGCTGATTGCACACCCAAGTGCTTTACTAAACCAACAATTGTCTAAGTTTCCAAGCAACTCATTGTTTTTGATTGACCCATTGGGCAATGTAATGCTGCACTACAATCCCAAAGATTTGGTTATCAAGCGTGTTATTAAAGATTTAGATCGTTTGTTTAAATATTCACGTATCGGTTAACCGGAGATTGTTATGCCATCATTAAGTGATTTACTTGGCCTGTGTAAGCTTAAAGTTGTTTCTTTAATTTTATTAACCGCTGTGGTTGGTATGTTTTTGGCCGTGCCTGCGCCATACTACCCAGACTTAATGTTGGTGTTGGCAGCGTCGGTTGGTATCTCTATGGCGTCAGCTTCAGCAGCAGTGTTTAACCATATTGTTGATGAGCAAATCGATATTCAAATGTCACGTACCGATCAACGTCCTTTGCCACAAGGCAAGGTGAGTCGTAACCAAGCATTAATTTGGGGCGTGTTTTTAGGTGTGGTTGGTTTGGGTGTTTTACAATTATTTGTTAACACTATTACTATGGTACTTACATTCATTTCGCTGATTGGCTATGCGGTCATCTATACGATGTATCTTAAACGCGCCACCCCACAAAACATTGTTATTGGTGGCGCTGCAGGCGCTGCACCACCGGTGCTCGGCTGGACAGCAATTTCTGGTACTCAGGGCATTGAGTATGCATTGCTACTATTTTTAATTGTATTTATTTGGACGCCACCACATTTTTGGGCGCTGGCAATTTATCGTGTAGAAGAGTATAGAAAAGTGGACATACCAATGTTGCCAGTAACGCATGGTTTGGCTTATACGCGTACGCAAATTTTGCTTTACACTGTCTTATTATTATTGGTGACACTACTGCCTTATTTATCAGGCATGTCTGGGCTTATTTATTTGTTTTCTGCTGTGGTGTTAGGGCTGATCTTCTTGATGTACGCAATCAAGATTTATAAAAACCCTGATGACAATAAAATTGCTTGGCGTACATTCTTGTTTTCCGTTAACTATTTAATGTTATTATTTACATCACTGCTAGTAGATCACTATTGGCTTATTAGGCTATAAGCGAGGGAGTTATGAAAGGGTTGGGACAAGTATTTAAAGCAGTCGCTTCGGCGATGATTGGTGTGGGTAAAAAAGAAGATTTGGTTAAAGATTTTGAGCGCACCGAAGAACAAGGTCCTTGGCCTTACATTATTGTTGGTTTGGTGATGACGGTTGCTTTTATTGCGCTTGTAATTGCTGTGGTAAAGCTCGCCATGCCAGCATAGTTTTTTAATCTAGCGTTTCAATAATTAAATCCAACGCCTTTGCCATTTTTGGCGCACGGTGTGGGTTGGTTAACAATCCAGTGAGTTCAAGATTAGGGTTTAACAGCAAGTAGCTGGCCGTGTGATTGATGAGATAGTTGTTATTCATCTTCATTTTCATCGACATCTTCATGTCTTTGTGTTGGCTATGATCATCTGTTAACGATCTTTGCTTGGTTTTTTCCACCTTGTGGTAGACGCCCAAAGCCTTTGTCATTCTGGTTAATATTTCATCTTCAGCGCTTAGCCCAATAAAGTTAGCGTTAAAGCGTTTAGTGAAGACATCTAAATTACCCACATCACGTTTCGGATCAACCGATACAAAAATTACTTGCAGTTTGTCAGCATGATCCATCATGCTTAGTGTTTGATTTAGCGTCGCTAAATCGGTTGGACACACATCTGGGCAAGAAGCATAGCCAAAATATAAAATCGACCATTTGTCTTTTACTACATCAGACAGCATAATGGTATTTTGGCTGTCATTAATGAGTGGAAACTTACCTTGTAGAGATTTTGGGTTGGAATACAAAGAAGCGGCTGGGTTGACTTGCTTAGATAACTCTTTAATCTGGTTGGCACCAGGAATGAGTAAAAAATATGCCAATACAACTATAGCGGCACCCAGCCAAATAATGCTATTACGTGTTTTCTTTATTTGTACACATCTTCCTTTGCCCGTACAGGTTTCAAATTGTTGGTCATCACATGCGTGATCATTTTCAATAAAATTTTTCACAGCTCTCCCCTTCGGTCTTGTTGTTTTAAATTGGCGCTTTAAATACTTTATGTATTAGCGCAACAACACTCAGTAACAACAACAGAGCAACCGCATTATGTAAAACTGCGACTACCATTGGAATTGACAGTAACACATTCAAAACACCTAGTGTTACTTGCACAACCAGCAAACCACCAGTTAATAATAAGTTTGATTTTAAATGTGTGTAACCCTTAAGTAAATATATAAGTGCAATAATTAAAATCGTGGTGATCAGCGCACCAATGCGGTGCATCATTTGAATACCAGCACGCGCTTGGTTTTCTAATACACCATATTCATAGTCAACACCTAACGGCCCCCAATATAGCGCCTGTACAAAATCCATGGTCGGCCACCAGGCACCCAAACAAGTTGGAAACTCTTCGCCACAAGATAGCGCCGCATAATTAGTAGAAGTCCAGCCGCCTAAAATAATTTGCAAACTTAATACTGCCAAAGTCACTAATAATAATAACTTATGTCTTTTTAAAATATGATGATAAGTAATCAGCGGCCTGTCTTGATTTAGCAATAGCCAAGCAAGCAAGACGGTCGTAATAAAACCACCAGCAAGGTGAGTGGTTACAATTCCAGGGTGTACTAATAGTGTCACTGTCCACATGCCAAAGGCACCTTGTAGCATCACAAATAATGCAGTAAAACTTGGCAAGGCCATTGATTGGTAATATTTTGGCTTACCTCTTAAGACCATAACAAATAGAATTAAAATCACCAAGCCAAGCGTTGATGCGGCGTAACGATGTACCATTTCCTTCCAGCCTTTGGCTACCTCCAGTGGGCGTTCATAACCTTTAAGCTTGGTGCCGTCTGCTGCATCTGGCACGGTAATCTGACCATAACAACCTGGCCAGTCAGGACAGCCTAGGCCCGCATCACCAAGTCGAGTGTAAGCACCTAAGATCACCACAATAAGTGCCAATACAATAGAGATTTGTAGTAATTTTTTAAACATGTGGTTGTGGGTATTTGTACTAATATATGGTTCGTATTTTAATGATTAAACCAGTTTATGCAAAGCCCTCTCATAAAAAAACCCCTTACATATTAAATGCAAAGGGCTTTAAGAAAATGATTAAGCTTGTATTACTTTAGCTCGCCAATCATACCTTTATAAGCATGCCATGTTGAGTGAGCCAATACTGGAATAACAACAACTAAGCCAACAAAGTATAAATCAGCAGTCAGCATTAATGCGCCCAATACCAAAATACCCACCATCGGCACCCAAATAAGCATGATGACCAAATTTGCCATAGCAGCTTTTAGGCTAGTAACAATTGCTGTGAATGGGTCACAATCTGTGTCCAACACCATTGGGAAAGAGAACCAGCTAATCATAAACGAGGTTAAACCAACTACCGCTGTAAAGATAAAGTAAGTCACCACAAAGCCCGTATTAGCACCACTGGTAATGTCCGCCAGAATGGCTTGAACCACCGTTTGGTTTTCACTAACAATATTTAAAGAGCCAGTATTAAAGACTGCGTAAATGAGTGGTGAGAACATCATCCAAGCAATGGCAAGAACCACTAAAATCACCGATAAGAAAATACTTGGGCAAGAGCCGTTAGCCTTAAATGCTGCGCCAAACACAGTGCCAATACTGGGTTTTTCACCAGCGGCCAGTCGTCTTGAAGCGTCGTACAAGCTCATCGCAGAAATTGGCCCTAAAATTAAGATAAGTACAGCCAACAAAGGTGCTGCAACATCACCTAGTGTTTTAGAAGTACTTAGGTAATCCCATGCGCCATAAGAAACAACCGTGAATAAAATTCCAAAAAATATCGCCAGAACTGGCATAGCTAAAAAATCACCAACACCTTGTTTAAGCCAGGTGAAAGGCGCCCCCATGCTGACTTCTTTAAGTTCGGCGGTTTTGCCAATGTTTTCCTGCATTCTTGCAGTTTGTGGTATTGCCATTTTTGCACTCTCCTCACGAAATTTTAATATTAACTAACTATGCATTAAATCAGACCTTGGCAGGGTTGTCAAGAAGATGCCACAATAATCCATTTATTCTTAGATGAAATTGATTTAAGTCAAGAAAGTGGTTTTTTTTATAACACAGATCAAAAAACAGGTATCATTTGCCACAGTTTTTAATGCGTGTTACGTATTATAGAAAACGGATAGTATTTATTTATATTGGAGGATTTATGAAAAGATTAACAACTCTTTTAAGCGCTCTAGTTGGCATGATGTCAACCAATGTGTTTGCTGAGTACGGCCTTAACATGACTGAAGGTGTGACTTCAATCAGTCACGATATTTACGATTTACACATGATGATTTTTTGGATCTGTGTAGCAATCGCGGTAGTTGTATTCGGTGCAATGATTTATTCACTGTATGCGCACAGACAATCGAAAGGTGCAGTAGCAGCTCAATTTCATGAAAGCACTAAAGCAGAGCTTGTATGGACAATTGTTCCAATCATTATTTTAGTATTAATGGCAATTCCTGCTACTAAGGTACTAATTGATTTAGAAGATACCTCCAAAGCTGAGATGACTGTTAAGATTACGGGTCACCAGTGGAAATGGCAATATGACTACCCTGAAGAGGGCATTAGCTTTATTTCTAATCTAGCGCAATCTCATAAAGATGTAGTTGAAGGGTCAGACGCTGATCGTGAAGCGGTTGGTAATTACTTGCTTGAAGTAGATAAACACTTGGTCTTACCAGTAGACACTTCAGTTCGTTTCTTAATCACATCAAACGATGTAATTCACAACTGGTGGGTGCCAGAATTTGGTGTTAAGCAAGACGCTAACCCAGGCTTTATTAATGATGCATGGGCTCAAATTGACGAAATCGGTACTTACCGTGGTCAATGTGCTGAGCTGTGTGGTAAAGACCACGGCTTTATGCCAATTGTGGTTGATGTGGTTTCTAAAGCAGATTACGCCAAGTGGGTGTCTGAGCAGCAAGCAGTTGCTAAAGCTGCAGCAGACAGCGCAAACAAAACATGGTCTAAGGCTGAACTAATGACACAAGGCGAGAGTGTTTATAACACTAACTGTGCTGGCTGTCATAAGAAAGACGGCTCAGGTATGCCGCCAATCTTCCCAGCAATGACAGGCTCGCCAATCGCTAATGGTGCGGCAGCAGATCATATCGGTATTGTTCTACATGGTAAGGGTGGCATGCCAACCTTTAAGATGTTAGGTGATGCAGATCTTGCAGCAGTAATTACTTACGAAAGAAACGCCTTTGGTAACACAGGCAGCGTTGTTCAACCTTCAGATGTTACATCTGCACGTTAATTAAAGGAGAAATAATATGACAACAGCAACAGCTTCTCATGACGATCACCATCACGGCCCTGAAAAAGGCTTGATGAGATGGGTCAAGACAACGAACCATAAAGACATTGGTTCGCTTTACATGTGGTTTGCCTTCACTATGTTATTAGTGGGCGGTGCATTCGCAATGGGTATTCGTGCTGAATTATTAGCACCGGGTATGCAATTGATGGACCCACACTTTTTTAACCAATTAACAACGATGCATGGTCTGATCATGGTATTTGGTGCAATTATGCCGGCCTTTGTTGGCTTAGGTAACTGGTTGATTCCGATGATGGTAGGTGCCCCTGATATGGCATTACCTCGTATGAACAACTGGTCTTTCTGGATTCTACCATTTGCTGGTGGTATCTTGTTAAGCACGTTCTTTATGGAAGGTGGCGCACCAGCATTTGGTTGGACGTTCTACGCACCATTATCAACAACGTTTGCACCAGACAGTACTGACTTCTTTATTTTCGGTGTTCACTTATTAGGCTTCTCGTCAATTATGGGTGCGATTAATATTATTGCAACGGTACTTAACATGCGTGCTCCTGAGATGAAGTTAATGGACATGCCATTATTTGTTTGGACATGGTTAATTACTTCATTCCTACTAATTGGCGCGATGCCAGTATTAGCGGGTGCAGTGACTATGATGCTAACAGACCGTAACTTCGGCACAGCATTCTTTGATGCAACCGGTGGTGGCGACCCAGTAATGTTCCAGCATATTTTCTGGTTCTTTGGTCACCCTGAAGTTTATATTATGATCTTGCCAGCGTTTGGTGTGGTTTCTCACATTATTCCAACCTTTGCGCGTAAGCCATTATTTGGCTACTCTTCAATGGTGTATGCAACAGCGTCAATCGCATTCTTGTCATACATTGTATGGGCACACCATATGTTCTTAACTGGTATGCCAGTTGCAGGTGAGTTGTACTTTATGTACGCAACGATGTTAATTGCGGTACCAACGGGTGTTAAAGTGTTTAACTGGATTTCTACTATGTGGAGAGGTTCGATGACATTTGAGACGCCAATGCTATGGGCGATTTCGTTTGTGTTCTTGTTCACGATTGGTGGTTTCTCTGGCTTAATGCTAGGTATCGCGCCAGCAGACATTCAGTATCACGATACTTACTTCGTGGTTGCACACTTCCACTACGTATTAGTAACAGGCGCATTATGGTCAATCATTGCGGCAACGTTCTACTGGTTGCCTAAATGGACGGGCAAGATGTACAACGAAGGCTTGGCCAAAGTACATTTCTGGTGGGCAGTTATTTCAGTAAACGTATTGTTCTTCCCTCAGCACTTCTTAGGTCTTGCGGGTATGCCACGTCGTATTCCTGATTACTCATTACAGTTTGCAGACTTTAACTTTATTTCTTCAATTGGTGGTTTTGCCTTCGGTGCATCATTTATCTTATTGACTTATATTGTGATTGATTGTGTTCGTAACGGCAAGCCGGCAACGGCACGCCCTTGGGAAGGTGCAAAAGGTTTGGAGTGGACATTAGAGCCAAAAGCTCAGTATCATTCATTTAACACACCACCATCAAGAAAGTTAATTGAGCAAGAGTCTCAAAACTCTTAATGGACGATAGAAAAAAAGGCGCCGTTATTACTGCGGTAATTGTAGGCGCCATAGCAATAGGAGTATTTACAGCGACCATCGTTTTTTATGGCGGCTGATATGAAACAACGAAAAAAAATAACAAAAGGGTTCTGGATAAAGTTAGTCTCAGCGCCGATATTGATGTTTTTCTTTGCTTATGCAATGGTGCCTATTTATGATGTCTTTTGTGAGATCACAGGCTTTAATGGCACAACTGGCAGAGTAGATACCGAGCAGCAATATTTGGTTGATGAGAATCGAAAAGTCGAGGTAAGTTTTTTTGCCATGACGATGGGCGGGTTTCCAGTGCAGTTTGGGCCAAAGGTGAGTTCGATGGAAGTGATACCTGGTAAGTTTTATACCACCAGTTATATTGCTAAGAACAATACCGACGAAACAGTTATTGGCCAGGCGATCCCTAGTGTTGCACCGACAGATGCAGCACTTTATTTTAAAAAGTTAGAATGCTTCTGTTTTAATAGACAGGTATTCAAGCCACATGAGGAAGTCGAGATGACTCTAAGATTTGTGGTAGAACCAGAGATGGATGGGCGCATAAAAGATATAAGCTTATCCTATAATTTTTTTAAACTTGAAAGCTAAAAAGAGGAAGAAACTATGAGCGAACAAGAATATTACGTACCACATGGTACTTACTGGCCAATCATTGGCTCAATCGGCATATCAACATTATTTGTTGGTTTTGCTAATCAAATGCATGGCGTAGAATGGGGCGGCTCAGTGATGGCGCTTGGTCTTGCGATTACGGTGTTTATGATGTTTGGCTGGTTTGGTCAAGTCGTTAGTGAAAGTACAAGCGGCATGTACAGCAAACAAGTGGACCGTTCGTTCCGTTGGGGTATGAGCTGGTTTATCTTCTCTGAAGTAATGTTCTTTGCGGCCTTCTTTGGTGCATTATTCTATGCAAGACAAATGTCAGTGCCATGGTTAGGCGGTGCAGATAATAATTTATATACGCCGGATCTTTGGAATGCATTTAGTGCTTCTTGGCACCAGATGGCGTTTTTAGCGCCGGGCACAGAATTAGCATCAGGCACAGTGATGAGCTTCCCTGAAGTGCCTGCTACTGGCATTGCTACTGCAACGCCAGCTGATGTAGTTGACCCATGGGGTTTGCCAGCACTTAATACAGCATTACTATTGGCATCAGGTGTTACGTTAACTTTTGCTCACCACGCACTACGTGCTGGCCATCGTAATCAAATTGTTGGCTGGTTAGTGGCAACGATTGCTTTAGGTGTTGCATTCTTAGGCTTCCAAATTATGGAGTACAGCCATGCATACCACGATGGTTTGAAATTAACTTCAGGTATTTACGGTTCAACGTTCTACATGCTAACAGGCTTCCACGGCTTCCACGTAACGGTGGGTGTGATTATGTTGACGGTTATTTTATACCGTGTGCAAAAAGGCCATTTCAACGCAGATAACCATTTTGGTTTTGAAGGCGTTGCTTGGTACTGGCACTTTGTAGACGTGGTTTGGTTAGGTCTATTCGTTTTTGTTTACTGGCTATAATATAGTTCAGAAACAATAAAAAAGACCCCTTTATTGGGGTCTTTTTTTTAGTATTTAAAAAAAAGGAGTTGTTATGACAGGAGTAGTTGTTGTAATTATTATTGCTATTTTAGTGGCGCTAGGTTTTGGTTTAATTGGCATGGTAAAGGGTGGAAAACAAGGGTCAGACAAAATGTTTAAGTCTTTAGTGATACGTGTTAGCCTGTCTGTTTTGTTGTTTGTGTTGGTTATGTTTGCCGGTTACATGGGTTGGATTACGCCAAATGCGGTTATGGTAGACGCGCCAATAGTTCAAACACCTGTACAAAAATGATCAAACGCAGTTTTATCCTGCCAGGTGTGCTAATCTCTTTAACGGTTTGGGGCTTGTTGTCGCTGGGTTTTTGGCAGCTTGAGCGTGCCGATGAAAAGCGCGCTATTGAAGCCGCCATTGTCTTAGCGCAGTCTAGCCCAGCTCAGTTAGTGAGCGCTGATGAGGTGCTTGATAAAGAACATTACCGAGTTTTACTTAAAGGTCACTACGATAATGACAAGCAGTTTATTTATGATAATCAGATTGTTAAAGGCAATGCAGGCTACTATGTTTTAACACCCTTTATTCTAGATGAAAAAACAGCGATTTTGGTTAATCGTGGGTTTGTGCCCTGGTACGGAAAACGTAGCGAACTTGTTGATATTAAAATTGACAACCAGCCAACCATTATTGAGGCGGGATTAATCAAACCCAAGCAACGCATTGAGCTCAAACAACAAGAAGTCAGTACAATATTTCCAATATTAATTCAATCTTTAGATCTTGACCAACTTTCACAATTATCCAATTATCAAATTATTCCAATGTTGGCACAGCTTGATATTGAGGCCAAAGATGGTTTTTTCCGTAAGTGGCAGCCCTTTTATGGCAGCGTTGATAAGCACTTAGGCTATGCCCTGCAATGGTTTTTGATGGCTTTGGTACTCAGTATTATTGCCATTCGGCTACTGGTAAAAAATAGCAGAAATTGATCTATATCAATAATTCATTATTGACTTGACGGTATCATTGAGGCTATGTAGAATTACCATTTATTTTTGAAAGCCTATTAAGACAAGGGCATTAGTTAAAACGAGGAGAGAGTTTCGATGAGCTTAACAGAAAGATATGACTTAAATGTCGTCAAGTGGTTTTCCATTATGTCGGTGGTTTATTTGGTGGTAGGCACGCTAGTTGGTGTTTATATTGCTGCAGAATTAGCCTATCCTTTTTTAAATGATCTAGGTACAGACACACCTTATCTTCAGTTTGGCCGTCTTAGACCGCTACATACTAATGCGGTGATTTACGCCTTTGGTGGTTCGGCACTCATGGCATCCGCCTTTTATATTGTCCAGCGTACTAATCAAACCAGGCTTTGGTCTAATAAAATGGCATGGTTTACTTTCTGGGGTTGGAATCTTATTATTCTTTCAGCAGTTATATCTTTCCCTTTAGGAATTACCTCAGGTAAAGAATACGCAGAGCTAGAATGGCCAATTGATATTGCCATTACTTTGGTTTGGGCAAGTTATATGTATAACTTTATCATGACTATTCACATTCGTAATCGTGACAAGGTGCCGCACGTCTATGTGGCTAACTGGTTCTTTATGGGCATGATGGTGATGGTGACTTATCTTCATGTGGTTAACTCTTTAGCCATTCCAGTAGGCATGTTTAAATCATATTCTATTTTCTCTGGTGTACAAGATGCAATGATTCAGTGGTGGTGGGGTCATAACGCGGTTGGCTTCTTCTTAACCGCAGGTTTCTTAGGCATGATGTATTACTTTGTACCAAAGCAAGCACAGCGCCCTGTTTATTCTTATCGTCTATCGGTGATTCACTTTTGGGCATTGATGTTTGGTTATGTGTGGTTAGGTGCGCATCACCTTCAATACACAGCATTACCAGACTGGGCGGGCTCATTAGGTGCGACCATCTCACTCGCAATGATTATTCCATCATGGGGCGGTGCAATAAATGGTATCTTAACTTTATCAGGCGCATGGGATCGTTTACGTGAAGACTATATCTTGCGCTTCTTGATTATGTCGCTAGCTTTCTATGCAATGGGCACCTTTGAAGGCCCAGTGATGTCAGCGAAAACGGTAAATGCTTTATCACATTACACAGACTGGACCATTGGCCATGTACATTCAGCCGCTCTAGGTTGGAATGTTATGGTGGCAGCAGGTGCACTCTATCACATGATTGAGAAAATCTATAATGTTAGAATGTCACAAAAATTGCTAGCGATTCACTTCTGGACGCATACCATTGGTACCGTAGTCTATATTGTGGCAATGTGGGTATCAGGCATTATGCAAGGTCTTATGTGGCGTGCTTATGATGAATACGGTACGTTGGCTTACACTTTTGCCGAGTCGGTATCAGCCATGCACCCATACTATGTTATGAGAGCAGCAGGCGGCGCACTGGTTGTGCTTGGTGCGGTGGTTATGCTGATCAATGTTATTATTACCATTCGTAAGTCGAGCCAAGAGCAAACTTCTGCTCAAGCGGCAACGGCATAAGGGGAGAATACAATGGCAAATCAAAACGGAAAAGAAAGCTTACAGTCAAAACTAGAAAAAAATGTATTTGGTCTGTATTTATTTATGGCGTTAGCAGCATCATTAGCAGGCATTGTGGAGATTGTTCCTTTGTTTACGCATAACGATGTAGTTAAAGACGAAGTAGTATTGGCAGACGGTTCAACACAAAGCCTATTGTGGCAGCGTGGTGACAAAAAACTATCAGACTGGAAGCCAGGCGACGGTGTTCGTCCTAATACGGCATTAGAAGTAGCAGGCCGAGATATTTACATACGTGAAGGTTGTTACTTATGCCACTCACAAATGATTCGTCCATTTAGAGACGAGAAAGAGCGTTATGGCCACTTCTCTCTAGCGGTAGAGTCAAAATATGATCACCCATTTCAATGGGGCTCTAAGCGTACTGGCCCTGATTTAGCGCGCTTAGGTGGCAAGTATTCAGACGAGTGGCATATCTTGCACATGCGTCACCCACAGGCAGTAGTGCCAGAATCAGTGATGCCAAAGTATCGTTTCTTAGATGATGCAATTGTTGATGGTGAGACTATTCAAGCACACATGGAAGGACTAAGAAAAGTTGGTGTGCCTTATACTGATGGTGATATTGCGGAGGCTGCAGGCTTACTCAAAGGTAAAACTGAGATGGATGCCATGGTGGCTTACCTGCAGTCATTAGGCAATATGATTAAATTTGAAGACGGCGTTGTTTACCGCGAGTAAATGACACTGGTTGATAAAATTGGTGCTGGCACAGCACTCATCCTGTTTGTTTTAATGGTGAGCGCTTATTTTTATGCCTTTAGGCCTAAGAATAAAAAACAATTTGAAGATTTAAATAACTTTGTTAATAAAGAAGATTAGAGAGGAGAGTAACAATGGGAGAACATAAGAATCCATATCCAGGTGAAAATAATACTGGCCATTTTTGGGATGATGATAGCGATATTAGAGAGTTGAGTAATCGCCCACCAAGGTGGTATATGTGGGCACTCTACATGGGTACGATTTCAATCGTAATTTATGCATTTTATTACCCATCTATCCCTTGGTTTGGTGATCACAATAAAGGCTCAGCTAATTGGACTCAAATTGTTGAGATGGAAGAAAGCGTTAAGCAACTTGAAGATTATCGAGAAGCAAAATTTGCTGATAAAGAAAAAGCCATTGCTGATAGCTCATTGGAAGAAATTGTATTAAATGACGACTTAAGAGAGTATTCAATAAAAACAGCCAAAGTACTATTTGGTGATAACTGTGCGGCTTGTCATGGTGCAGGCGGTCAAGGTAATGATGGTTTCCCAGTATTAGCGGATGATGATTGGGTATTCGGTGGCACATTGGCGCAAATCAATACAACTATCACACATGGTAAAAAAGGCAGCATGCCGGCCAAAGGCATGCTGGGTAATTTAAGCGACCCAGAAATGGAAAAATTGACTGATTATGTAATAGGCTTAAGTCAAGGTAAAAAAGACCCTGCTGGTCAAGTGCTTTATATGAAAGGCATGTGTATGGCTTGTCATGGTCCAACAGGTAAGCCAACAGCACCAACAGCAGCCAACTTAACAGACGGCATTTGGCGTTTTAAAGCGGATGATCAAAGAGCATCAGTATTACGTACTATTAAGCACGGTGTTAATAAATTTGGCGATGCAAATACACAAAATGCAGAAATGCCAGCTTTTGGTAAATCAGGCGTGATTAATGCAACACAATTGAAAAAGCTAGTCGTGTATGTGCATCAACTAGGTGGCGGCGTTAAAGTAATCCCACCAACACCAGCAGAGTTTTTACCAGCAGAGGCGAAAGGCACATCGTTTGATGCAGTAATAGCGGCCGCTGATGCCAACTATAAAAAAGCCCTAGATGTAAATATGGCTTGGCGTGATACTGGCAAGATGATCAAAGAAGCAAAGAAAACTAAAGATGTTGCTTTGGCTAAAGCCGCAAATAAACAAGCAGAAAATGCATTGGCACAAGCCGCTGTTGCAGGGTCTGCCTCCCCTAGGTTTTAATTAACCGATTATGAAAACTAAAACACCCCTTTATTGGGGTGTTTTTTTGTCTTAAAAATGCCAGCGTTAGGGCTTAATTTTTTAATAAATAATCATTGAGCAATTTAAGCCTTTGGGTATAATCTTAGTTTGATGCCGAAGTAGCACAGTTGGTAGTGCAACTGATTTGTAATCAGTAGGTCACCAGTTCGAGTCCGGTCTTCGGCACCATATTCAAACCCAGCATGATTTTTTCATGGTGGGTTTTTTTATGTTTGCTTTAGTTTGGGATGGATAAAAAATATTTATCAGTCAAAGTGTAATTAAGGGCTATAGCTTTGTAACCGGTAAATGTTTTTCGCTTGAGGTTTTAATGGCTTGTCGCTGTGCTTTAGAAAGTAAGTTTATATTGGGGAATAAGTCTCTGTCCTCAGCCCGAGTGTGTGCTTTTAATAAAGTTCCAAATTCTGCTAATAGCTCATGCTTGTCTTTAAGTGCTATCGCCATTTGGTAAAGCTGTTGGTGTTCTTTTGTTAGTTGTTCGCACAGGATGTTTAATGTGGCAGATTTTTGTTTCAAAGGGGCGAATATTGTCACTTCCTCTGTTTCAAAGTGCGCTTGAAAAGAGGATCCAAATGTTTGTGCAATTTCTAGACATAGCACTTTAATATTTGCTATATTTTTGCTTTTAGCTGTATTAACCGCCTTATTACCTAATGACAAAGAAAGGTGGTGTTCACGCGCTAAAATTAACAGTTCTTCTGCTATTTTCATTACCCAAACTGCCCATCAACCCTTGCTTTAAAAAACATGGGTGTGTAAATAATTAGGAAAAATACAAAAGCAACAATCCATAAAACCTGTGAGATAAAAATCCATTCAACATAATGCTCGATATCAAATGCGACCATCAGCACACGAAAAACAAAAGATAAGCCCAATAACACAAACATAGTGCTCAGTCTCTTTGGTGGATCGAATACATTGCGTCCTGTGTGCCCTAGGCTGACGCGTGCCATCATGCTTAATACCATAAGCGCTAGGCCAAAAGCAAAGGCGTGGATATCAAGATTAGGGCCAATATTAACAAAATAGCTGATAACGTTAATAGCAAAGCCTAGTGTTAAAAAACCATAAGCCAGGTAAATGCTCCAAAGCAATGGTTTTTGCCAAATTTTTGGATGATACCAATTAAACATTCGTAGTGCATGAGTGATAAATAAAACTCCTGCAATGACTGTGCTTAATGGGCTGGAAAAAAATATTTCGACAGTCATAAAGGCTAGGAATAAAAATAAACTAGAGAGATCTAAAAATTTAGAGTTTTTTAGTTCTGTATCCAGTCCTAGTCCACGTTCAATGAAAAATGGCAACAACCTTCTGGACATCATAAATAACAAACTAATAATTAAATAGAAACCAAGATAAATACCCAAATATACGCCTTGATCAAGTATGCCTAATAAGCCTAAATAAAATAAAATATGAGCAATTGCCAAGAGCACAACTTTGGCAACAATACCTAGGTTGTTCCAATTTTTAGCCCTGGTAATTGGATAGGCAATTGCCATGCTGGCAAACACCAAAAAAGCACTGTCGATAATTGCCTGATAGACAAGATACTCATTGGCAACAAAAGGCAAGAAGCGCCCTGATACCCACAAGATGAGCAGTGCCAATAATGATTTGTTGTAAATGGTTTGTACACCAGTCCAATTTTTACTGGCCGTTAGTAAAAAACCAACCGTAACGGCTGAGGCGTAAGCAAACACCATTTCATGTGCGTGCCAATCAATAGGGTTGGCGTTATTGATCAAAATCAATGAGGGGTAGAACACCATCCACATTAACATTGAAAATACAGCAACAACACCCGTTGCAAAGAAAAAAGGCCTGAAGCCTAATCGTAGAAAAGGAACAACCCTGTGGTTGGTGTCTTGATTAAGGTTAATCATATTTCAAGAGGTTGCCTGCAAATCCTTTCCTGTGTTTATGTTGTTTTCTCAATAAGCATTCTACTTTAATTAATACCCAATGATTTTTCAATTATTTTCTTCATTTGTCCGTTTAGCTCATTGGCAGCTTTATTCATTGCTTCATTTTCAAAATGCTTGAGTGTATAAGCATAGTTTTCAATGACCACCACTACTTTCTTATCACTCCTTTCCATAATGGTTGCTCGCAGAGGTAGAATTAAGCCTAGGCGTTGATCAATTTTTACAAAATCTATGACATTGTCAGCATTAAAGAAACGAACAATAACTTGTTTTCTGTCATCTTGATTTTGTATTAAGTGTCTTGATGGGTATAGTTCAAAGTCATATGCAGCAGCGCCTTGTTTTAGCTTGTTGATTGTGTTCATCATGTTTTCACCACTTTCATAAACAAATGACAAAGGTGAATCGTCTGGGGTTTGCCCGTCTGCCATTGGCCTTTCATGTGATCTGATGTATGCCACAATGTCGTTTGTCATCTCATCATTAAGCCTGTTGGCATGTGAGGACATTTCTGAGCTTTCAATACCATTGAGGATAATATGCTTAATCATTTGATCGCTTGCTGAATGCAAGAATGCTTGGTTGGCTAACGCAGGTGGTGAAACATTGTGGTCGTTTTGCCAATACAAATACACACCAACACCTTCACCGCCCTGTAATTTGTCACCATGACACTGCGCACAACTTATTTCGTAGTAGTATTTTCCTCTACCCCTGTTACCCGTTATAGGGGCGTCTGAATATTTGGGCGCTGACAGTCCAGAACGAAGAAACAAAATCAGGCCGTTAACTTGATCATCTGACAGGTCAAATTTAGGCATAACTCTGCCTGGTCTACCGTATTTTATGGTTTTTTTAAGGTAGTCATCCGTATGATTAGCAATAGTGCTTCTATGTAGGGGTAAGCCTAAAAAACCTTGCTGTGAAAAACCATGGCATTTTTCACAGTTGTCTTGATAAGTTTTTTTACCATCTGCAAAGCTCAATAGTGGCAATAGAAGCAATACTGTTAATATTTTAAATTTCATACAATTTCCTTTTGATTTGTTTATATGAACGTATTCTAATGTGGAAAGTTTAATATTTATTTGACTTAAGTCAAGTTTTTAAACATTAACCCGATAGTTTCTTGTAGGCAACCATAGCAAGGTGAAATATCTGGCTCAAAATTAGACATTACTAATAGACTTGTTTTATGTGTTAAACCGTGTAGCATAAGAACATTAAGCGAACTTAACTTTTGCTTAATTTAAGTAAATAACTTTAAAAGGAAAAAAATATGAAAAACGTAACAAAAGTAATTGCAATTGCAACAGTAGTGGCTTCAGCAGCGGTAACAGCAAATTGGGGCGGTAACAATTGGGGTCCTATGAGTGGCGGTAACAATATGGGTCCATTCTCAGGTGGCAACAACATGGGTCCATTTAATGGTGGTTCTAATGCTGGTCCATTCTCAGGTGGTAACAACATGGGTCCATTCGGCGGTGGCTCTAACATGGGTCCTATGAATGGCGCTCAAAACTGGGGCCCTTTCCAAGGTGGCAACAACTGGTTAAACAATACTGATTTCGGTACAAAGTTTAACACCAGCAACAAGACTGACTCAAACGCTTCTGGCGCAGCTGACGGTTCTGCTTCTGGTTCAGGTGATGCAAACGCTAAAGGTGTTGCAGATGCTTACGCTAAAGGCGCAGCAGATGCAAATGCACAAGCACAAGCTGATGCTTACGCTAAAGGCTATGCTGATGCAATGGCAACAGGCACAGCGTCTTCAGACGATACTGCTAAGTAATTTTTAAATAAATTACGCTAAAAACCACCCGAGAGGGTGGTTTTTTATTGGGTGATCGAAAAACCAAATTTTTATTAAGTTTTAGAGTCAGCTGGTTAAGGCGCAAGTTTTAATAGTGCAAAATAAATGCAAAAAACTTCCACCCCCCCATCTTTGTTTTATAATATCAACACTTGATGCTAAGCCACCTTGTAAAGCTTGGTGTCAAGACCAAATACTTTGTGGAGAGGGTGTTGGGATGGGAAAGAGAAGAATGTGAAACAGTAAAAAAGCGCCTTTATTGGCGTTTTTTTATGCCCGTTTTAAAAATTTCTGAAATTTTCTAAAAGCAGGGTTTTTGATTGCCAATTTTAGCTAAAAAACAGTATTTTTAGCCTTAAAAATGGATTTTCAACGCTTTTTCAACGCTATTTTTCTCTGATTTTGATTATTTGTTAAATTTTACTCAATAGTTAACCTATGTTATGTTGCTAAAGTGAACATAGACTTATCATGATATCCTTAGTTTAAGCAATATAATACATAAGAGCGAGAATAGGAGAAAAAACATGATGCCAGGACCTTTTGAATTAATTATTATTTTAGTAATTGTCTTGTTGATTTTTGGCGGAAAACGCCTTAAAAACATTGGTAGTGATTTGGGAGGCGCGATTCAAGGGTTTAAAAAATCGATGAAAGATGAAATAAAGCCAGAGAATAAAATTCCAGCTGCCGAGGGGTTTATTAGTGGTGTTGGCACTAATAGTGACGCATTAGCAAGTAACCACAATGCCAAAAGAGGCAACGTTGGCGTAAAGCGACCAGATCTTGATGCAATTGAAGCGGGTGATATTTAATTAGAACATTGTTGTGAAGTCTGATATTGATTTAATCAAAGATCGACTTGGAATTTTTTTTAATACTTTAAGTAAAAACTAAAGACAGAAACCTTAAAGATTGGCTGATGATAAAAATACTAATAACACTATTGTTGTTTCTTATTGCCGGTTGCGGCACCGATAGTAATCCAATTTCACGCGTGTTAAGCGCTGAAGAGGTTATTGATATTAACGGGGTTGTTTATCAGCTTGATCATTATTCTCCTTTGAATGGGCGCGTGCTTATCAAGTATAAAAACGGCAATAAAATGAAGAATATTGCCTATAAGAACGGAAAAAGACATGGCTTGTTTGTTTTGTGGCATATGAGCGGACAAAAGATAATGGAAGTAAATTATAAGGATGGCAAGGAAGATGGCCTCAGCTCCTCTTGGTTTGAAAATGGACAAAAAGAGTTTGATGTTTATTTTAAAAATGGCCAGGAAGACGGGCATGCTATCTGGTGGCATAAGAATGGACAAAAAGAGCTTGAAACAAACTACAAGGCTGGTGAAAGAGAGGGTGTTACCACTTGGTATTACTCAAGTGGCGAGAAAATGAAAGTCATGATCTACAAGAGCGGCAAAGTTGAAGGCGTGGGCACGTGGTGGGGCAAAGACGGAAAAGTAAATTTTAAGACGAGCTATATAAACGGTATAGAGGTTAAATAAACCGCGCTCTAAAGAGTGAATGTCTGATAATTATTTAGAGTCAACGGCAATAAATCCGGCAATATCAGACAAAAGATCCTCATTTAATACTTCAAGTTTTTTCTGAGAGCATTGAATCAACGCTTCTTTTTTAAATGACGAGATAACGCGTGATACATGTACTTTTGTTAAGCCCAAAATATCAGCCATGTCTTCTTGATTGAGTGGAAAAAAATCATCATCACCACCATTAGAAGCTTGCTGTTTAATACGGGTAGATATATCCATAATCAAGTAAGCCAAAGACTCTTTAGCGCTTTTTCTGCCAAGGTTTAATAAATATTGTTGATTAACACTGGTGTTGTGAGAAAGAATTTCAATTAATTTGGTGGCGATTGCTTTTTGTTCACCGATCAATTTGTCAACAGTGGCGTTGTTAATAACACAAACATCAGTTTTAGTTAATGCTTGAACGAAATAATGATAAGCATCATTACTATGCGAAAAGCCAATAGAATCACCAGGCATTGCTACTTGAAATATCTGGCGAGAGCCATTTTCTAAATAACTGCCTAAAATTAAATACCCGGAATTAATGCACAAACTGTAATTAACAGCGGTATTTTCTTGAATAATGTATTCACCAGATTGAAAATGACGTTTTTTGTCGATATAACCTTCAATAGACGCCATTTCATCATTGGTTAAATCGCCAAATATCGTGCTTTTACGCACCACGCAACTCAGGCAATTTTCAGAAATTTTGTTGTTTCCGTTACAAGACATTGTACTTCCTCAAGCTCTAATATTGGGTTATCATTATATTATTGAATTAAAACTTTACCTTGATATAAGTCAATAAAAAACTTAATGTTAACATGAGTATAGTTTTGCGGGGGGGTTTATGTAGCGCAAAAAAAACCCCAGCTGAGGGAGCCGGGGTTTTAAACCAAAAAGGTTTATTTTTGGTAAGGTTTATTTTGGTAAGGCCCTAGCCAAATGTATCATTGGTAATGTTGTCAAACCAAGAATAACCATAGTACTGCTCTCTTTCTCTTAGCTTGGCGTCAAATTTACCTGGTGTTAAACCACCTGAGCCTTTGACCTTGATGATTTTGCCATCTTTAAAGGCATAAACCATCGCCACAGAAATACCATCACCTGGTGCAATCACACTGTAACAAGTGTTGACATAAGTAGGATCTGGCGCACTCTCACCATTTAACAGTGCAACTATCGCTGCTGCAGCCACTTTACCTTCTGAATTAGCAGCATAACCTGATTTAGGTAATGGAGATTGAATTGCAGAGTCGCCAATCACGTGAATATTCTTATGAATGGTTGATTCAAACGTATCACCATGAACTGGACACCAGCCCGAATCATTTGTTAATCCAGCTGTAAAGGCGATTTTTCCTGCTTTTTGTGCTGGGATGATGTTTAGAACATCTGCTTTTACTTCATTAAAACCTGTTGTTACTGTTTTAGTTTTGACATCAACAGAGTCTAGAACATTGTCATCAGAGCCTTTAGGCGTTCCGTGCCACTCAATCATTGAGTCGTCTGTCTTGTAGCCGTAATGACGTTCCCAACCACCTGTGAATAAGCCCATTTTCGAAAATCCAGGCTTAGGATCAAGGATAATAATCTTTGATTTAGGCTTGTGATGCTTTAAGTAAAGTGCAATTTGTGATGCACGCTCATAAGGACCTGGAGGACAACGGAAAGGATTTGGCGGAGGGCAAATAGCAACGGTTCCACCATCTTTCATGTCTTTTAGCTGATTGCGTAGCATTTGTGTTTGTGCACCAGCCTTCCAAGCATGTGGAATTTCAGTGTTCGCTACATTTGCATCGTAACCTTCAATTAAGTCGTATTTAAAGTCAACACCAGGGGAAACGACACAACGATCATAAGCAAAGCTTTGTCCGCTTGCAGTTGTAACTTTTCTAGCGCGTGCATCAATGTCAGTCACCTTGTCGTGTACAACATTAATACCATGACCTCTAAGGCCACCATAACCAAACTTAATTGAATCAAGGCTACGTTCGCCACTTAAGACTTCGTTACTTGCAAAACAAGTGTAGTAATCTTTATTAGCTTCGATTAAGGTAACCTCAACTGACTTATCCATCATTCTGATGTATTTAGCAGCAACAGAACCACCCATACCACCACCAATAACAACAACTTTTTTAGTTGAGCCACCAATAGCAAAAGGTGTGTAAGCTGCCGTAGTCGCTGCAGCAGCGCCTAGACCAATTGTTTTTATAAAACTTCTTCTATTTTGTTTACTCATTAGTATTCTCCTTTATTTACCACTACCGTAGTAATTAACTAATTTGCCTAATGCATCTGGATCTTTTTTCAGCATTTTTTTCATTTTCTTTTCCATTCTCTTAGGCATATCGCGTGAACCATCGTGGAAATCAGCTAAGGTATATTTCATGAATAACTTAGAGTTACCTGATAATAATCCTGCATCATCTTCTGGCTCTGCACCAGCTTCTGTGTGACAAGAACTACAATATTTGTCATGCAATTTCGCACCTGCTCTTGCTTTTGTAGCATCGTACTTTTGGTTGATATTGGCATGAACTGGTTGGGCTGAAAAGAAGGTGGCCATTGATTCAATTTGCTCTTCAGTATAGCCTTTGGCAATTCTGCCCATAATGGTGGAAGATCTTTCATCTTCACGATAAGCATTCATTGCGCCAATTAAGTAGCCTTCTGATAGTCCAGCCAAAGAAGGGATTGCATTACCCGTACTGGCGCCATTAGTGCCGTGACAACCTGCACAAGTGTATCCTAGTGCTTCAGCAGTTGGCTCCGCTGATGATTGTACTGACAACATTAGTCCAGTAGCCAATAATGCAGATTTTGTGATTGTATTTCTCATCATAAAAAACTCCGTATTGTGTATTTAAAATTAATTCCGCTAAGCAGAATCTCCTCACTTAATAATAAAAACAAGAGTTCATCCGGCTTTTAATACTATTAAGACATCAATATACTTGCATGGCTTAAAGATGAAAATAACCTATGTTGTTTGGGCTGTAAATTAATCTATTTGATCAATTCAACCTATGTTGTTTAAGGCTAAATTGCTTGGTTATATAATCTAATCTGCACTCTTGTTTTGTTTCAGTGAATAACTTCAGTGAACACTTCTCTCCGATGCCCGGATAAGAGTGCAACTTTTTAAAATAGGAAGATTAATGAAAACCAATACTAAATATTTACCATTATTACTATGCGCTATATTTACGTTTAACCCTGCACAAGCAAAGCACGTTACTACTACGATTGTTGAGGCCGAATACCAAGATGTACGCGATGATCTTGTTGATGCCGTGAAAGGGAAAGGGCTTAATATTGCCGGTGTGTTCCATGCCAGTGAAATGCTGAGTAACACCAAAAGTGTTTTTAACTTTAGAAAAAATATTTATAAAAATGCAGAAATTATTGAATTCTGTAGTGCGGGTATTTCGCATGACATTTCAAGAGCCAATCATTTAAATATTTTACTTTGCCCATTTAAGATCGCAGTTTTTAACCTTGAAAAAGACCCTAAAAAAGTTTACGTGGTTTGGGCAGCGCCCGAGGCAATTGATGAAAAATCTAAAAAAGCCGTTTTAAAAATAGGTGGTTTGATCAGCGCCATTATTGAAGACGCTGATCTATAGGCAAGCGCTTAATCATTGATTTTTTACGCTGAAATTTTAATGGCGTTCTTTGGACAAATTGAGACACAAGCACCGCAACCATTGCATTGAGTATTGTCTAAGCTAATGTCTGGGACACCACCCATTTGTAAGCTAAAGTGAATAGCGCCCTGGTCACAAACTTCAGAGCAAGACTGACACACCACGCCTATTTTTGATAAGCAGGTATCTTTAATTTCTGCTGTGATCTGCCAGGGCTTTTCACTTAAGGGTTTGAATGCGCGATATTGACAAGCGTTGGCACATGCCTGGCAAAAGGTACACTCACCTTTTTGGAAATCAATAATTGGGAACTTGCCTGAGCCGTTGACAATAATTTTTTCTGGGCAAGAGTCCAGACAAGCGCCACAACGATTACATAAATCAGTAAAGGAATCTTCTGTGACAGACCATGGTGGCCTAATGACGGTTTTTTTGTTTGAGCCCCAACCTCCGCGAAGGAATTGTGCCCTAGTTATATTTGACATTGAAATACAAGGTAGGTTGCTTATTAAGCAATATACCTTGTAACGGGTTTAATCGTCATCAGTATTTACGTAATCACTACCAATTAAAGCCTTGTTATCAACTTGTGGAACATGGCATTGCGTACAAAAATAACGTCTTGGAGATACGGTTTTTAAACGTTTTCCAGAACGATTCATAAAGTGAGAAGCAGTCATCTTAACGGCGTCTTCTTCTCTCCAATTTTCATTACTATGACAAGCCAAACACTGGTTTTTTTTCAATGTAATTTTCATGCCTGCTGCCTTATGTGGGATTAATGGTGGCTGATCACTAAAATTACGATCAAAATCAATATCTTTAAGCCATTTTCCTACTGGTGGTACAAGTGAAAAATCATCCAGTGCATGTGTGCCTCGTAATGAACCAAGATCTATTGATTCAGTCACACTATCAACAGCATCACTCACTGCATTTTTAGCGTCTGTTGCCATATCGCTCACGGCATCCATTGCTACCGATACGGGGTTATTCCAATTGTGATCGGAACCAAAGAAACCGGCTTGAACACTGATACTTAAAGCAAAAACTGAAGCTGCTGTTATGGTTAGTAATTTATTTTTCATGATCATCTCCTTCTATGCTTTAACAATTTTAACGGGTGTCTTTTTGTAATCCGTCTCTTTAGAAAGCGGATCTGTTGCATCTAGTATTAGTTTATTAACCAAACGAGAGGCGTCAAACCAAGGCACAAAGACCAAACCCTTAGGCGGCTTATTACGACCTTTGGTTTCAACCATGGCAACTATTTCACCTCTCGAAGAGATGACTTTTGCATTCTTTCCACGTCTTAAGCCTCTAGATTTTGCATCATCTGGATGCATGTAAATAACTGCATCTGGTACTGCTCTATAAAGCTCTGGTACACGTCTTGTCATTGTGCCCGAGTGCCAGTGCTCTAATACACGACCGGTTGACATCCATAAATCAAACTCCTCATTTGGTACTTCTGCAGGTGGCTCATAAGGCGCGGTAATGATATTAGCTTTACCGTCTTTGTTGCCATAGAAACTAACATCTTCACCCTTCTTAACATAAGAGTCGTATCCTTCACGGTAACGCCACAGTGTTTCTTTACCATTGACCACTGGCCAGCGAAGACCTCTGGTCTTATGATAAACTTCAAATTCAGCTTGCTCATGGCCTTTTTTAGGACCTTCAAGCTGGAAGCGACGGTATTCTTCAAATAAACCTTTTTGAATGTAATAACCAAAGTCATCCATCTCTGAATTTTTGTAGGTATTGCCTCTGTCATCAGATACAGTTTGTTTATTGAACTTATTGACTTGTCCGTTGGCATACAAGACATCGTACAAACTCTTACCTTTGTATTCTGGATTTTGTGCCAACAACTCATCTGACCAAGCATCATCAGTTGTAAATCTCTTAGAGAATTCGGCCAATTGCCATAGATCTGACTTGGCTTGTCCTGGCGCATCAACTTGTTGACGCCAGAACTGAGTACGTCTTTCAGCGTTACCATAAGCACCTTCTTTTTCTGCCCACATTGCTGTTGGTAGAATAAGATCAGCTGCTTGTGCTGATACTGTTGGGTATGGGTCTGATACAACAATAAAGTTGTCAGGATTTCTCCAACCCGGTAGCATCTCATCGTTAATATTAGGGCCTGCTTGCATATTGTTATTACACATTACCCAATAAGCATTTAACTTGCCATCTTTAAGGGCTCTAGATTGTGCAACAGCGTGTAAGCCTTTTTTGCCTGGAATTGTGCCTTCTGGAAGTTTCCAGATTTTTTCGGCAAAATCACGATGTGATTTTTTCATAATAACGTAATCTGCAGGTAGGCGGTGAGCGAATGTACCAACCTCACGTGCAGTACCACAAGCCGATGGCTGGCCTGTTAATGAGAATGGGCCATTGCCCGGCTCAGAAATCTTACCGGTTAATAAATGCACGTTGTACATTAGACCGTTTACCCAAACACCACGAGTATGTTGGTTAAAGCCCATTGTCCATAGAGAAACAATCTTCTTATCTGGATCAGCGTAAAGCTTGGCTAAGCGCTCTAATTTTTCTGCTGGAACACCTGAGATTTCTACTGCTTTTTCTAATGTATAAGGTTTGAGTGATTCCTTATACTCTTCCCAGCTAATTTTAGTAAGCTTGCCCTTGTTGGCATTTTTAGCATTTTTTTGTAATGGATGATCGCCTCTTAAACCATAACCAATATCAGTTGGTGTTTTATTAAAGTTAACGTGTTTTTTAAGAAACTCTTTATTGTAAGCTTTGTTTTCAACAATGTAGTTAGCAATATAGTTAAGAATTGCTAAATCAGACTGTGGATTGAATACTATGCCGTTATCTGCTAAATCAAAAGAACGGTGTTCAAAGGTTGATAACACGTGCACTTCTGTATTTGGCTTGGTTAGGCGAGTGTCTGAGATACGCGACCATAGGATTGGGTGCATCTCTGCCATGTTTGAGCCCCATAATACAAAGGCATCACCATGCTCGAAATCATCATAACAACCCATCGGTTCGTCTGAGCCGAAGGCACGAATAAAGGCGCCTACTGCTGAGGCCATACAGTGACGTGCGTTAGGATCAATGTTGTTTGATCTAAAACCTGCTTTGAATAATTTAGAAGCAGCATAACCTTCCCATACTGTCCATTGGCCAGAACCAAACATGCCCACACGAGAAGTTAGTTGGTCTGCAGGCTTGCCTTTGTTTTCTTCTTTAGATACTTTAAGAGCGGCTTTGAATTTGTCCTCCATAATGTCGAAGGCTTCATCCCACGATACTGGAGCGAACTCACCATTTTTGTCGTATTTGCCATTTTTCTTACGTAAGAGAGGCTGAGTTAAGCGGTCTTTACCATACATGATTTTAGATAAAAAATAACCCTTAACACAGTTAAGACCTTTGTTTACTGGCGCATCTGGATCACCTTGTGTGGCGACAACTTTTCCATCTTTAGTACCAATTAATACCGAACAACCTGTGCCACAAAAACGACAAGGGATTTTGTCCCATCTGACTTCGTTGTCACTTTGATTGGCAAGCGCAATACCTGGGAGTGTTACTCCTGCTGTAGCTGCTGTTGCGCTTATTGCACTATTTTTTATGAATTCTCTTCTTGTAATGGCCATTTATTTCTCCTCGCAAATAATAAAAAACATCAATCTATCGATGTGAACTTACTACTCTAACCATCTGTTAAGTAGTTTTCATTAACATAGGTTATGTTTGTATTTATTTAGTTGTGTTTTTGTTAAAACGAGTACTGTAAGAAAAAACGTCTGGCTCACAAATATCAATACAACGACCACAATTGGTGCAATTCCCATCTAGGATAATGCTGCTACCCTGGCCTTTTAGCGCGGGCTTGATAATTTGAGATTCTGGACATACAGAAAAACACTCTAAACAATCGGTGCACTTATCTCTGTCCTTGGCATTTACCCGAATAAGAGAGCCTTTTCCTAATAAAGAATAAAAGGCACCGACTGGACATAGGCGTGAACACCAGCCTTTATTAACCACTAAAAAATCAAATAAGAAAATAAGCGCAATCAATCCCCAACCGAAACTCATGCCAAAAATAATGCCGCGATGCAAAATAGAAACTGGGTTAACCAATTCCCAAACAATACTGCCAGTGACAAAAGCCAATACAAAGCTCATTGCCAAAATCCAGTAACGTGTTTTGCTGGCTATGCCACCACCTTTATTTTGAATACCTAATTTACAACGTAGCCAATTAGCAGTATCGGTCACAATATTAACTGGACACACCCAAGAACAAAATACTCGCCCACCAACGATCAAATAAAATACAACAACAATCAGCGCGCCAATCAGCGCATCTTGTGTAATGGAATGCCCTGTAAAAAAAGATTGCATTAATACATAAGGATCAGTCAGCGGTAAAGTATCTAGTGTTAAGCTTGAGGTTAGATTGCCTTTAACAATCCAAATGCCAAACCAAGGGCCTAGCAAAAATAAAAACAAAATACTCAGCTGAGAAATCCGACGCATAACCAAGTATTTGTTGGCACCTAGCCAGCCTTTGGATTTTTGTGCATCTATGCCTGTTTTCTGGCAAATATTGATTTTTTTCTTCATTTGCTTTTAATATCAAACAGTGGATTAAACTTATTAAGCGATTCTAGTGCGTTGTCTAAAGTTGACTCAACTTTAATATCAGTAAGGCCCTCGCCTTGTAAGTCGTATTTTTTGCCTTCTGGAAGGTTGTACTTATGTTCAATATCTGGTGACACTAAAGATTGCCCTGATTTTTGTTTTTCTTCCCAGCCGAGTTTGTAGCTATCTTGTCTCTTACCCATGGCAAGCTTAGTTGGGAGTACTTTGATAACAGCCTCTTCCATAATGCAGGCTTGTTCGCACTTGCCACAGCCTGTGCAATGATCGTAGTTTACAATTGGGATGAATACAGCATGTTTGCCACTGCGTTTATTGTGTCGCATTTCAATAGTAATTGCTTTGCCGCGTATTGGGCAAACGTTATAACAGACTTCGCAACGCAATCCCTGATAAGCAATGCAGCCTTTTGTGTCAACAATACGAGCTAATCCCATCTTGGCCTTATTAATATCAGTAAGGCTTTTGTCCAGTGCGCCTGTTGGGCAGGCTTTAACACATGGGATGTCGTCACACATTTCACAGCCTGCTTCTCTGGCAGTAAAAAATGGCGTACCTAGGGCGACATCATCTTCAAGCGTTGCCAAACTTAGTGTGGGGAATGGGCAATCATTCACACACAATCCACAACGCACACAAGCAGAGATAAAGTCTTTTTCTTTTAAAGCACCCGGTGGACGTATAGCCTTTGCGGGTAAAGAGTAAGAATACTTTGAATAGCTTAGTAAGCCAGTTGCGATTAGTGTGGTGGTGGTGGCTAGCCGGGCCGAGTTTATAATAAATTCTCTACGAGAAATGGCCATGTTAAATTCCTAAACTGGCTCTGAGTGTTGGTAAGTTAAGATAGTTGATATAACCCCAGGAACCTCATTAAAACCATCGATGATATCCATAATCTGGCCTTTTTCATCTTTTTCAATAGTAATAATTAAGCGATTGGTTTTAGTAATGTAATGGACATTGACGCCATCAATGGTATTAATATTTTCTTTTATTTCTTCTTCTTTGCCTTTAGTCGCATGGACCAGAACACCACAAATATCAATTGTTTTTTCTTCTTTTGTCATTTGTCTTTTAATATAATAAAATTAGAATATTTAATTATATTAAGCGCTGTGTTTTTTAAAAACAACATAGGTTGTTTTTAGGCGGCTAAAAAAGTATTTTTTTAACTAAAAATACAATGGCTACCAGAATGATCACACCCAGGGATTTTTCCATGGTTTTAGGGCTGTATTTGAATGAACCAAAGTAAGAGCCAAGAAAGCCACCAATGATGACAGCCCCGATTAATGGCAGATAGTTGGTCAAATCTATTGCATTATATTGCAAGCGTGAAACAAGTCCAGAGAGTGAGACTGTCCAAACAAATATTGCACCTGTGGCAGCGGCTTCTTTTTGGTTGCCAATGCGCAACATAATAATTAATGGTACTAAGTATATGCCACCACCAATGCCGACGATACCTGCAACAAGTCCAAGCACAGAGCCTGCGACTAAAGACGCCAATATTTTTTGTTTTTGGCTAAGGATTATCTCAAAGCTTGTGTCTTCCCAAAGATAAATGCGCATGGCAACTATAACTAACGAAGCCAACAACACCCACAGAAAAACCTCTTTTGGTAAAGACAGTGCGCCACCCAAGTAGGCAAAAGGAATGGCCGAGATTAAAAATGGCAGAATAATGCGCATTTTCCCGTGTTTATTGCGTAAAAAATTAAAACTACTAATGGTAGAAACAAACAGGTTAAGCGAAAGTGAAACCATTGGAATAGCAAGCGTACTCATTCCTGCAATGGCCATGAGTGCCGTATAAGATGATCCACCACCCATGCCAACGGATGAATAGATAAAAGCAACCACAAAAAACAATAGCGCTAAAAGTGTTGTAAAATAAGGCGTGATTTCCATGTTTGCCCATTATATGGGAATTAATATTGACCGGATTGATTTAAATCAACACAACAAGCGTGAAATTAAAACTAAAATTAGACTATGAATAAAATAGTTGTACAGCCCCAAGATTTTGACCTCAATGCTGAAGTGTCTTTGGCTAGAGGTACTGATAGTAATATTGGTGCGGTGGTTAGTTTTGTTGGCACTGTGCGAGATCTGGAGGGTGAATCTATCCAAAAGATGACACTAGAGCACTACCCCGGCATGACCGAAAAAGCACTGGAGTCTATCGCCAACCAAGCTAAAAATAGGTGGGAGATTGGCAATATCACCATTATTCATCGTGTGGGTGATTTGCAAATTAATGATCAAATTGTATTGGTTATTACCACCAGTACACACCGTCAATCGGCTTTTGAGTCTTGTGAATTTATTATGGATTATTTAAAAACGCAAGCACCTTTTTGGAAAAAAGAACACACTGAAAATGAGAGTAAGTGGGTAGAAGCCAAGGCTAGTGACAACAAGCAAAAAGACCGTTGGCGTTAATCTGCATCAGCAAAATCTTGCGGTGAATTAAGATTGATAAAAATATCTGGCTGATCTGAAAAATCAACCTTAAGTGCGTTGTTATTTTCAAGCCAAAGACCAAATTTACGCCCACCTGTTTGTAAAAACTTATCTAAATTATCTTTTAAAGTAATATTAATGAGTGAGTAGGTTGGGTGAATTTTATCGCCATTGCTAGCAACACAAATATCTACTTCATTTTGCTGCATTGATTGAATTAGTCGTTCAAGCAATAGGCTACTAACAAAGGGTCCATCACAAGGCAACACCAATAAATACGGAGTATTAGCAAAGTGCATTGCTTTAGAAATACCGGCGAGTGGCCCCTGAAAATCTGCCAAATCATCGGCAATGACAGTGCCAAACTCTTGATAAAGGTCAAGGTTTTTATTGGCGCTCACCAATATACTATTAACATTTTCGCTAACAACATTAGTCACATAACTGATTAAGGGTTTGTCTTTAAACAGAATCAGGCCCTTGTTTTGTCCGCCCATACGGGTGGCCCGGCCTCCTGAAAGGATAACGGCAGTAACGTCTTTTTTGGTTATACTTTTCATGTGAGTAGGTTGTTATCGACAAATATATAAGCCGTATGATACAATCAAACAGATAATTTTAATTATAAAAAATAGACCGTACATTTATTATGAAACAACAACAAGCTGATTGTGCCTGCGACGAAATACCGCAGTCATTGATTTCTACCAGTGAAGCTCTAGCATTGTTGATTGGCTCTGCAAGGGTCATAAATACTACCCAAATGGTGATGCTTGATGATGCTCTCGATAGAGTTTTGGCTACCGATGTACGCGCCACTATTAATGTACCTGGTTTCGATAATTCTGCGATGGATGGCTATGCACTTCATTTGCAAGAGGATCAACTTGGTGTTGCTGGCGGTGTGGCGTTTGAAATTACCGATCGTATCCCTGCAGGCAGTATTGGTAATGTGCTGGCACCTGGTTGTGCAGCACGTATCTTTACCGGAGCCCCTGTACCAGAAGGCGCCAATACTATTATTATGCAAGAGGAGTGTGAGCTAATTGAGAAAGGCTCGAAGATTGAGATTTATCGTCCAATAGCCTATAACGAAAACATCAGACCGATGGGTAATGACATCCAATCTGGTTCGGTTATTTTACAAGTTGGTTTAAAACTACAACCACAAGCGATCGCTTTAGCTGCATCGGTTGGTGTTAATGTTTTAGAAGTATTTAATAAAATTAAAGTCGGTGTATTTTTTACTGGAGATGAATTAGTCGAGCCTGGAAGGGCGCTAGAAGCAGGGCAGATTTTTAATTCTAACCGTTATTCTTTGGTGGCACTTCTCAACAAATTGGGTTGTGAGGTTGTTAATTTAGGCAATGTGGAAGACACACTTGATGCAACGTGTAGCGCATTGGAAAGACTCAGTGCTGAGTGTGATTTAGTTATAACTACTGGCGGTGTTTCTGTTGGTGAAGAAGACCATGTTAAGCCTGCTGTAGAAAAACTGGGCGAACTAAGTTTATGGCGTATTAAAATGAAACCTGGAAAGCCACTTGCATTTGGTAATGTGGGTGATTCTGCATTTATTGGCCTACCAGGAAACCCTGTATCGGCAATGGTGACTTTTTTACTTTTTGCACGCCCTTTTATTAAAAAGATGCAGGGTGTAAGTGATTATCTCAATACCACAGTTAGAGTTGAGGCAAATTTTGATTGGCATCGCTCTAAGCCTAGGCGTGAATTTATACGTGTGTGTCTTGATCATAACACTGCACCTGCAAAAGCTAGCCAATATCCAAAGCAAGGCTCTGATATTCTGTCTTCTATGGTTTGGGCAGATGGCCTAATAGAAATTCCTGAAAAAACAACTTTTAAATCAGGTGAAATTTTGAATTTTTACCCCTTATCCGAGATGATGCTATGAGCGAATTAACCCACGTCAACACCAATGGCGAAGCCAATATGGTGGATGTATCCAGCAAAGATACCACCACGCGTATTGCCAAGGCAACTGCCAAAATTTTAATGAAAGCTGAAACGCTTAAAAAAATCAAAGATAATGATTTTAAAAAAGGTGACGTCTTAGCAGTTGCGAGAATTGCCGGCATTATGGCGGCAAAGCAAACGCACCATTTAATCCCAATGTGCCACAGCCTAAATCTATCAAAAATTAGTGTTGAATTTGAATTCATTGAGTGCGGTGTACAAATTACAACGATGGCCAAACTTAATGCACAAACTGGCGTAGAAATGGAAGCACTTACTGCTGCAAGTATAGCGGCGCTAACCATTTATGACATGTGCAAGGCTGTTGATAGATTTATGCGTGTCACTGATGTGCAACTACTAGAAAAACAAGGTGGTAAATCAGGGTTTTGGAAGCTTGAAGATCATGAAAAATAAACTGATTGATAAGTTTGGTCGCGAGATCAGCTACCTTAGAATCTCGATTACCGAGCATTGTAATTATCGCTGCTTTTACTGTCGAGATGCTGAGCACACACCTAATTGTAAGCGTGAAGACATTCTTAGTTATGAAGACATTCAGCGCATTGTTAGGCTATTTGCCGAACTTGGTATTAGCAAAGTTCGCGTTACAGGTGGTGAGCCCTTGTTACGCAGAGGTATTGTTAAAATTGCAAAATTAATCAGTAGTGTTGATGGCATTACTGATGTGCCACTTTCCACCAATGCACACCTACTAGGCAAGTTTGCTGACAAATTGTTTAAAAATGGCATTAACCGAGTTAATATCTCAATCGACTCTCTTATCCCTGAACGCTTCAAAGAGATTACGCGCGGTGGCGATATTGCTGAAGTAATGAATGGCATTGATGAGGCAATCAAAGCTGGCATGAGCCCTATCAAGCTCAACGTAGTTGCTATGCGCGGTGTGAATGACGATGAAATAGAATCTTTAATTGATTTTGCGATTGACAAAGGCATTGACATCCGTTTCATTGAAACCATGCCTATTGGTAATGCAGGCATCGAGGCTAGCGCTCAACACATCAGTGAGAAAGAATTACTCTCAAAAATTACCCAACATTTAAAAGGCAAACTAACGCCAATCGCTTCCTCTAAAACTGACGGCCCAGCCAGTAGTTTTAAGATTGATAACACTCAATCTAGTGTTGGTGTTATTAGCGCAGTGTCTAACCATTTCTGTCAGACTTGTAATCGTGTCAGACTTACCGCAAAAGGGGATTTGATTTTATGCCTTGGGCAAGAAGACTCTATTTCACTAAAAGATGCTGTACGCTCAGATTTGAGTGATGAGGCGATTAAAGCTATGATCATGAATGCTATTAATAAAAAACCAGAGAAACACGTGTTTAATTCTGTTGTTGATAATATCAGCAACAGGCAAATGGCGGAGATTGGCGGATGAAAGTACTCTACTTTGCTTCACTAAAAGAAACCACAAAGGTCTCTGGTGAGGATATAACCATTAGTAGTGGTATGACTGCCGGTGAGTTGCGCTCATTGTTGGTGGAAAAATATGGTGACCACTATTTTCCGAATAATATTTTGTGTGCAGTTAATCAAGAAATGGCTAATGCTTCAACGGTTCTTACAAACAGCGATGAAGTGGCTTTTTATCCGCCTGTTACTGGTGGTTAGAGCAGGTCTTCAAATGGGTTTTTATCTCTAAAACTTGCGACTGAAATAGCCACAATCAATAAAATTAAAGAGTTAAAAAATATTGGAATAACAACAAACATATAGCCAAGCTGGTGAATGGCTTGACCGCCAATAATTGCTGTAACTGCGCTGGCACCACCAGGTGGATGCATGCATTTCAATAAATGCATAACCACTAAAGCAAGTGGTATTGCAACTGAGGTTGACAACAAAGTATCAGGAATCAAATAATAACAACTAACACCCACAATGGCTGATACGGTATGCCCGCCAATTAAATTCCAGGGTCGTGAAACAGGCGCATGAGGCAGACCAAACATAAGCATGGCAGAGGCACCAGCAGAGGCAATAATAAGGGGTGATCCAGTACTTTCTAAGATAACATTAGAGAAAAAACCTGCCATCGCAACAGCAATAAAAGCGCCAATGGCTGATATGACTAATTCTTTAGTTTCCATCTTTCCCAAGATACCTGAATTGTTGAGTTTTAAGTGAGTGCGTGTGAGGCAATTTTTTAATAACCTTTTAGCAGGGCAGTCGCATAATTGAGGGTGGGTTTGTTAGGAGACTGCCCTGCTAAAAGGTTAACCGGTGCTCCAGCCTCTTGGTCGTCTCATACCCGATACCTTGCAAGCTTGTTTAACATAGCCATAAGGAAACATGGTAAACAATTTTGCTTTAGCAACTTTTTTATCTATATTAAAGTCAGCTGTCATTTGTTTGGTTGTGTGACGAACGTCAGGCGCAACACCATTGTCATTGTAGTAATGGCGCATAAAGTCGAAAACCAGCCAGTAATCATTATCTAGTTCTATATTTTCAGATTTGGCTAGTTCAAGCGCTACATCACGGTTCCAGTCCTCTGGATGGATCAAATATCCCTCAGGGTCTAGTTCTATTGTTTTGTCATTAATATTCATTGTTAGTACTATTTAAAATAATTAGATAAAATTTGAAAAATTGTCGTTTGATTTCTCTTTGCCATCTTCATAACCTGATTCATATTCATCCGTTATTCTTTGCTCTTCAATCTCAGGGTTGTTTAGATAACCAGCAACCCAACCTTGGATATAGTTGTCATTAACGCCCATTTCTTCCATTTTTTTAACACTTTCAAAGTAAGACATTCAAACTCCTATATATGTGTTTTGATGCGCTTTCTTCTCATAATTTGATACGGGCGCATAAGGTACGTCAATGGCACTGACCAAACGTGAACCAAACGAGTAAATGGGAAGACTAAAAATATCGTCATACCAAATAGCATGTGAAGTTTATAAGTATGCGACACGTCAACAAAATTAGCACCACCAGCTGCTGTTAATAAGGCCGGGTCCACACTTAATGTGGCAATGCTTTTTACATATTCAGCAAGTTGCAACATGGTTTGAACATCACCAGATTGAGCATGATGTAGTGAGCCGAAGATTGTATTCAAGCCTAACAAAGCTGTTATCAATAACCAGAAAACAACAAAGTTATCTCTTAGTCGACTCACTGCTTTAACACGCTCATTAGTCATACGGCGATAGAACAATAATGCTGCACCTACTGCCGCCATACCGCCAAACAACATGCCCGCATAAATGGCAATATATTGATGTTGAACATCGGTTGCAATTAGCTGCCACCAACTATGTGGTAATAACATGCCTGCCGCATGTCCAAAGAAAATACCAATAATACCGACATGGAATAAATTACTGGCTAAAACCATGCCTTTATTACCTAACAATTGCGATGAATCAGCCTTCCAAGTGTATTGTTCACGATCAAATCGAATCCAACTGCCTAAAATAAACACCACACCCGCAATATATGGATAAACCCCAAATAAAAAATTATCTAATCCCATTTCTATTCTCCTTATGCAGCTTCAACTAAATAACTGCGTTTTTCAATAATCCTAATCAATTTAGCATAAGGACTTTCGGCCTCATCTAAATTGTCCGCTATTACTTTAATAATCTTTTTAGCATCACCCAAAAAGACTCTTGACTCCATGTCATCTAAGGTTGATACATATTCTAGAATAAGAGGCAAAAAGTCTGGAATTTCTCCTTCCAATAAATCTAACTCTTCGCTTTTAAAATGTTCTGATAAATCAATCAAAGCAGGGCCACGAGCATTATCATCACCAAAGATATGGTGGGTTAAATGCAGGTCATGCTCTGGCACCATGTCAAAAGTTTCAACATAGGCCTGTTGAATGCCTGTTGTTGTATGGACACGCATCCAAGAGATAAACTCCATAATGGTTTTTTTCTCGTTGTCGTCAATTTCCGTTGAGTCACTAACAAACTCAATAACTGAATCTAAGTTTTCCATTAACTCATCACTCGGGTAATCAATCAATCTTGATAAAACGTTAAATACTTGCATAATTTCTCCTTAACTTTTGTGCTTTGGCATGTTTTCTACAGGGATCACTGACTTCTTTCTAGGAGTCGGGAATAAACTAACGCCCCTACCACCATCATGTCCAAAGGCACTTGTGTTACCACCTGAGAAGCCGTTTTGACCTTGGAATCCATACGGATCTTCATGACGCATTTCTTCATGTGAAGTTGGAATCACAAAGCGATCTTCATAGTTTGCAATACCTAGCATCTGATACATTTCTTCTGCTTGTTCAACACTTAATCCTGCATCAGCCAATACTTCTTTGCCATCTGTACCATCAACTGCTTTAAAGCGTTGATGTGCACGCATAGCTAACAGCTTAGTCATTGAGCTCATAATTGGCTTTACTTCACCAGCAGTGAACATATTAGCAAGGTATTTAGCTGGGAATCTCATGGCATCAACCGTTGGAAGGACGCCGTTCGATGTTTCAACATTACCCTTGTCAATTTGACTCTGAACTGGAGACAATGGTGGCACATACCACATCATTGGCAATGTTCTGTACTCAGGGTGAATTGGGAAAGCGATCTTCCAATCCATTACCATTTTGTAAACTGGTGACTTCTGAGCCGCATCAATCCATGATTGTGGTACGCCATCTTCTAAAGCTTGCTTGATTACTTCAGGATCATTTGGATCCATGAATACATCTAGATGCTCTTGGTATAAATCTGTTTCATTTGGTGTTGCAGCAGTATCGCCAATTTTGTCAGCATCATATAACATAACACCCACGTAACGAATACGTCCTACACATGATTCAGCACATGCCATTGGTAAGCCAGACTCAATTCTTGGATAACAACCAATACATTTTTCTGATTTACCAGACTCCCAATTGTAATAAACTTTCTTATATGGACAGCCTGTTACACACATTCTCCAACCACGACATTTGTCTTGATCAACCAATACAATACCGTCTTCTTCACGCTTGTAGATTGCGCCAGATGGGCAAGATGCTGCACAAGCAGGGTTAAGACAATGATTACATAAGCGTGGTAAATACATATGGAATGTATTCTCAAACTCTCTATACATTTCCTTTTCAATGTCTTTGAAATTAACGTCTTTAGAGCGTTTATCAAATTCACCGGCTAAATCATCTTCCCAGTTAGGGCCCCATTCAATCTTGTCCATGTCCTTGCCTGTAATTTGCGAGACAGGACGTGCTGTTGGTGCTGCTTCAACTAATGGAGATGACTGCAACTTATGATATTTAAAATCATACGGCTCATAGTAATCGTCAATTTCTGGCATATCAGGATTGGCAAAAATATTGGCCAACTTACTCATACGACCACCAGCTTTAAGTTCTAACTTGCCCTTAGCAAGTTCCCAGCCACCTTTCCATTTACCCTGGTCTTCCCAGTTTTTAGGGAAACCAATGCCAGGCTTAGATTCAACATTGTTAAACCAGGCGTATTCAACACCTTTTCGGTTAGTCCAAATATTTTTACAAGTAACTGAACAAGTATGACAACCAATACATTTGTCTAGGTTTAAGACCATAGAGATTTGTGCTTTTATTTTCATAACTTAGCCTCCAAATTTTTCATCTTTAAAGTCAAAACCTCTCCATACAATAGGTGAGGAATTTCCTTTTTTTGTGCTCTTATTTTCATTTTCTCTTCTCCTAGATAGTTTTAGTTGTTGATGCCTGGAGGGTTCTTTTTAGCCTCTCTTTCTGGCGTTAACGGCTCTTCTAGCCAATCAACATCTTGATCTTCAATTTTGTGAACAATAACGTACTCATCTCGATTCGAGCCTACGGTACCGTAGTAGTTAAATGAGTAAGATAACTGCGCATAACCACCAATCATATGGGTTGGTTTAGGCACTGTTCTGGTTACCGAATTCAAGATACCGCCACGCTTTCCTGTCGTTGGAGAGCCTGGAACGTTAACAATCTTTTCTTGGGCGTGATACATCATGGCCATACCATTTGGTACTCTTTGTGAAACTACAACTCTAGCAGTTGTCGCACCATTATCATTTACCGCTTCAACCCAATCGTTATCTTCTAAGCCAACTGATTTTGCATCTTCCTCAGAAATCCAGAAGTATGGACCACCACGGAATAACGTTAACATTCTCAAATTATCTTGATAAGTTGAGTGGATACCCCATTTTGAATGTGGTGTAATCCAGTTAAGCACCAAGTGTGGCTTCTTTTTAATACTATCAGGAATGTTGTTATGATTATTCATATTAATTGCTGGCTTGTAAGCACAGAAACCTTCACCAAAGTCTAACATCCACTCATGATCTTGATAGAATTGTGCACGACCTGTTAGCGTTCTTAAAGGGATATGCTCATGAAGATTGGTATAACAAGCGTTGTAACTCACCTCTTCAGATTCAATACCAGACCAAGTAGGTGCGGTAATAATCTTACGTGGTTGAGAAACAATATCTCGATAGGTAATCTTCTCATCTTGACGACCTTTGTAAAGATGGGAGTGATCAACACCTGTTTTCTTAGACTGTGCAGACCAAGATTTATGCGCTACTTCACCATTAGTTTCAGGTGCCATGCGCATTACCGCATCACACACATGAATATCTTCAGCAAGTGATGGCATACCTTTAGAAACACCTTCATCCTTAATAACACCATTTAATGTGGCAAGCTCTTCAACTTCCTTGTCAGTATTCCAATCAATGCCTTTAATATTATTACCCAGCTTATTCATCAATGGACCTAGGGCAATATATTTACTGTAAGTGCTTGGGTAATCTCTTTCAACCAATTTAAAGATTGGCGCTGTCTTACCTGGAATAAGATCACATTCGTCCTTCTTCCAGTCTTTTACTTCACCAAAAGGCTGAGCCATAGCCATTGGCGTATCGTGTTGCATTGGTAGTGATACCACGTCTTTTTGTACACCTAAATGCTTTTCTGATAATTCAGAGAATTTCTTGGCAATGGTTTTAAAGATCTGCCAATCAGACTTGGCTTCCCATGCTGGATCAACTGCTTTACCCAATGGATGGATAAATGGGTGCATGTCCGTTGTGTTAAGGTCTGCTTTCTCATACCAAGTTGCCGTTGGCAAAACAATATCAGAATAAGCACCTGTTGAATTTAAACGGAAGTTAATATCAACCATTAGATCCAACTTACCTACTGGCGCTTTTTCATGCCACTTAATCTCTTTACAAGCCTCGCCTTCAGTACCTTCAGCAAGCACACCATTTTGTGAGCCTAGTAAATGTTTAAGGAAATACTCATGACCCTTAGACGAACTACCAATTAGATTAGCACGCCATACGAATAAATTCCTAGGGAAGTTTTCTTCTGCATCAATATCTTCATAAGCAAAATTTAGATCGCCACTTTTAAGTTTGTCAGCTACATATTGAGATACCGTTGCTTCATCTTTCGCACCTGCATCTTCAGCTTCTTTAGCCAACTCCAATGGGTTTTGATCAAATTGAGGAATCGAAGGCGTCCAACCCATGCGTTGCGCTGCAACGTTGTAGTCGGCCAATTGATTACCTTTGTATTTAGCTTTAGCTGTTGATGCTAATAATTCATCTGCTTCAACACGCTCATAACGCCACTGATCTGTATGGAAATACCAGTAAGTTGTTGATGCCATGTGACGTGGTGGTCTATTCCAATCAAGACCAAATGCAATTGGCGCCCAACCCGCTTGTGGACGTAATTTTTCTTGTCCTACGTAGTGAGCCCAACCACCACCTGATTGACCAACACAACCACACATGTGCAATAAGTTCATAATACCGCGATAATTCATATCATTGTGGTACCAGTGGTTAATCGCCGCACCTAGAATAACCATTGATTTACCTCTAGTCTTAGAGGCATTGTCAGCAAATTCACGACCTGTTCTTTCTAAATCAGCAGCTGGAACGCCTGTAATTTTGGCAGCCCATGCTGGCGTGTAAGGAACACTTTCATCATCATAAGAAGTAGCTAAGTTGTCTCCTAAACCACGATCAATACCATATTGAGCAATTTGTAAATCACACACTGACGTTACCATTACTTCTTTACCATCAACAAGTTTAAGTTTACGTACTGGAATCTTACGAACTAATGAATCACCCTCTTCAGGATTAAAGTGTGGGAAAGTAACATCGACAACTGCATCGGAATTATCAATACAACTAAGCTCTTGCTCAATATCTTTACCATTGGCTTGCTCTAGAATGTTCCATTTTCCTTCTTCACCCCAACGGTAACCGATGGATCCATTTGGTGAAACAAAGGTGTTTGATTTAGAATCGAAAACAACCGTCTTCCATTCAGGGTTATTATCTTCACCCATGTTCTTATCAAAGTCTGAAGCACGAAGGAAGCGACCGGTAACTAATTTACCATTCACTTCTTCTAGGATAACCTGCATTGGGAAGTCAGTAAAACTACGCGCATATTCAGCGAAATAAGGGTCTTGTTTATCTACATGGAATTCTTTTAATGCTACGTGTCCCATTGCCATGAAGGCTGCTGCATCTGTACCTTGTTTAACTGGCATCCAAAGATCTGCAAATTTTACATATTCTGCATAATCTGGCGCCATTGAAACAATCTTGGTGCCGTTATAACGAGATTCCGTCATAAAGTGTGCATCTGGTGTACGCGTCATTGGTAGATTTGCACCACAAATAATAATGTATTTAGAGTTGTACCAATCTGCTGACTCAGGAACGTCAGTTTGCTCACCCCAAACTTGAGGAGAAGCCGGTGGTAAATCACAATACCAATCGTAGAATGAGCCAACACCAGCACCAATCATAGACAAGTATCTAGAGCCGGCTGCATATGAAATCATACTCATTGCAGGAATTGGAGAGAAGCCATAAATACGATCAGGGCCATATTTCTTAATTGTATAGACATTTGCAGCAGCGGTCATTTCAACAACTTCATCCCAAGTTCCACGAACAAAACCACCTAGTCCACGAACACCAACATATGAGTCACGCTTTTCTTTGTCTGATTGAATTGCCTCCCAAGACTCAACTGGGTCTTTTCCAGTAGCACGTTCAGCACGGTATAAATCAAGTAAACGACCACGAACAAGTGGATATTTGATACGGTGTGGAGAATACAAGTACCAAGAGAATGAAGCGCCACGCTGACAACCCCTAGGCTCGTGATTTGGTAGATCTTCACGAGTACGTGGATAGTCTGTTTGTTGCATCTCGTAAGACACTAAGCCATTTTTTACAAAAATCTGCCAAGAGCAACCGCCCGTACAATTTACACCATGTGTTGAACGAACGACTTTATCATGACGCCAGCGGTTACGATAAGTATCCTCCCATGCGCGATCCTCTTGGGTAACAATTCCGTGTCCTTTTGAGTAAGTTGACTTAATTTTTTTAAAATATTTAAGTCTGTCTAAAAAATGACTCATGCTTTTCTCCTGTTTATTGTTTCTCTTCTTGTTAATTAAAAATCTTATTTAAAGTCTATTTTTCCAGTCATATTTAGATAAAACCTTGACAAAGGTCAATAAATTTAACTTTTTATTAAAAATAACTAAGTATTAATTATTTTTAATAAAAAGGGCAGGCGCTCAGCCCACCCTAATATTTATTTATGGATTGTGGAATTCTGCATTCTTACGAAGGTAGAACCACCAGTTGATCACCATACATACTGCATAGAACACTGCAAAACCATACAAAGCATTTTCAGGTGTTGTCAGCTTGATTTGCTCACCAAACACTTTAGGAATGATGAAAGCACCATAAGCAGCCACGGCAGATGTCCAACCTAGAACTGGGCCAGCTTGCTCTTTGTTAAACACTTGTGAAATCGTTCTAAAGGTAGAACCGTTACCAATACCTGTCATTGCAAACAGAATTACAAATAAGATTAGGAATGGATAGAAGAACTCTTCCGGTGTTGCACTTGCGTACGCTTGCTTCATGTAGTAAGCCACACCTAACGCTGACGCAACCATTACACCAGAAATGATTTGAGTTACTTTAGCACCACCAATCTTGTCGGCAATCATGCCACCAATTGGACGAATAAGGGCGCCAACAAACGCACCTATCCAGGCATACGTTAATGCCGAAGGTCCATTTGGATTCACCGTGTTGTGAGTCATAATGCCGTCAACTATAATATGCTGGAAGCCAAAGATTACTTTAATTGATAAGGCTAATGTTGCTGCGTAACCAATAAAAGAACCAAATGTCATGGTATAGATAATTGTCATTGCCCATGTATGCTTGTTACCAAAGATCTTATATTGACGATTAATACCCTCTTTATAGTCACTACCCAAAGGTAGTAACTTAAGTAGTAATACTGTCAAAGAAATAATAATTGGCAGTGCAACCCACTTACTAATCATTAATCCTGATCCAGCTGCAACCTCTGGTAGCATCAACCACAAACCAAATGTCGCTGTTGAAAGACCTAAAACCAACATAACAATAATCTTAATAAATGCACCCAATGTTGAGCCAATATTAGGAGATACATGACTTTCGGTGATATTATTCATACCAAACCATGTTGCTAGTGACAATGGAATTAAGATAAGCAGCCAAACGTAACCTGCATTTTGCAAGTATGTATCTGTTCCTGCTGGAATCTTACCAATCAATGTACCAGAAGCAATTTGAAGCTCTGTTGGATTGCCCATAATCGCCATTGTCATCACTAATGGAATGACAATTTGCATGGTAGTTACACCAAAGTTACCTAAACCAGCATTCATACCCAATGAATAACCCTGAATCTTTTTCGGAAAGAAGTAAGAGATATTTGACATTGAAGAGGCGAAATTACCACCACCAAAACCAGATAGCAATGCTAACAACTGAAAATGCCAAAAAGGCGTATCTGGAGATGATAGCGCTATACCTAGACCAAGTGCTGGCAAAATAAGCAGTGTAGTTGTAAGCCAAATCGTATTCCTACCACCTGCTAGGCGAATAAAGAATGTCGAAGGAATCCTTAAGGTTGCACCTGATAAACCGGCAATCGCCGCCAGGGTAAATAGTTGAGACTTATCAAAACCACCATAACCCGTGTTCATCATTTGTACGGTAATAATACCCCACATTAACCACGTGGCAAAACCCGCTAACAAACTTGGGATTGAAATCCACAAGTTACGGTTAGCTATTGCCTTACCGCTGCTTTCCCACTCGGATTCATCATCCGGGTTCCAGCTTTTTATATCTTTAGCCATTACGACCTCCTTTTATTAAAAACTCTTTAAATTATGATTAACTATTGTCTTTTTGCGCCTTAGCTTTAAAGGCGTTATATCTTTCGTTAAACTCTTCAATCAGATCCATTTGTTCTAATATTGCACGTGCAGAGATAACTTCTTCCGGGCTATCGTGTGTTTGTGCATATTCATCAAATGCCTCATCTCTAGCTGTTTGGATATTTTTGGCTTTTCGTTCTTTACCAAAAGTAAAATGCATCCATACTAGTGACACTGCAGTCGCACCAAATAAAAGCATAAAGATGACCGAATTAATATGTGTGTAATCAATCAATACACCAAACATAATTGGTAATAAAAAACCACCCATACCGCCAGCAAGACCAACAATACCTGAGGCAACACCAATATTTTCTGAGTACTCATCTGATAAAAACTTGAATACAGAGGCTTTGCCAAAGCCCCAAGCAATACCAAGTACAAACAGGAATGAAGTAAAGACCCAAACATTTAAGCTAAGGTCAAAATGCTCTGGTCCGAAAGTTGTTTGAATCACCAACCCAGTTTGTGGGTATGACATAAAGAATAAGCAAATTAGTGAAATCCACATCACCCACCAAGTGACTTTATAGGCGCCATACTTATCTGAAAACCAACCACCTAGCGCGCGAATGATGCCCGATGGTAGTACAAAGATTGCAGCAAGTAATGCCGCTGTTGTGAGGTCGAAACCATATTCATTAATATAATATTTTGTCATCCATAAGGATAGACCAACAAAGCCACCAAATACCAGCGAATAATATTGCATGTATTTCCATATTTTTGGGTCTTTTAATATTTTTAGTTGTTCTTTTGTGCTGACATGTGTTTTGTGTTGATGCGCAGGGTCTGTGTAGGTAAACATCCAATATAGGATCACCACCACAATCATAGCAACAGCATAAATTTTCGGTACTGATTCCCAGCCGTAAGCCAATACCAGTGAAGGTGCAATAAATTTAGTCAGGGCTGCACCTGCGTTGCCCGCACCAAAAATACCCATGGCAAAGCCCTGGTGTTTTTGATCAAACCATTTGGCTGTATAAGCAATACCCACTGAGAAGGACGCACCTGCAATACCCACAAACAAGCCCAAGATTAAGAATTGCCAATATTCAGTTGCACTACCGATAAACCACAGTGGAATAATCATGGTTAACATTAGAATAAAATAAACAATTCGACCGCCTACAATGTCGGTCAACATGCCTACCGGCAGTCTAAAGATAGAGCCAGTTAAGATTGGTGTTGCTACCAATAAGCCAAATTGAGTTTCGGATAATTCTAAGAGTTCTTTAATTGGGATGCCGATGATTGAAAACATAACCCAAACAGCAAAACAAGCTGTAAAGGCAATCGTATTTGCGGCTAATACCGAATTGGCTTGTGCTTTTGGATTGCTGATTATTGATAAACCCATAACGTCTCCTTGGTTAAATTTGAACTTTGTTATTCTTTATTATTCTTTTTGTTCTTGATAAAACCTTGACGAGCATCAAGATAATTCAATTTTTTCTAATAAATGGTTTGAGTGTGTGTATTGACAAACTTTTTTGCAGTGTAAAATCAGCCCAAGTTAATAAATAGTTTGGATTAATGAATAACACAAAAATTAAAGTTGGTTTTATTACAATCTCAGATCGCGCTGCTCGCGGTGAGTATGAAGACATTGGCGGCCCTGCGATGCAAGACTGGATCAGCGATGCAATACTCTCGCCTTATGAAGTTGAATCTATTATTATTGAAGACGAACAACCACTAATCGAGCAAACTATGATTGATTTTGCTGATGATCGTCAATGTAATTTAATTCTCACTACTGGCGGCACTGGGCCAACCACACGAGACGTTACCCCTGAGGCGACTCATGCGGTTTGTGAGCGAATATTTGATGGTTTTGCTGAACAAATGCGTACGGTAAGTTTGCGCACGGTACCAACAGCAATTTTGTCACGCCAAACGGCGGGCACACGAGGTAATAGCTTAATTATTAACTTGCCTGGCAAGCCAGCTGCAATCGCAGTTTGTTTGGGTGCTGTATTTTTGGCCGTGCCAAAATGTTTAGAGTTGTTAGATGAGTCTAACATTCAAATTGATTTGGATTTTGTTGAGCAAGAATTTGAATAATGAGTCAAATATGCTTGATTTCAAAAATATCTAAAATTTTCTAATCGGTGCATTCGCACCCTTAGCTGATTTTGATTTTTTGTAAATTTTTAGTGATTAATGCAATCGCTTGATTTGAAGTCTTTACAATTAGAGCCAGTGACTGCGTCACAATATTGGCATAATTCGTAACCAGTGTCTATCTCAATGGTTTTGTTGTTAACAAAAACCCCGTCATTTTTTAAATCTGTTAATGCGCGTGAAAAAGATTCAGGCGTGATGCCTAAGTAAGAAGCAATTAAACGTTTTGGATGTGAAAATTTGAGGTCGTTGTCAATTTTAGCTCGAATAAGATACCAGCCCACTTTCTCTCGGGTGGTTTTTAGTTGTAGCACTTCAGCAAAAAGCATGAGTGATTGTGTACTGTCAGCTAAGAGCTGAATAATGTTCATTGAGAATTGATGATTTTTTGCGATTAGATCGTTGATGGCGTTTTTGCTAAAAAAGATCAATCTTGTACGCTTGATGAAGGTGGCAGAAATATTGTAACTTGGTGAAAAATGCATAGGAGAAACTACATCATTTTGATCAACAATACGAATCACCAGTTCGTCTTCTCGTTGCCCGAGTTTGGTTAGTTTGAATAACCCTTGGTAGACTAAGTAAAGATTATTATGCTGAATGGTATCAAAGACAACGGTTTCATCTTTTTGGTATTCAACTGTTTGTGCCGACTGAAAAAGACGATGTAGCTCATGCTCAGAGATATTTTTAAAAATTGGTAAACTTGATAAAAAATCAAAATCGCTGTTCATTGCGTCTTTGTTTTGTAATAATATTTCTTATTTTATCTAACTTATTGATCTGTATCAATTATTAGTTTTATTTTTTTATTACAATAAAATACTAATTTATAAAACCATTTTTAACGTAATAAATGCAGTGCAATCTTAGTAAGTTGGACACAAGGATACGCTTTAGCGTTGGATCGATCATCATCATAGTTGGGCTTTGGTTTGGGTCAATATGGGGGATGCTGGGTTTTATTTCAGTATTAAGTGCAATCTTGGGGCATTGCCCTGTTTACACATTATTTGATACAAGTAGTTGTAGTGAAGATTGCGGTCGTTGCGGCAAATAGACTGTATTTACGACTTATACGATACATAGTTTGGCATCTAAACAATGGCTGGTTGTGCATGTTTGTACGGTCAAATCACTGTTGTACTTATGCTTTATTAACTTTTTCAATCTATTCAATTGATCATCGTTAATCAACTCAGGATGTTTGGTAATGCGTAATTGATAATCAACTCCTGAAGCCAATAAAATATCTAAGGATTGCCAGGCTTTTTCTGCCGATTTAGGGGTTTGTGTTACCGATTCATAGTGAAGTGGTAAATGCTTAATATCAAACCCCACCCAGTCTACATAATCCAAGCATTGTTTTAACCTTGCTGGATATGCACCACCTGTATGCAGGCCAATTTTAAAGCCTAATGCTTTGGTTTGTTTAATTGCATTTAGTAGGTTTTTTTGCAAGCAAGGCTCGCCACCACTAAAGACCACAGCGTCTAATAACCCCACTCTGGTTTTAATAAATTCAAAAATTTGATTCCAGCTAAATTCTGTTTGTTTATTGGCTGGAATTAAATCATGATTATGGCAGTATCGACATCGCCAAGGGCAGCCTTGTGTGAATACCACACAAGACAAATTATCAGGATAATCGATGGTGGTTAATGGCTCAAAACCACCAATATTTAGCGCTTCTGTCAATGCAGTTTTTGTTCTTTAAAGCAAACACGCTCAGCATGTTCTGATTGCTTTCCAGGGTTAAAACTACTGACAGGGCGATGGTACCCCATTACTCTGGTCCAAACTTCGCATACTTGGCGCTCATCATTGGTTAACGATATTTTTTGCTTTTTCATTTGTTTCTCCTTTGGTTGTTGTTAATTGTTTTTTAGCCAATAATGCTTCGTCGCATTTTGGACAATATTCATGTTCTCCTTCAAGGTAGCCATGTGTTGGGCAGATTGAAAATGTTGGCGTGATGGTAATATACGGTAAGCGAAAATTCTCCAATGAACGCTTAACCATCTTCATGCAAGCTTCACCACTACTGATACGTTCACCCATATATAAGTGCAATACCGTACCACCGGTATATTTAGTCTGTAATTCGTCTTGGCGCTCTAATGCCTCAAATGGGTCGGAAGTGTAGCCAACAGGCAGCTGTGAAGAATTGGTGTAGTAAGGTTTTTCTTCGTCTCCGGCGTGCAAGATATCAGAATAGCGCTTTAAGTCTTCTTTAGCAAAACGATAAGTGGTGCCTTCTGCTGGTGTGGCTTCTAGGTTAAACATGTGCCCCGTTTGCTCTTGAAATTCAATCATGCGCATACGAATATGATCTAAAAATTCCACTGCTATTGAATAGCCTTTTTCAGAAGTAATGTCTTCTTTATCTGTTGTAAAGTTGCGAATCATTTCATTAATACCATTCACGCCAATGGTAGAAAAATGATTTCTGAGCGTGCCTAAGTAGCGTTTTGTATAGGGAAACAAGCCGTTATCCATCAACTTTTGCACGACCTTGCGCTTAACTTCGAGCGAGTCTTTGGCCATTAATAACAACTTGTCCAATTGTTTGTATAGCGCTTCTTTGTCACCCTGATGTGTGTACCCCAATCGAGCACAGTTAACAGTCACCACGCCTAATGAGCCGGTTTGTTCTGCCGAGCCAAACAATCCATTACCGCGCTTTAATAGCTCATTAAGATCGAGTTGTAGGCGGCAACACATAGACCTCACCATATTTGGTTTTAGATCAGAATTTAAGAAGTTTTGAAAATAAGGCAGCCCGTACTTTGCAGTCATATCAAACAAGCGTTTGGCATTTTCACTTTCCCATGGAAAGTCAGGTGTCATGTTGTAAGTGGGGATTGGGAAGGTAAATACACGACCTTTAGCATCACCCTCTGTCATCACCTCGATATAAGCTTTGTTGATCATGTCCATTTCTACTTGCAATTCGCCATATGTAAATGGCATTTCCTTATCACCCATCATTGGCACTTGGTCTTGCAAGTCTTCGGGGCATACCCAGTCAAAGGTTAAATTAGTAAAGGGTGTTTGTGTGCCCCAACGAGACGGCACATTTAGATTGTAAATGAGCTCTTGCATTTGTTGTTTGACGGTTTCGTAACTTAAATTATCCAAACGAATATAAGGTGCTAAATAAGTATCAAAAGATGAAAATGCTTGTGCGCCTGCCCATTCATTTTGCAACGTGCCTAAGAAATTAACAATCTGCCCGACTGCGCTGGATAAGTGTTTGGGTGGCCCTGCTTCAATGCGACCATCAATACCATTCAAACCCTCTCTTAACAAAACTCGCAATGACCAACCAGCACAATAGCCTGAAAGCATGTCTAAATCGTGAATGTGTAAATCACCTTGTCTGTGCGCATTGCCAATCTCTGGTGCGTACACATGGCTGAGCCAATAGTTGGCAATGACTTTGCCCGATACATTTAAGATGAGACCACCCAAAGAGTATCCTTGGTTAGCATTGGCATTTACGCGCCAATCTGCTCTATCGACGTATTCATTAATACTTGAGGCTACATCGACCAAGGTTTTTTTATCTTCACGTAGTGTTTTGTGTTTGGCACGATAGGCAATATAGGCTCTGGCTGTTTTAACAAAATTTGATGAAATCAACACTTGTTCAACAATATCCTGAATACGCTCAATACTAGGCTCTCTTTCGGCTGAGTAATCTAATACTTTGAGTACTTGAGTGGTAATCAGGTCTGCTTCATTTTCATCAAATTCTTCAGTAACTTGTCCGGCTCTCAGTATGGCCTGATGGATTTTTTCACTATCAAAAAAGGCAGTAGTGCCGTCTCTTTTTATAACGCTAAGCGGTGTATTTGCGCTGGCTATATTCATATTATTCCCCTATATAATTATATTCATCAAAAGATAGTTACTTTTTAAGTAAACACTATATCTAGTGTTTTTAAATTATAGAACAACTATATGTAGTGTTGTATTGACGCATATCAAGTTTTTTATATTATTTTTAAATTTTAATTATTACTTGATGTGCATCAATCAAAACAACCTAAAAGCACCATAAAATTAAGTATCTATCTTTTGATGAATATAATTATTATGACAATTACCCATATATTGCAGCGTGGATTACCCCTACCATTTACTTTAATACCTAATGCATTTAGTAATCAAGTAATTGTCGCTGTATTTAATCAAATTTTTAAAGAGGCAATTAATGCCGGTGATCTTGATTTCTTAAAAAATAATTGTGTGTTAATTGAGGTGAGTGATATTGGTTTATCTTTTGCCTTGAGTTTAAAAAACAAAAGCCTGGTTGGAGGCAATGATCAGCAAATCTATGACTTATGTATATCTGCAAAATTGTGCCATTTTTTATCGATGGTAGCTAGAAAAAAAGACCCAGATACGTTGTTTTTTCAGCGAAAAATTAAAATGCAAGGCTCAACTGAGTTGGGGCTCTATGTTAAAAATTTTCTTGATGGTTTTGATGTTGAATCTCATTGGTTTAGTTGTAAAACCGATCAAGCCTTACAAAAAAGCTACCCAATACTTGAAAAATTATTTTGCAAAAATAGCAAGTAGACCAGCCCATGAAGCCCGATACCACCACTGCAATGTATGAGCTTATTGCACAAATAAAAGACACACTACCTTTTGACGATGTTGGTGCTGATTTTTGTTCAGACACTTGTTCTGGTTGTTCTTTAAAGCTTATTGATTTTATAGCTTTGGAGGTTGATGAATGGGAATACAGGCTTAAACAACACAAGGTGCCAAATTTTAATGATATTAATAAGTTGGCCAATATGGCAAAGAAAATTCACACAGTATTGATTAAAAATAATTTAATTTGATATGGGTCAATGAAGCTAAAAAACAAGCAAGCTAAACTTGGGTCTTTTTATCTTAAATTAATATAATGCAAAATACACAATACCAATCAAACAACATAGCGTCTCCTTTTTTACTTGGCAATGAAGATGCCTACAAATATTGGAGAGATAATAAATTATCCACCCATCCACAAAGTATTGAAGACTTGTTAGTTGAGATTAAAGATCCAAGAAGCCTGAGTAAAAATGAATACAAGGCTTTATTAGATTTAACTCAAAGAGCCAATATGGCGATTTATATCGGCAATACGGGCACTGATCCATCGCCTGAAATACCCATGGCAATCGCTAATAAGTTTGGCTTGGGGCAAATTAACAAAAATTGGTTGGCCGATGATAATGGCCTAACTTCCCTGACTGTAGTTAACAGTGGCGTTAGAAAAAACTATATTCCTTATACCAATCGAGTGATTAATTGGCACACAGATGGTTACTACAACGCACCAGATAAACAAATTCATGCGCTTAATTTACACGTTGTGCAAAAAGCTGCTGAAGGTGGTGAAAACCAATTAATGGATCATGAAATTGCCTATATTATGCTTCGTGAAAAAAATCCTGACTATATCAAGGCATTGATGAATGATGATGTTATGCTGATTCCTGCAGGTACTAAAGCGGGCGGCGGTGTTAGGCCTGATCGATCAGGCCCAGTATTTAGTATTACCGACCAAGGCAATTTACATATGCGCTATACTGCCAGAAAACGTAATATTGAGTGGTCTCAAGATCCTCTCGTTCAAGAGGCTATTGCGTATTTAGAAAAGGCATTAAACAATAAGGACAACCCTTATGTGTTTAAGGGTTTGTTAGAGCCAGGCATGGGTTTGATTAGTAATAATGTGCTTCATGATAGAGCGGCATTTACAGATAGTGCACAAAATAAACGCCATTATTATCGAGCGCGTTATTTTGATCGCCTTGCTAATACTGATGTGCAAGTCTAAATTTGAATCGACATAGGCCTTGCCTATGTCGATAATTAGATGAGCTCAATTCTATGCATGCCAGCTTGTTCAAACCAATAGCCGTCGCACTGTCTCTTGCTAATAAGCGAGTCTATTTCAGATTTGGCTTGTGTTAAGGGCAGTGTATTATCAATAACGCCTTTAAAGATATTAATGACTTCTTCCATATTGCAACTCTCAGGGCTTAGTCGTATGACACTTACCCCCATGTTTTTAATTTGATCTAGATTATTGATTAAATTAAAAGTATCGCTAGAAAGGGTTTGAATGCCGTTCATGATTAAAAAAGATTTATCTTCCTTAGTGGATAACAACAGTCCATCATCATGCTCGATACATTTGTATTGACAATCGTCTTTATCTAAATTGTAAGCTCTAGCAGTAAAACATCTAGCAGAAAAGGCCAGTGGTAACTTTCCAAATACAAAAACCTCGGTTTCTAAATTAGGGTTTATGCCTTGCATGATATCTGCCAATGTGTCGTGAGACAACTCTACCGGAAAACACCAACGTTTCAATCCTTGTCGAGCAAGTACATTTAGGCTTTGTGCGTTGTACATATTGACACTTGGACCAACAGTAAATGGTTTTTGTTGCTTTGATAATAGCCCAATAGCGGAAAAATCATTGGCCTCTATTAAGTATTCGTTGGTCTGGGTGATTCTATTGAGGCGTTTGAGTTCTGAACCAGCCTCTATTAAGGTCAAAGTTGACAGCACAACCTCTTTGCCTGCCCTTGTTAATTGATCTGTAATTGTAAGCCAATCTTCAAGTTTTAACTCATGACGCTTGGAACAAATAACTTCGCCCAAATAAACAATATCAACTTTAGAGTTTGCTATTTGATTATAAAACTCAATGATTTTTTGTTTGGGCCAATAATAATAAATAGGCCCTAGTGAAATTTTCATTGCCAACTCCTATGATAGGCGCCAAGGGTTGTTTGAAAACCTTCAGAAACTTCAGATAAGGCCAGGTTCCACTCGTTCTTAGTTTGGTATTCGCCTTTGTCTAATTGTTTTAATGCCTCAGACCATGTTTTAGCAACGGTTTTAATATAAGCGGGTGATCTTTGCCTTCCTTCTATTTTAATTGCCTTAACGCCAATTTCTTTTAGTTCAGGCAAAATATCTAAGGTGTTGAGACTGGTTGGCTCCTCAAGTGCGTAATAAGTATTGCCCATTGCCTCAAACCTGCCTTTACATAAAGTTGGATAACCAGCGACTTCATACTTGTCGTAAGAATCGATCAACACGCCTCCTAGACGTGTTTCTAGTTGGATATCATTTTCTACATATTCAACATGGGAAGCAGGGGAGCAGGCACCATAGGTGTTGGGCGATCGCCCCGTAGCATAAGACGACAAAATACATCGGCCTTCGACCATCACACACAAAGAGCCAAATCCAAATACTTCTATCTCAACAGGCGAGTGTTCAATTACTTTTTTTACCTGAGCAATTGACAACACTCTTGGCAATACTGCTCGTTTAATATTAAAATTTTGATAATAAAAGTCAAGTGCCTCATAGCTAGTGGCTGATCCTTGTACAGACAAATGTAGATTTAAATTAGGGTGTTTGTTGTGTGCGTATTCCATCAGGCCGATATCTGCCAAGATGATGGCATCTACGCCTATTTTTGCCGCTCTATCTACTGCATCTATCCAGCGTTGCCAGCCTGAGGGTTGAGGGTAAGTATTAATAGCGACATAGATTTTTTTACCCCTAGTATGTGCATATTCGACACCTTGTTTTGCCCGGTCCTCATTAAAATTCAAACCTGCAAAATGCCGTGCATTAGTATCATCACCAAATCCGATATATACTGTATCAGCGCCATTATCAATTGCTATTTTTAATGCTGGTAAATTACCAGCAGGGCATACTAATTCCACGTTATTCTCTCTCTATTTTGTTGCTTTAGCTCCTTTTCAATGGCGTTTAATACTGCCCATTTTTTATTACACCAAGCAGGGGCTAATAATTGCTGTGTATTGGCAGTACCTGTTAGGCGGTGATAAATCATATCTCTGGGCGCTATGGCAATTAAGTCCGCTACTACCTTGACATAATAATCCATCTTCATGGGCTGGTATTCGCCTCGACGCCACTCATTGGCAAGCTGAGTGCCTTTCACTACATGCAATGGATGGAATTTTAACCCGTCTACACCCAAATCTAATACTCGCTTTAATGTTGCTTTAAAGTGCATCTCATTCTCGCCAGGCAAGCCGATAATTAAATGAGTACAAATTCTCAAGCCTTTGGCTCTGGCGGCTAATAATGTTTGTTGATATTCTTTAAATCCATGACCCCGATTAACACGTTTTAGCGTCTCATCAAAAGAAGACTGCAAGCCAAGTTCCAGCCAAACGTCAAACCCTTGATTTTGATACTCAACCAACAAATCAATCACTGCCTCGGGTACACAATCAGGACGCGTACCAATAGAAAGGCCAATCACATCTTCCTGTGCAAGCGCTATATCATACATCTTGGTAAGTGTTGCTACATCAGCATAGGTATTGGTATAAGCCTGAAAATAAGCAATGTATTTTTTGGCGCCAGTGCGTTTAATAATTACCTCTCTGCCATTTTGGAGCTGCTGGAGAATAGGTATTATCGATCTAGCATTTGGACTAAAGGTTGCATTATTACAAAACGTGCAGCCACCAATACCTTTTGAGCCGTCACGATTTGGACAACTGAGTCCGGCATTTATTGCTACTTTGTGTACACGTTCTCCATGTTTCTTGAGCAGTGACTGACCCAAGGTGTTTACATACTCTGAAAGCAAATGATTAATACCAAATTTTATAATGGCATTATTGTAATGTTGAACACACAATAGTGATTTGACCTGAATCAATTAAAAATAATTTAATTGACCGGTGTGGTGAGTGCCAATTTGGCGTTGTTAAAAAATTATAAATTATTCAAAGCTTTTACAAGCCAACTAACTTAGTCGTGTATACAACTGTCTGTTCGAAAGAAGGCGCAAGTAGAGCCGGCAACTCGATCACAGTATTTGCAAAGTTCGTCACCATTTTTTAACTTAATCTTTTTGTTTTCAAGAATAACGCCTTCTTTTTTGAGATCAGATAACGCTCTTGAAAAAGACTCAGGCTTCATGCCTAAATAGGAGGCGGTTAAGGTTTTTGAATAAGGCATCTCGAAAGTATTGTTGATTTTGGCGTGTACCAAATACCAGCCTACCTTTTCTTTGGCAGATTTTAGTTGTAGCACTTCGGCACTAATCATTAGTGTTTGTACGCTGTCAGCTAAGAATTGGATAATATTGTTTGAAAACGCGTGGTTTTTATCAATAAAGCGCCGGATGTCCGATCCAGAAAAATGAAACAAAGTAGTGTTTTTAACAAATTCAGCACACACATCATAATGAGGTGAAAAATACATAGGTGTTACTGCACTGTTTTTATCAAGTATGCTTAAAACAATTTCATCGCCTTTCTCATCAATTTTGGTGAGCTTTAATAAGCCTTCATAAGCAATATAGAGGTTTGCATGGCTGCAATCATCAAAAGTAACCATCTCGCCTTTGTGGTATTGTTGAATCTGCATAGACTGGGTAAAGGTAGATAATTCTTCCCCTGAAACACCCTCAAATAAAGGATGTCTTGCCAAAAAAGTACGATATTTGGAAAAATGATTTTTAGTAGGAATCATAGTAAAATTTTAACATTGATATAAATTAGTAGGTTATTTATTTTTCAATTACTTGACCTGGGTCAAGTAATCATTTTTTTGAAGGATTTATAATTTGAACCTCTCTCCCCGAGGCTTGGTGAAAACCGGCCTCACCCTATTTTGATATGAGTTTATTTGAGTCAGCGCTAATTAAAAAATACGACCATTCTGGTCCGCGCTATACTTCGTATCCAACAGCAAATAATTTTGCTGAATTTTCAATTACTGATTATCAAGCTCAGGTTGAGATTAGTAACCAAAATAAGCGCACTATTTCTTTGTATTGCCATATCCCTTTTTGCGATACGGTGTGTTATTACTGTGGTTGTAACAAAGTAGTGACCAAAGACAAAAACAAGGCTGAGCCTTATTTGCAAAGACTGTTTCAAGAGATTGATTTACAGGCTGAGCTTTTTGATCAAGACCGCACTGTAGAGCAAATGCATTTTGGCGGTGGTACGCCGACCTTTTTATCCAACGAGCAAATTATTCGTTTGAGTGAAAAACTGCAAGATGCATTTAGCTTTGCTGATCAAGGCGAATACTCGATTGAAATTGACCCAAGAGGCGTAGATGAAGACACCATTAAAGCCCTAGCTAAGGCGCGATTTAACCGTATTAGCCTAGGTGTGCAAGACTTTGACATTGATGTGCAAAAAGCGGTTAATCGTGTTCAAAGTTTCGAGCAAACCAAGGCGGTGATTGACCTTTCTAGGGCACACGGTTTTGAATCTATCAGTATTGATTTGATCTATGGTTTGCCGAAACAGTCAGTGCTAAGCTTTAAAGCCACATTAGAAAAAGTGGCAGAATTACGACCTGATCGAATTTCGTTATTTAACTATGCGCACCTGCCAGAATTATTCAAACCACAGAGACGTATCAATGTTGATGAGTTGCCTTCGGCCGATGAAAAATTAGCTATTTTTAAATTTTCGATGGATTTTTTGTTGGATCAGGGTTATGTTTATATTGGCATGGATCATTTTGCTTTGCCAGATGACCCATTAGCCATTGCTCAGCAACAAGGTGAGTTATACCGAAATTTCCAAGGCTACTCAACCCATGCTCAGTGTGATATCGTGGGCTTGGGTTTAAGCTCGATTGGCCAAGTAGGAGACAGCTTTAGCCAAAATGAAAAAGACATATTGAGATATTATGCCGCCCTTGATGAAGGTAAGTTACCTATTATTAAAGGCCAAGTGATTAACGAAGATGACAAGATTCGCCGAGCGGTGATTATGGATTTAATCTGTCATTTTCAGCTGGATTTTGCCAGTATTGAATGGGGCTTTGGTATTCAATTTAAATCCTATTTTGCCGATGAATTATCACGTTTGAGTGATATGCATGCGGATGGGTTGTTGCAATTAAATGAAGATTCGATTCAAGTATTGGATAAAGGAAAGCTGTTGATTCGTAATATTTGTATGGTGTTTGATGCTTACTTAGCCACCAGTAAAACTCAATTTTCTAAAACTATCTAATAATATCGAAATTTGGATTTAGCTCTAGTACAAAAATTTCTGGGTTGATTTCTGGATTAACGACAAGTTGATCAAAATTAATTAAAACGGTTTGTTCGAGCTCATTTTTCAGTGAAATGGCGTGCAATAGATTATCTTTAAAGCCAAATTTTAATGCTTGGGTTGAAGTATTTGCTGTGTACCAGTCGACTTGGTTTTCTTGATGGGAAAAAATTGGTAGATGTTGCAGACTACTGGGTTTGTTGATGAGCCAATAAAGCGGTGTTTTTGAAAGATCTTGTATTTTCTGTAAGCTGGCTTGCTCAAGCTCGGCATCTATCAGCCATAGTTCATCGTTATTCAGCAATAATATTTGTTCGTTAGGTTGTGTGGTGTGCCAGTGTAGTTGTTGTGGCCGTCCAAAGGTTAAAGTGCCTGAAGCGCTACTGAGTAATGAATGTGTATCGCTGTAGGTGGTTTGAGTGAAATTGGCTTTGAGTGATTCAAGCGAATTAAAAAAATCAGAAAATTTATGGTTGCTTGCTAGCGCTGTATTGACCCAAAATACAGACAATAGCGCAAGGGCTTTAATCATCGTGGTTGATTGGCTCTGGTGCAAGTACTTGGCGATTGCCCGCACTGTTCATGGTGCTAACCACGCCACTGGCTTCCATATCTTCAATAATACGTGCAGCACGGTTGTAACCAATGCGCATGCGTCGTTGTAAGCTTGAGATTGAAGCACGGCGCGATGAGGTAACAATTTGTACAGCTTCATCATAAAGCGGATCAAGTTCGCCACCACTACTGCTGGTACTGCCAGTGCTTTCATGTGAATCAGCTGATTCACTATGGGCATTAAGAATGCCATCAAGATAATTGGGCTGTGAATTTTCACGTAAGAAACCAACCACGCGTTCAATTTCACCGTCGTCAACAAAAGCACCATGGACACGTGTGAGGTGAGAGATGCCTGGTGTCATATAGAGCATATCACCCATGCCGAGTAGTTGTTCTGCACCGCCTTGATCAAGAATGGTGCGTGAGTCTACTTTTGAAGATACTTTAAAGGCAATACGAGTTGGTACGTTGGATTTGATTAGTCCAGTAATGACATCCACGCTTGGACGTTGTGTGGCAATAATTAGGTGAATACCAGCAGCACGCGCTTTTTGTGCTAGACGAACAATCAGTGCTTCGACACGTTTGGCTTTGGCGCGGTCTTCTTGGGCGAGTGCACCCAGCATATCGGCGTATTCATCAATCACCAGCATAATTAGTGGCAACGCCTCTAATTCAGGTGCAGTTTCACCTTCTTCAGCAGTGTTGGCGTTAAAAGACGGGTCAAGCAGTGGCTCACCCTTAGCCTTGGCTTTTTTGAGTTTTTCGTTAAAGCCTTCGATATTACGCACACCGAATTTGGCCAATAATGAATAACGACGCTCCATTTCATTGACACACCACCATAAGGCAGAAGCCGCTTGATTCATGTCGGTGACCACTGGGGTGAGTAAGTGTGGAATATCGGCATAGCAAGCAAGCTCTACAATTTTAGGGTCAATCATGATCATACGTACTTCATCAGGCTTGGCTTTGTATAGCACGCTTAAAATAATTGCATTAATACCAACGGATTTACCCATACCGGTTGCACCCGCCACTAACAAGTGCGGCATTTTAGATAAATTGGCGATGACTGGTTGCCCGTTAATGTCTTTGCCTAGGCCCATGGTGAGCACTGAAGAGGCTTTGGAAAAAGTTTCAGAAGCGAGGATTTCTTTGAGGCTGATCATTTCACGTTCAGCATTCGGGATTTCTAGCCCAATGACCGGCTTGCCTGGAATCACATCAACAATACGCACGCTTTCAACCAATAAGGCTCTAGCGAGGTCTTTGTTTAGATTCATGATTTGTGAAACTTTAACACCTGGTGCTAATGAAAGCTCAAATTGAGTAACGACAGGCCCCGGGGTGACCGTGGTTATACTGACATCAAAGCCAAAGTCCTTGAGTTTAATTTCCACTTGGCGCGACATTTCTTCAAGTGCTTGTTCAGAATAACCCGCCGTGTTGACGCTGATTTCATCAAGTAAAGACAGGTCTGGCAAGCCACTTAGTGCTTTGGTGTTGAATAAATTAGAAGAAGCGGGTGCGACTTTTTTAATTTTTTTATTGGTTTTTATTTTGGCAGACTTAACCTTAGCCATGACACTTGGTTTTGCTGCACTGGCTTGCTTAGGGGTGATAACAAGCTTCGCTGCTTTTTTTGCCTTTGCTTTTTCACGAGAGGTCTTAAATTTTTCTAACAAGGCGCCAAACACATTGCCAGTAGAGCTAAAAATATTAATCCATGAAGCAGTACTGGCAATACTAAAACTGATCATCATAACACTAAGATACACAATGAACGATGCTGAGCCAAATAAGGTGCCAAAATAACCATGCATCATTTCACCAATCCAACCACCGGCAGGGTCTGAAGTATTTTGTGCCAATAGCGCTGTGCTGAATGCCACTAATACAACAACCCCGATTAGACGAATAATCGAAACAGAGCGGTTGTTTGGCCTCTCCCCAGTGTTTTTATGAATACGCCAGCCAAACCACATGAGCGATACTGGAATCAAATAAGAGCCATAGCCCAAAATTGATAAAGAAACATCGCTTAGATAAGCGCCGAAAACACCAGCTAAGTTGATAATAGGGTCACTGAGCTCAATATCACCAGACCACGGGTTTTCTGTTGGTGAGTAAGTGATCAATGCGGCAAGATAGACCAAGCCGAAAGTAATTAATGCAATGAATAATACTTCACTCATGGCTCGAGACCGAGGCTGAATGTTGCGTTTGTTAGTGCTAGATTTGTTATTTTTTTTCAAGGAGATTTCAGCTTGCTTTATAATGTTTCAGATAATAGATATTTTTGTGTATTAGTATAAAGGATTGGTATTTAAATGAGTGAAAATAAACATTGTAAGACGTTGATTATTGGTTCGGGCCCTGCGGGCTATTCTGCAGCAGTTTATGCAGCAAGAGCAAACTTAAGTCCGGTAATTGTGAGCGGCATGGAGCAAGGTGGGCAATTAATGAGCACCACTGACGTTGATAATTGGCCAGGTGATAACGATGGTGTCCAAGGCCCAGATTTAATGACACGTATGCAGCAACACGCAGAACGCTTTAATACTGAAATTATCAATGACTACATTACTGAGGTTGATTTTTCATCTCGTCCCTTTGCATTAAAAGGTGCGTCTTCTACTTATACGGCAGATTCGGTGATTATTGCCACTGGTGCGAGTGCGCGTTACTTAGGTTTAGAATCAGAAGAAGCGTTTAAGGGTAAAGGCGTGAGTGCTTGTGCCACGTGTGATGGATTTTTCTATCGTGGCCAAAAAGTAGCGGTGATTGGCGGTGGCAACACTGCAGTTGAAGAGGCATTATTTTTATCCAACATTGCAGATCATGTGACAATTATTCATCGTCGTGATAAGTTTTCGTCTGAAAAGATTTTGTCAGACCAGTTAATTGAGAAATCAAAAACAGGCAATATCACCATTGAATACAATCAAAATCTTGATGAAGTGTTGGGCGACAACATGGGTGTAACGGGCTTAAGATTGAAAGATAATGATGGTAGTACTAAAGAGATCGATGTACACGGCGTGTTTATTGCCATTGGCCATACGCCAAATACCGGTATCTTCGAGGGTCACTTAGAAATGAGCCATGGCTACATCCAAGTACAAAGTGGCACCCAAGGCAACGCCACACAAACCAGTGTTGAAGGTGTGTTTGCAGCGGGTGACGTGGCAGACCATATTTATCGCCAAGCCATTACTTCGGCAGGTTCGGGTTGTATGGCGGCGCTGGATGCTGAGCGATTTTTAGGCGAGTAGTTTTTAAATTAACCGTTAATTTATCGGTATAATTTGCATTTCCGGCCACATAGCTCAGTTGGTAGAGCAAGGGATTGAAAATCCCTGTGTCCCTAGTTCAATTCTAGGTGTGGCCACCATTTTTCTTCGTCCTTTCTCTTTTTACTGTGTTAAATTCATTTTCTTCCTCAGTCATGTACTGAATTGTACACTCCGTTCGTCAGAAAATAAATTTGCCTTGTAAAAAAGAAAAACTACTTGAAAAACTTAGTGTTTTCGTAAGTTTTGTCTTGATATTAATTCTAGATGTTTGATTGTGCATTAAAAAAGCACACCAAGAGGTGTGCTTTTTTATTTGTAAGCTTGTAAAGACTTACACGCCTGGCATATAGTTCATTACCAGGCCAATAATGATTAGGGTTAGAAATGCACCAGCTAACATGGCCATTGCAACACACACTTGGGTAACACCACATTTTGGTGAGCCAATTTCTTGACCGTCATACTTCATCATATTTGTTTTCTCCTCAAGATAAAAAATAGTTTTTTGTTACTTCAATTTCAATATTAACATAATTGAAATCATCGGTATGACTATCATTAATGGCTAATATTGTCATCAAGCTTGATAAGCTTTTACCCTGTTTTAAAACTATATTAGCACTAATTTATATAATAAACTTGACATATTAGAGTTTCATGATATAATTGTTCACATGTTGCCACTCTCCCCCAAGAATTATTCTCTCCTCAAGAGATAAGGTGGCAACATACCTAATTAACTAAAAAGACAAATAAAATGAAACTAATGATCATGATTAACACAATTGCACTGGCGCTATTATTAGCAGCGACAAGTGCATCTGCTGAGGCTTCTAAGCCTTACGCTGTGTTTAATCCGTTAGCGATGTTTGACTTTACACCAAGAGCGCCAATGCAAAAAGCAGACAGTGCTTTCCACAACTACGGTAATAAGGGTTATGATTTTGTGGTTGAGGCATTGCCAATGCCAAAAGTTAGTGTGCCACGTCAAGTAGCACACCTAGACAAGCGCTAATAAACGACGACTGCGTTCATTGCAACCTTACTAGGTTGATTAAGTAAATCTTTACTGACTCTAATTTTTAATTGCTCACTTTTTGGTTTTTCACGCATGCGCGCAGTGAATTGTTGGCCTTCAAAAGATAACTTAACACGATAGCCTTGAAGGGCTTTTAAGGCTCTTTTCTTGTAACTAACACTCCAACAGCCCGGGGTCATCGATTGACAAGGTTTGGTGAATTTTTCAATTTTGTAATTCATATAGATTGGCTCAACTGAGTCAATATCGGCGCTAATCACTTGGGTTCTTGCAAATACATTGCTAGAGAATAGGAATAGCGTTGCTAGAAGTGCTATTACTCCTTTATTGGGGTGGTACTTGACGCTTTTATGCATACTTTTTAGTCCTTGTTTTGTAAATAAATTTACAATCTATATTATATTTTTCTAATATTATGTTATAATAATACTTAGAAGATTATAAATCTCTCCCCCGAGATATATTTCATGATTTTCTACTAGGTAGTCGTTTTTTTTATTCTCCTCAAGTTTAGTTAGGCGGCTACCTCCTCCTCAAGATTTAAGCGCTTTAAGGCGACATAATAACAACATACAAGTGTTTTGCAACACTATCATTAAAGCGTAATTTTATAATATACTAATTAAAGGTCAGAGTTGACCACAAGGCTATTGCAATAGGGTTTAATGCAATAATTCTGGAGAGATGTAATCTTGCTTAGAAGGTTGCAGTGTTTCCTGGATAAGTAGCGTGCCCATGCGTACGAATTCGATAATTTCACTTAGGTCTTGTGCATTTTGTTCGTTGTCGAGAACCTCGGCATCAAGCTTGGCTATTTCACTAAAGTCTTTAATCATCTCCAGCACGTCTTCGTCGTTGGTGGAGATTTTTTGTAACCCTAGGCCCACTAAAAAACCTTGGCACCACTGAATCAGTGTATCGGCCTGCTCTCTGAGTTTGCAGTCTTCATCAGCGATTAGCAGCTGGAAGTTTAGTGTGGCGTCACCCAATTGCAATAGCGTGTTGTTGTAGATTTGTGCGAGTTGTTCGTGGGCAGATTTTTCGTTAAGGTTGTTAAGATCAATGCTTACCAGTACTTCACCGAGCCAATCGTCTAATGCTAAGTCGGGTTTGATACAAGCAAAGCCACATAGGATTCCATGCGCACTGGCAATAGTGTCATCTGTATTTAGATTGTGTAAGACGCTTTTGACTTCATCGTAATCAATTAGGTTTTCCATAATTAAGACTTACCTGCTAAGATTTCCATTACTGCCATACGTACAGCGATACCGTTAGTGACTTGTTGCAAAATCACAGATTGATCACCATCAGCAACAGAGGAATCGATTTCTACACCACGATTAATTGGGCCTGGGTGCATCACGATAGCATCTGGTTTTGCTAGTGCTAAGCGTTCGGCCGTTAGTCCGTAGCTATCAAAGTACTCTTGTTCATTAGGGATGTCGGCTTCTAGCATGCGTTCTTTTTGTAAGCGCAACACCATAACTACATCGCAATCTTTTAAGCCTGCTTCAATGTTGTCAAAACATTTAACCGTTGCACAGCGTTCAGAGCCATATTGCAATCCGGTTGGCGCAATCAGGCGAATGTCTGTTGTTCCTAAGGTTTTGAGTGCTTGAATATCTGAATGCGCTACACGTGAATGCACGATATCACCAACAATGGCCACTGATAAGTTTTTAAATTTTTTCTTATGCTGGCGAATAGTGAGCATGTCCAACAACGCTTGAGTCGGGTGGGCATTAATGCCATCACCCGCATTGAGAACAGCAATGCCTTGTAAATTTTCTGCCACGTGGTGAGGTAGGCCACTTTGTTTGTGGCGAATAACAAACATATCGATCTGCATGGCTTTAAGCGTATGCATAGTATCGAGTAGGGATTCGTTTTTCTTGGTGGCCGAATTAGCCAAGTCAACGTTAATAATGTTGGCGCTGGTGCGTTTTCCTGCAATCTCAAAAGTATTTCGAGTACGAGTGGATGGCTCAAAGAATAAGTTAGCCACACTCATGTCATCAAGGGCTTTGGATTTTTTTAGATTACCGGCATCATCAATGAGACCATCGGCAATATCAAGAATGTGGGTTAAATGGTTTTTGGAAAGCCCTTCAAGACCTAATAAATGAATTAGCTTGCCCTCGGGGCTAAGTTGAACATCGTTGCTAATCAAATCTTTTTTCATTTAACCATGTTTGCAATATTAACTGTGCTGAGCGTTTATCAACTTCACCGCGTTTGGCATTTGGATGATAATGGTTGTATTTTAGTTGGTTTTTGGCATCAGATGAAGATAAATACTCATCAATCATCTGGGTTTTGATGTCATAACGTTTCTCAAGTTTTCTAGCAAATGATTTGGCAATAAAAGTCATTTCTTGTTCTTTACCATCTTGATCAAAGGGCAATCCAACAATAAATAGATTGACATTGTGGGCATTGATAATCGCATCAAAGCCTTCCCAATTGGTTGACCCGTCTTTATGATGGGTAACCACTTCAATGCCACTGGCTTGCAGAGTTAAGCTATTAGCAATGGCAACACCCGTGCGCTTAGTGCCAACATCAAAGCCCAGATAGGTTGTGATGCTCACAACGCTTGTAATTGTTGCAATAATTGATAGCCAACATAGCCGTCAATGGGTAATTGGTTGGCGCGTTGGTAATGACGTGCAGCGCCACGTGTTTTAGGGCCGGATATGCCATCAGGTTCACCGGTATCAAAACCCAATTGATTGAGTGAAGTTTGTATAAATTTAATATCGTCACGACTTAAAGAAGGCTCAGTAATCGGTTTGGCAAATAATTGTCGAGTACCGGCAAGGCGATCAGACAAATGACCGACCGACAGAGCATAGAGAATTGAATGATTCCACCTGAGAATAGCGCGGAAATTACGGTAAGCTAAAAAAGCCGGGCCGTTATAACCCATTGGTAGTACCAATGATGCATTCATGGTGGAGCTGGGCAGGTCTTCGTTAGTCGTTGTGCGTACGCCAAGTGCTTGCCATTCGTTCACGGTTTTTTTAGTGCTAAGGTTGGCCAGTTGATAATCAAAGTTTGATGGAATTGTGACTTCGCGCCCCCAGCGCTCGCCTCGGTGCCAGCCAATTTTTTGTAAAAAGTTAGCGGCACTGGCAAAAATATCAGCTTTGTTATCCCATAGGCCGATCTTACCGTCGCCATCAGCGTCAATACCGTAAGCGGCGACATTGGTTGGCATAAATTGAACATTGCCCATTGCACCCGCCCACGAGCCTTGAGCGTCTAATGGAATTTTGTTGTCATCAATTAGCTTAAGCAAAGTTAGCAGTTGCTCGGTAAAGAATGCTGAACGCCTTTCATCAAAACTCAAGGTAGCTAAAGATCGAACCAAACTTAAATTACCCGTGTTGCTGCCATAGTTGGTTTCTAAACCCCAAAAAGCCACAATAATGTGTGGTGGTACGCCGTATTTTTTGTAATTGTGCTGAAAGGTGTCTTGGTGTTTTTGGAGTAATTTTTTGCCATTTTCAAGTCGGTAGGGGCTGACTCTTGAGCCTAAATAACGCCAAAAATTTTGACTAAACTCCGCCTGAGATTGGTCGAACTTAATCACTTTAGGGTTGGGGGTTAAGCCCTGTAAGGCTTGGTCTAATGTGGCAGTTGATATGCCCTGGCTAATGGCCTGAGCACGGATATCTGCTAAGAATGATTCAAAGCTACGCGCAGTGGTATCATTTGCATATGCAGATGTCGTTAATAACAAGCAAAAAATAAGTCTCAACATGTCGAAATTATATAATGCTTAGAGCCTTATTAATCTTTATCTTTTTAGGCTTGAGTGCTTGTGGTGGTAATCAGCCGACACAGACAATCACAGGCTCGACCATGGGTACTAGTTATACGGTTAAAGCCATTGGCTCAAGCGTTTCTAAATTACAGATTGAGCAGGCATTAAGCCAAGTTAATAAAACTTTTTCAACTTGGGATAAAAATTCAGAGCTGTCTTTGCTTAATCAAAAGCCGATTAATAAATGGATTGATGTATCAGATGAATTGTTTTTTGTCCTAAGCCAGTCGCAAAAAATTCATCAACAAACCCAAGGTTATTTTGACCCTGGCATGGGTCGTTTGATTGATGCGTGGGGTTTTGGTATAACTAAGACAGCAAAAAAACCAGGCCGAGCACAAGTGAGTGAATTGTTGCCATTGTCGTCTATTCAATATTTACAATTAAACAACGGCCAAGTAAAAAAAACCAGAGATATTCATATTAATTTGTCAGCCATTGCTAAAGGCTTTGGCGTTGATCAAGTGGCGAATTTACTTAAAGAACATCAGGTGAAAAATTTTCTCGTAGAAATTGGCGGGGAAGTTATTGCAAGCGGTAAAAAAAATAACAAGCATTGGGCGCTTGGCGTTGAGCGTCCTAATGGCACCAAGCCGATTGCTATTGCTTTAAATAATCAAGCGATTGCCACCTCAGGTAACTACCGTAATTATTTTGTTTGGGAGGGCGTGCGATATATGCATATTTTGACACCAAGTAGCGGGCTACCAGCCAAGACGGATTTAGCATCGGTGAGTGTGCTCGACAAACAAACCATGATGGCTGACGCCTATGCCACTGCCATGATGGCGATGGGCAGTGAAAAAGCAACAGCACTAGCCAAACAGCTTAATTTACCAGTTGTGTTGATATTGAATCAAACCAATAATTTTAAAGTGGTAAAAATAAATCTATGAAACCCTTGGCTGAAAACCTAAGACCGCAAATATTAGATGATTTTTTTGGTCAGTCGCATTTATTGAGTGATAGTCATCCACTTAAGCAAGCAATTGATCGTCAGCAACTGCATTCAATGATTTTGTGGGGGCCGTCAGGCACAGGAAAAACCACTTTGGCTCGCATTATTGCTAGCCAAGTTGATGGTCATTTTGCACAAATGAGTGCGGTATTAGACGGCGTTAAAGAGCTAAGAGCGGTAGTTGAAAATGCCAAGAAGTTTCAAAATATCGGGCAAAAGACCATTTTATTTGTTGATGAAATACATCGATTTAACAAAGCACAGCAAGATGGTTTTTTGCCACATATCGAATCGGGCCTCATCACACTGATTGGTGCCACTACTGAAAACCCATCGTTTGAGCTGAACCGAGCGCTTTTGTCGCGTTTGAGTGTGTACGTACTCAACCCCCTGAGTGCACAAGAATTATCTCAAATACTAGATCGGGCGCTGGCACATGAGCAGCTTGAAATCAACGACAAAGAAGTAAGTGCACAAATTATTAATGCCAGCAGTGGTGATGCACGTCGTTTGATTAATATTGTTGAGCAAATTGCTTTGGCTAAGTTGAGTGTATTAGACGCGCAATCAATCGGGCAACTGTTACAAGATAAAATTAGCGTTTTTGATAAGGGTGGGGATATTTTTTATCAACAACTTTCCGCTTTTCACAAATCGGTGCGTGGCTCTTCACCAGATGGCGCACTATATTGGATGGCTAGAATGTTGGTGGGTGGTTGTGACCCTAAAACCATTGCTCGGCGTTTGTTGGCTATTGCCTCAGAAGATATTGGTAACGCCGACCCAAGAGCATTAGAAATTACCCTTAATGCGTGGGATGTGTATGAGCGTGTGGGCGACAAGGAAGGTAATCGTGCTATCGCCCAAGCGGCTACGTATTGTGCAGTAGCGCCTAAGTCAAATGCGGTTTATAAGGCCTTTAATCAGGCGATGGATATGGCCAAAGCCACAGGCGATCTAGCTGTGCCTAAGCATTTATGTAATGCCACAGCCGGGTTAAATAATGGCGAGGGCGAAGGCTATCGTTATGCACATGATGAAACAGATGCGGTTGCTACGGGGCAAACTTATTTTCCAGAAGCGCTAGGTGAGCAAGTTTATTATGTGCCCTCGGATCGAGGTTTAGAGATTAAAATCAATGAGAAATTAAAGCAATTAAGGAATCAATTATGACTTTTTTTCCAACAGTTTTAGCCATCGGTGTTGGCGCGACCATTGGCGCAAGTGTGCGTTATTACCTAACGCAATTTATGAATACAACGTTTGGGTCCGCCTTTCCTTATGGTACGTTGAGTGCCAATATTGTTGGTTCGTTCTTAGCGGGCATATTAGTGGTAATTATTTTAGAAAAAGCGGCATTACACGAAGCCTACCGCTTGTTGTTACTGATTGGTTTAACAGGATCATTGACCACCATGTCAACGCTGTCTTGGGAATCGATTGAGATGATTGGCTTAGGGCATTATGGGCAAGCTAGCCTTAATATTCTATTGAATGTGTTGTTGTCGTTATCAGCAGCAGGGCTGGGTGTGGTACTTACGCGTTACTTATTTGCTGCTCAATAGCATCGAATAAGTCACCGGCAATATTAAGGTTAAATTGCGCATCAAGCTCACGAATGCAAGTGGGGCTAGTGACATTGATCTCAGTAATATAATCACCAATCACATCAAGCCCAACAAACATCAAGCCTTTGTCTTTTAAGGTGGGGCCAATTTGCTCACATAAGTAACGGTCTCTGTCGCTCAAAGGTTGGCCAATACCCGTTGCCCCTGCTGCTAAATTACCCTTAAAACTACCTTCAGCAGGCATACGTGCCAAGGCGTAATCAATTGGTTTGCCGTTAATTAGTAAAATGCGTTTATCGCCTTTAACAATATCAGCTAAAAATTCTTGCACCATGATTTGACGTGTGCCTTGGTGGGTTAAGTAATCTAGCACTTCATCAATATTATTATCACCATCACTCAGTTTAAAGATATCAGTACCACCCATGCCGTCGAGCGGTTTAACCACCACGGTTTTTTCAGTCTTAATAAAAGGTTTAATTTGATTTATCTGAGTGCTGATTAGTGTTGATGGTATGCAGTGTGCAAAGTTGAGTGCAAATAACTTTTCATTGGCATCTCTAAGCGATTGTGGTTTATTAACCACTAAAACGCCTAACTTTTCAGCTTGTTCTAGTAAATAAGTGGCATAAATGTAATCCATATTAAACGGCGGGTCTTTGCGCATTAAGATGACATCGAACTCACTTAATTCAATGACTAGAGTTGGTTGTTTTTCAAACCAATTGTCAAGATTGTCCTTAACCTTGGTCTGCGCTGCATGTACAGATACAACGTCTTTCACCACAAATAAATCAGTGGTATCAAAGGTATAAATTTCCCAGCCACGACGCGATGCCTCAAGCATCATCGCTAGAGAAGAATCTTTTTTTGGATTGATATTAGCAATATCATCCATCAGTACAGCAATCTTCATAGTGTGTATTATACTTTTGTTAATGTGTTGAAAGATAAGCAAAAGTGTGTAGAATGAGGCCATTGAGGAGAAAGAAGAATTTGGCTTACACAACACTGACGCTAACAAATGCTGAAACTGGAGAAGTAAAACACGCACCTGTGGGTTTTTCTTGGACTTCGTTGTGCTTATTTTTCTGCCCTGCGATTTATCGTCGTGATTGGAAGTCGGTACTTTTGATGGCGCCTTTGTGTATATTGACATTAGGCCTGGCAAATATTGTATTTTTCTTTACTTATAACAAGCTCTACGTTAGGCACTTAGTGGCACAAGGCTACAAGATCAAAGTTCACGGCGCCAGCCATATTGCAAAATCTAGCCTGTAGAATTTAAACCGACTTTAGTAAAGTCTTTGAATTAACTTAAAATTTTGCTGGACTTATTCAGTATAAGAGCGTATTATTGCCGCCTTTAGTGCGGGGTGGAGCAGTTCGGTAGCTCGTCGGGCTCATAACCCGAAGGTCATAGGTTCAAATCCTGTCCCCGCTACCAAAATTACGACCCCCTTTTTAGGGGGTTTTTATTAAGTTTTATTTGATGACGAATTAATGGCAAAAATTGCTGACAAAATCCAAGCATTAATCAATCCAGTGATTAGCGACATGGGCTATGAGCTTGTAGGTATTGAATATGTTGCTAGCGGTAAGCATAGCACTCTGAGGATTTATATTGACTCAGATAATGGCATTGGTGTTGATGATTGCGAAACAGTGTCAAGACAAGTTAGTGCGATCTTAGATGTGGAAGACCCTATTACAAACCAGTACAATTTAGAAGTGTCATCACCAGGCGTAGAGCGCCCATTGTTTCATATTGGGCATTATCAACGCTTTTTAGGCCACGATATTAAATTACGATTGGTTAGGCCAATCAACGGACAAAGAAAATTTGTTGGTGCTATTGGCAGTGTCAGTGAAACCAACAACAGTGTTGAATTAGTAACAGAATTAGGTCCAGTGATGCTGGACATTGAGTTAATTGAAAAGGCGAATTTAGTCGCCAACTTTTAAGCAGGAGAAAGACGTGGAAGGTAAAGAATTATTTTTAATGGTTGAGGCAATTTCTAATGAGAAAAACATCTCGCAAGAGGACGTACTTGAGTCTTTGGAAGAGGCATTAGCCGTTGCAACAAAGAAGCGCAACAACATTGATGCGCATGTTGAAATTGACAGAAAAACCGGCGAGTTTAATACTTTCAGACAGTGGATGGTTATTGATGACGGTGAAAACTTTGTTGACGATGATGGCACTGAATTTGACACAGAGCTACACATTCATGCCAAAGATGCGAACGGTATAGCCGTTGATGACTTTGTACGTGAGCCAATGGAAACTGAAGAGTTTGGCCGTATTGCTGCTCAAATCGTAAAACAAGTTATCATTCAAAAAGTACGTGAAGCTGAAAGAGAAGTCATTGTTGAAGACTACACCAAGCGTGTGGGCGAAGTCATTATGGTAACAGTTAAGCGTGTTGACCGAGGTAACGCCTATGTTGATATGGGTGGTGTTGACGGTATGATTTCTAAATTTGACCTAATTCCAAACGAATCGGTACGTAAAAATGATCGTTTAAGAGCCTATATTAAAGAGGTGAAATCTTCTCCACGTGGTGCGCAAATTTTCTTAAGTCGTACAGTGCCTGAGATGATGATTGAATTATTCGAGATGGAAGTGCCAGAGATTTCTGAAGGCGTGATTGAAATTATGGGTGCTAGTCGCGACCCTGGTTTACGCTCAAAATTAGCCGTTAAAGCAAAAGACAAGCGCCTTGATCCAATTGGCTCTTGTATTGGTATGCGTGGTGCACGTGTACAGGCTGTATCAAACGAACTTAACGGCGAGCGTGTAGATATCATCCTTTGGGACGAAGACCCTGCTCAGTTTGTAATCAATGCGATGGCACCTGCTGAGGTAAGCGCCATCGTCGTTGATGAAGATAAAAATTCAATGGATATTGCTGTTGAAGATGACCAATTAGCCTTGGCTATTGGTCGTGGTGGTCAGAATATTAAATTGGCTTCACGTCTAACCAGCTGGAAGCTTAATGTTATGTCAGTGGGCGAATCAGACGAGAAGCAAGCAGAAGAAAACCAAAAAACCAGTGAAAAATTAGCTGAAAAATTAGGTGTTGATTCTGAAGTAGCTGGCGTATTAATTGATGAAGGCTTTGGTAGTGTTGATGAAGTTGCTGATGCGGATGCTTCTAGCTTAGAAGGTATTGAAGAGTTCGACGCCTCTATGGTTGAAGAATTGCAAGAGCGTGCTTCTGACGCGCAGTTGGTGCAGGCATTAGGCGATGCAGAGTCTTCTGAAGTATTGATGAGTGTCGAGGGTGTGAGTGAAGACTTAGCGCAAGCATTAATTGAATCAGATATCGCAACAGTAGACGACCTTGCAGAATTATCAATCGATGAGTTATTAGACATTCAAGATATGGACACTGAAGCAGCATCGGCTGTTATTATGACCGCAAGAGAAAATGAAGGATGGTTTGATTAAATTAAGTAAAGATAAAAAAACTTAATTAAAAACAAATAAAACAATAGGCAAGCATTATGGCACACACAGTTCAAACGTTATCTAAATTACTGAAAAAGACTCCAGACGAAGTCATTTCAATCTTGGTGAATGCCGGTATTGATGGCAAAACGGCAGATTCTGAGATCTCAGCTGAAGAACGTAAAATTTTGATGGGCAGTTTGTCGAAGCGCTCAACCAGCAAATCGAGCATGTCGGTTTCACGCAAGCCTAGTACTAAGTCAAGCTCGAGTGCTGGCGGTATTAAAGTGCAAGTTAAGAAAAAGCGCGTTAAAAAATCAGCGCCTCAAGCCAGTGATTCTGTTGACAATGAAGCAGCGCTTAAAGCGCAAGCTGCGTTAGAAGCAGGCCGTGATGCAGATGAAAAATTATTAGCACAAGATGCCAAGCGTCAAGAAATGACGCGCTTACAAAAAGACAAACAAAAAGCGCAAAAAGAACAGCAAGAGACTGCCAAACAAAAAGCGAAAGAAGAAGTAGACAATAAAGCCAAAACGCCTGCTACTACTGAAGATAAAAAACCAAAACGTTTGCGCAATGCGCCAAGTGGCAATGGACGTCGACAGTTGCATGTGGCTCGACATAATCCAAACCGCAAGCTAAAGAAGAAAGACAGAACACGTTTAAGCCAAAAGACTCAAGAAGAGCAGGCACAGCATGGCTTCCAAAAGCCAGTTGAAAAGGTAATACACGATATTGCAGTACCAGAAAATATTAAGGTCAGTGATTTAGCCCAAAAGATGACAACCAAAGTCGGAGAAGTACTAAAAGTACTAATGGGCATGGGTGTTATGGTAACGCTAAATGATGTAATCGACCAAGATACTGCTTTGTTAGTGGTTGAAGAAATGGGGCATAAAGGTGTTGCTGCAGTTGAAGAAACCATTGAAGACAAGTTAGTTGAAAAAGCAAAGCCAACAGGTGATGAAAGCTTAAGACCACCAGTGGTAGCCATCATGGGTCACGTTGACCATGGTAAAACTTCTTTGTTAGACTACATTCGTAAGGCTAAAGTAGCCGATGGTGAAGCCGGCGGTATTACTCAGCATATTGGCTCGTATCAAGTTGATACTGACAACGGAAAGATTACTTTTATCGACACACCGGGGCACGCAGCGTTTTCTAAAATGCGCTCTCGCGGTGCAAATTCAACCGATATTATTATTCTAGTGGTTGCAGCAGATGATGGTGTAATGCCGCAAACGATTGAATCAATTAAGCACTCTCAACAAGCGGGTGTGCCAGTGATTGTTGCAATTAATAAAATTGATAAAGAAGGCGCTGATCTTGATAAGATCAAGCAAGTGCTTTCAACACATGACGTTATTTCAGAAGACTGGGGTGGCGATGTGATGATGGTGCCAGTTTCGGCGCATACCGGTGAAGGTATCGATGCATTGCTTGAGGCGATTACTTTAACAGCAGAAGTGTTAGAGTTTTCTGCGGTTATTAAGGGCCCAGCAAACGGCACAGTATTAGAAGCTCGTTTAGAAAAAGGCCGTGGCAAGGTAACAACCATCTTAGTACAATCGGGCACTTTGAAAAAAGGCGATATTATGATCGCTGGCCTAGAATACGGAAAGGTTAAACAAATTGTTAATGACCAAGGCAAGGTTCTTAAAGAAGCAGGTCCATCAACGCCAGTAGAGGTACTTGGTTTGTCAGGTATACCAAATTCTGGCGATGAAGTATTAGTGGTTGAGAGTGAGCGTAAAGCACGTGAAGTAGCTGACTTTAGAAAGACCAAAGAACGTGAAGCAGAATTACAAAAACAACAAGCATCGAAAATGGAAAACTTCTTACAGAAAATGGAAGAAGGCGATGTTTCTACGGTTAACGTGTTGTTGAAATCTGATGTACGAGGATCAGCACAAGCATTGGTAGAAGCGTTAGAAGAGTTATCGACTGATGAAGTGCGTGTTAAAGTGGTTTCAAGCGGTGTGGGTGGTATTAATAATACTGACATTAATTTGGCAGCAACTTCAGAAGCCTTGGTGCTTGGTTTTAATGTACGTGCCGATGCAGTTGCACGCAAGACAGCCGATGCTGAAGGCGTACGTATTGAATATTATTCAATTATCTATAATTTAATTGATGATGTGAAAGCCATCATGAGTGGTTTGTTAAGCCCAGCATTAAGTGAAAACATCATTGGTATTGCCAACGTGAAGGATGTTTTCCGTTCACAAAAATTGGGCGATATCGCAGGTTGTATGGTTGAAGAAGGTGTGGTTAGAAAAGATTCACCAATCCGTGTATTGCGTGAGAGTGTGGTTATCTTTGAAGGCGAGCTAGAATCTCTAAGACGCTTTAAAGACGATGTTAAAGAAGTTAAATCAGGTACTGAGTGTGGTATCGGTGTAGCAGGCTATAACGATGTTCAGCCAGGCGACCAGATCGAAGTATTTGAGCGTATTGAAACTGCTCGTACTTTATAAAGCACCTTTTAGTTAATGGCAGACCAACCTTCCTACCGAGTCGAACGTGTTAATGAATTAATTCGTCGAGAGCTAGTTACCTTATTAAAAAACGAAACCAAAGACCCAAGGTTGCAATCAGTGAGCATAACGGATGTCTTGGCCAGTCGTGATCTGAGTAGTGCTAGGGTGTTTTATACCGTGCCAGAATCAGACCAAGCAACGATTGAAATATTACTAAATAAAGCCGGTGGTTTTTTCCGTTCGCGCTTGTCAAAAACACTAGATCTTCGCCATACACCAGCACTAAGGTTTATTTTTGATCCTGCGCCAAATACTGGCGCCAGAATCGAAGATTTATTGTCTAAACTTTAACGCATTGCCAGATGTCTAGGCGCAATCCAAAAGGCAGAGACATTAATGGCATTGTCTTGCTTGATAAAGACACGGGCTTAAGCTCAAACGCCGCTCTACAAAAAGTCAAACGATTATTCTTTGCTAAGAAAGCAGGTCATACGGGTGCGCTAGATCCATTAGCCAGCGGCATCCTGCCAATTTGCTTGGGCCAGGCCACCAAGGTGGCAGGCTTTTTACTCGATGATGATAAACGTTATTTTGTGCGTGGACAACTGGGCCAAATGACAGATACCGGTGATGCCGAAGGCGAGACAATAAAAACCCAGCCTTTTGAACATTTAATCGATGAAGAAATTCGCACAGCTGTTAATCAATTTGTTGGCGATATCGAGCAAATACCACCGATGTACTCAGCCCTTAAAAAAGACGGACAGCCATTATACAAACTCGCCAGACAAGGCATTGAGATTGATAGGCCACCACGCCCAGTGACCATCCATCATATTGATTATTTGGGTTATGAAAATGGCGTTGTTAGTTTGGAAGTGGCCTGCTCTAAAGGTACTTATATTCGCACTTTGATTGAAGACATTGGCAACAAGCTGGGCTGTGGCGCACACGTGATTGAGCTCAGGCGTACTGGCTTTGCGCATATCGATATCACGCAGACGATTAAGTTTGCAGACTTGGAAAACCTGGCAATCGATGATTATCAATTGCTTGATGAAAAAATATTTGCCACACAAGACATGTTGCCAAGTATTGACAGTCTTTATCTGGATGAGCAACAAACGATTGATATTAAGTATGGCAGATCTATCACTTCGAACGGGCAAGGCTCGTTCGAAGTGATTAAGCTGTTTGATAACCACAAACAGTTTTTAGGCATTGGCGAGCCAGATGAAGATGGCAGCATCAAACCCAAGCGATTATTCATTTAAGAATTGACTATAATCTAAGTTATGAACACTGGGAAGAGTAAAAAGAACGCATTGGTTGGCTATGGTTTTGATGAAAACCTGATGCGTAGCGTTAAGGGCGATAGTAGTTTGCGTGATAGCGTTTATAATCGTGAGCGCACACTAAACTTGGTTGACGAGAACATTGATGAATTGTTAGAAGTTATTTTATTTTTGTTGTTGTCTACCGGTGTTTATCGTATTGTCATCGGCCTTAATAATGGCGAGATTAAAACC